>Ga0105047_10004991_pt1 | contig 22948 bp, 21 predicted proteins | sample MAT04_FD_78384 | JGI IMG/M metagenome (GOLD analysis project Ga0105047, IMG submission 78384) | Freshwater microbial communities from Lake Fryxell liftoff mats and glacier meltwater in Antarctica - MAT-04 (megahit assembly) | ecosystem: Environmental > Aquatic > Freshwater > Ice > Liftoff... | reverse complement strand
CCGTCACGACCTCCCCTGCGGACGTCCGGGTGGCCTCGCGGCTCATGCCGTGGACATGGGTGGGTCCGCCCACCACGAGCAGGTCGATTTCGGCCAGCTGCTCCGTCGAGACGTCGTGGATCGAGAGCACCTCCGCGTCGACGACCTCGCGCAGTCCATCGCCGATGGCAGTGGCCACCTCGTGGGTGTTTCCGTACATGGATTCGTAGACGACGAGTGCTCTCATGGCAGGCTCCGATGCTCCGGGGTGATCACGCCAACCATTCCGAACGATCGGCCGCGGGTCACCACCCCAGTGATCTTCGCCGCTACATCAGTGTCACCACAGGGTCCAACGTCCCTTTCGGGCGCTACGACCAGTCGCCTCTCGCCTCAGGCGGCGGTACCGCCGATGGTGAGGCCGTGCACCCGCAGCGTGGGCACACCGTCGCCGACCGGCACACCTTGGCCGTCCTTGCCGCAGGTTCCCGGAGGACCCATGGCGAAGTCGCTGGCGACGGCGTCGATGTTCTGGAGCACCTCGGGGCCGTTGCCGATGAGGTTGCCCTCTCGCAGCGGCTCGGTGATCTGGCCGTTCTCGATGAGGTACGCCTCGGTCATGCCGAACACGAAGTCGCCGGTAGCGGTGTTGACCTGACCGCCGCCGAGGTGGGCGATGTACACGCCGTTGTCGGTGTCGGCGATGATCGAATCCTTGTCGCCCTCGCCGCCCAACAGGTAGGTGTTGGTCATCCGGACCATCGGCAGGTGCTGGTAGCTCTGGCGGCGACCGTTGCCCGAGCTCTTGCGGCCCTCCTTGCGAGCCCGCAGCCCGTCCCACATGTAGTCGACGAGGACGCCGTCCTGGATGAGTACGTTGCGTTGGGCGGGCCGGCCCTCGTCATCGATGGCGAAGCAACCCCACTCGCCGCCCATCGTGCCGTCATCGACAAGCGTGACCAGGGGCGAGGCCACCTGCTCGCCGATGCGGTTGGCGAACACCGAGGCACCCTTGGCCACCAGGTCGGCCTCGAGGCCGTGGCCACAGGCCTCGTGGAACATCACGCCGCCACCGCCGGAGCCGATGACCACGGTCATCTGGCCGCTGGGGGCGGGGCGGGCCGCAAGCTTGGTAATGGCTCGGTCGGCAGCGTTGCGGGCCATCTGCTCGACATCGACCTGGTCGAAGAGCTCGAAGCCCACGGTGTGACCCACCGACTCGCGACCGGTCTGCATGCCGGTGTCACCCGTGGCGACGCACGAGATCGAGAACACCGTCTTGACCTGATCGTCATCGGCGAAGGTGCCGTCGGTGTTGGCCACCAGGATGCGCCGACGAGAATCGGAGTAGCGGGCCATGACCTGGGTGATGGCCGCACCCTGCGAGCGGGCCACGTCGTTGGCCCGGGTGAGCAACTCAACCTTGCGGGCCTTGGGTACGTCGCCCGGCATCATGACGACGACGTTGGACGGCGCGTGGCTGGTGCGGGACAGGTTGACGGTACGGCTGCCGGAGCCGGCGCCGCGAGCAGCCGCGGCGGCGATCTCGGCGGTGGCGATGAGGCTGGCCTCGGACAGATCGGCGGTGTGGGCGAAGCCGGTGGACTCGCCCACGACCACTCGGATACCGGCGCCGCGGTCGCGACCCGACGTGAGTTCCTCGACCTTGCCGTCGTCGAGCACGGCGCTGGACGAGCGCTTGTCCTCGGCGAACACCTCGGCGAACTCGGCACCGCCACGGGTGGCAGCCGTGAGGACTCGCTGCAGAACTGACTCGTCGATCAAGGGGGGCTCCGTTCTTCGAGGCGGGAATCCGTCTGGCTCACCGCCGCAAGAGTCCTTATGGTATCCCCAGTGATGTTGGAGACTGGCCTCGAAGCAATCGTTGAGCTCGTGATCGCACCCAGCGACACTGCTCGAGCCATGGGCTCGGGCGATGTCGATGTGCTTGCCACCCCTCGCATGATCGCGTTGTGTGAGCAGGCGACGCTCGCTGCACTCGCCACCCACGTTGACGAGGGGTACACCACCGTCGGGCTGTCGGTTCAGATCGATCACCTGCGACCTACGGCGGTGGGCGACCGCATCTGGGCCGAGGCCCACCTCGACAAGGTCGAGGGTCGACGCCTCTGCTTCAGCGTCTCCGCCAAGGACGACCGGGGTCTCATCGGCGCTGGGCGGGTCACCCGGGTGGTCGTCGAGGTCGAGCGTTTCATGGAGAAGACCCGCTGAGCCCACGCTCAGCAATCCACTGAACTCCTCCTCAGATCAGCGCCTCGCCGGCGCGGCAACTGGCCGATAGTGGTTTCCTCGCACAAGTTTTCAAGCCGTGCTTCGTGAGTGTCGATCTTGCACGTGTGGCTACCAGCGATCAGTCCTCCCCCTCGTCGGCCCTCGCATCCCTGATGGTCGGTCTCGGCGTGCCGGCGACCGCGATCGGCGGGCTCGGGGTCGCCTTCCGGGCCGCCGGCCTCGGTTACCTCGGCCAAAGCCTGATGGCGCTCACGTTCGGTCTGCTGCTGTCCTACGGGGGCCTCAAGTTGGCCGCGAGGTCACGAGAATCGGTGTTCGCCGAGGCCCGCGCCGCCATCCCCCGCCACCGGTCTGCACCGGCCGCTCCGCCGAGCCCCGCCTACCGGCTCTACCGCGACTCCGACGACTACGGCCCCGCACCGGCCCGGGTTCGGGTCCACGCCTGGAACGGCCCACGTCTGGCGCTCCCGCCGGCGCGCGTCGGCTGAAGAGCCGACCCCGAGTTGTCGGCCACAATGGCCGGGTGATCATCGCAGGCACCACCCCGATCCTGAGCGCCCGGGGCGTCTGCAAGACCTACCGCACCGGCGCGGTCGAAGTCGAGGCGCTACGCGGCATCGACCTCGACCTTGCCGCCGGCGAGATGGTCACGGTCATGGGCCCCTCGGGTAACGGCAAGACCACCCTGCTCAACTGCCTGTCGGGGCTCGATGACATCGATGCCGGCACGATCTTCATCGACGGACACGACATCACCGCGATGTCCGATGCCCAGCGCACCGAACATCGAGCGGGCCGCATGGTGTTCGTGTTCCAGAGCTTCAATCTGATCGGCGTGCTCTCGGCCGCGGAGAACGTCGAGCTTCCGTTGCTCCTCAGCGGCGTGCGCTCGAAGGAGGCCCGGTTGCGTTCGATCGAGATGCTGGGCCGCGTCGGTCTCGATGATCGCCACCAGCATCGACCCGCCGAGCTCTCGGGCGGCGAGCAACAACGGGTAGCGATCGCCCGGGCCCTCGTCAGCGAACCCGCCATCATCTGGGCGGACGAACCCACCGGCAACCTCGACAGCTTCACTGCCGGAGCGGTCCTCGACCTGCTGCGCGCGGTGCACGAGGCCGGCCAGACCCTGGTGATCATCACCCACGACGCCACCGTCGGGGCGTCCGGGCAGCGTCGCATCGAGGTGCGCGACGGACGCATCGAACACGACGGGGCGCCGGCGCTGTCGGATCGATGAGCGGGCCGGCGTGATCCGGGTTGCGCTTCTCGTCGCCGCCATCGGTCTGGCCGTCACCCTGTTCGAGCTGATCGCCTCGCCGACCCTTCGACGTCTGGCGCTGCGCAACATCTCGCGGCGTCGGGGCGAGGCCGCGCTCATCATCGTCGGCTCGATGTTCGGCACCGCCGTGATCGGGGCCGCACTGATCGTCGGCGACTCCTTCGACGGGTCGATCCGCGACGTCGCCCGGACCGATCTCGGCCCTATCGACCTGACCGTCATCATCCACGGCGTCGACGGCGACGTGCGACGCACCGTGCTCCAAGTCGAGGACCGGATCGCCCACAGCGGCATCGACCACATCGACGGTCTGCTCCCGATGGTGAAGGCCGCAGCCGTGCTCGACAACCGTCGACGCGATGGCGGCCAACGCATCGACCCGTCGAACTGTCTCGCCGAGATCGACTTCGCCCAGGGGCGCCGGTTCGGCCCCGACGACGCGATCGGGGGGCTCATCGATGCCGGTTCCACGCCGACGGCGGGCCAGGCCGTCATGGGACGCCAGACCGCTGACCAGCTCGGTCTTGAAGCCGGCGACCGCTTCGACGCCCACCTCTACGGGCAGACGACCACCCTGGAGCTACGCGCCGTGGTGCCCAGCGTGGGACTCGTGGGCTACTGCGGCGCACTGGTGAGCCCGGGCACCATCGAACGGCTGTGGGCCGATCGGTCCGAATCGGTCGGGGGCGAGGGACCCGCCGGCGAGCTGCAGGTATCGCTCGACGGCGCCGTGTTCGACTCGGTTCGATACTCCGACGCCACCGCCGACGCGCTGAGCGCCGACCTGGGGGCATCGCGTTTCGGGGCCGCCGCCGTCGAGAATGCCGAGGTTCGCGCTACCAAGGATCGGCGCCTCACCAATGCCGAGAACAGCGGTGACCAGCTGCGCAGCATCTTCAGCGCCATCGGCGCATTCAGCGTGATCTCGGGAATCCTGCTGCTGGTGAACCTCATGATCATGCTGGCCGAGGAGCGCAAGAGTGAGCTCGGCATGCTGCGGGCCGTGGGACTCAAGCGCGGCCACCTGCTGCGGACGTTCAGCCTCGAGGGCTCGATCTACGCCGCAGCATCCGCGTTGTTGGGGTCGGTGGTGGCGATCGGGGTGGGGGCGCTGGTGATCCGCGGCACCCAGGAGATCTTCGCCGAACCGGATTCGACGTTTCGCATCGACCTCTTCGTACCCGGCCGCACCCTGGTGGCCACCGCTGCCATCGGGTACGCGATCTCGCTCGTGACGGTGTGGGCCGCCAGCACTCGGGTGGCCCGCCTCAACATCCTCTCGGCCATCCGTGACCTTCCCGACCCCCGTCGGACCGGGCGCCGGACCGTGGCGCTGGCGGCATCGATGGTGGGGGTGGCCACCGGGGTGGCCGTGTCGATCGTCGGGATCACCAGCGGTTCACAACTCCCGCTGCTCGCCGGCGTTGCGGTGGCGGCGCTCTGCCTGATCCCCATCGCGTCACGGCTGCTCCCGGGGCCGCTGGTTTCGGTGGCCGCCCCCGCGATCTCCATCGGTTGGACCCTCGGGGCGTTCACGGTGTTCCCCGAGGAGATGGATCATGCCGGCATCGGCGTGTTCGTGGTGATGGGCGTGCTGCTCGTAACTTCCGCCGTCATCATCGGGGTCGCCGTCGCGCCGGTGTGGGGAGTGATCGCCCGCCGCCTCAACGGCACCGCGGCCCTGTCGTTCCGCCTCGGCGTCGCCTACCCGTTGGCCCGGCGCGTCCGCACCGGGCTGCTGGTGGCCATGTTCTCGTTGGTGGTGTTCACCATGGTGTTCATGGCCAGCCTGGCCGCCACGATCGACGACCAGTCCTCGATCGCCGCCGATGAGCTGGATGCCGGCTACGACCTCGTGGTCGATACCAATCCGTCCAACCCGGCGACGGCCGAACAGTCCGAGGCCTACCCCGGCGTGGCCGACGCCACCACGTTCCTGCGCTCGGGTCCGCAGTTCACCAACCGCTACCAACCCGACAAGACCCGCTGGGCCGTTTCGGGGTTCGACGAAGCCATGCTGCGCCACGAACTGCCCGTGCTCTCCGAACGGCTGTCGCGCTTCTCCGACAGCCGCGCCGTCTACGACGCGGTGCTCGCCGACCCGTCGCTGATCATCGTGGACAACCTCTTCCTGCTGGGCGGCGGCGGCCCCGAGGACGACGGCCCCGAACCGGGCGACGTCCTCGAGATGACCAACATCGCGGGCGAGACGCGCACCGTGACCGTTGCCGGGGTGCTCAAGGCCGACTTCATCTACCAGGGCTCACTGTGGTCCCGCGAAGCGGTCAGTGAGTTCCTCGGACCGGCGGTGGCCGAAACCCGGGCCTTCCTGCGGTTGGACGACGGCGTCGATCCCAACGAGGCCGCCCGCACGATCGCCGCGGCCACCGTCACCGCTGGGACCGAGGTGCACACCTTCGACGCTCTCGTTGCCGAGGAGCTGAGCGAGACAACAGCTTTCATGCGGCTGCTCGAGATCTATCTGGGCTTCGGCCTGCTCATCGGTATCGCCGGCCTGGGCGTGGTCATGATCCGGGCCGCCCGCGAGCGACGCCGTGAGGTCGCCATGTTGCGGGCCATGGGCCTGAAGGGATCGGTCATCTCCAGAGCGTTTCTCATCGAGGCGTTCTTCATCGCCGGCCAAGGTGTGTTCATCGGCACCACCCTCGCGCTGATCACCGCCTACCAGGTGGTCGTGAAGTCATCGGCGTTCACGCTGTCCTCGTCGAACTTCACCGTCGACTGGGTGACGATCGCACTCATCGGCATCATCCCGATCGGCTGCTCACTGGCGGCCGCCGCCTACCCGGCCCGGGCCGTCGGCCGCATCCGCCCCGCCGAGGGGCTACGCCTGCCCTAGACCGACGGGACGGCGGTTCGGGTGAGGAAACCGTGGAGCGATTCGCGCCAGGCGTCGGTGGCCTCGAACTGCGGGCAGTGCGCGGCGGTGAGCTGCACGTCGATGTGGGCCCCAGGGATGGCCGATGCCATGCGGTGCGATGCGTCGTAGAAGGCGGCATCGAGCTCACCCACCTGCACCAACGTGGGCACCCCGATGGTGGACAGGAACTCGATGCGGTCCTCGACCGACGACATCTCGCCGAGCATCGCGGCGTACATGGCCGCCGATGCCCGCAGCATCTTGTTCTCGGAGAACTCCCGGTAGCCCGGGCGTTCGGCGCAGGCCCGTTCGTAGGCGGGGTTCGCTCCGGGTTGGGCACCCATCTGCAGGATCTGCTGGATGACCTCGAGGCCCTCGGTGCGGGCCAGTTCGATGCCGATAGCGATCAGATCGCGGTCGAGGTCGGCGACGACGCCGTGATGGGTGTCCATGAGCACCAGGCGGCGTACCCGCTCGGGGTGGCGCAGCACCATCACCTGGGCGATCATGCCACCCATCGAGTGGCCGAGCAGGTCGAAATCGACCCACCCGAGCCGATCGGCCAGGGCGAACATGTCGTCGGCGAACAGTTCGAGGCTGTAGGCCGATTCGTCGTCGGGGGCCCCGCTGTCGCCATGCCCGCGCAGATCGGGCGCAACGACGTGGTGGCCGAGCCCGGCGAGCAGGTCGACCTCGTCGACGAAGTCCTCTTTGCAGCCGGTGAAGCCGTGCATCAGCAGCAGTGGCGATCCGCCCCGGCCGGCTTCGAGCACAGCGATGTGGATCTCATCCAGTTCGACGACGGTGTTGCCCATGCCCGAACGCTACCGCCACCGTCCGGGAACGAGCCACGGCCACCAGCGGTGCGATACTTGGCCATCGACCGGTCCGTGAAGCTGCTCATCCGAACCTTGCTGAGCGCAGCCATGCTGGCAGTGCTCGTGTGGCGACTTCCCGACGTGAAATGGGGTGACCTGTCGCCCAACTGGACCACCGCGTCGGTGTGGTGGCTGGCGGCCGCAACGCTGACCATGAGCGCGGCCTTCGCCCTGTCGGCGCTGCGTTGGCAGCGGGTCCTGTCGGCCATGGGCCCCACTCCTTCGTACCGCAGGATGCTGTCGATCTTCCTCGCAGGCCAGTTCGTTTCGAATGTCCTACCGACCGCCTTCGGGGGTGACGTGATCCGGGTGACACGGCTCGGGCGCGAGATCGAGGATCACCCTCGGGCGTTCGCCTCGGTGACGATCGAGCGGATGACCGGTTGGCTGGTGCTGCCCGTCATCAGCGTCACCGCTCTGATCGTCCAGCCGCGGCTCCGCTCCATCGGAGCGGTGGCGGATCTGGCCTGGGCGATCGCCGCCGGAACGGTCACAGCGCTGGTGGTCGTGCTGCTGGTTGCCTCCAACCGGCGGTTCGCCGCCAACCCCGACGAGGTGACCGGCTGGCGGCGGTTCCTCGTGGCGATTCACTTGGGCATCGACGCGCTCCGCCGTGATCCCACCGCTACCGTCGAGGTCATCAGCGCGGGTGGAGCGTTCCAGGTGTTGCAGTGCGGTGCGGTCTGGATGGCAGCACAGGCGATCGGCGTCACCGAGGTCACGCTCGGCGTGTCACTGGCCTTCTTCCCGGCCGTGGCGATCGCCCAGAACCTGCCGGTCGGCATCGGCGGTCTGGGGATCCGCGAGAGTCTCTTTGTGTTGTTCTTCGGTGCCGTGAATGCGCCCGAGGCGCTGTCGATCACGCTCGGGCTGGTGGTCTACGGCCTCACGATCGCCACCAGCGCCTTGGGTGCCCCGGCCTTCGTCCTGGGGGCCCGGCACCGCCCCGGTCAGGCGTCACCTTCGCAAAATCCTCACACCGAAGATGTCACGCCGAAGCCGCCGGAGTCATAGATTGATGACCTACCCGTAGGCGGAGGTGCCTTTCACCCATGCTTCTGGACAAAATCGATGGCCCCGCCGATCTTCGTCGGCTCGACTACCCCGCCCTCGATCAACTCGCCGAAGAGATCCGAACCGTCGTCGTCGAAGCGGCAACTCGCGCCAAGGGCCACCTCGGCTCCAACCTCGGCGCCGTCGAGTTGACCCTTGCGCTGCATCGAGTCTTCGACTCCCCCAATGACATCATCCTGTGGGACACCGGCCACCAGGCCTATGTCCACAAGCTCGTCACCGGTCGGCGCGACGCGTTCGAGTCGCTGCGTCAGCCCGGAGGCCTCTCGGGCTATCCCAGCCGGGCCGAGTCGCCGCACGACTGGATCGAGAACTCCCACGCCTCCACCGTGCTGTCCTACGCCCACGGCTTGGCGACCGCCCAGCATTTAGCGGGCGACCCGCTGCGCAACATCGTCGCCGTCATCGGCGACGGCTCGATGACCGGGGGGATGGCCTACGAGGGTCTCAACAACCTGGGCCATTCGGGGCGCAACGTCGTCATCGTCCTCAACGACAACGGTCGTAGCTACGCACCGACGGTGTCGCGGTTGGGCGAGAGCCTGTCCCGGCTTCGGTCCAATCCCACCTACCGCCGCCAGCAGGCCCGCCTCGAGAGGGTCCTCGGCGATCTGCCCATGGTGGGCGGTTACCTCGAGCGCGGCGTCGAGGGCGCAAAGGCTGCGGTGCGCGAGATTCTCGAGCCGCCGGCGTTCTTCGAGAACCTCGGCGTGAAGTACGTCGGGCCGTTCGACGGACACGACATCGCCGGGCTCGAACGAGCATTGACCAACGCCCAGGAGATGGAGGGGCCCGTCGTCGTCCATGTCCTCACGCAGAAGGGTCGCGGCTACGCCCCCGCCCTCAAGGACACGGTCAAGGCCATGCACGACATGGGCGAGGTGAAGGTCGGCTCGTACACGGCCGCCTTCAGCGAGGCGATGCTGGCCCAGGGTGAGCGGCACCCCGAGCTGGTTGCCATCACGGCTGCCATGCCCGACTCCACCGGTCTTCTGCCGTTCGGCGAGAAGTTCCCCGGCCGCCTCATCGATGTGGGTATCGCCGAGCAGCACGCCGTCACCTCGGCCGCCGGCATGGCCATGGGCGGCCTGCGCCCGGTGTTTGCGGTCTACTCCACCTTCCTCACCCGGGCCATCGATCAGGTCAACCTCGATGTCGGCCTGCATCAGCAGCCGGTCATCTTTGCGCTTGACCGCGCCGGCATCACCGGCGACGACGGTGCCTCCCATCACGGTGTGCTCGACATGGTGCTGCTCACCAAGGTGCCCGACATGACGGTGTTCGCACCGTCGTCGTATCGCGAGATCGCCCAGATGCTGGACGATGCCATCGAGCTGTGCACCGGACCGGCGGCGATCCGCTTTCCGAAGACCATGCCCCCAGAGCCCGAGGCCGGCGATTGCGGTTCAGGTCTCGTGGGACGCAAGGTCCGCCAAGGCGACGCCATCTGCATCATCGGCGTTGGCAAGATGCTCGGCGCCTCCCGTGAAGCCGCTGAGCGACTGCAGGAGTCGGGTACCTCGGTCACCGTGTGGGATCCACGGGTCGTCAAGCCGCTCGACGCCGACATGCTGGCCGATGCTGCCAATCACCGCCTGGTGGTCACCATCGAGGACGGCCTGCGCGACGGAGGCGTGGGCTCGGCCATCGCCGACGCCCTTCGTGATCTCGCCCCCGTGGGCGGACCGTCGGTGCGGGTGCTGGGTGTGCCGTCGGCCTACATGGACCACGACAAGCCCGACAATCTGTTGGCCCGCCTTGGCCTCAACGCCGACGGCATCGTCAGCGAGATCTCCGCCTGGCAGCGGGCGTCTTCCTCGCACTGACCGCTGTCCTGATTGCCTCGATCGCTACGCCTCGGGCTCGCCCTCGCACCTCAGGCTGCTTCGAGCTTCGTTCCTCGGGACCTTTGGGACAGGGGTCAGTTGTAGAAGGGGTTTTCGCCGGCGGCGTGGTCGGTGGCGTCGATGACCTCGGCCACCTCCGCAATGGTGTCCTTGATCTGGCGCTGGATGCCCTCGGTGAGGGTCTGGCGGCTCGAGGAGCAGCCCTGGCAGCCGCCGCCCATGGTGACGTAGACGTTGTTTTTCTCGTCGACACCGATGAGGGTGGCGAATCCACCATGGGACGCCAGCGCCGGGTTGATGGCCTGCTCGAGCAACTGCACGACCTGTTCGGCAATCGTGCCCTCGAGATTGAGCTCGACACCGGCAAGTGGGTCGGGACGGTTGGGGTTGCGGATGACGAGGCCACCCTGGCCCGAGCTGCGGGGTAGATCGAGGACCGAGCCACGCAGCTTCTCGACGGTGGCGGCGGGCACGATCACGATGACACCGTCGGTCTCGATGATCTCGTCGGTGGGATCGGCGTGGGAGATCTCGTCAAATGAGAGGTCGTAGGTGTATTCGGTGCCGTTCGCTCCGGTGATCTCGATGCGCAGACCGAGCTCGTCGGGGTTGTCCTCGCCCGCACGGATGTCGAGCACCGTTTCGAGTGCCGTCGCCGACAGCTCGATGATGGGGAGTTCGGTGGCGAAGGGGCTGGTGATCGCGGGGGGCGACGCGGCGTCGATGCCGGCAGCGTCGGATGCGGTCGTATCAGCGGCGTCGGTGGTGTCGGTGGTGTCAACAGACACGGGGGTCTCCTCAGAACTGAGTGGCCGCGAAGAAGGGCCTCAGGGCAGGGTAGCAATCGCCGCCCGGAAGGAGAAACAGCCCACCCGGCCGCGATATTTCGTCCGCCCCCCCCGAACCCGCTGCCGATGAGCGCTCAGACCCCCGAGGGTGGCGGCGGCGGTGGTGGCGGCGCCGATGCACCGGGCGGCGGTGGCGGTGGCGGTGGCGGGGTTGGGGCCGACACGCCAGCCGGTGGCGGCGGGGCCATCGATGGCGCACCAGCGGGGGCCGGAGGCGGTGGGGCCGCGGCGAACCCCGGAGGTGGCGGAGCCGCGGCGAATCCGGGCGGAGGAGGTGCCGTGCTGGTTCCACCTGTCGCCAACTTGCCGCCGGCCTGGACTTCGAGCCCGCGCAGTCGTTCGATGATCTGGGTGATTTCGGCCTCGACCTGTGCATCCCCTCGACCCTGCTCGCGTTCGAACACCTTCGCGCCGAGGTCGCGGAACAGCGGCCCGGCTTCCTTGTTGGGATTGGGCCCGTCGAGAGATCCAACGGCCTGCTCGGCCTTGGCCGCGAGCTCCTTGGCCTTGTCGAGAAATCCCATGTGGACGACCTCCTGCGATGAACCGAACCGCGAGCGTATCGGGTGCACTTGTATCGTTGGCAGCATGTCCGAACTCCCGCTCGTGTCCACCCGCGTCGATGGCGATGTCGCCGTCATCACCCTTGACGACGGCAAGGCCAACGCCATTTCCTTCGAGGTGCTCGACCAACTCAATGCCGCGCTCGATGATGCGACGGCGACGGCCAAGGCCATCGCCATCATCGGTCGGGACGGCAAGTTCTCGGCCGGGTTCAACCTCAAGATCATGACGGGAGACATCGCCGACGCCCGTCGCCTGCTGGGTGGCGGCGCCGAGCTGGCGGTCCGGCTCCTCGAATCGCCGGTGCCGGTAGTGCTCGGCGTCACCGGCCATGCGTTGGCCATGGGCGGAATCCTCACCACTGCCGCCGACTATCGAGTCGGAGCCGAAGGTCCATTCAAGATCGGCCTCAACGAGGTGGCGATCGGCATGCCCGTTCCCAAGTTCGCTGTCGAGCTGTGTCGGGACCGCCTCGTCAAGACTTGGTTCACCCGCTGCCTGCAGCACGCAGAGCTGTGCAGCCCCGACACCGCAGTGTTGGCCGGCTTCCTCGACGAAGTCGTCATCGATAGCGCTGTCGAGATGCGAGCCATCGAAGAGGCCCAGCGACTGGCCGCCACGGTGCAGCCCGGGCCCTTCCGGTCCACCCGCAAGAACATGCGGGGAGCGCTCGCCGAGCGACTGAAGGCCGACCTCGCGGATGACCTCGCACTCTTCGACGTGACGGTGCCGACATGACCGAGGCAACCGGCATCACGTTCTACTGGCGTCCGGGCTGCGGTTTCTGCGCCCGTCTCGAGCGCGCCCTCAACGACGCCGAGATTCCCCTCGACCGGCACAACATCTGGGACGACGACAGCGCTGCCGCAGCAGTGCGCTCGATCGCACGCGGCAACGAAACAGTTCCCACGGTCGTCATTGGACCGATCGGGTTGGTGAACCCCTCCCCCGCCCAGGTGGTCGACGCCATGCGCAAGCACACCCCCGAGCTGCTCCCCGCGAATCTCCAGAACTGACCAACTCCGCAGAGCTGACCACACCGTTCGCGACGAGCCGCGACGGACTCAGTAATCGAGTAGTGAGCGATGGACGGCCGTGCAGGGTTTCGCATCGCAGGTGTCCTCGATGCGACCATCGGGACGGAAGAACAGGTCCTTCTGCAGGATCGATTCGGGGGCGCGGCGGGGATCTTCGTGAGAATCGGCACAGCGGAGGTCGGACTTCAGGGCGTTCTCGTCGAGGGTGCCGCACGCCGCCGCGAACTCCTCGGTGCTGGTCGGGGTGACGTTGCCGGGCGGCGGCAGCAGGGTGCCGCTGTCCCAATACACGAGTGCCGAGGCGCCGTCGGGAATCTCGTCGGTCACGTCGAGCCCATAGAACGGTCGGGCGTCTGGGTGGCGACCATCGGCGAGCGCCGGCGAGCGCACTACGGCCCCAATGGTGCGAGCCTCGATCTCGGCGGCGACCTGTGCGACCTGATGATCTCCGACCCCCACGTGCAGGAGCACCTGGTGCTCTGGCGTTCCCTCGTAGGGCTCACTCGTCATGTGTTGGGCATAACCGTTCGCTTCGCCCCGGTCCCACAGCATCGAGAGCAGCGGGTAGATGATGGCCTGTTCCACCGGGTCGGGGTAGGCGCCTCGCAGCACCTGGAAGTAGTCCGAGAAATCGACACTGCGCGACAACAGCAACGCGTAGTTCATGCCGGTCACGCCCAGCACGGCTTTGGTCCAGTCAGTGGCGACCGCAGTAGCGGCGCCGCCCATGATGCCGCCCTGGCTGTTGCCGTCGTAGTACACCTCGGTCGTGTCGAGCGCGCTTGCTCCCCCGGCATTGGCGAAGGCCGGATCGGCGGCGAACCCCGTCGACGACTTCATGAGCCGTGCCAGGAAGAGCGTGTTGAGGATGCCCTGTTGGCTACGGTCCGGCAGGCTCGGAAAGAGTGACAGGTCGGTGAGGATGGCCACGGCGTTGCCCAGGTCTCCAGCGCTCATCCCGATCCAGTCGGTCGCGCAGTAGGCCATGTTGTTGGTCGAGGCGATCTTGGCGACCTGAGAGTTCTCGGCCTCACCTTTGCCGCCGAGCAGGCCGTGTCCATACACGACGGGGCGCGCTCCCGGGCCGCCAACGGCTAGGGCCTGGGCGGGCAGCTGACACGTGAAACCGGCTTGGTAGTCGTATCCGGCGTAGCTGGGCGGCTCGTCATCGGTTGCTCCGGTGAGGCGCGAGCCCGGCTCGCCGGCGCCGCTGAGGAAACTGGGGACACCGAACGTGCCCCGCACCCGACGGGCGATCCCCGGGGGCAGATCGGTGGTCACGACCTCGGTGACGGCGAAGGTCGGCGCCGCGTCTCCGAGGCGGTCGAACGCCAGATCCCGCATGGTCAACAAGCGTCCGGACAGGTTGTCAGTGGACGCCACGGTGAAGTCCCACGCCGCGAAGAGCGTCGATCGGTCGAACCCTTCGGCGGTCACCGCCACGAGCAGTTGCTCCATCGAGTCGCGACGGTCCTCGATGCGATCGATGGTCGTTGTGAGCCCGTCGCGATAGCTCCGAAACGCCAGGTTCGCCACGAGCGGAGCGCCGTTGGTGTCGACCAGCTCGCCGAGCGCCACGCCGATGTGATGTCCCTCGGGAAGCGACACTGCGGGACGCACGATGAGCAGGCGCTGGCCCTCGGGAGCATTGAGGTCGAGCTCGACCCAGTGGGGGATGCGGTCACCCGTATCGAGGTCGATCACCAGCGACGGCGAGGTCGCCTCCATCGAGGTGGCGATGTCGCCGATCGTCGGGGTCTTGCTGGCCTGAAGGTCAACACCCGCAGCGCTGACCAACATGGGCGAACCGGGGCTGAACCCGTCGTTGCGGTTCCACTCGGTGACGTCCAGCGTCGTCCCCGCCGCGTTGGCAAGCTGTCCCGTGGGCAGTGCCACCGACCGGCCCGACGCGGAGTCGTTGTCGGCGACGGTGAACCGGTCGCTCGGGAATGGCAACAGGCAGTGGGTCTGGTCGAGTTCCTCACACGACGGATCACCGAGCCCGGTGGTGAGCGTTGCGACATCGGCGGGGTCCATGGGGCGCGCCGCGGGAGCGCCAGCTGTGGTGACCGTCGCCGAGGTCGTCGTCGGCGAGTTCCCGGCCGAGTCGTTGTTCGAACAGCCAGCGACCGCGATGGCGCCAGCCAACACGATCACCAGGCCGGTATGGCGTCTTGACCTCATCGTCGTCCCCTTTGCGGTAGCGCAATGCCTGACTCAGCCCCCCCCCGGCCTCGTTCGAGGCTACGGGTCGAGGATTTCCCGAGCAAGGACCCTGGTGGGGTCAACTCAGCTCAGGAGGGCGATCCCGCAGTGAGGCCACGCACGGGCCCCGCGCCGGATGAAGAGCAGTCGGGCGCGGGCGTCCTGCTCGATCGGAAGGGCAGCAGCGGGATCACCCACACCACCGACTCCTCTCCAGGTCTGCACATCGAACTGATAGGCGCCCCGGTAGCGACCGCTGGAGCTGACGGCCCGGTAGTTGCCACCGGATTCGCAGCGTCGCACCTCCGCCCACGCCTCGGGAGCAGGGCCGCCGGGCGGAAGGTCCGGCAGCGGAGCGGACAGCTCGGTGAGCGGAACGATCGCCGTTCGAGGGGAGGGCACAGCCTTCGGAGTCGTGGTGGCCGGCGCTGCCGCAGTCGGGGCTGCAGGCGGAGCGGCACCAGCCACCGGCTTCTGGGTCGTCGTCGTGGTGGCCGCGTCGCGGGCCCGCTTCAATTCCGCCTCCTGCTCGGCGGCGACGCGAGCAGATTCGGCTGCGGCCGCCAAGGCTCGCTCGGCGTCGGCCTCGACAGCGCTGGACTGCAACACCGCATCCTGAGCATCGGCGAGTCGGCTGGCGAGCGCTTCGCGCTGTTCGACGAGTGCGATCAACTCGGGGTCGTTGTCCTGCTTGAGAACCTCGAACTGGGACAGGGCGTCGGCAGAGTCGAGCACGTGCGTCGTGGCGAAGGTGGCGCGCCCAGAGATCTCGGCGAGGTCATCGCCCGTCAGGAGTTCGACGAAGCGGTCCTCGGAACCTCCGTTGACATAGGCCGACACTGCGCTGCGACGCACCTGGAAGCGGGCCTGTTCGATCTGCTGGGCGAGGTCCGCGGCACCAGCGAATCGGGCCTCGATGTCGGTCTGCAGCGCCACCAGTTCGCCCGAGCGCACCACAGCATTTCGCTCGGCGGCCTCCCGGCCCTCACGGGCCGCTCGGAGCACCCTGCTGGCATCGTCTTGCGCTGAGGTCGCCGACGCCACGGACCCGACCATGACGGTGGACCCGATCGCGGTGACCACCATCACCGCCAGCACGCGCAGCGACGCTGTCGGTGCGTGGCGGTCGCCTCGGGGGCGGTAGAGGTGGTGTCTCATGCGGCGTACGGAGGAACCGCTGAAGGCGATCCGAAGACGCGAGCTTTGTCACCGAATCGCAACAAAAGCAACAGGGTCGGCCCATCACCCCTACCGGAGGGCCTCGAGCGTCAGCTCAACGTGGCGAGGATCTCATCGATGATGGCCTCTGACGTGTCCGGGTTCAGGATGGCGAATCGCAAAATCGTCTCGCCCTCCCACTTCGACGGCAGAACGAATCCCGTGCCGTGTTCGAGTAACTCATCGGACCACCGGTGATAGGCCGCATCGTCCCAACCGCGTCGCTTGAACATCACCACCGAGAGGTCTGGAGGGCGCACCAGCTCGAGAGCGGGGTCGGCATCGATGCGCTCGGCGGCGTAACGGGCGACCGCGAGCGACCGCTCGACCGCGGTGCGATACGCCGCCAGACCGTGGGTGGCCAGGCTGAACCACATGGCCAGACCGCGGGCGCGGCGGGTGAGGTGGTAGGCGTAGTCGGTGGGGTTCCACTCGTCGTCGGATTCGTGGATCGAGTCGAGGTAGGAGGCGTTCTGGGTGTGGACTGCCTTGGCCAACCGAGGTGTTCGATACAAAAGGATGGCGCAGTCGAGCGGCGCGAACAGCCACTTGTGCGGATCGACGATCATCGAGTCGGCGCCCTCGATACCGTCATAGAGATGGCGCACCGACGCGGCCAGGAGCCCGGCTCCGCCGTAGGCGGCATCCACATGGAACCAGAGGCCGTGCTCGGCTGCGACGGCGCCCACGCCGGCAAGGTCGTCGATGATGCCGGCGTTGGTGGTGCCAGCCGTCGCGACGACGGCACAGAACGTGGTGGGGTCGGAGTCGGCGTCGATGATACGAGCCAGCTCGTTGCCCACGAGTCGTCCGTCGATCGTGGGGACCTTCACCACGTCACAATCGAGAATTCGCGCCGTGTTGGTGACCGAGCTGTGGGTCTGCTCGCTCGCCAGGATGCGCATTCGCGCCCGGTCACCGCGGCGGTGACGCGCAACGTCGCGGGCGACAGTGAGAGCCGACAGGTTGCCGGCGCTGCCGCCGGACACGAAGACGCCACCCGCGCCCTCAGGGAGCCCGGCGAGGTCGGCGATGGTGCGCAACACCTGATTCTCGGCATGAATTGCGCCCGCCGACTCGAGCCACGACGTGCCGTTGAGCGAGGAGGCGGAGACGACCATGTCGAAGAGGCACGATGCCTTGGTGGGCGCAGCGGGAATGAACGACAGGAAGCGGGGACTGTCGACCGAGATCACCGCCGGGGACAACACGTGCTCGTACTGGTCGAAAACCACGTCGCAGTCGGTGCCCGCCTCAGTGATCAGCGAGGGAGCGAGGCGGTTGAGTTCGTCGGCATGGCCCCGGAAGTCGAGCGGCACCTCCATGGTGAGTCGCTCGCGAACGAACTCGGTGGCGCGGGTGAGGATCCGCTCGGTCGTTTCGTCGAAGTGGTGCATCAGCGCCGTCGACCGACCACCACGACGACTCCGGCGGCGATGATCACCGCAGCACCGATCACCACGGCGAGCTTCACCTTCGACGAGGCACCTGCGGGTTCGATGAGCGCCGGCCGCGGTCCCGTCCCCGTCCCCGAGCCCGGAAGTGGTGACGGGGACAGCGACGGCCGTTGCGATTCGGTAGCGGCAGCGGACTCTGACTGCGGCTCGATCAGCTCGACGGGAACGCTCTCGGGCTCGAGGGGCGAAAGGTCGGTCAGCAACTTGTCGACCGGCGCGTCGTCATCGACCGGCACCAGCTTGGGGCGCTTCGCCTTGGGGTCATAGGGGGGCATCGTGCACTGCTCCGTCTCGTGAGGTTTCGCCCGTCATCGCATCAGCAGAGGCCGCCGGCGATCGGGTCAGGTGGGTGAGCACCGCGTCGAACTGCGCTGCGGCCTCGGCCGAGCCGGAACGCAGGAACGCCGTGATCGGGAGCGATTGCGCCGACGCCTCGGCGACCGCGGCGCGGTGGGCCACGGCGGGCCGCACGACCAGACCTGGGTGGGCGGCGACGAGTTGCTCGTCCCAGTACCGGGCGTCACGGGTTCGGGCCAGCCGGTTCACGACGATCCCGGCAATATCGGGATGGCCGTTTCGGCGCTCGGAGATGCGGGCGATGTTGCGCAGGATCTGGTCGACGCCGTCAACGGCCCAAGCGCTGGGCTCGGTCACGATCACCACCCGATCGGCGGCGAACAACGCATTGACGGTGAGCAGGCCGAGCGAGGGCGGGCAGTCGATGATGACGAGATCGGCCTCGATGCCGATCAGCGATCGACGCAGCCGATCCTGGGCGCCGATGGGGTCGGTGGCCAGCTGCGGCTCGATGTGCGCCAGCTGCGGGGAGCTGGGCGCGAGCAGGGGCGCTACCTCGAAGTGTTCCGGTCCCCACCCGGACGCGCCGATGACCGACGACATGGAGCCGTCGGCATCAGCGCTGAGCGCGTTGCCCACCGTGGTGGTCGCGTTCCACACCCCCATGCCGGTGGTGGCATTGGCCTGCGGATCGAGATCGACCACCACGACCCGTTGGCCCGAGCGGGCCGCAACTGCGGCCAGACCGAGCGCCACGGTCGTCTTGCCGACGCCGCCCTTCTGATTCGCTATCGCCAAGACCACCATTGCGGGCCCACGCTACCTGCTGGGTCCGCAGGGTCGCTGGTGCGAAGCTGCCTACTGCGGTGCGAGACCGTTGACGAGGCGACTCGACACGGCGATGAGGGAGTCGATGTCGGTGGTGCCCATTCCCAGGGCCTTCACGACGACGCTGCCGAAGATCCAGGCGACGAATACGTGGCGCAGGGCCTCGGCATCAAGGTCAGGGTCGATCTGGCCGGCGTCGCGGGCCAAGACGATCTTTTCCATGAGGATGTTCACAAAGGCGCCGAGTGCGTCGGCCAGCACTTCCTTGGCCTCTTCGGACCGTGACGCCAGCGCCAGGGCCTCGAGCAGGAGGAGATCGAGGTTGGTCGGCGGCCCCGAGCTGAAATCGGCGAACAGCCGAGCCGTGGCACCGTCGCCCGGTGACGTCGAGCCGATCTGCTCGGCGATCTCGGTCATGATCGTCTGGCCCTCACGAATGATGGCCTCGCCCAACAACGCAGTGCGGCTGGGGAAGTGGACGTACAGCGCGCCCGACGTGAAGCCGGCGCGGCGGGCGATGTCTTGTACACGGGTGCCGCCATAACCCTTTTCCAGGAAGACCTCGATCGCCGCGCGGACGAGTCGTTCGCGGGTGTCGAGGTCGGGGTCCTGGCTTCCCTTGGTCGCGTTCTGGTCCTTCACGGCCACAAAATCGGATCCCACTGCAAGCCTCCTCGGCTCTCACTCGTACGTTGATTCCCAGATCTACCGGGACACAAGCAACGCTATCTGGTGCCTGTGAAAAAAGAGCTTAGCCACCGAATGCTGAAATAATGCGCGCTTCCCAAATTCGGGTGGATATTCTTCCCATGACTTCGATGGGCCCTACGACTCCCGGCTCTGTGTAAATGCGCTTGGCCATGGGCACCGTCGAGCGGATCGAAACCTCGGTCCCGACGATCGCTGGAGGTTCCGCCCACCCACCGGTCTGCGATGCTGAATCGCATGCCCGAGCTTCCCGAGGTGGAGACGATCCGCCGTCAGCTGGTCGGCGGATTGATCGGTCGCCAGATCCACGAGGCCTGGGGCCACTCCTCGCACAAGTTCGCCACCTCGATCGAGGCGTCGGGCACGACGTTCGAGTCGCTGCAACGCCGGGGCAAGTATCTCGTCGCCGGTCTCGACGATGGGCGCGAGCTCATCGTCCACCTCGGCATGACCGGCTCGTTGCGACTTACGGACAACGCCGCCGGCCCTACCGACGATCCCTATGTGCGGGCGTGGTGGCGACTCTCGGGAGCCCACCTCGTGTTCCGCGACGTCCGCCGCTTCGGCCGGATCGCCGTCGTTGCGGCCGGCAGCTATGCCTCGATGCCCACCCTCGCCGCGCTCGGACCCGACCCCTACGACGACGACTTCACGGCCGCGCACCTCTGGTCGGCACTGCGCCCGAGTCATCGCCACATCAAGACCCAGCTGCTCTCGCAACGACCCGTCGCCGGCCTCGGCAACATCTATGTCGACGAGGCCCTCTGGCTCGCCGCCATCAACCCCGCGGACCGGTCGATCTCGCGGCCGCGTGCCGCCCGCCTGGTCGAGACGATCCGTGAGGCGCTCGATGACGGCCTGCGCCACGGCGGCACGACATTGCGCGACTACGTCGATGCCGATGGCGCGTCGGGATCGAACCAGCACCACCTCCATTGCTATGGCCGTGGTGGCGAACCCTGCGAACGGTGTGGTGACACGATGCGGCGGGCAACCCTCGATGCCCGCACCACGACGTGGTGTCCCACCTGCCAACCGCGCCGCGGCTGACCGGTTCCAAGCCTGCGGCGAACAGCCTCACAATTCCCTCACACATCGCCAACGATCTGCTGATCTCCAGAGCCGAAGCTCGGTCCATGCTCCGAACCTCCAAGACAGCAGCAGCCATCCTGACCATTGCGGCGGTCGCTCTTCCCGCCGCGGCGATCCCCGCCATGTGGGGCGCCGGACCTGCCTCCGCGCAAGCCTCGGACCCTTCATCGTCGACCGTGCCGACAACAACCTCGGTATCGACAAAGCCGGGCACCGCACCAACCTCGAAGGCCCAACGGCAGGCCACTCGCGCCCAACGTCGCGAGGAGCGACTGGAGCGGTTCGCCGAGGCGCTCGGGGTGGACCCTGAAGCGGTCGAGGCCGCCCGGCTCGAAGCACTCGATGCGGACCTCGCCGCTCGAGTCGATGACGGGTCGATCAGCCGGAGATGGGCTGACGAGCTGTCCGAGGCCGCACACAACGGCACCCTGCGGGAGCTGAGAGTCGACCGGTGGGCGGCGCAGGCAGCTCGTGCGACCGGGCGCTGAGCACCCTTGACCCCGCTGTGCCGAGAAGCGTTTCGGCTGTTACGGTTTCATGACGAACACCGGAACGTCATGGACTTGCTCGGGACATCCGAGGGGTCACAGTTCTAGGATTGCGCTGCCCGTGATGCCCCAACGACCACTTCACCAAACCCGCCGCCGCCAAGACCGCAGGACTCGCGGGGTCGTCGCTGTCCTGGCCGCTTCGCTCCTGTGGTTTCCGGCCACCCCGTGGACGCCCAACGTCAGCGCGTCGGTTGCCGGGCCGAAGCCGACCACCTCCGACAAGAAGCTCCGTGAGCTACAGGCCGACCGCGACCGGGTGCGGGCCACCAAGGCCAAGGCCGCGGCCAAGGTGAATGCCCTGCAGGCGACCGATGCCGAGATCGAGGCTGCCCTGGCCGATCTCAACAACAACATCGAGGGCCAGAACTCGTTACTCGAGGAGGCCCAGCGAGCCGTGGCCACTGCCGAGGCCGAGCAGGTTGCGGCCGAAGCGGCCGAAGCGCAGGCGCTGGCCGATCTCGGCACGCTGCAGACCAACATCAAGGACCAGGCGATCCGGGCCTACGTCAGCCCCCCGACCGACGACACCCTCTCACTGCTCTCGGCCGACTCCCTCGCCGACGCCGCCCGACACCGCACGCTCCTCGAGGTGCGCTCCGGCAAGGACCTCGACGCCGCCGAACGGTTCCGCACCGTGAAGGAAGATCTGGGTATCGCCCGCGAGGCATCGGCCGCTGCAGCCTCCCGCGCCAGCGAGCGTCGCGGCGAAGTATCGGACCGGCTGACCAAACTCGAATCGGCCCAGGCCGAGCAGGAGAAATTCTCGGCCGATGTCGAGCAGCGCCTCGAAGCTCAGCTCGCCGAGGCTGCGTCGCTCGCCGAGTTCGACGGAGCGCTGTCCAGCCAGATCACGACTCGTCAGGGCGAAATCGCCAAGCAACTCGCTGCCCAGCGAGCCGCCGCTGCCCGCCGGTCAAAGAGAGCACCGGCCAGCGAACCGAGCGGTTCGGTGACCAGCCTGCCCAACCTCGACGGCGCCGGAATTGTCACTGTGCGCGGCATCAGGGTCGACGGCTCGATCGCCGGCAGCCTCGAGTCGTTGCTGGCCGCGGCCGAAGCAGCCGGCATCAGCATGAGCGGTGGCGGCTACCGCAACCCGGCCGGGCAGATCGCCGTACGTCGCAGCAACTGCGGCGGCAGTACCTACGCCATCTATCAGATGCCCGCCTCCTCCTGCTCACCCCCGACGGCCCGACCCGGCAGCTCCATGCACGAGCGCGGCCTGGCCATCGACTTCACGCAGGGCGGCCGCACCCTCAACCGCGGTAGCAGCGGCTTCTCCTGGCTCAAGGCCAATGCCGCAAGCTATGGCTTCCGGAACCTGCCGTCCGAGCCCTGGCACTGGTCGACCAACGGCAACTGACCGCCAGCTAGAGGCGGCCTTGACGACCTCGATCGCCCTCAGGGGCGTACGAGGCTCTTGATCCGCCCCCGCTCGTGGTCGGTGTTGCCGACCTCACCGATCGCCGATACCGGCCAGATCAGGCCGGTGATCAGGCGATCAGGAACGCGTCACCGGGTCATCGGCGAAGCGTAGGTCGACGACCGGCTCGCCATCGGACCCATCGTCATCGTCGGTCTCGATGTCGTCGGTCTCGATGTCGTCGGTCTCGATGTCGTCGGTCGAGTCTTCATCGAGGACGGTCAGCCCGCGGCCGCCGGCAGCGCGGTGCTGGCCGAACACTTCCGAAGCCAACTCTTCGTCGGCATAGACGACTCGGTCGCGGCCGAGGTCCTTGGCCATGAACAGGCCGGCGTCAGCCGTGCGGATGATCGCCTCCACGGTCGCGGCCACCGACGAGTGGGTGACACCGAAGCTGCACGTGAACGGCGGGAGTCCGTTGGCTTCGATGGCCTGCTCGAGCGCCAGACGGATGCGCTCGATGACCTCCATCGATTTCTTGACCGACAGCTCGGGGTAGACGAGTACGAACTCTTCACCGCCGAAGCGG
>Ga0105047_10004990_pt1 | contig 22953 bp, 24 predicted proteins | sample MAT04_FD_78384 | JGI IMG/M metagenome (GOLD analysis project Ga0105047, IMG submission 78384) | Freshwater microbial communities from Lake Fryxell liftoff mats and glacier meltwater in Antarctica - MAT-04 (megahit assembly) | ecosystem: Environmental > Aquatic > Freshwater > Ice > Liftoff... | reverse complement strand
GCGTCGGCCTCGTCGCCGGTGGCGGCGGCGAGCGCCTCGAGATCGTCGTTGGTCGCGAGGCCGGGCATCCGATCGAGGGGGAGCGGTTCGCCCATCCAGGTCATCGCCAGATCGGTCTCGTTCACCTCCGACTCGCCGAAGCCGCGCAGCATCTGGATCATCCGCCCGACCTCGATGTTCTGCCCGACGAGGATCTCACGGGCGACGATCCCGAGATTGCGGTCGATGCCCGACTCGTCGGCCATGCCGTCGAGGTAGATGAGGCTCATCTGCACTGCCTGTTCGTGGTGCACCCGCATGTCCTGCAGGAACCCGATGTCGGTCTCGTCGGGGTCGTCGAGGGCGGTGTTGTTGCCGATCACCCACCCGAGGGCGCCTGCCAGTACAGCCGCCGCGAGCAGCAGCACGACGAGGTTCGCCGGATTGCGGTGCCATGGCAACATCACCGTGTCGTCGGGCAGGCCGTCGTGGGGGTGGGGGTCGACGGTGGTACTCACGTTTCGTAGCTTCGCACGCTTGTCGGCTAAGAACACCGTCATGTCCACCCCCATCAGCATCCCGAAGCTCGGCGTCTCGATGTCCGAGGGCACCCTCGTCGAGTGGCTCGTCGCCGACGGCGACACGGTGCAGCCCGGCGACATCCTCTATCGCATCGAGACCGACAAGGTCGAGAACGAGATCGAAGCGCCCGTCGCAGGTGTCGTGCACCAGTCCGGTGTCGCGGGCGAGACCTACGACGTCGGCACCCAGATCGGCAGCATCGACTGACCAGCCGCGCTCGCCGCGCTCATCGCGCTCGTGTCGCTAGTCGCGCCAGTCGTCGGGCGAGTCCGGCGTGTCGATCACGACGGTCGCAGGCGCGGTCGGCCGCAGTGACCCGCTCGAGTCGTTGGCCTCGTCGGCCGCCTGCAGGTTCGCCGCGGCCACGGCCGACAGGCCGATCACCATCGCACCTGCCACGAACATCCCTGCCAACACGCGGCGCTGGAGCTTGGTCGCGCCCATGAGTCCTGCCAACCGCTCGACCACCATCTCGCCCGGCGTCTCCAGGTACTGGGCCAGCACCTCGACGTCGTTGCGGCGCAGCTCGATCGCTTGGGGGCGCTCCTCGCCGCGCAGGGTGCGCACCAGCCGGAGGTAGTTCGTGAGCAGCGAGTCGACGTCGTCTGGATCGAACGAGATCGCCGAACCACCGGTGGACAGCACCCCGCGCGAGTCGATTTCGAGTGGCATCCGGTCAGGGGTGACGACGGTGAGATCGATGCCGTACAGCTCGGCGACCGCCTGTGCTTCGTCGCGGGTCATCTGCACGCGACCCGCCTCGATCGTGCGGAGCTGTTTGGCCGAGAACCGGCCGCCACTCGATCTGGCAACCGCCCGCACGCTCATCCCCGATTGACGCCTGCGCTCGGCGAGGAGGACGGCGATCCGACGCGCGAGGCGCTCGTCGGAGGTCGTCCGGATGGTCGTGGTGGTCGCGGCGCTGACGCTCATCGACCAGTCATCGGTCCCCGTCGATCGTCACTTGAGCCCAGCAGCGCCGTCGGAAGGATTCTTGAGGACTCCTTGCAGGTCGGTGCTCGACCGGTCGGTGCTCGACCGGTCGACGTGGGTTCGCCCGATGTCGCGTGGGGTATCGGCATCGCCGGTCCAGCAGTCGACGAGCTCGAGCGCCACAGCGCCGGCGAAGATCGCGCCGACGACCACCCTGCTCTCCGTCACCGCCATCGCCAGCACCTGCTCGAGGACCTCGCTGGTGGCGCGGTCGTCGCGTGGCGGATGACGGTCACGGAGGTGTTCGACGATCGATCGGAGATCGTCGGACCGCACGGGCACGGCGATCCGATCGTCGTCGATGTCGCGCATGCGGCGCACGAGTCGGAAGTAGGCGTCTACGAGCGATCGTGGATCGTCCGGACGGAAGGCCACCTCGACGCCGTCGGCCGAGACGGCGCCTTCGCGGATCTCGAGACCGTCTGGCGTCGATGACAGGACGTCGGTCAGACGGAGCTCGTAGAGGCTGGCGAGGCGCGCGACCGTGTCGGATTCGAGCGGCAACAGGCCGGCCTCGGCGTCGCGCAGATCGCGGATCGTGAAGGTGCCCTTGCTCCGCGATGCCAGCACCCACAACGGTCGGCGACAGCGCCGACGTTCCGAGACGAGCCGTGCGCCGAACTGTCGAGAGAACGACGCCGGAGCCATCGGCAGGGGTGCGAGACGAGCGGCCGGTGAGGCGCATGCGTCCAGAGGTGCTCTGTGGTTCGGTTGGGTGATCACCGGCGTCATGCCCACCTCATCGGCACGACCGTCTCGAACATCAAGCGCGTCGTCGAGTGGCCACCTGGCATGTCAGGCGCGGGCGGCGCGCTGGGCCTCGCTGAACGGGAGGTCCTTGTCGACGCGGGGCTCGGACGGCAGTCCCAGCACGCGTTCGCCGATGATGTTCCGTTGGATCTCGTCGGACCCGCCGGCGATCTTGTAACCGGGTGCGCCCAGCACGTGTTCGCTCCAGGCGAAGGTGCCCCACTCGCCCGTGTCGGCCACGAGCCGAGCGCCGAGCACCTTCGAGATCACGTGGCTCGTACGTTCCATGTTGGCCGTCCACATCAGCTTGCCGAGTGAGCCCTCTGGGCCGGGCGTCTGGCCGGCCTTGAGCGCTGCAGCGGCGCGGCGGTTCGTGAACTGGGCGACCTTGTGCTGGATGTAGAGATCGGCCAGGTCTTGACGCACCAGTGGGTCGCTCGCCACACCGAAGTGCTGGGCGGCGGCCAGTGCCTGCTTGTAACCGCCACCGGTGTGGGCGCTGCTGCTACCCGCGGAGTGGTCGCGCTCGAAACCGAGGCATGTGAGCGCCACCCGCCACCCCTCGCCCACCGGGCCGAGGCGGAGCGAGTCGGGCAGGCGCACGTCGGTGAGGAACACCTCGTTGAAGTTCGCCCCACCGCTCATCTGCTTGATCGGCCGCACCTCGATGCCCGGCGCATCGAACGGCACGAGGAAGGCAGTCATGCCTTTGTGCTTGGGCACGTCGAAGTCGTGTCGGGTGATCGCGAGGCCCCACTGGGAGAACATCGCGCCCGAGGTCCAGACCTTCTGGCCGGTGAGCAACCACTCGTCGCCGTCGCGCACGGCCTTGGTGGTGAGCGACGCGAGGTCGGACCCGGCAGACGGCTCGCTGAACAGCTGGCAGCCCCAGATGTCCTGTCGCATCAGCGGGGCGATGAACCGCTGTTTCTGCTCGTCGGTGCCGAACGCAGCGATCGTGGTGGCGATGAGACCCATCGATGTGGGGGGCAGCTCACCGGCCGACGGGACTGCGACACGCGACTCCTCGGCGAGGAACGCACGGACGTAGGAGTTCGGCAGGCCGCGACCACCGAGCGCGACGGGCCAGTTGAGCATCGCGTAACCGGCGTCGAACTTGAGCCGTTGCCAGCGCTGGCATGCCAGCAGACGACGGTGCTCCTCGTCCTCACTGATGTTGTGGAACACGGCGACGTCGTCGCTGCCCTGCCCCCACACCACGTTGGGATCGTCCCCAGCGGCTTCGGCATCGGAGGAGTCGACCGTCGGTAGTGATTCACCGTGCTCTTCGAGCCAGACACGGGCTTCCTTGCGGAACAGTTCGAGATCGGGCAGTTCCATCGCATGGTCGGAGGTGCTCACGAGCGCACACCGTAAGGGTGCCACCTGGGGACCGACGAACCGGGCCATCGGTGGGTTGGATGTTCTGCAACACCACCGGCCGATTTCTCGACCCCGAATCGATCGGCCAACTCTTGGACCGCATCGTCCAACGTTGCGGCGTCCTGCGGGTCCGGTTCCACGACCTGCGCCACACCCACGCCTCGTTGCTCGTCGCCGACGGTATCGCGATCAAGGTCGTGTCCGAACGCCTCGGCCACGCCCACCCCGCGTTCACCGTGCACACCTACCAGCACCTGCTGCCGGGCATGAGCGCCGCCGCCGCTGAACGATTCGCCACGCTCGTCGCCACCGCCAGCCGGTAGACGTCTACCGGCCAACACGGCACGAAACCACAGGTCAACGACTCGCACCGCCCGGAGCCGGTAGACGGTGCCGGAGACGCACCCCCCCGACAACGTCGAACGCCCAGACCATGCGACCTGGGCACACGCAGCCGTCGACGCCCACCGCCAGCGATCTCGCACGGTCATGGACCGCTACCGAACTCGGCGCGTTCCTCACCGCGCACGTCGTCAGCGTCTCTACCCGGCATTGCACCTCGCCGCCCACACCGGCATGAGACGAGGCGAATCGTCGGCCTCACATGGTCCGACCTCGACGTCGCCCACTCCCGCCTCTCGGTGTCACGGACACGACAACTCGGACGCGACGCGCTGCCGTGCGGGCCCGCTCCCAGCCCAGGGCGAGCGGGGGTAGCGGCCTCAGTACCGCCCGACTACTGTCACACCGTCCACAGGGGCCACATGGGCCACAGGGGCCACAACGGCCCAACGGCCACAACGGCCACAACGGCCACAACGGCCACAACGGCCACAACGGCCACAACGGCCACAACGGCCACGTGGGCCACGTGGGCCACAGGGGCCACGTTGGGTCGGGACCGGGTCCGGATGGGATCCAGGGGGATGAGGTCGGCTTGAGTCTGCTCGAAGTACAAGAGGTGACCGTGCGCTTCGGCGGCATCGTGGCGCTCGATGGTCTGTCGTTCGACATCGACGAGGGCCAGATCTGCGGGCTGATCGGTCCGAACGGCGCCGGCAAGACGACGATGTTCAACGTCGTCAGCCGCATCTACCAGCCGACGTCGGGTCGGGTGGTGTTCCGCGGTCAGAACCTGCTGGATGCGCCAGCACACGGCATCGCCCGTATGGGCATCGCCCGCACCTTCCAGAACCTCGCGCTGTTCCCGACCATGACCCTGCTCGAGAACGTCATGGTGGGTGCGCACTCGCAGGGCAAGGTCGGTTTTGCCAGGGCGGTACTCCGAGTCGGGGTGAACAAGGAGAACCAGGCCACCCGCGAGTTCGCCGGCGAACTGCTGCACCAGTTGGGGCTCGGCGCGCTGATGTTCCGTCCAGCGATGGGGCTGCCCTTCGGCACCCTCAAGCGGCTCGAGATCGCCCGTGCTCTGGCCGCCAAGCCGACGTTCCTGCTCATGGACGAGCCCGCCAGCGGCCTCACCCACGGCGAGGTCGACGAGCTCGGCGACACCATCGTCGCGATCCGCGACCAGTTCGACCTCACCGTGCTGCTCGTCGAGCACCACATGTCGATGGTGATGGGCATCAGCGACAAGGTCGTGGCGATGGAGTTCGGCCGCAAGATCGCCGAGGGCACACCGACGCAGGTGCAGGCCGACGAACGAGTCATCGCCGCCTACCTGGGGACCACCGAATGAGCCTGCTGTCCGTCTCCCAGCTGAGGGCCGGCTACGGCCCCATCAACGTGTTGCACGACCTGGCACTCACCGTCGAGGCCGGCGAGATCGTCGTGATGCTCGGCGCGAACGGCGCTGGCAAGACCACCACCATGCGCGCCATCAGCGGCATGTTGGGGCGGTCCGGCGACGTCGTGTTCGAGGGCACGAACATCTCGAAAGCCACGCCCGACGCGATCGTGCGTGCGGGTGTTGCTCAGGTACCCCAAGGACGAGGGACGTTCCCCGAGCTGAACGTCGAGGACAACCTGCGCGCCGGCGCCTACGTGCGCAAGGACGGCGAGATCGATGCCGACATCGACCGCTGGTTCGACGTGTTCCCGCGTCTGCAGGAGCGGCGTGCTCAGCGCGCCGGCAGCCTGAGCGGCGGTGAGCAGCAGATGCTCGCCGTCGCCCGTGCGCTGATGAGCCGTCCCAAGCTGCTGCTGTGCGACGAGCCGAGCCTCGGCCTGGCCCCCCTGATCACGCAGGAGTTGTTCGCCGTGATCGAGCGGCTGAACCGCGAGACCGGCCTGTCGGTGCTGCTCGTCGAGCAGAACGCGAACCTGGCGATGCAGATCGCACATCGTGTGTACCTCATCGAGACCGGGCGGATCGTGGCCACCGGTTCCGCTGACGAACTGAGTGCGGATGACTCGATCCGCAAGGCCTACCTGGGCTTCTGACGAGGGAAACACATGGCACTCTTCCTGCAACGACTCGTCGACGGCCTCAGCTCGGGCAGCGTGTACGCGCTGATCGCACTCGGGCTCGTCATCATCTACCGGGGTACCGGTCACCTCAACTTCGCCCAGGGCGAGATGGCGCTGTTCTCCGCGTACGTCGTCTACCAGATGGGCGAGTGGGGCCTGCCGATCGGCTTCGCACTGATGATCGGTCTCGCCGTCGGTTTCGTCATCGGCGCCGTCGCCGAGGTGGGCCTGGTCCGTCCGGTCTCGAAGAAATCGCCGTTCGCGGTGTTCATCGTGACGATCGGCCTGTTCCAGTTGCTCAACTGGCTCGCCGGCGCGATCTGGGGCGACCAGGTGTTGCCGAACTCCGGCGTCGGCTCGGAGCAGCAGCAGTACCCGAGCCTGTTCCCCGACGCGCCCGAGGATTTCGTCAAGGTGTTCGGCGCGGCGATCCGGTACCAGTCGATCGGCGTGTTCGGTCTGACGATGGTGATCACCGGCCTGCTGTTCCTGCTGTTCAACAAGACCAAGTTCGGTCTCGCGATGCGAGCGGTGGCCAGCAACACCGAGAGCGCCAAGCTGGTCGGCATCCGGGTGAACACCGTGCTGATGGTGAGTTGGGGCCTGGCGGCTGCGATCGGCACCATCGGTGGCGTCGTGTTCGCCGGCATCAACAACAGCGTCAGCCTGGGCCTGATGTTCACCGTGTTCATCTACGGCTCGGCCGCTGCCACCCTCGGCGGCTTCGACTCGCCGGGTGGTGCCGTGATCGCCGGCCTCATGATCGGGGTGATCGAGGGCATGGCGGCCGGGTACATCGGCTTCATCGGCCAGGAGATGAAGCTCGCCGTCGCCTTCATCGTGATCCTCGTGGTGCTGATGGTGAAACCGTCCGGCCTGTTCGGTACGGCAAAGGTGGAGCGGGTATGAAGTCGCTGTTCACGATCAAGGACGGCAGCGCCGCCCACTGGGCGTTGCGCCTTCTGGCTGCGGCGATCGTCGTGGCGATCATGCTGTGGATCCCCACGAAGGGCAGCAACGGTCTCGTCACGTCTGCCACCGAGGCGCTCACGCTGATGTCGGCGGCGATGGCGCTCAACCTCATCCTCGGCTACACGGGGCAGATCTCGATCGGCCACTCGGCCTTCTACGGCACCGGCGCCTACGTCACTGCGATCCTGGTGTCGAAGTACGAATGGAGCCCGTGGCTCACGTTCCCCGTGGCCTTCGTCATTGCGTTCGTGGTCGGTGTGCTGGTGTCGTTCCCGGCGTCACGGATCAAGGGCGTGTATCTGGCGCTCGTGACGCTCGCCCTGGCCCTGGTGTTCCCGAACCTGCTCCGCTGGCCGAAGCTCGAGTCGCTCACGGGCGGCGGTCCGGGACTCCCGAACAGCGACAGCGCGCTCGACACGACGGGCTTCGACATCGGTCGCCGTGAGGGACAGATGCGGAACTTCGAGATCTTCGGATGGGACCCCTTCGGCGATCTCCGCGGCCAGGGCGCCATTCCCTTCTACTACTGGATCGCGGCCGGCATCGCGATCATCGTCTACATCGTGATCCGTGGCGTCGTGAAGAGCCGGGCGGGCCGTTCGCTGATCGCCGTGCGCGACAACGAGACGGCGGCGGCAGTGATGGGCGTCAACCTCGTGGCCACGAAGGCGTTCGCCTTCGGCATCTCCGCCGGGCTTTGTGCTCTGCCCGGGTCGGTCACGGCCATCCGCCTCGGTTCGATGTCGCCCGACGTGGCCACGCTCACCATCCTCGGCTCGCTCACGTTCCTCATCGTCATGGTGATCGGCGGTGCTGGCTCGCTGTGGGGACCGGTCATCGGTGCCGCCCTGTACGTGATCGTCACCGATCGCACGGGTAACTGGGCTGATGAAGAGGCGATCCCCGGCCTGCTCCGTCCGTTCTTCGGCTGGTCGAAGATCCCACCCGGCACCGGCATCTTCGCGGTGACCCTCATCGCGTTGATGTTCGTCGCACCACGAGGCTTGGTGGGCGTGTGGAAACAGTACAGTCCCAGAATCGTGCGTGTCGTCCCCCGCCCGGCGGGGTTGGCGGCCGCCACGAAACCGGTCCTCGCGGCCGTAGACACCAACACAACTCCAGAGGGGGAGAGCGAATGATCCGACGTCACAGGACGATCACTGCCGCGATCGCTGCTGGCGCACTGCTGCTTGCAGCATGCGGCGGCGACGACGAGGAAACGACGACGACCGAGACCACCGAGGCCACCGTGGCACCGGAGGCCACCGATGCGCCCTCGGCCACCGACGCACCGGAAGCCACCGACGCGCCCGAGGCCACCGACGCACCCGAGGCCACCGAGCCGCCTGCGGCCGAGGGCTGGGTCGTCAACACCGACGACTGCATCGACCCCGACTCGGCCAACGCGCCGATCGAGGGCACCGTCAAGATCGGTTCCGCGATGCCGATCACCGGTGGCGTGGCAGCTGCGGCGTTCGCTCCGGTGAAGGACGGCTTCGAGGCCTACATCGAGTTCGCCAACCAGAACAACCTCCTCGATGGCTACACGATCGAGGTCGCGATCGAGGACGACCAGTACAACCCCGAGCTCACCCCGGGTGCCGTGAACACCCAGATCGACGCCGGAGCGCACGTCTTCGCCGGCATCATCGGCTCGCCGAACAACGGGGCCGTACGCGACCTGTTGAACGACGAGTGCATCCCGCAGCTCAACGCCCTCACCGGGTCGCCGGCATGGGGTGAGGTGGCCGACTACCCGTGGACCACCGGCCTGTTGGTGCCGTACACGGTCGAGTCCCGTGTGTACGCCGCGCAGATCGCGCAGGACTTCCCGGATGGCGCAACGGTCTCGCTGTTCTACGTGAACAACGAGTTCGGTCAGATCTACGCCGAGGCGTTCAAGGATGTCGCCGGTGAGTTCGGTCTGGAGATCCTGGGTGAGCAGACGATCGAGGCGACGGACTCCAACCCGCCCACCTCGCAGGTCACCACCATCGCCAGCGAAGGCGCCGACATCGTGATGGCGGTGCCGCTCGGCGCCGGTTGCATCTCGTTCCTCACCGAGATGGCCAACGCCAAGGCGCAGAACACCGGCTGGACGCCGCAGACCTACATCACCAACACCTGCGCCAGCAGCCTCATCCTCGGCGCGGCCGGTGCAGCCGCCAGCGGGCTGATCACCAGTGGCAACCTGCTCGACATCACCGATCCGGCCAATGCCGAGAACCCGAACGTCGCGGAGTACGTCGCCTACATGGAGGGCCTCGGCAAGGGCGCCATCGTCGCCACCGCCGTTGCCGGCTGGACCACCGGTGAAGTCACCGTGGCAATCCTCGCGCAGGCAGCCGCCTCGCCCGAGGGTCTCACCCGTGCGTCGATCATCAACGCGGCTCGCAACTTCGAGTACGTGCCGTCGCTCGCTCGCGAGGGTGTGGTCGACAAGATGAGTGGCGAGGACGATCCGTTCCTCGCAGAGTCGTTGACCGTCATCACCTACGACGCGGACACCCAGACGTTCTCCGACATCGGCGAGTTGATCACCGACTTCGAGAGCTGACGGTCGGGGGCTCCGCCCCCGACTGCCCCCGGGCTGCGACTGCCCCCGGGCTGCGACGATCTCGTCGCCCTGGTCGTTCGGCCGTCCGGGTCGTGAACTCCTGGACGGTAGGTGGACGAAATCGAGGCCCGCCTGCGAGGGCGGGCCTCGTCGCGTGTGTGGGGTCCGGTACGAGCCGGAATTGACCAGATGGTTAGATTCGACCGCACGCTGGCAACGCTGAGCACGAGGGGGTTCGCATGGCATTGATCGCCGCCGACCGGGCGCGGGAGCGCCCTGATGAGGTCGCACTGCGCGACGACCGGGTCGCACTGGGATGGGCCGAGGTCGACGATGCGCTGAACCGCGTCGTCAACGGCCTGCACTCGACCGACCTCGGCGCGGCGCGACGGGTGGCCGTGTACGCCGAGAACGCTGGCGAGGTGGTGCTGGCACATCTGGGTGCGCTGCTGGCCGGCGCGAGTTCGGTGCCGGTGAACTTCCACCTCACTGCCGATGAGGCTGCCTACATCCTGCGCGACTCGCAGACTGCGGTGCTGTTCGTCGGTCCCGAGAACCTCGAGCGGGGTATGGATGCCGCACGTCAGGCGGGCGTGGGCACCGTGATCGCGTGGCGCAGCCCCGGGGCCGGCGACGCTGGCGCACAGGTGTGGGAGGACTGGCTCGCGGCGGCCTCGGCCGACGAGCCGCCCACCGACGTCGCCCCCCTTCCCAACCTGATGTACACGAGTGGCACCACTGGCGTCCCGAAGGGTGTCGATCTCGCACCGTCGATGTTCGCCGGTGGCGCCACGGTGGTCGAGCACATCGGCGCGCTCGAACAGAACCGATTCGCGCAGTTCGGTACCCACCTCGTAGTCGGTCCGATGTACCACACGGGCCCGCTGTCGGGGATGCGCATCCTCGCCGCCGGCACACCCGTGGTGGTGCTCGGTCGCTTCCAACCCGAACACGTGCTGCAGGTGATGGAGACGTATCGCTGCGAGACCACCGTGATGGTGCCCACCCACTTCAAGCGGATGCTCGAGTTGTCGGCCGAGGTGAAGGCCAGGTACGACATCAGCTCGATGCAGCTGATCGCCCACACCGGCGCTGCCTGCCCGATCGACGTCAAGCACCAGATGATCCTGTGGTTCGGTCCGATCTTCAACGATGCGTACGGTGCCACCGAGGTCGGCACCATCTGCAACATCGGCAGTCAGGAGTGGCTCGAGCACCCAGGCAGCGTCGGCCGGGTGATCCCGCCGTTCACGCGCGCAGTCGTCGTCGGTGACGACGACCAGGAGGTGCCGGCCGGCACCGAGGGACGCCTCTACTTCGAGGACAGCACCGGTCGCGGCATCGTCTACCCGAACGATCCCGACAAGACGGCGAAGTCGCACCTGCGACCCGGCGTGTTCACCATCGGCGAGATCGGCTACGTCGACCAGGACGGGTTCGTCTACATCACCGACCGGTTCAGCGACATGATCGTCGCCGGTGGGGTGAACGTCTATCCGGCCGAGGCCGAGGCAGTGCTGCACGACCACCCCAAGGTGGCCGATGTGGCCGTGATCGGTGTGCCCGACGCCGACCTCGGTGAGGCCGTGAAGGGTCTCGTGGTGCCACTCGACCCCGACGACCCGCCGATGCCCGAGGAACTGATCGCGCTGTGCCGATCGAAGCTCGCCGGGTACAAGTGCCCGCGCACGATCGAGGTCGTCAGCACGGTGGGTCGCAACGCGATGGGCAAGATCAACAAGAAGGCGCTCCGTGCGCCGTTCTGGGAAGGGAGTCGGACCATTGGATGACGCGACGAATGCACTGGTGCTCGCCGACGACCCTGCATCGCAGGTGCGCCGGCTCACGCTCAACCGTCCCACCAAGCGAAATGCGCTCTCCAACGGGCTGCGCACCGAGCTGTTCGCCGAGCTGCGCCGCGCCGACGCCGATCCCGAGGTGCGGGTGATCGTGATCCGTGGCGCCGGCCCGTGCTTCTCGGCGGGCTACGACCTCGCCCAGGACCCGAGCGAGCCACTGCCCTGGCCGATCACCGCCGCCGACGGTGGGTGGGCGCGCCATGTGCTGCACGGCTGGTTCGAGATGATGGACCTCGCCACGCCGGTGATCGCGCAGGTGCACGGCTTCTGCCTCGCCGGTGGCACCGAGCTCGCCACTGCGTGCGATCTCGTCTATGTGGCCCACGATGCACAGATCGGCTATCCGCCCGTCCGCAGCATGAGCTCGCCCGACATGGCCTGGCACGTGTGGCTCCTGGGGATGCGGCGGGCGATGGAGGCGATGCTCACCGGTGACTCGATGAGCGGCGACGAGGCCGTCGAGGCCGGCTTCGCCAACCGGGCCTTCGATGCGGCCGAGCTCGACGACCGCGTGCTCGAGGTGGCCCAGCGCGTCGCCAAGGTTCCGCCCGACCTGCAGGCACTGAACAAGCGGGTCGTGCACCGGGCGATGGAGGCGATGGGCATGCGCGACGGGATGCGCGCCACGGCCGACATCAATGCCCTCGGCTTCCACCAGCGCAGCTCGCGCGAGTACTTCTCGCGGCTGGCCAAGGGCGTCACCACGGCGCTGTCCGAACGAGACAAGACCTTCGGCGACTACCGCGAGTCGTCGGCATCCGACCAGCAGGCAACAGAAGCAAACGGAGGGACAACAGCATGAGCGTCACCGAGGAGGTGCTCGTCAGCCCCGAGGTGCTCGAGTGCCCGTACGACTTCTACCGGCGCGTTCGTGAGGAGGCGCCGGTGCACCAGACGCCGCTCGGTTTCTGGGTGGTGAGCCGCTACGACGACGTGCTGGTGGTGGTGCGCGACACCGAGCGGTTCAGCAGCGACATGCGCAACTCGTTCGTGTCCGGCCCGCCCAGCGACGAGCTGAAGGCGATCCAGGCCGAGGGCTATCCGTCGGTGAACACACTGCTCACCAACGACCCGCCGAGTCACACCCAGTTCCGAGGGTTGGTGAACAAGGCGTTCACGCCGAAGCGCGTGGCCCAGCTGGAAGGTGAGATCCGCCAGATCGCCAACGAGCTGATCGACCGCTGGATCGAGCGCGGCCGGGTGGAGCGCGGCCGGGTCGAGCTGGTCACCGAGTTCGCCGTCGGCTTGCCGCTCACCGTCATCGCCGACGCCCTGGGCGTCGATCGCGCCGACATGCCCAGCTTCAAGAAGTGGAGCGACGACGCCGTCGCGCCGCTGTCGGGCCTGCTCACCCACGACCAGCAGTTGGAGTGTGCTCGCAGTCGAGTGGCGATGCAGCGGTACATGGCAGACCGCGTCCGCGAGCGTCAGGAGTCGCCCCGCGACGACCTGTTGAGCGACCTGGTGCAGGCCCGGTTCGACACCGGTGATCGCGCCGGCCAGCCGCTCGACATGCCCGAGCTGTTGAACGTGATCGAGCAGCTGCTCGTGGCAGGCAACGAGACCACCACGAAGCTCATCGCCGCAGCGATGCTGCTCCTGATCGAGCACCCCGAGCAGATGGCTGCGCTACGGGCAGACCACTCACTGATCCCCAACCTCGTCGAGGAGGCGCTACGGCTCGAGAGTCCCGTACAGATGCTGCCTCGTGTGGCCAAGGTCGACGTCGAGGTGGGCGGTGTCGCGATCGCTGCGGGCTCGATCCTGATGGTGATGTACGGCTGCGCGAACCGCGACGACGCGAAGTACCCCGACGCCGCCACCTTCGACCACAGCCGGGCGAACGCACGGACGAACCTGGCGTTCGGACAGGGCCCGCACTTCTGCCCGGGCGCAGCGCTGGCCCGCAGCGAGGGTCGGATCGCCTTCGAGACGCTGCTCGGCCGCGCCACCGATTGGGCGATCGACACCACGGTCGAGCACCCGACGCACCGAGAGCTGTCGATGACTCTGCGCGGCCTGTCAGGATTGCATCTCACCTTCGTCCCGACACCGGGGCCCGCAAAGGAGTCTGCGTGAGCGTCTCGCTCGATGCACTGCAGACGATCCGCTACGAGGTCGTCGATCCCGGTGAGCATGGCATCGCGGTAGTCACCCTCGATCGTCCCGAGAGCCGCAACGCGCAGAACAAGCGGATGACCTACGAGATGAACGCGGCATTCGACGACGCAGCGCGCCGCAGCGACGTGAAGGTCATCGTGCTGCAGGCCGATGGCCCGCACTTCTGCAGCGGCCACGACATGCGCGACACCGAGAGTCATCGCGACTTCGACCTCGTCTCCACCCACGGCGGCTACGGCCGCGAGGGCCAGGAGGGTCACATGGCCTGGGAGGAGGAGGTCTACTTCCAGATGTGCTGGAGGTGGCGCAACATCCCGAAGCCGCTCATCGCCGCGGCGCAGGGGAAGACGATCGCCGGTGGCCTGATGCTGCTGTGGGTCGCCGACGTGATCGTGGCTGCCGACGACGCGCTGTTCAGTGACCCGGTCGTCGGCATGGGTGTGAACGGCGTCGAGTACTTCGCCCATCCGTGGGAGTGGGGCGCCCGCAAGGCCAAGGAACTGCTCTTCACCGGCGACTGGGTGTCGGCCGACGACGCGCACCGGTTGGGGATGGTGAACCAGGTCGTGGCCCCGGCCGAGCTGCGACCGTACGTCATGGCGATGGCAGGTCGGATGGCCGAACGGCCGAGCTTCGCCCTCAAGCTGGCCAAGGAGAGCGTCAACCAGACGCTCGAGGCCCAGGGGCAGTGGACCGCACTGCGGTCGGCGTTCTCGATCCAGCACCTCGCGCACGCGCACAACCGGGTGCGGTTCGGCATCCCCGTCGACCCGGGCCCCAAGCGGCCCGCCAAGGAAGAACAGCAGCCCGGCTGATGCCCCGCAAGGTGCAACCGGTGAAGCGTCTCGGTCGGCCGAAGGACGTCGCCTCCGCAGAGACGCGTGAGCGCCTGCTGCAGGTGGCGCGCCGTGCGTTCGCCCGTGACGGGTTCGATGCCACCACCAACCGCCACATCGCCGATGCGGCCGGCATCACCACTGGCGCGATCTACCACTACTACCCGTCGAAGGCCGACCTGTACGTCGCGGTCTACGCCGAGGTGCAGGACATCGTGTACGGCGCGTTCGAGACAGCGGTGAAGCCTCACGAGACGCTCGTCGCGCGGTTCGGTGCCGTGCTCGACACCGCCGTCGAGCTGAACCGTGAGGATCCCTCGATCGCCGGTTTCGTGGTCGGTGTGGCCAGCGAGGCCCAGCGACATCTCGAGCTGCGAAACCTCCTGCGAGCGAGCAACGCTGTCACGACCGGCTTCCTCCAGCGCCTCGCGAGCGACGCGAAGGCCCGTGGCGAGTTGCAGGACGACATCACGGCCGAGGCATTGGAGGACCTGTTGAACGCGGTGCTCTCCGGTCTGGCGCGCTTCAGCAACCAGACCGGAGACTCCACCCGTCATGGCGATGCGGTGGCCGTCCTGAAACGGTTCCTCGCCGGCACCATAATGCGCTGACCCATCATGGGAGCATGTGCGTCAGGGCGTCATGCAGCCGAGGAAGGCTTGCATCAGCTCGGGCGACGGCTCGGCGGTGGCGACCGCTGACAAGTCCATGCCCTCGAGCGCCTCACCGATGCAGTCGCGGTCGACGGTCATCCCCGACTCCTCGAGCGATGAGGCGATCAGGTCGACCATTGCGTCGTTGATCTCCACACCCTCGGGAATCGAGATGTCGCTGAGATCGGTGCTGGTGTCGGTGCCGACCGAGTCGCCGAAGTCCTCCACACAGCCGATGAGCTCCATCGCGATGTCGTCGGCCTCGGCGCTCACATCGGGATCGCCGTCGGGTCCGGCCTCGAGGATCTTCTCGACGTCGGCATCGGGCAGCTTGTCGGCGAGCTCGCGCGCGCACGCCTCGTCGATGGTCGCGCCCGACCCGGCGGCCGCCTCGACGAGCTGATCGACCAGCGCGTCGCGGTCGGGGCCGCCCCCGCCGCATGCGGCGGTGACGAGTGCCAGCGACGACAGCGCCGCGATCACGATCTTGTTCTTCATGGTGGTTCCTTTCGTGGTCTCTCTCCAGGACCAGTCGGATGATCATCGACCTGTCTTGACGTTTCCTTGAGCGGTTGGTGACAGCGCGTGACGCAGGAGCATGGGTCGTCGGTACCTCGCCGAGCATGCAGTCGTCCGGTGGTCGGTGTGGTCACGTCATCGTACGAAGCTGAACCACCAGAGCAGGGCGGTGAGCGACAATCCGTCGCCCACTCGGCCCGCCTGGATCTCGTCGCGCAGCACGTCGATCGGCAGCCACTCCACGCGCTCGCTCTCCGTGGGATCGCTGGGCGGTCCGAGGTGGGTCGCGCCGTCGGCGAGGAAGAGGTGGAACGTGGCGTCGCTACTGCCGTTGTGCGGGAAGTACGTCGTGAGCAGACGGAGAGGGCCGGGCTGCCACCCCGTCTCCTCGAGAGTCTCGCGCTCGGCCGCGTGCAGCGGTGTCTCGCCGTCGTCGATGCGACCGGCGGGTACCTCCCAACCCCAGGTGTCGGTGGTGAAGCGGTGGCGCCACAGCAGCAGCACGCCGCGGTCGGGGTCGTGGACCACGGTGCCCGCCGCCTCGGCGGGCATGCGCACCACGTGGTGCTCGAAGCGCTGACCACCTGGGATCTCGATGTCGGTGAGGGCGAGCCTCACCCAGACGCTGTCGTAGATGGTTCGTTCACCGTGCACGATCCACTGCATGGGGACTCCTCGGGTTCCTCGGGGCGGCTCGGTCGAGAGCCACCCGAGCGTACGTGCGAGGATCGGCCCATGGCTGAACAGGTACTGGTGGCCGAGGGTGTTTTCACCTGGCCCTCCGACGAACCACAACTGATCGGGAGTCACTTCCCGGAGAGCGGTGTCACGGTGTTCCCCCGCGCCGGGACGTGTCCGAAGACGGCGTCGCGGGTGGCCGAGGATGTCCTGCTCCCGCGCCGCGGCACCCTGTGGAGTTGGACCGTTCAGGGCTTCCCGCCCAAGAACCCGCCCTACATCGGCACCGAGAGCCCGAAGGACTTCGAGCCCTACGGCGTCGGCTACGTCCAGCTGGCCGATCAGGTGATCGTCGAGGGCCGCCTCACGGTCAGCGACCCCGCTCAGATCGAGATCGGGATGGAGATGGAGCTCGTCGTCGTGCCTTTCGCCACCGACGCCCAGGGCCGTGAGGTCCTGACCTATGCATTTGCCCCTGTTGCCAGCAGCCCAGTGAACGGAGTCCCCTCATGAGTGACGTCGCCATCGTCGGTATCGGTATCCACCCGTTCGGTCGCCACGACTTGTCAGGCATGGAGCAGGGCGCGGTTGCTGCCCGTGCCGCCATGGCCGACGCAGGCGTCGAGTGGAGCGACGTCCAGTACGCGTTCGGTGGCTCGGCGGCCGCCGGCAACGCCGACACGATGGTGAGCATGCTCGGCCTCACCGGCCTGCCGTTCATCAACGTCGCCAACGGCTGCGCCACCGGCGGCAGCGCGTTGATCAGCGCCTACAACGCGATCAAGGCCGGTGCCGCTGACGTCGTGATGGCGATCGGTTTCGACAAGCATCCTCGCGGTGCCTTCGATCCCGACCCTGCCGACTTCGGTCTGGAGAAGTGGTACGGCGATTCGGGTCTGATGCTCACCACCCAGTTCTTCGGCATGAAGATCCAGCGATACATGCACCAGTACGGCATCACCCGCTCGACGCTCGCGAAGGTGGCGGTGAAGAACTTCGAGAACGGCTCGAAGAACGACAACGCCTGGCGCCGCAAGCCGATGAGCGAGGACGAGGTGCTCAACGCCACGATGCTCAGCGAGCCGCTCACCCAGTACATGTTCTGCTCACCCGGTGAGGGTGGCGTGGCCCTGGTGCTCGCCCGGGCCGACCAGGCCACGAAGTACACGTCGAAGCCCGTCTACTTGAAGTCGGCTGTGCTGCGCAGCCGCCCGTTCGGCAGCTTCGAGGTGTTCAACTCGTGGCTGTCACCCGATCGCGGTGATAGCCCGAGTGTCGCCGCGGCCAAAGGTGCGTTCGAGATGGCGGGCGTGGCTCCTGAAGAGATCTCGCTCGCCCAGGTGCAGGACACCGAGAGCGGCGCCGAGATCATGCACATGGCCGAGACCGGCCTGTGCGCCGACGGTGAACAGGAGCGGATGATCCAGATGGGCGAGACCTCGCTCGGCGGCCTTCTGCCGATCAACACCGACGGCGGTTGCCTGGCCAACGGCGAGCCGATCGGTGCCTCGGGCCTGCGTCAGGTGTACGAGAGCGTGCTGCAGTTGCAGGGTCGGGCCGGCGTCCGTCAGGTGGAGGATGCCACCACGGCGTTCACCCACGTGTACGGCGCCCCGGGCATCAGCGCCTGCACCGTGCTCACGGTCTGACCCGAGAACGACGACGACCCGGACCCGGCGCCATCGCGTCGGTCCGGGTCGTCTCGCGTACGGGGACGTTCGGCTCAGCCGGGGGTCCTCAGCCGGGGGTCGTGATGCAGGTGAAGAGATCGGCCATCAGCGCGTCGGAGTCGGTGGTCGACTCGCCCGCCTGCAGCGTGTCGTCGATCGCCTGCAGTGCGTCGTCGTCGAACTCGTCGAGCGCAGCGTCGACGCAATCGGCGTCCACCTCGCCGCCGACGGCCTCGAGCTCCTTCACGAAGTTGTCGCGGGTGCCCTCTCGGTCGACGCCACCGCAGGCGGTGAGCGTGATGCCGATGAGCGCCGCAGCGGTGAGCGCACGTGCCTTGTTCATGGTGTCCTCCCAGACCGATGCCACTCTGATGTCAGCGTGGCACCGCCCAGGACGTTACCGAGCGGTTGCAGTGACGCCCGGTATCTCTGACACGGCTGACGCCGTGATCAGTCGAGGCGGGTGCCGATGACCTCGTCGGCCATGATCACGGCGACGAAGCGGTACTCCTTGCCGTCCTCGGCGACGGCGTCGCACGAGAACGTCGTGCCGACGGCGATGTCGACGGGGTCGGCGCAGGTCACGGTGCTCTCCAGCTCGAGTTCGGTGTAGATCTGGTCGTGGATGCCCCGTTCGGCCGCCCCAGCGGGGTCGAACCCGTCCTCGCCGGTGCAGGCGACCAGCCCGAGTGCTGCGAGGGCCGAGAGGCCTGCGGTGCGCATGATCGACATGGGTCGGTCTCCTCCCGTGATGGCGGACCCCGTGTCAACCGACGGTGTCGCCGACACTCGATTCGTCACGGGGGATGTGCGGGTGATCCGGTGCACGGCCGATCGAGCTGCTGGTGCTGCGGCCGCGGTCGCGGGCGCGGCGGATGGTGTCGACGGTGACGAGCGCCAGGCCGGCCCACACGAGTGCGAAGCCGGCCACACGCCACACCGGCAGGTCCTCGTGGAACACGAGCCATCCGAGGAGGAAGTTGATCGTCGGTACCAGGTACTGCATCGGCCCGAGCACGGTGAGCGGCACTCGCTGGGCGGCCCAGGCGAACAGCATCAACGGCACGACGGTGGCCGCGCCGGTCAACACCACGAGGACCAGCTGACCTGCCGAGGCACTGGCGGGGATGGAGTCCGCCGCTCCGGCGAGCACTGCTACGAGCACGATCGCGGGAACGAGCACCACGAACGACTCGGCGGCCATGCTCTCGAGCGGCGTGAGCGGCACCTCCTTCTTCAGCCACCCGTAGACGCTCCACGTCGCAGCGAGGATCAGTGCCACCCACGGCACCGCGCCGTACGACACGGTCAGCACGACCACCGACGCGACGCCGAGGCCGATGGCGATCCGCTGTGAGCGGTGCAGCGTCTCGTGGAACACGATCACGCCGACCGCCATCGTGCCGAGCGGGGCCATGAAGTAGCCGAGCGCGGTCTCGATCACGTGGTCGTTCACCACGGCGTACACGTACGCCGACCAGTTGCAGGTGAGCAGCACGCCCGCGAGTGCGACCCTGCCGATCAGTCGGCGATCGTGCAGCAGCGGCCGGAGGTGCACCCAGCGCCGGGTGATGGTGAGCACGACGCCCATGATGAGGGCCGAGCTCATGATCCGCCAGCCGACGAGCTCGAACGCGTCGAAGTCGGTGAGCAGTTTCCAGTAGAGCGTGAGCGCACCCCACACGAGGTACGCCGAGAGCCCGGCCAGCAGCCCGCTGCGCAGGCGTTGTTCCTCGTCGGTCATCGGGAGTCGGTCATCGGGCGTCCGTCACGGTGATGGCCGTTGGACGTGCCGACGAGATGTCACGCGAGAACACATGCGTGTACGAGTGCGTTGATCGCCTTCGACCGTTCGAAGTCGACTCGCGGGTCCTGGTGCAGGGTGTCGTGCAGGAAGCTGAACGACACCCCGGTGTCGGGATCGCCCCAGCAGATCTGCCCGCCGGCGCCGTGGTGCCCGAACGCACGCGGCGCGTCGGGGAACCATCTGTGCGCGTGGTAGCCGTCGTCACCCGCGACACAGCCGGCGACGGTGCGCGACGCCGGGGTGTTGTCGCCGATGTTCAGGCTGCCGTTACGAACGGTGCCGACGGCATCGCGGCCCCACGTCGAGTCGTCGGCGAGGAAGGTCTGGTACGTGCGGGCGACGTCGGCCGCACGTGCCCGTCCGCCGCCGCCGGGGATGCACGCCGACCGCACCCGCGGGTGGTTCATCGACAGCAGCGCGTCGGGGCCGATGGAGATCGCGGGGATGAGGTCGTGCCTGCCGAACACGGCGGCCAGTTGGTCGATGACCTCGGGGCTGGTGCCAGGATGCTCGCCGTGGGCTCGCACGGCCACGACGGGCCCGTCGACCGCCGGTGCCAGGATGGCCGGCACGCCTGCCGGCGCCGTGACGCGCTCGTGCACCACCTCGGCGTACGGACGACCCGACAGCGTCTCGAGCAGCTCGGCGATCACCCAGTGCGCCGACACCGGGTGGTACTCGGTGTGTGCGCCCGCCGGCCAGTCGAGGGTCCACGCCGCGAACTGTTCGCGTCGGCCGGCGCTCGTGCCCCAGTGCTCGGGCGACATCACTGAGTACGGGAAGCCACCCTGCATCGTCAGCAACTGCAGCACCGTGACCTCGCGCTTGCCGTTGTGCCCGAACTCGGGCAGGTAGTCGGCCACATGACGACCGAGCAGTAGCGAGCCGTCGGCCAAGTGGGGGAGCAGCGCCATCGCGACGATCGTCTTGGTCGCGCTGAAGATCACGAAGCGGTGGTCGTCGGTGGCCGCTCCGAAGGTGCGGGTGGCGACCACGTCGCCGTCGACCGCGATCGCGTACTGGGCCGCCAACGAACGACCCTCGTCGATCTCGGTCTGGATGCGTGTCTGGAGCCTCGCCAGTGCATCGAGGTCGACCCGCTGAGCACCTGTGCTGGGTTCGATCGTCACCGCTGCTTCCAGCCGTTGTAGTACGTGACCTTCTCGACCGGCAGGCGCGAGCCCGGCTTGAAGTCGTCACCGGTGTAGAACGCCACGGGCGTCATCGCCACCTGGCACACGTTCTCGGGGATGCCGAGCAGCTCGGCTGCCTCCTGCTCGTAGGCGAGGTGCAGCGTGGTCCACGCCGTACCCAGCCCGCGACTGCGGGCGGCCAGCATGAAGCTCCACACCGCTGGGAGGATGCTCCCGTACATGCCGGCGACAGCGCCCTGCTTCAAATCGGGCGAGGGCTTGCCGATGTAGCACGGGATCAGCATCGCCGGTACCTCGTGGAGGATGGTGGCGAGGTGGTCGCTCGACGACATGATCGCGTTGGCATCGGCACGCCCCGTGGCCACGACCGCCTCACGCTGGCTCTCGATGTACGGCTCGTAGGCGCGTCGGTACAACTCCGCGATGCCCGCCTTCTTGTCGGGGTCGTCCACCACCAACCATCGCCACATCTGCACATTGCCGCCCGCCGGTCCCTGCACGGCGATCCGGATGCAGTCCTCGATCAGCTCACGCGGCACCTCGCGGGTGAGGTCGAGGCGCTTGCGGACGGCACGGGTGGTGGTGAGCAGATGATCTGTCTGCCCGAGATCGAACGAGATGGCCATGCGTCGTAGAGTACGGATCCATGAGCACCCCCGGAGACTTGAACCCCCGAGAGCTGTGGCAGCAGGCGTTCGACGCGTCCCGCATCCGCGACGCCGACTACAGCACGATGTCGGGCGTTGCCCTCCGGCCCGTCTACGGACCGGCGGACGGTTCGGGTCCGTATCCGGGCGAGTACCCGTACACCCGTGGCCCGTACGCGTCGATGTACCGCTCGAAGCTGTGGACGATGCGCATGTTCGCGGGGTTCGGTACGGCCGAGGACACGAACTGGCGCTTCAAGGAGATCCTCAAGTCGGGTGGCGACGGCCTGTCGACGGCGTTCGACATGCCCACGCTGCTCGGCCTCGACTCCGACGACCCGATGTCGCTCGGCGAGGTGGGTCGCTGTGGCGTTGCGATCGACACCCTGGCCGACATGGAGGATCTCTACGCAGGCATCGACCTCGGTGAGATCACCACGTCGATGACGATCAACTCACCGGCTGCGGCGATCTTCGCGATGTTCATCGCCCAGGCCGAGAAGTCGGGCGTGCACCGCAGCCGCCTCGGCGGCACCCTGCAGAACGACATCCTGAAGGAGTACCAGGCGCAGAAGGAGTTCGTCTTCCCTCCACGCCAGAGCATGCGGCTGGTGCGCGACACGATCTCGTTCACGGCGGCCGAGATGCCGCGCTGGAACAGCGTGTCGATCTCCGGCTACCACATCCGCGAAGCGGGCTCGACGGCAGCCGAGGAGCTGGCGTTCACCCTGGCGAACGGCTTCGCCTACGTCGAGCTGGCGCTGCAGGCCGGGCTGCCGATCGACTCGTTCGCTCCGCGGCTGTCGTTCTTCTTCAACGCCCACATCGACTTCTTCGAGGAGATCGCGAAGTACCGCGCCGCTCGCCGCATCTGGGCCCGTTGGATGAAGGAGCGCTACGGCGCCCAGCTCGAGCGCAGCCTGCAGCTGCGCTTCCACACCCAGACCGCCGGCGTGTCGCTCACTGCACAGCAGCCCGAGGTCAACATCGTCCGTACCGCGATCGAGGCGCTCGCCGGTGTGCTCGGTGGCACGCAGAGCCTGCACACCAACTCGATGGACGAGGCGCTCGCGCTGCCCACCGAGAAGTCGGCCCGCATCGCGTTGCGCACCCAGCAGGTGATCGCGTACGAGACCAACGTCGCCCACGTGGCCGACCCGCTCGGTGGCTCGTGGTACGTCGAGGAGCTCACCGACGAGATGGAACGCCAGGCCGAGGCGATCTTCGCCCAGCTCGACGAGTTCGGTCAGGGCAGCATCCTCGAGGGCTGCATCAAGGGGATCGAGGACAACTGGTTCCAGGGCTGCATCGCCGATTCGGCCTACGACCTCGAGCGCAAGATCAACAACGGCAAGCGGATCGT
>Ga0105047_10004989_pt1 | contig 22958 bp, 21 predicted proteins | sample MAT04_FD_78384 | JGI IMG/M metagenome (GOLD analysis project Ga0105047, IMG submission 78384) | Freshwater microbial communities from Lake Fryxell liftoff mats and glacier meltwater in Antarctica - MAT-04 (megahit assembly) | ecosystem: Environmental > Aquatic > Freshwater > Ice > Liftoff... | reverse complement strand
GACAAACCGCAGTCGTCCGCTCAGCCATCGGTAGACGCAACCAGGGGCCAGAAGAGGGGGACGAGGTAAAGCGCGAGCGCGAAGAGGACCACCACAAGCGGGCCGCCCACTCGCACGAAATCCATAAAGCGATAGCGGCCCGCTCCGTAGACCATGAGGCAGGCGGGTTCGAGGGGAGTGAGGTACGAGCAGCTCGCGGCGACCGCGATCGCCATGGCGAAGGGACGCGGATTCAGGCCGAGTTGGGTGGCGGTGTGGAACGCAATGGGGAGCACCACCGCGGCAGCCGCCTGGTTGGACATCGGCTGGGTCAAGGCGACGGTGAGCAGGAAAAAGCCTCCGAGCAGCCACCGCGGGGATAGGTCGACGGTGGCGCGGGCGACATTGTCGGCGAGGTACTGTGCTGTTCCGGTGGAAGACATGGCCTGGCCCAACGCGAGCATGCAGGCGACGAGGATGACCGCCCGCCATTCGATTTCGCGATAGGCATCGCCTGGCGTGATGCAGCGGGTCAGGAAAATGCAGAAGGCGCCAAGGAGGGTCGCCACCGGCAGAGCGACGAGTCCGGTGGCCGCGAGGACCAGCGCGCCCATGAAAATTGCGATTGCGCGCGCCGCGCGGGAACGGTTGGGGCGCTGTTCGTCGACGGCGTTCAACACGCTGACCAAGCCCTGTTGGGCGAGCTCGCCAATCCATTTTTTTCTTCCTTGCACGAGAAGGACGTCGCCCACGCGAAGGGTGGTGCGGCTGAGTTTCTCGAGGAGATTCCGTCCGTGACGATTGATGCCGAGCACCTGCAGGCCGTATCGTTCGCGGAAACCGATGCCGTGCAAGGTCCGGTCCACCAACGCGGAGCCGGGCACGACGAGTGCTTCCACCAAAGACGAGTCTTCGGAACGCAGATCGGGATCGGAGAGCGCGACGTCGGCGCGGATATCGATGCCCGCGGTGTCCTTGATCTTGAGCACATTCGTTCTGGCGCCTTCGACGAGCAGGACATCGCCCGCCCGCAGAATTTCCTCGCCCCGTGGAAATAATTTTTCGTCCGGCTCCCGCAGAATTTGCACGATGTTCAGGTCGAGTTCGCGGCCGAAACGGGCGGTCTCGAGTTTTTTTCCCACCAGCGGGGATTTCGGGAGGACCAGCACCTCGGTGAGGTAAGAGCGAACGCCGAAGGTTTCGAGCAGCCCACCGGCCGGTACGCGCTCGGGGATGAGGTGTCGCCCGATGAAATACATGTAGGCCAGTCCGACGATCGCGATGGGGATGCCGGCGGGGGCGAGTTCGAACATTCCCATCGGCGCCATTCCGGCATTCGTCATCAACCCGCTTACCACCAGATTGGTCGACGTGCTCACGAGGGTGACCGAACTCGAAAGGATCGACGCGAACGCGACGGGCATGAGGAGGCGCGACGGCGAGACTTTGGACTTGGCGGCGAGCCCGAGGACGACCGGGAGAAAAAAGGCGGCCGCGGCCGTGTTGCTGATGAAGGCGCTCAAAGTGGCGCAGGACAGCATGATCACCAGCAGCAGAGTGTTCACGTTCGTGCCGGCTTTGCTCAGAATTGCACGTCCGACGAGATCGACGACCCCGGTCTTGATGAGCGCGCTCGTCATGATGAGCAGGGTCAGGATCATGATGACCGTATCGCTTCCGAAGCTCGCAAACGCGTCCTCGGACGGAAGCAGTCCGGTCAGAATGAGCGCGAGGAGCAGTCCCAGGCCAACGATGTCGGCGGAGACCCATTCGAAGGAAAAGAAGACCAGCGCCACGAGAATGAGGCCGATCAAAAGTGCGATTTGGGGAGTCACCGAGGCGGAGCGTGAGCGGGCTCTCGGCGCATTTCCACCCTCAAGATCAGAATCGTCGCCCGAGCGCGGACCCGGATTCGACCGGATTCTCCTCGCGCTCGTCCGGCACGATGGACATCGTCCGCTCACCCTCCATGGCCGCTGGATTTCATGACATCGGAATCGAATGTCGGCAGCCTCCCTCGGTTGGACGCAGTTTGACGTATGAGAGTCCGATCAATTTGACGGCGGGAAACGTCTTTGCCGGCGACTGCTCGGTGGGCGCATTCTCGTATTTCAACGGATCGAGCTCGTTTTCGAATACGAGCTTCGGTCGCTATTGCTCGGTGGCGGAAGGCGTGTGTACCGCGCCTGGACAGCACGAGACGGCGGGTTTTTCGACCCATCCGTTTATCTACGACCCGGAGGATGGCACGGCGCGACTGGGCCATTTCCCCGCGTATCGCGCGATCCTGGGCAAGGTAAAGCCGACCTTCCTGGCGGGAAGCCGTCGCTCGACGGCCGCAGCGACCGTCTCGATCGGGCACGATGTCTGGATTGGAACCCGCGCAATTATTCTCAATGGAGTGTCCATCGGGCATGGCGCGATCGTTGCGGCCGGTGCGATCGTAACGAAAGACGTCGCTCCCTATACGATTGTCGCCGGAGTGCCGGCGCGGGCGGTCCGCACGCGTTTCGACGCTGCGACGATCGCGGAATTCCTGGCGTTCGGCTGGTGGGATTACGATCTCTCCACCGTCAGCAACCGGGTCGATTACGGGAAACCGTCCGAGGTCCTCGCCTTTATGCGGGAGGCGAGCCGCGCAGGAAAACTGGCGGCCTTCCATCCGCCGCTTTGGAAACTCGAAAGCGTCGACGGAAAAGCGAAGATCACGCGTTTGCGGGCCTGATCTCGCGAGCGGGCGGAATCGCGGTCTCAGCCAACGGCCTGCGCATTCGGCCCCGCGTATTTGGCGAAGAGCGATTGGGCCTGCTCGCGACGCCAGTGATTCCACTCGGCTTCCATCGTGGGCATGCGCGGATTGAGATTCCGCATCTTAGTCGAAAACAGCGCCAGTCGCTTGAGTTCGTCTTCCAGTTTCGCGCTCGAGCTGAAGCTGGCGCGCGCTTCGGACACTCGGGCGCGGGCAAATTGACGCGGTGAGAAAACGACGCCGGAGAGACTGGGAAGGGCGTGATTGATAAAATAGTCGGTCTGCGGCCCCAAGCGCGTGTCGTATCCGCCGACCGCATGAATGGCCGACGTGCGCCAGAGCGAGCTGATGCCGGGAACGAAAAATCCCCGCGCGAGAAAGCCGCGGAGAAACGGTTCCGGTGCGATGTACCCAGGCGTCGCCCTTCCCATCAGTCCAAGATCGGCTCCCGTCTCCGTGGAAATCATTTGGGCGGCTCCGAAAAATCCCGCCGCATGCGGGTGTGCGCCGAGCGCCTCGACACCCAAACGAAAGAAGTCGGGATCGCTCAGCGCATCGTCGCTGGAAAATTGATAGACGATTTCGCCCGCGACACGGGACCAGGTGTCGGCGTGCGCAACCAAGGCGCCACGGTTTTTTTCGAAATAGACGGGCTTGATGCGCGCGTCTTGGGCCGCGAGGCGTTTGGCGATCTCGACACTGTTGTCCGTCGAGCCATCGTCGACATAGAGGATCTCGAAATGCGGGTAGGTCTGATTTAGGACCGAGAGTAGGGACTCCTCGAGGAACCGCCCGTAGTTGTAGTTGGGCAAGGTGACCGAGATAACCGGAGCGGGAGAGGACCGAGGAGGGATCATGGTGGCCGAAAAATGGGTGCTGAACGGCTTTACAGGGCAGCCGCGAGTTTTCCGCCGTGGATGTGAACGCAGGAGCCGGTCGTCCAGGACGACAGGGGGGAAGCGAGGAGCGCGACCGCGGCGGCGATTTGTTCGCCCTCGCCGATTTCGCCGAGAGGAATTTTGGCCGCTTCCTGTCGCTCGACGCGGGCCTCGGCTTCGTCGTAGGGAAGATTCCATTCCACGGACAGACGGCGGATGTTCTCCTGCCACGATTCGCTGCGAACAGGGCCCGGACAAACGCAGTTCACGAGGATTTTTTCTTTCGCGAGGACGTTGGCGAGGTGTTTGCTCAGGTTCATGACGGCCGCTTTCGTCAAGGCATAATGCGGGTTGAAGTAACCGGGTTGAATCCCGCTGATCGACGAGAGATTGATAATCCGCTTGAGCGGCGAGAGACGCAGGTGCGGAAGAGCGGCCCGGGAGAAGCGCACGACCGACATGACGTTGAAGTCGAAGGCCCGTTCCCAATCCTCGTCGGCAAGGTCTTCGAACCCTCCGAAACGGAGGGCTCCGCCGACGTTGTTGACGAGGATGTCGAGCCCGCCCCACGCCTCGACGACCGTATCCACGCAGGCCCGACCGGAATCCGGCGCGAGCACGTCGGCCGGAACCGCGAGGAAATCGGCTCCGGTCGCACGAATCTCCGCCTGCAGGCGATCGAGCGCGTCCGAAGCACGCGCGCAGACCGCGACGCGCACCCCTTCTTGAGCCAGTCGGCGAACGATGGCCGCACCGATCCCTTTGCTGCCGCCGGTGATAAGTGCTGTGCGTCGGTGGAGTCCGAGATCCATGAGAGAACGAGCGATTTTAGGTGCCGGCCGCGGGCCGGCGCAGCATCACGCCGAGGGGTTCCTGCACGGTGGCGCCCCCGTCGAGGACGAGACACGTGCCCGAGACATAACGCGAACGCGATGAACAGAGATAGAGGACCGCTTCGGCGACGTCCGTTTCGCTACCGACTTCGCCCATCGGCTGATACGCGTTAACGGTGTTGCGAAAAGCGACGTTGCCCTCGGACTCGAAGCGGGATCGGTGCTCTTCCTGGACGATCATTCCGGGAAGGACTGCGTTGACGCGGGCGCGCAGAGGACCGCCGGCGACGGCGAGGTAGCGGGTCAACTGAAGCAGGGAGGCTTTGGCGGCGTGATAGGATCCGGACTCGTTCGTCGCGAGGACTCCTGCGACCGACGCGATATTCACGATACGACATCCCTCCCGAGCGGACATCTGCCGGATAACCGCTTGCGCGAGGAAGAAGGCGGCTTTAGCACCGACGTCCACCGCCAGGTCCCAATTCTCCTCGGTTTCGTCGAGGAGCGCGAGACGCTTGCCTGCGCGGGCATTGTTGACGAGGACATGCACGTTTCCTGCGAGAGCGATCGTGGATTCGATCAAGGCGGCGGCGCTTCCGGGCACGGCGAGGTCGACGAGAAGAAAGTCCGCACTCAGCCCGGCCTCGCGAAAAGCGCGGACGGTAGCTTCACCGGCGTCGCGGTTAAGGTCGGCGATGAGGACGCGGGCGCCTTCTTCGGCGAGGCGCTGTGCGATCGTGCGGCCGATGCCGCGGGCCGCACCTGTGACCAAGGCTACCTGTCCTCGATACTCGCCAAGTGGGTTCATGGTAGAATCGCGGAAAGCGCGGCGGTGAGTTGCGGTGCCGACCCGAGCCGGCGCCAAAGCCATTGTCGAGGACGGTTGAAGTTGAACCGATCCGCGGTGCCGAGTTCGCGGTACATCGCTTCGGGGTGATGCGACGGGTGTTTGAGAATCACGTGGGGCGTCGGGCTAAAACTCGCCGCGGTGGAGAGACCCGACGCCATGCCGATAAAGCCGTCGGCGAAAGAAATCAGCGCGAGCTGCGTGGCCAACTCCAGGTGGGTGGCACGATGCACACCGGGAATACGTGCCAGGTGTTCGGGCAAGACGTCATCGCCGAGGAGCATGAAATCGAGTATTTGCGGGCGGGCGTGTTGGCGGAGGAAAACGCTCCACGCGTCGAGATCCGCATTGCTTTCCTCGAGGGCGAACGGTGCGGTCCGCCGCACGTGGAGACACACGAGCTTTCCCGAAAAAGCGCTACGGGCGGCGGTGGCTCGTTCCTGGCGAAGGGCATCCCACGAAAGGGAGGGTGCTATCCGCGTTTTTTCGAAAAGTTCGGCCACCCGTGTGTAGCTAAAGGACGAGTACTCCGGCTGGCGCCGTTGGTTGGCGTCCGGCCAGGCAGCGGCGGTCGCCTCGTCGGAGCGCAGTTCGAACCGGTAGGACGACGAGTGGAAGACCGCTTGCGACAAACGCTCGAATCCCGCCTCGCCGAAGGCGGCCCCGGGCAGGTGCATCGTGACTTCCGACCGTCCGCGGATGCTGGCGAGGATCTCGCCCTCCTGTCGGAGCACGAGGGCGCCGCCCAACGTGAGCGACTCAGGGCGGAGGTCCCAGACCATCTCCACGGTTTCGTTGGCGGCGAGGATCATGATCAATGGATCGCCGGAACGAGAATGCGACGGGGCGCAAGCTCGAGGATGCGACGGTAGATGGGTCGGAGATTCTCCAGCGAGGTGATGAGGTAGGAGCTGTTGGCGGCGGGCGCGACCTTGGCGGTGTGGCGGACCGTGACCGGCACATTTTCGTAGGTGGCTCCATCGCGAGTGGGATCGTCGTCGAGAATGCACTCCAAAGCGGAGAAATCGGTCTTCAGATGATACCCGAGCGTGGAGAGCATCAGGCTCGCGCCATAGCCGTACACCGGTTTCGGCAGTGCCGCGAGAAGATCGGCCATGACCGCCATCTGCTCGCGGTAAAGTTCGATTCGTTTTTCGATCCAGGCGATGCGCGCAGCGAGGTCGAGCATCGGTTTGGCTTGAGGCGTGCGGGCCTTCTTGAACGCCACCAAGAGGGCGCCGCCACAGGAACCCTGGTGGTTGAACGCGTGGCCGAGGTACTCGCCGCCGCATTCCCAGATGAGGTGCTTGAACGACGCGAGGTCGTAGTAGTGAAAATGTTGGTGGAAAATCGCGTCGAAACGCTGACCTTCGACGAGGTTTTCGAAACAGGGGATTTCCGCGAGGTACAGGCAATCGGCGTCGCACTGGCGAAACCACTGCGCGATGACCTCGCGGGGACGAGCGATGTGCTCCAGCGTGTGCCGGCAAACCACGAGATCCGGCTTTGGCAAATCGCGACCCATGTCGACCCGTTCGATAAACCGCCCGAAGACCTTGATGCCGTCGATCGTCTGCCCGTCGATCGAGGAGCAAATGGGGTCGATCACCGCGCAGGCGTCGGCCAGGCCCGTCAGGCTGCGAGCGACGAAGAGGTCGTTGCCGCCGACATCGACGGCGGAGGTGAAGCGGCGTCCCGTCGTGAAACGCGAAAGGTACTCGAGAAAAAAACGCACTCCGCCGCGTGACTTGTCGGACGCCGCGGTGCGGAACGAGTACTCGGAATCCGTGTAGAGGATTTTTGGATCCAGCTGGTAGCGAAGTTGAACGTGTCCGGTCGGGACGGAGATCACCAGTTCCTGGTCATAGGCCAAAGCGTTCCCGGGCGAATAGGGTCCGAAACGCTCGGTCAGCGGAAGGGCGGGCAGTTTCCACAGCGAACGAAAGTCGTTCGCTTCGCTGATTCCGCAGGACGAAATGGACTCCATGACTCAAGCCCAGTTCATCGCCGGCTGACGCGTGATGAAGAGCGTGCCGTCCTTGTAGGAAACGGGCATATCGGCGAGCGTCTCGACGCGTTGCCAGCCCATCTTCTGGGCGAACGCATTCAGTCCGAGCGCACGCAGATGCACGAAGATCGCGTCCGCGTTTTCCTGCGTGCCGATTTCGACCATCATATCGGTCCTGGCCCAGTGGCCGGCGTCGGTGCCGAGGATGATGATCTTTTCCTGACCTTCGGCGTCCATCTTCACGAAGTCGACCGAGGGCATGATCGCTCCGATCGCTTCGACGCGGACGGGGAAACGTTCGAGTTGACCGTAGGCATTCGACTTCGCTCCGGCGAGATGGCTGCTGGTGGTATTGCCGAGCACGCGAACGAACTCCAACGACCCGGGGCGATCGGAGACCGCAGCCTCCACGAGTTTCACGTGGCTGCCGCCATTGAGCGCGAGGTTCCGTTTGAGCAGGCTAGCGTGGACCGGGTCGGGCTCGTAGGCGTCGACCTTCCATCCGCATTTCCCCATCAACAGGCTGTGCAGGCCCAGATTCGCACCGATGTCCGCGGCGCGGCGGTAACGGCGACGATTGGTCCAGTAGTAGGAAAAAATGATCAGTTCGTCCAAACCGAAGAGCTCGAGCGTCGAGACGGCTCCCATTTTCGTGAACGGGAAAGTCACGAGGCCAAAGCCGCCGAACTCGACGGTCTGCGGTGCCTGATGGGCAAACCCCGACTCGGCCACGAGAGAGCGTACGCTTTGGTCGAGTGCGGCGTATGTCGCGGTGGTGCGGGCATGTTCGCTCGCGAGTTCCGGGAGTGTGTCTAGAATTTCGCTGAGGGAAGAGAGGGCGGTGGTCATGGACGGGTGTGCAAACGAGGGGCTGGAGAATAAGAGGGAGGATGAGCGTCAGGCCGCTTTGCGCGTGAGTTGCTCGACGGTCCGGCAGATCCCTGCGGGGCTCATGCCGATGCGCGCGCAGAGTTCGTCGTAGGTGCCGTAGCCGTGAATGAAGTCTTCGATCGCGATCTGCGAGGCGGAGATGCCGTTCAGGCCGAGGGTGGCGCGTAGGCAGAGATTGTAGAGGCCGTCGTGGGCGGAGAGCTCCTCGATCGTCACAAAGCGCCGCGTCTTGGCGACGCTCGCGCGCAAGAGGTCGGCGTCGAAGGGTTTGATCGTGTGGAAATAGAGGACTTCCGCGGAGACGCCCTGACCGGCGAGCAAATCGGCCGCGGCTAGTGTGTTGGTGAGCTGGGTTCCAATCACCGCGAGGGTCACATCGCGCCCTTCGCGGACGCGGATGCCGCGCCCGAATTTCAAATCGGCGGCCGCGAACTCGACCCCGTGGGGACGGTCGGGCAGGCGGAAGTAGTTGATCTGGCCGTTGGCGTAGGCGTGTTTGAAGAGCGTGTTGAATTCGACCGGGCTGCCGGGAATCACGACGGTGGCGCGCTTAAGGTGACAGAGCAGCGAGACATCGGTGTAGCAGTGATGGCTGCACCCGAGCTGGCTGTAGTCGAAGGCGCCGCCGACCGAGATCAGGTTCAGGCTGAGATTCTGATAACCGAAATCCAGTTTGATCTGCTCGTAGGCGCGCTCCGTGATGAAAGGGGCGATCGTGTGCACGACCGGGATAAGTCCGGTCTTGTTGAGGCCCGCCGCCATGTTGACGATGGTGGGCTCGCAGATGCCGATATTGTAGTAGCGGCCTGGACACGCTTTGGCGAATGGCTGGAGGATGCCATGGCTGATGTCGCCCACCATCACAACGAGGCGGGGATCGATCGGACCGAGCTCGAGCATCGTGTCCGCAAATTCTTCGCGTAGCTTTTTCATGCGACAAGCTCCTGGGTCAGGGCGGTCATTTCGGTGTCGGTGGGAACCCGGTGGTGCCACTTGCCGTGGCCTTCGGTGAAGCTGACGCCCTTTCCTTTGACGGTGCGGGCGACGATCGCCTTCGGAGCGCCGTCCGGGCGGTAATCGAGTTTGGAAAAGGTGGCGTGCATCGCGTCCGTCGAATGTCCGTCGACGATATGGGTCTCCCAGCCGAAGGCCTGCCATTTTGCGGGCAGATCGTCTTTCGGCATGAGCTGGGCGGCCGATCCGTTCCAGTCGACGATCGCGCAGAGGTTGCCGAGGCGCAGATTGGCCGCGACATTGGCGGATTCCCAGATCGTGCCTTCGTGACATTCGCCGTCGCCCAACAAGGCAAAGACTCGATTCGTCCGATTCTGAATCCGGAGCCCGAGGGCGGTTCCGACAGCGGTGGGAAAGCCGTGTCCGAGCGAGCCCGTGCTGGCTTCGGCGCCGGGAACGCGGGTGCAGTCCGGGTGGCCCCCGAGAATGCCGCGGGCGGTGCTGTAGTCGGCGAGATCCTGGTCGGTGAGAAAACCGTATTTGTGCAACACGGCATAGAGTCCACCGCAGCCGTGGCCCTTGCTAAGGATGAAGTAGTCGCGCTCGGTCCACTGCGGTCGACGGGGATCGACGCGGAGGACGTGGCCGTAGAGATGGTCGATCAAATCGACGATCGAATACGAACTGGGGATGTGGCCCTCGCCCGAGGTTTTCACCATCCGAGCGATCAGGAGTCGGAGATCGGCGTTGAGTGTCATAAGATCAATTTTCCACGGGTTGAAACACACGGCCCTGCCCGCCGTCGGCGAGTAAGCAGGAGCCCACACAGAAAGAGGCGTGTTCCGAGCACAGGAACGAAACCAGTCCGCCGATTTCCTCGATGCGCCCGAAGCGCTGGATCGCCATGCGTTCCTTGAGGTATTTTTCCACATGACCCGGGCGATCGCGCTGCGCGTCGTCCCAATAACCGCCCGGCGTGAAGACGGCTCCCGGCATCACCGAGGTGAGGATCACATTGTCCGCGGCGACAAAGCGGCCGAGACTCCTGACGTAGGCGTTGAGAGCCGCCTTGGCCGCGCAATAGGCGGGAGGTCCCTGATTCTCGAGGGCGGCGATCGAAGAGACGTGACAGATCCGTCCCCACTTGGACGCGCGCATCGCGGGAATGAAGGCGCGATTGAGCTCGAGCGCCACTTCCACGTTCAGCCGCATCACCTGTTGCCACTCTTCCACCGGTCCGAGGGGGTCGGTGAAGCCGAGATTCCCGCCCACATTGTTAACCAGAATGGAGGGAGCGAGCCCGAGGGAATGGACAAACTCGATTAGTCTGGCCGGACCGTCGCTCGCGGCGAGGTCGATGGCGAACGCGTGATGGCCTGCCTTGGATCCGCCCAAACCTGCGACGAGTGTCTCAAGATCGAGAGGCGTGCGTGCCGCCGCGACGACCTGGACGCCTTCCGCCGCGAGTGCCTGGCAGATGCCCTCGCCGAGACCGCGACCCGCTCCCGTGACCAATGCGACTTTGCCTTTAATTCCTAAATTCATGGTCGGATTAGCAGGTGAGAATAGTGTGGATCGATTCGCCGGAGCGCATCGAGCCGATGGCGGCGTTGACGTCGCTCAGTGGATACCGATGCGAGATCATTTTCAGCGGATCGAAGCGTCCTGCCTCGATCAACCGGAGGTAACGCGGGATATCGACGTGGGGCAGGCTGCTGCCGCCTTCGGATCCGGTGAGGCATTTTCCGTAGTGGAGGGGAAGCGTGTTGAGGCTGAAATGCTGGTCGTGGCGCATCACCCCGACCAGGACGAGACGGCCTTTGGGACCGGTGATTCTCCAGGCTTGATCGATCACGCCGGGTTGACCGGTGACGTCGAAAACCGCATCCGCGTTTCCGCCGAGGTGGGCGAGGGCGGCGTCGAGAAAGGGTTCGTTGCGGGAATCGATCGTATGGGTGGCGCCGAACTCGCGGGCTTTGGCGAGTTTCCGATCGTGGACGTCGACGGCGACGATCGGGTGCGCTCCGGCGAGATGGGCGGCGAGCACGACGCCGAGGCCGATGCCACCGACACCGATGACGACGACGGCTTCGCCGATGGTGACTTTGGCATCGCGAGTGACGGCGCCGAAGCCTGTGGTCAGCGTGTCGGCGAGGAGCGCGGCCGTTTCGAAATCGACGGTCTCCGGAATTTTCGTCAGCCGGTTTTCGGAGACGACCGTGAGGCCTTGGAAGGTGGTGATATTGCCTGCGTTGACGGTCTGTGAACCCAACCGGTATTTGGCAGGCGGCGCCTGGATCCCGGCGCCGGGACGCCAATGCAGGACGACGCGATCGCCGGCGCGCACGTGTTTCACTTCGGGTCCGACCTCGAGGACGATACCGCCGGCCTCGTGGCCAAGGAGGTGGGGGAGGTAGCGATCGGCGCCCTTGACGCCATCGATCTCGCCGAGTTGCGAACCGCAGAGGCGGGTCGCTTTGACCTGCACGAGGACCTGACCGTATGTCAGTTCCGGCAGCTCGACTTCGTCGATGAGGAGCGGCTTGCGCTGCTCCACGAGAATGGCGGCGGGTGTTTTCATGGAATGAACCACCAGTAGTCGCCGGTGTAGCCTACTTCGGCGAAGAGGCCGATCCAGTCTTCGACGCTCATATAAGTTTCCGCGGTGAGGATCCAGTCGAGGAGACGTTGATGTTCCTCCTCGGTCCGCCACGCGTCGATCGTCACGAATTTATGGGCTCGGCTGACGCGCTCAATTTCCTGCAGCGCCACTTTACATGCGCCGAGGGGAAGGTTGTGGATGCTGTTGATCGAAATGACCAAATCGAACGATTTATCCGGGTAAGGCAGACGCTCGGCCGACCCGAGGTCGATCGAGGCGCCGGTGGTGCCGTGGGCGTTTTCTTTGGCGTAGGCGGAAACGTCGATCCCGCGCACCGTTGCGTCGGGGAGGACCTGCAGAAAATCGTGAAGGAGGAAACCCTTGGCTGCACCGACATCGAGGATGCGGGCGTCGGGGCGCAAGTCGTAGTGCTCGGCGAGGCGCTTGGCCACGGGCAGCCAGCGGCCGTCGTAGCGGTAGCCACCGTAGCCGTGCCGGCGTTCGCCGTCGAAGAAGTCGCGACCGAACTGTTTGGCCAGCGCCCGGTCGTCGGCGGTCTTTGCCAAAGCGCGAGCCTTGGGATCGCGCTTTACCGCGGGCAGACGGTCGAGGAGATTGATTTCGGCCATGGCGATTAAAACGGACCGGTGAAGGCGGGGTTCGGTTTGTCGAGCTCGACCCCGACCGGAACGAGCCAGTCGTCGGCTTGAGGGGCCCACGCGAGCGTTTCGCGAACGGCAGCCACAATGTGCCCGGCGCGGGGATAGTATTCGGCGGCCAACGACGGGCCGGTGGGGGTCGGGCAATCGGGGAAACACACGCGGCGAGGCGCCGACTTGAGCGACGTGAAGGCGGATTCAGTGGCAATCGCGAGGACCTCGGCGCTCATCCCGGCGGCGGCCCATCCCGTATCGGCGACGACGAGACGGCCGGTTTTTTTGACCGATGCGATCACCGCTTCGCGATCGAAGGGGCGCAGGCTGCGCGCATCGATTACCTCGGCCTCGACGCCCAGCGCCGCCAGTTTTTCGGCGGCTTCCAGCGCTTCGAGGACCATGTAGGAAAATGCGACGATGGTGACGTCGGCACCGGAGCGGGCGATGCGGGCCGGACCGATCGGAACGGTATAGTGGCCGGCGGGAACTTCGCCCTTGATGTGATGCAACCAGCGGTGCTCGAGAAAAACCACGGGGTTATCGTCCTCGATCGCGGCAATGAGCAGGCCTTTGGCGTCATGCGGGGTGGTCGGCATGACCACTTTGAGTCCGGGAATGTGGGCAAACCACGAATGCAGGCACTGCGAGTGCTGCGGTCCCTGGCCCCAGCCGCGGCCGAGGATCATGCGGAAAACGACCGGCATTTTCATGACACCGCCGAACATGTAGTTCCACTTGGCCGCCTGCGTGCACATCGGATCCATCGCGAGGAGCGCGAAGTCGAGACGCTGGTGGTTGATCACGGGCCGGAGACCGTTGAGCGCGGCACCGAGGACGACACCGGTCATCCCGTTTTCGGCACATGGCATGTCCATCACCCGGTCGGGACCGAACTGTTTGTGGAGATCGATCGTGGTGCCGAAAAAACCTTTGGGATCGGGCACACCAAGGCCCATCAGCATCACGCGGGGATCGCGTTCCATCGCGACGGCGAATCCTTCGCGGATTGCTTCAGCATAGGTCAGTTGGCGGCTCATGAGTTTGAAGAAGGGGCGTACACGTGATCCATCAGCGTGGAGGCGTGAGGAAAGGGAGCGCGCATCGCTTCGGCGAAGGCCCGATCGAGTTCCGCCTGCACGCGGCCGTTGAAACGGTCGAGTCGCTCGGCTTGATAGGTGCCGGCATCGCGCAAACGCTTCTCGGTCGCGGCGACGGCGTCGCGAGCCTTCCACGCGAGGTATTCGGCCTCGGTGCGATAGCCGATGTGATTGTCGAAGCCCGGACCGCAATGCTCGCGCCAGCGGTAAGTTTTCAGTTCGAGAAAGACCGGGCCTTCGCCTGAGCGGGCGAATGCGACGGACTCGCGCATGAGGTCATAAACGGCGAGCGGATCGTTGCCGTCGACCTGGCGGGCGCGGATGCCGTGTCCCGCGGCCATTTCGTAGACCTCGCGGTGGGCCGGCTGGCGCACCTCGAGCGGCGAGTAAACCGAGTAGAGATTGTTTTCGCAGACGTAGACGATCGGCAACCGATGGAGAGAGGCAAAATTCGCGCTCTCGTGAAAGACGCCTTCCTCGGTGGCCGCTTCGCCGAGAAACGCCACGGTGAGCCGATCGCGTTTGAGCAGACGATCGGCAAAAGCGAGACCGGTGGCGATGGGAATGGTGCTGCCGACGATCGGCACGGCGCCGACAAATCCGGCGTCGAGATCGACGAGGTGCATCGAGCCGCCGCGGCCTTTGCAGCAGCCGGTCTCGCGGCCGTACAACTCCGCGATCATCGTGCGGAGATTGCCGCCTTTGGCGAGATAATGGGCGTGCGAGCGATGTCCGCTCATCACCTGGTCCGTGTGGCGGAGGGCCGCGCAGACGCCGACACTCGCGGCTTCCTGGCCGATCGAAAGGTGCACGGGGCAGCGCATTTGCTGCGAGGCGTATCGCGTGGCGATCGCTTCCTCGATCAGACGGATGCGAACCATGCCCTCGAGGAGCCGGTGCGCCAGTTCGTCGGTCGCGGACAACGGAGTGGGGACGAGCGCGAGCATGGCGTCAGGCGAGGGTGGCGAGCTTCTTCATCGTCTTGATGTTGTAGTAGCTCTCGTTGTCGCGGAGGCGTCCGTCACGGTGCGCCGCGATCACTTCGTTGATCCCGTCCTCAACCCCGAATTTGCGTTCGAAGCCCGTCGCGAGGAGTTTCTTCGACGAGAGACGGTATGACCGCGGATCGTTCGAGGGCGTCACGACGACTTCGGCGGGGACGTGACGGGTGACCCGGTAGGCGATATCGAGTATGGAGATGTTCTCGAAGCCGGCATTGAAGATGCCGGGGAACTTCGCGCCGTTTTTCAGGAAATGATGGTATACCCGAATCATGTCCTGGAGATGAATGTTCGGACGCGTCTGCTCGCCGCCGAAGACCGTGATCCGACGGTTCATGAGCGCCTGCATCGTCAGCATATTGACGGACAGATCCAAACGCATGCGTGGCGAGTAGCCGCAGATGGTCGCGGGCCGCACGATGTTGACGAGGATGCGATCCGCGTAGCTGAGGAGGATCCGCTCGCTGACCATCTTGGTCTTGTTGTAGTCGGAAATCGGCACGAGCGAGAGGTCTTCGGTGACCTCGGCTTCTTCCTTGACGCCGTAGACGCTGCCGGAGCTCGCGAAAATAAATTGACCGACACCTGCGTCGATCGCGCGCTCGACGAGGAGCATCGTCGCGAGGGCGTTGACTTCCCAATTGAGTTTCGAATTCAGGTCGGAGCAGGGGTCGTTGGCGATGTTCGCCAGATGCATGACGACGTCGAAACCCTTCATCGCAATGCGCTCGGCGTTGCGGACGTCCTCGCGGATGACGGTCAATTTCGGGTGCGGCGCGAGCAGATTGCCGAACCATTGAAGATCGACCACGGTGACGGTGTGCCCTGCGTCGAGCAGACTTTCCGTAAGAGGGGTGCCGACATAACCGCAGCCGCCGGTGAGAAGGATATTCATAGCGTTAAAGAGATTTGGAAAAAGGGATGCAGCGTGGGGGAGGCTGCGTTCTAGAATGCGAGCATCGTCATGCCGGCCTTGAGCAGGCGGGGTTTGCGAATCGGTTCGGAGTTGCCGACGATCCGCACCGCTTGGGCACCGGCGAGCTGGCCCATGAAGGTGGCGACGTTGAGCGGCACGCCGCTGGCCGCGGCGAGCGAGGCGACGGCGCAGAACGCATCGCCGGCGCCCAAGGCGTCGACGACACTGCGCTCGAAGGGAGCGCACGAAGAAATGTCTTTCACACAATTCCGACCGATCGTTTCGGTCGCGCCGCGCGTAAGCCACGCGTAACGGCTGCCGAGCTGCTGGGCGAGGACGGTCAGTTCCTTGCCGTAGTCGAGGTCCCGACGTCCCGCGGCGAGGGTCAGTTCCGCCTGGTCCAGCGTGAAGACATTCGCGCGGGAATAGCGGCGGTTGATGATATTGAAACCGTGATTGTTGCTATTCGTCTGGCAGTTGACGGAAAGGAAACCCGCGCGCTTCTGCACGAAATCGCGGATGCGATCTTCCATCACGCCGTGGCCGAAATCCATCACCAGCACCAAGTCGTAGCGGTCGATTTCCGTCTCGAGCTTGTCGAGGAGCGCTTGTTGCAAGGCCGGACCGGGCCCGCGTTTATCGACGAAATTGACCGAGAAAAGTTTGGAGAGCTCTTTGCCTTCGGCGCGGGGCTCGACGAAGCGCTGTTTCACCACGGTCGTGAATTCGGAGGAGCGGACCAATCCGTCGCCCTCCGGTTCGAGAAAGCCGCTCAGGGTCGATTCCAGCCAAGGTTCGTTGCCGACCAAGCCGAGCAGTTTGACCTGCGTGGTGAATTCCCGGATGTGGCGGTAGACCGCAAGGGCGCCACCCGCCTGCATGTCGTCGGAGACGAAGCGGCCGGAGAGAATGCGGTTCTTGGAAGTCAGGCCTTGGACTTCGAGCGTGGTGTAGCGGTCGAAAATGACGTCGCCGACGATGAGCACGCGGAGATTCGCAAAGCTATCGACCAAAGTGCGGAACTGCGCGGGCGTGCATTCCTGGGCGACGGTGCGGCAGAAGGCCTTCACGTCGGACGGATACGGATCGAAGTGCTCGTTGAGCAGCTTGGTGGAGCTGAAGACCTCCGAACCGACGTAACGCACTTCGCCGCCCACGCGGGTGACCGCGGCGACATCGTCGCGGATGTTTCCCGTCACGTCGTTTTCGGTCTGCTCGTATTCGCGACCTTTGCAGTAGATCGCAGGCCTCACGCATTCGATCGCTTCGATCGCCGCGGGGTGGGGGACGAGGACGACGTAGTCGACGCAGGCGAGGGCGGCGAGCCAGCGGGCGCGCAGCCGGTCGTTGAAATAGGGACGGCCCGGGCCCTTGTTGACGTGCTTCTCGGCAGTCGCGGTGATCACGAGGATGTCACCCAGGGCCTTGGCTTCCTCAAAGTGGACAATGTGGCCGGGATGAATGAGGTCGAAGGTCCCGTGACACTGCACGATTTTTTTTCCCTTCCGGCGAAGGGCGGCGAAGACGGCGGCGGCTTGGCCGAAGGAAACGATTTTCTCGTGCGACATGGCGGACTCAGGGCTTGTGGCGATAGTCGAACGGTTGCTGGCGAATTTCGTCGATGTGCGCATCGACCCAGGCGATCGTGTCCCTCACGCCCTTCTCCAGGCTCACCGTGTGGCGCCAATCGAGATCGCGGAGTGCCTTCCGGCTATCGAGTTGGTAGGCAGCGTCCTTACCCGGACGATCGGCGGTGACCTCGGCGACGCTGGAGAAATCCGCTCCCATCTCGCGGCAGACCATTTCGACCAGTTGGCGGATGGAAACGAAATGCGGGGTGGAGAGGTGGTAGCATTCTCCGGCGGCGGCGCGCTGGGCGATCGCGAGGGTGGCGACCGAGACGTCGTCGATGTGGATGAACGAGCGCACGGAATGTCCACCGCCGTGCAACTGAAGTTTCTGGCCTAGCTTGATCGAGAGGATCGTCCGGGGGACGATCCGGTAGAGCTGCTGGCCGGGTCCGTACACATTGGCGGCGCGCGTCCAGGTGACCGGGAACCGGTATTGATTGAAAAACGTGCGCAGGTGCAGGTCGCACGCGGCGCGCGAGGCCGCATAGGGCGTGCTCGGATTGAAGGGAGCGCTCTCGTCGATCGGGCCCGACGTGCTGCCGTAGACTTCGGGCGTGCCGACGTGGACGTATTTCTCCAGCCAGGGACACTTTCGGAGACGATCGTGGAAGAGAACGTTGGCGAGGACGTTAGTGCGGTACCAGTGCTCCGGATACAGCCAACTTTGTGCGACCATACCTTGGGCGGCAAAATTTACCACCCATGCCGGCTGGAAGGCGTCGAGTGCCGTCATGAGGGCATCGAGATCGTGGTTTAGGTCGGCGCGCAGGTAGCGGAAACGCTCCCGTTGCGAGACCGGCAGCCAGCGGTAGGGCAGGAAGCAACCCGCCGGTTCGTCCGAGCGGCTCGCGCCGAGGACGTCCAGGCCTTGCTCCAGGCAGTGCCGGGCAAAACTAGCTCCCGAGAACGACGTGCTGCCGAGAATCGCTATTTTGCCGTTCATGAGAATAAGTCGGACGGTGCTCGCTGAGCCACTGCATAAGCATGTGACCCACCATCATCTGGAGGTCTTCGGCGACCTGCATGTCGTTCACCGGAAAATGGATCGGGTGGTCGGCCATCTCCAGGGCGCGTCCGCCGGAGAATCCGAGGATGGCGAAACTGGTGACATTCAGCTGCCGGGCGCGCAGGAGGGCCTTGAGGATGTTCGGGGAATTGCCGCTGCCGGAGAGTGCGATCAGGACATCGCCGGGATTGGCCTGAACGGAGAGCTGTTGGGAGAAAACGTCTTCGTAAGAGAGATCGTTGGACAGACAGGTCATCACCGCCTGATTGGCGGGAAGGGCCCAGACGCGCAGTCCGCAGCCGTCCTTCTTGTCCACCCCATAGAGGAGATCGTTGGCGAGGTGAATCGCATTGGCGGCACTCCCGCCGTTGCCGCAGAGAAAAACTTGCCGGCCCTCGCGCCAGCACCGGTGGAGAGCCTCCGCCAGGAGGACGACATTATCCCAGTCCTGCCCCTCGAGCGCGGTGAGCAGCGACTTCTGATAAGAAAGGACGAACGGAGGGATCATGGCACGGCGAAAAGGAAGGAACGGCTAAAGGATGTTCCCCATAAGCAATTCGGAGGCCATGCTTTCGTTGAATAAATAAGAAATTGAATGACAACGATATATGCGTGATTAAATTTCCGTTTGGCAAAAACAAGGCCAAAAAAAATTTCCCTCGAGAATGAGGGAAATTTTTGCCGCACGTAGGGCGAGGGATGAACTCAGGCGTCCTTCGTCTTGGGGGACTGCGGGGGATCGTTCCGCGACAACCTGGATTTCACTCAGGTGTAAAGGACTTTCCCGGTCTCCTCTTGCCTGGGTGGTCCCGTCGTTCGTTACCCTTTCCGCTCTTGGCTTCGCCAAGTTTGGGAGCGCCGGTGAAATGGGCTAAAGCGGCATACGTCGGTGGGATCGAAACGAGGGAGGCGATCCCCGCAAACCGCTCGCGGAAGCGAGTGCGGCGCGCTCTGGGCCTTTCGCCCCAGAAATTTCCTTTCTGACTCGCGGTGGCATCGGCGACCGCGTTCTCTCGGCGCTCCCCTTTCCCAATGAAACTATCGATCGACGGAAACTGTAGTCGCAGAAAACGTCCGGTGAGTTCGGGGCTTCGGCTCGCGGCTCTCGGCCTCGTCTTAATGGCGGTCGCGCCGGCTTGGGCAGTGCTCCCGTTGCCGACAGGGGCAACCCCCGCAGCGAACACGGCCGACACGGCTGCGGCTTTCCCGAAACGGATGACGGCACGCGGCGTCACGTTCGGGGCGTGGAACAGCGGCTTTGTCTATCCCAATTTTGCTCGGACCGGTTATTATGGCATCACCTCGGTGACCGGAAGCAACGACACGAGCATCGGCGGACTTCTCGAATTCGACGGGGCGGGCAATACCACGCGTCGGATCTCTCCCCTGCAACTGGGCGTCGATCTTCTCACGACCAATGACAGCTCGCGCTTTTTCGCGCAGCAGACTTTAGGCACGGAAGTGACGTTTGGTCTCTATTCCTCGACAGCACCGTATACGCCGATTTTTCAGAATAAACTCACTTCGAATCCTGCGAAGACGGTGGTCGTCCCCTCCTACGACCAGAACCGTCTATACATGATTCGCGATCTCGGTGCGAACGTGGAAGTCATCGCCTTCAATGCGAACGGGGGAGTCACCTGGGCGCGTCGTTATTCGTCCGTGTCGTTTGGGACGACCCTTCCGACCGATACGCAGGTCGTCTTTGGCATTCCGCTGGCGGACGGTGGACTACTCCTGCAAGTGCTGAGATTCACCATCGACTTGACCACGTTCTCCGCCGGTTACGACACGACGCTTGCGAAGCTCAATGCCTCCGGCGGTGTCGAGTGGTCCAGGAAGCCCAGCGGCAATGCGTTCTTTGCCGCCATCCCTTCACAGCTGAGCACATCGCTCTTCCTCACCGGAACCGAACTTCCTGCGCTCGGTTCGCAGACGATTCCGGGCACCTTCGTTGCTAAACTCACGTCGACCGGGACTCTAGTCTGGGCAAAACGTATTTCGGGCGGAACCACCGTTTCCGGATTGGGCGAACTCTCCGGCGATAAGTTTCTGCTGCAGGGAGCGACCGCTTCGCTTCAGGGCACCGCCACCGCCTCGGTTTTGGGCGTCTTGGGTTCCACGGGGGCGCTTGAGGCGCAGACGCAGTTTTCCTTCGCGACCGTTAACGCGGCGTCGGTTCAAACCGAAGCCGGACGTATCTGGATCGGCCTTACCGCCGGCAGCAGCGGCACGGAGGCCCGTCCGGCGTACGTCGGACTCGCCGACGCAACGCTCGCGAATATCCGGTGGAAGAAATACAAGAACAACATGAACTCCGTCGTGGTCTCGCCCGATTACGACAGCGACGACGTGGCGGTTTCCCTTTTCCACGATGCCGATCGCGCCTTGGAGGTGGCCACGTTCAAGGACGACTTTGCGGCCAGCGCGAGCGCCACGCTCTTCACCGACGCCAGTCCGACGCTTTCGAATCCGGGCTTGGTGGTGTCGGACGTTTCTCTCGCGTTGACGTCCGCGATCATCACCGATGTGGCGTTCGCGCCCACCTTGTTGGCTAGCACCCCGCTGACGTTCGAGACAATGACGACGACGGAAACGAGTACCGGTGCGGGCACGGGCGGCGGGCCCGATCCGATTGCCGTGACGATTGCCTTGCAGCCCACGGCTCAGACGGTGACCTCGGGTTCCTCGGCTTCCTTTACGGTTGCCCTCAACAACCCGAGCGCCCTCTCGGTCACCTACGCATGGCGGTTGAACGGGATCGCGATTGCCGGGGCGAACGCCGCAACGTACTCGATTCCATCCGCACAGCCAGGGAACGTCGGCCTATATTCCGTAGCAGTGACGTCCAATGGGGCCACCTTGGTCACGACTCCGGTGGCACTCGGGATTACTCCGACCTCGCGGCCCCTCGGCAATGCCGTGCTGTTTGCGGGCGACATCGTTCACCCCACGACGCAGAACGTGTATGACCAATTCTTGCTCACCGGCACTTCCGCCACGATCACGGCGGATCCGGGGCAGATCGCGCGGATTTCCTTTATCGATCTCAACGACGACATCGTGCAACTCGAATATTCCGGCGCAGGCACGTTGACGATCGCGTTGACGAACGCCTCGGGTCCCGCCGTGGCGGTTAACTACAATCAACCTACCGTGAGCTACATGAAGGGCCACGCGACGGTCACCATCACGGGTGCAAATGCCACCACCAACTTCGGTATTTACAGCGTGGGAGCGGCGACGGGCAATGTGGCGGTGCTGAAGCCGGGCACCGTTTATGACGGTTTCGCGGATGTCGCGCTCGTCAATTTCACCAGCGCGTCCGGTCAGTTCGGCGGCGTGCGGATCGGCAACGCCAGCTTTTTCGCGGTTTCGGGCAATACCGGCATCTTCGCGCCGGGGGTGAATTTCGCGGGCCCGATGAATCTCTACGATATCGACGCACGCGAAAATGCCTTCCCCAAGCTCGTAACCGGCACGGTGGGCACGAACATTCTGATCACCGGAGGAAATCTCCTCCAAACCAACGGTCGCGCGATCGAGTTCGGCAATGCCGCCATAGTGCGCATGAATCCAGGCACGCGGTCCGATGGGACCTTTCTCCCGGCTCAGGTCAACCTCGGCCGGTTGGAACGCAATGGCGTCGACGTGACGGCGAGCGTCATCGTGGGACCATAAGGACCTCGGTGACGCCACGCTGCTGCGACCGGCCGAGTCCGCGATCCGGATTCCGCCGGTCTCAAGTCTGTTGGGAAGCTTGGCACGATCCGCTTTACCCCAAACACGAAGGTGGAGAGGAGAAATCCCGAGGTAATCGCTCCTGGGTGGCTGGCGAGGCGCGTTTACTCGGCTTCGTGCTTCACGGCGCGTTTTTCGTTTTTCCTGCCCCGCCCGACCGGGTCTTTCCTTTAAGCTGAGTTTGCAGCGCGCCGACGATGGCCGGGATCAGTCCCGGAAAACGCTTTTCGATCTCCTGGCAACGCGAGGTGTTCTGCATCTGGATTCCTTGGCGAACGCTGCGAATCAGGCCAGCGTCCCGTAGGACATTGAAATGCTGGGAGAGCGTGGATTTCGGCACGGCATTACCCCGGACCTGGAGGAAGCTGGAACAGTTCGAGGCACGGCTCGAACCCGCCATTTCGGCAAAAATGGCCACGCGGACCGGATCCGAAAGCGCATGAAGAATGGCTTCGACCGTCATGTCCACAACCGAGGGGTGAAACAGGGGTTTCATGAAATTATCATACCCCGGGCTCTGCCGTCGTCGTCAATTATGCATCGAGCAAGGCCGGCGCCGACGCCGTCGTCGCCGAGATCGTCGCCGCAGGCGGCAAGGCCGTTGCCGTGGCGGGCGACGTGTCCAAACCGGCCGGGGCGCAGGGCATCGTCGATGCGGCGATCGCGACTTATGGACGCCTCGATATCCTCATCAACAACTCGGGCGTTTACGAATTCGCTCCGCTCGAAGCCATCACCGAAGACCATTTTCATCGGCAGTTTAACATCAACGTGCTGGGCCTCCTCCTCACCACCCAGGCAGCGGTCAAGCACCTCGGCGAAGGGGCGAGCATCGTCAACATCGGCTCGGTCGTCAGTCGGATCACCCCCCCTGCCAGCGCCGTCTATTCGGCCACGAAGGCGGCGGTGGACGCGATCACCGGTGTACTTGCGCGCGAATTGGGACCTAAGAAGATTCGAGTGAATTCGCTGAATCCCGGGATGGTGGAAACGGAAGGAACGCACAGCGCCGGCTTCATCGGTACCGACTGCGAGAAAGGCCTTGTTGCCCAAACTCCGCTTGGGCGTATCGGCCAACCGGGTGAAATCGCTTCGATTGCCGTCTTTCTCGCTTCCGACGACTCCGGCTGGCTCACGGGCGAGCAACTGCTTGCCGGTGGCGGCGTGCG
>Ga0105047_10004988_pt1 | contig 22958 bp, 20 predicted proteins | sample MAT04_FD_78384 | JGI IMG/M metagenome (GOLD analysis project Ga0105047, IMG submission 78384) | Freshwater microbial communities from Lake Fryxell liftoff mats and glacier meltwater in Antarctica - MAT-04 (megahit assembly) | ecosystem: Environmental > Aquatic > Freshwater > Ice > Liftoff... | reverse complement strand
TGTTTTTGGTACAAATAGACCAATATAAAAAAAGCGTCGAAGAGAAAAAGTAGCCGCAGTGAGGCACCCTTCCTTGTGGGTGTTGGTGTTTCAGAGAGCAGGCGCCGGGTGCGAAGCCTGTACATTCAGCCGCGGTGAATGGTTCTTGGAGCTGCAGGGCAAAAAGGACCATGCTCCTGAGTAGTCTGTGCCGGAATTGCCGCCGTTACCAGGGCATAGGGTATAACCGGTTTGCGCCGCCGTACCCGACAAAGTGAGGCTGGCCCGATTTACCCCGTCATCATGACGGGGTGTATTTTTTAACGGCAGCCTAATCCAGGTGGCACCACGGGAACCCGCTCTCGTCCTTGGCGATGGGCGGGTTTTGTATTGTGGGTAACCGAACCGGGTAGGTTTGAAAAATAAAGGATCGCAGCCATGTTGAAGCCTTTTCTCGCCAGGTTGATGCAGTTTCAAGATTTGACCGCCGCCGAAGCCGAAGCGGCGATGACCGTGATTATGACCGGCCAGGCCACTCAAGCCCAGATCGGCGCGTATTTAATCGCCCTGCGCATGAAGGGTGAGACGATTGATGAGGTGGTGGGCAGCGCGCGCGCCATGCGCGCGGTTTCCAGCCGTGTAGTGCTGCACCTGAACGGTGAGGCGCTGATCGATACCGCCGGCACCGGCGGCGATGGCGCGCACACCTTCAATATATCAACCACGGCGGCTTTTATCATCGCGGGCGCCGGGCGCAAGGTGGCCAAACACGGCAACCGCGCCGCCTCTTCGCAGTGCGGCAGCGCCGATGTGCTGGCGGCCCTGGGCGCCAACCTGGACCTGGCCCCGGAACAGGTGGCCGCCTGCATTGAACAGGTGGGCATCGGGTTTATGTTCGCGCCCAGGTTTCACCCCGCCATGAAGCATGCCGTGGGCCCGCGCCGCGAGTTGGGCCAGCGCACGGTGTTTAATCTGCTGGGCCCGCTTACCAACCCCGCCGGCGCCACGCACCAACTGATTGGCGTCTACGACCCCAAATTGACCCAGACCCTGGCTGAAGTGCTGGGCCAACTGGGCGGCCAGGCCGCTTTTGTGGTGCACGGGCATGGCGGCTTGGATGAGTTGACCACCAGCGGTACCAACCGCGTCAGCCACCTGCACGACGGGCGGGTGGAAACCTTTGAACTGGATGCAGCGCGTTTTGGCCTGCGCCCCGCCTCTCCCGACGATCTGCGCGGCGGCAACGCCGAAGAAAACGCGCGCATGCTGCGCGACCTGCTCTCCGGGCAAGATACCAGCGCGCGCCGCGACGTGGTGCTGCTCAACAGCGCCGCGGCCCTGGCAGTGCAGAGCGGCGATTTCGCTGCCGCCCTGGCCGATGCCCGCCTTTCTTTAGAGAGCGGCGCGGCGTTGGGCAAGCTGAATGCCATGCTGGCTTTCAGCCGGCAGGTGGCGCAGTGACGCTGCTGGCCGAAATTTTCGCCCATAAGCGCGGCGAGGTGCAGCAGCAGCGCAGCCTGCGCCCCCTGGCCGCGGTGCGCGCCGCCGCCGAGCAGGCCGCCCCGCCGCGTGATTTCAGCGCGGCCCTGCGCCGCGGCCCCGCGCAGCGCCCCGCGCTGATCGCCGAAGTCAAGTGCGCCTCGCCTTCACGCGGGGTGATTGCCGCCGACTTTGATGCGCTGGCCCTGGCGCGCATCTACGCGCAGAACGGCGCCAGTGCCATTTCAGTGCTGACCGATGCGCGTTATTTCAAAGGCGCGCTGGCTTACCTGGAACAAATTGCCGCCCTGCCCGCCCGTCCGCCGCTGCTGCGCAAGGATTTTTTGTTTGACCCTTACCAGGTGTATGAGGCGCGCGCGGCCGGCGCCGACGCCGTACTGCTGATTGCCGCCGCCCTCGAACCGGCCTGCCTGGCCGAACTGCATGCCCTGGCGACCGGGCTGGGCATGGCCGCGCTGGTGGAGGTGCATGCGCAGGCCGAGTTGGAACAGGCCCTGCGCGCCTGCAACCCTGCCTTGCTGGGTATCAACAATCGCGACCTGCGCGACTTCACCGTCAATCTCGATACCACCCTGCGCCTGCGCCCGCTGGTTCCGGCCGGGGTTTGCCTGGTGGCCGAAAGCGGTATTCGCACCCCGGAAGACGTGGCCCGCCTGGCCGCCGCCGGGGTGGATGCGGTGCTGGTGGGTGAGGCGCTGGTGGCGGCGGCGGATGTGGCGGCTCAGGTGCGGAGTATGGCGCGATGAAGGTGAAAATTTGCGGATTAACCCACCTGGCCGATGCGCTGGCGGCGGCGGAAGCCGGGGCCGACCTGCTGGGTTTTAATTTTTACCCGCCCAGCCCGCGTTACATCTCCCCGGCAGATTGCGCCGTGCTGACAGCGGCGCTGCGCCAGCGTGGCTGCCGCGCGCAACTGGTGGGCGTGTTTGTCAATGCACCTGCGGGGCAGGTGCTTGAAATTTTAACAGCCTGCGGGTTGGATCTGGCCCAGTTTTCGGGCGATGAGCCGCCCGAGGTGCTGGCGGCGGTTGGGCCGCGCGCCTTTAAGGCGCTGCGCCCGGCCAATGCCGCCGCCCTGGCCCACAGCCTGGCGCGTTACCCGCGGCGCGGCGCTGAACCGGCCTGGCTGGTCGACGCCTACCGCCCCGGCGAATTTGGCGGCACGGGGCAGCCCGCCGATTGGGACCTGGCGCGCGAGTTGGCCGGGCAGGCCCCCATTTTGCTGGCGGGCGGTCTGCACCCCCAAAATGTGGCGGCGGCGGCCCGGGCCGTGCGGCCCTGGGGGGTAGATGTGGCTTCAGGCGTCGAAACGGCCCCCGGGCGCAAAGATGTTGAGAAAATGCAGGCTTTCATAGGCGCGGCGCGCGCGCTGGAAGCATAGGAAAACGATCCATGGCAGTGCAAACCGCGTTACCCCAAAAATTTGGCCCGTACGGCGGGCAGTTTGTCCCCGAAACCCTCATGCCGGCCCTTTCCGAACTGGAAGAGGCTTACCTGTCGGCGCAGACCGACCCGGTTTTCCAGCATGAGCTGGACGGCCTGCTGAAGACCTATGTGGGCCGGCCCACACCGCTTTTTCACGCGGCGCACCTCAGTTCGCAACTGGGCGGCGCGCAAATTTACCTCAAGCGCGAAGACCTGGCGCATTCCGGCGCGCACAAGATCAACAATGCGCTGGGGCAGGCCCTGCTGGCCCGGCGCATGGGCAAACGGCGCCTGATCGCCGAAACCGGCGCCGGGCAGCACGGGGTGGCTACCGCTACCGCGGCCGCTTTGCTGGGCCTGGAATGCGTGGTGTATATGGGCACGGTGGATATCGCCCGCCAGCATTCCAATGTGCTGCGCATGCGCCTGCTGGGCGCCGAGGTGCGCCCGGTGACCAGCGGCAGCCGTACCCTTAAGGACGCTATTAATGAAGCCATTCGCGATTGGGTGACGAACGTGCGCGGCACGCATTATCTGCTGGGCTCGGCCCTTGGCCCACATCCTTACCCCACCATCGTGCGTGATTTTCAATCCGTGATCGGTATCGAGGCCCGCCAGCAGATTCTGGCGCAAGCCGGCCGCCTGCCGGATGAGTGCATTGCCTGCGTGGGTGGGGGTTCAAATGCGATAGGTCTGTTCACCGCATTTCTTGAAGATGCCGGCGTGCGCCTGGTAGGGGTGGAGGCGGGCGGGCGGGGCATTGCCGGCGGGCAGCATGCCGCGCGCTTTGCCGATGCGCGCCTGGGCCGTCCGGGGGTGCTGCATGGCACATTTACCTACTTGCTGCAGGATGAAGACGGCCAGGTGCTGCCCACGCATTCCATCTCGGCCGGGCTCGACTACCCTGCCGTGGGCCCGGAACATGCCTATCTGCGCGACCTGGGGCGGGCCGAATATACCTCAGTGGAAGACCAGCAGGCCCTGGACGCTTTTCAGCGCCTGGCACGTACGGAGGGCATTCTGCCGGCGCTCGAATCGGCGCATGCCGTGGCCGAAGCCATTCGGCGCGCGCCGCAGTTGAGCCCGCGGGCGCTTTTGTTGATCAACCTTTCCGGGCGCGGTGATAAAGATATGGATACCGTTACCCACGCGTTGGGGATGTCTGCCGAATTTCCGCAGGAGAAAAATCCATGACCGGTCTGGAACGCATTTCTCAAGCCTTCGCGCTGGCGCGCGCCGCCGGCCGGGCCGCGCTGATGCCCTACTATACCCTGGGATACCCTGAACGCGGGCTTGCGCCAGCGCTGGTCACGGCCATCGCCCAGGCCGGCGCCGATCTGATCGAGTTGGGCGTGCCCTTTTCCGATCCGCTGGCAGATGGCCCCACTATTCAGCGCTCCACCCAGGTGGCCCTGGAGCAGGGTATCACCCTGCCGCGCTGCCTGGAAATTGTGCGCGGCCTGCGCCGGCAAGGCATAACCACCCCGTTTTTAATGATGGGGTATATCAACCCCATATTGTCTTATGGGGTGGCGCGTTTCGTGCGCGATGCCGCTGCCGCCGGGGCTGATGGATTCATTGTGCCGGACCTGCCGCCCCAGGAAGCCGGGGAACTGGAGACCGCCTGCCGCGCGGCGAGCCTGGCGCTGGTCTACCTGGTGCCGCCCACGGCCAGCCCCCGGCGCATTGCCGAGATCGCGGCCCGTTCCAGTGGATTTGTGTATCTGGTCTCACTCACTGGGGTCACCGGCGCGCGCCAGGCGCTGCCGCCGGATCTGGCGGAATTTATCCAGCACGTGCGCGGCCTCACGCAACTGCCACTGGCGGTAGGGTTTGGTATTTCCAATCCGGAACAGGTCCGCGCAGTGGCTCAATTGGCTGACGGCGTGATTGTCGGTTCGGCATTAATGGATGTCATCGGTAAGGCAGATGACCCAGTGCGGGCAGCCGGCGATTTTGTGGGCGCGCTGCGGGTTGGGATATTGGCAGCAGTGAGGGCATAATTGGCTTTCTTCCATTGAAATGCCATTTGTTCTATTGTAATGCCTGAACGAATTTGCTATATTATGGATAACTTTTCGTATGGATAGGTACTGGCATGGTTTTCTACCTTTCTCACAATTAAATAGTCTGTTTTTGCGAACCCTGGTTTTTTGTCTCCGATAAGTAGCAATTATGATCCTTTACCGGCGACCCAGTTCTTACGGGGCGCCGGTTTTGTTTTTTGCAGAAAGGAGAAACCGGCCATGTCTACAGGATCCTATCCAAACACAGTTGACCCAGTTGCGCTGCTGACCCATCTCGCTGAGCGCAAGGCTCATTTACGCCTGAGTCATCCTTTTCGGGGTGTGGTGCTTACACAGGATCTTTCACTGATCTCGCTCAAACCGGAGCGTACTCTGGTTCGATTGGGTAGCCGCTGGTTGCCCGCCAACCCAGGCGATCCGATTTACGTGCACAGCCCCGAATCAGCCGAAGTGCTCACAGCGCAGTTGTAAATATTCATTATCACGGCGGTCACCTGGCCTGTTTGGGGCTGCATACCTTGCCTAATACCCAGCAGGCGCGCTGGTTAGAGCGTATCATCCACCTGCGGAGAGTAGAAATTATGGGAGAACTGGACCAGGTGTTTTATGAATCCTTCCAGCCTCGCAGCGTCAAGGAACTGTATTTTTAACCAGGTCGTTCAGCAGCTCGGCCAGCCCCGCCGGCTCACTGCGCTGCACGGTCACCTGCGGGGTTTTGTGCCAATGGGCACAGGCCCGCAGCGCCTGGGCCAGTTCACGGCTCAGTTCTGCGGTAAGACTGACACCGGGTTCTAAAACCACGTTACGCACCTCAAACACACCCTGCGCGCGCTGGGCTTTAGCATCCAGCCGGCCCACCAGCGCATCGCGGTGCAAAATGGGCAGGCTGAAATAGCCATAGCGGCGTTTTTGTTGCGGCAGGTAACATTCAATGGTGTAGTCGAATTGGAAAAGCTCGCGGGCGCGCTGCCGGTCCCAGACCAGGGGGTCGAAGGGTGAAAGCAGGGTGGTACGGCTGGCGGTGAGTTGGCCGGTGCGCGCTTGTTGCAGCAGGGATGCGTTTTGGGGATGGATGAAGACCGGGTCATCCCAACCGGGCACACTTTCGGTCAGCAGCGCACCCTGCCCTGCCAGTGTTGCCAGTTCTTTGGCTACCCCGGTTTTGGCAATGCGGAAGTAATCGGCGGTCCAACCGGCGCGGGCCAGCCCCAGGCAACGCACCGCGCGCAGTAAATAGGTGCGGCGCATCTCTTCAACGTTGGGCGTCTGGCTGTCTTCCCAAGCGGGCAGCACGCGTTCGCGCAGGTCGTAAATCCGCTGGAAATTTTTACGCCCGCGCACCATCAGTTGGCCATGCGTCATCAGGTGTTCCAGCGCCAGTTTTTCTTCCTTCCAATTCCACCAGCCCCCGGGTGATTTGGCCCCCTCAAAGTCTGCCGAACGCAGTGGGCCCTCCTGGCGGATACGCGCCAGCACTTTTTCGCTCAATTCGGAATGCTGGGCCAGCCAACCCTCGGGGTTGTACCAGCCGCTCACGCTGGAAAGCATGCGGCGGCGGTAGAGCGGGTAATCTTCTATCGGGATAAAGCAGGCGGCGTGGGCCCAATGTTCAAACAGGCGCGTCTGGCTCAGCAGCGCATCCAGCCAGGCCGGCTGGTAATCACCCAGGCGGCTCCACAACACCAGGTAAGGCGAACGCGCCACCACATGAATGGTATCAATTTGCAGCACACCCATTTGCCGGATGGCTTCCAGCACGGTTTCCGGCGTCGCCGGGGCAGCAGGTGGGGCCAACAGCCCCTGTGCGGCTAACATCAGGCAGCGGGCTTGCGACTGGGAGAGGGTCATGCCCCTATTATATCAGAACATTTGTGCCATAAGAAGGCCGCACGCAGCACAATCATCAAAATGCCGAAAGACGATACCGTTTTTTTATGGCGTTCAAGTTCAAGTTGTAATAAAATTGTAATTATTCCAAAACACAAAAGCAATCAGGGCCCGGTCAATTGCAGAACAATGCGCGACCGTACCGGAGCAAAGCGGCGTAAAGGATTATTTTAGGAGAGGGTCCGGCTGTGTTAGAATGGCATAGCCCCGCATGAATGACCGGTTGAAATTGTAAAGCAGGGTGAATTCTGCTACATGATGGAACCCGATGAGCGATTTATACCGCAGAACAGGTCTTGAATTTGTAGGTGATGTTCCCTGGGGCACGCATTTTTGCCACGTCTACCAACGTGAGCAAGATTTGCTCTTGCTTGAACTGCCTTTTCTTAAGGTGGGCCTCAAAGACCAGGAGTTTTGTTGGTGGATCCTGCCCGAGCACCTGACACCCCAGGCGGCGCAGGCTGCGCTGCGCCAGGCGGTGCCCGACCTTGACCGCTATCTACAATTGAGACAAATTGAATTCACTTCGCTAAGCGGGTTGGGGGCGAGCGGCTCGCTGCAACTGCTGGCGGAACAATGGCAAGCCAGGCTGCAACAGGCGCTGGGCCAGGGGTTTCAGGGCCTGCGGGTGGTCCATTCCATTTCTGGGCAGTTCCACGAAAACGACAGTCATCGATTGGGTGAGCATCTTGAGACCGGGCTGCGCGATGTGCCGGTGCTGGTGCTGTGCCTGGTACCCGTCCGCCCGGGTCACATATTGGATACGCTGCAAATGGTCAAACACCATTCGCGGGTCGTAACATTGCAAGATGGCGAATGGAAAATGGCCGCCGATCCTGCTGGTGTGACCAGCGCGCGATTGTTGGAGCATAGCCATGCCCGCTTTCAATCTATTCTGGAAAGTACCGGCGACGGGATTGCCCTGCTGGACGAAAGCGGGATGATCGTCGAATGGAGCCGCAGCCTGGAGAATATGACCGGGCTGGCCCGTTCCAACGCTGCCGGGCGTTACCTGTGGGATATTTTTGAGCAGCTTCGGCTGCCTGGCGTCGAAAATGCACTCACCTTCAGCGCGATTCGGGCTGGTATTCTCAGGCGCATGCAGGTGGGAGTGGATGAGAGCCAGCCGAATCAGTGGGAAGTGCAGATCTGCCGCGCGGATGCTGCCACGCGCACGCTTGAATTTGGCGTGTTTGTTTACCCGGGCGCACATAATTTTCACGTCGGTTTTGTGGTGCGCGATATTACTGAGCGCAAGCTGCTGGAACAGAGCCTGGTTGCTCTGAAAAAGTCCCAGCAAGCGGAACGCGAACATCGGTTGATTTCAGATACATTAAAAGACATTGTGCTCGATCTGAATGGTACGCTCGACTCGGGCGAGGTGCTGCGGCGGGCGGTGATCAGTTTGCAGCGGGTGCTGCCATTTGACGCGTCTAGCATTTTCCTGTTCGAAAAAGGCCGCCTTAATACCGTTCAGGCCAGCGGTTATATGGAACGCGGTTTTGCTCTGGAAGGCAGGGTGGTCGACCTGGACCCGTTCACCAACCCATTTTTCAGCAAAATCATCCAGACCGGCGCCGTGGTCATCGCAGATACCCAGAAAACGGAGGATTGGTGCGCGGATCCACACCTGACCTGGGTTCGTTCGCATCTCAGCCTATATTTGAAGAGTAAACATATCACCGGTTTCTTAAATCTGGAGTCTGCCCAAGTCAACGCATTTTGCGAAGCAGATGTGCAGCGCTTGCAGGCGGTTGCGGAACAGATCGCGTGGGCATTGGAAAATGCCTGGTTGTTTGAAAACGCGCGCCGCCGAGCCGACGAAATGGCGGCGATTGTGGCTTTTTCTTTCGATCTACGCAAAGCGCCCCAGCGCAGTGAGATGTTGCCGGTTATTTTGGACAATGCGCTCAAGCTGCTGAATGCCCAGGGTGCGGCGTTGGTGTTCCATTCTGGAGCGCGCGGCGAGTTGATGGTGGAACTGGGCCGGGGAATCTGGAAAGGGATGAGTGACAACCGGCTGCCTGTCGCGGATGTGTATACAACCCAGGCTATGGAAAGCTTCCAGCAGCAACAGATCACCGACATTAAGTTGATGAAGGCTTTTCATGACCAGCCGGGTTTATCTCGCCTGGCGGTGGCGATCTGTGTACCGTTGGTGGCTCAGAACCAGCCGGTGGGAGCGCTGTGGATTGGTTTGGAAACTCCCCTATTGCCGGATGACCTGCATCTGTTGATGGCAATTTCCGAAATTTCAGCGAATGCGCTGCACCGTGCCGCGTTGAATGAGAAGACCGTAGAACGCCTGCAGCAGTTAACCACGCTGCATGCGGTGGAAACCGCGGTGAACTCCAGCCTGGATATGGGGATCGTGATGGGCATTTTGCTCGACCGGTTAATCGGCGTAGGTGGGGTGGGCGCCGCGGATGTGCTGCTGCTCAGCCCGTATAGCCGCAATTTAGAAATTTCCGCCAGCCGTGGGTTCCGCGTGCCCCCACTGCGCTTGCTGCATCTGGGCCTGAATGAAGAGTTCTCCGGTAGGGCGGTGTTAGAGCGCCGCTCCATCATCATTTCTGAGTTCTCCGGTTATTCGAATCAATGGAAGCGTTATCACCTGATGCAGACCGAAAACATCCAGACCTTCATTGCGGTACCGCTGTTTTCAAAAGGGCGGGTCACAGGGGTGTTAGAGGTATTCTTCCGCCGTTCTTACAAACCAGACCAGGAGTGGATGGAGTTTATTGAGGGGTTGGGCAACCAGTTGGCCATTGCCATCAATAATTCTTCACTGGTGGCTGAACTGCAGCGCTCCAACCTCGAACTGGTGCAGGCGTATGATGTCACGCTGGAAGGCTGGGCGCGTACCTTGCGCCTGCGCGATAATGAGCCGGAAGAACATAACCAGCGGCTGCTGGAGCGCACGTTGGCTCTGGCGCGGGCGTTGAAGATAGATGAGGCCGAATTTATTCATATCCGGCGTGGCGTGCTGATGCACGATATCGGCAAGCTGGGGCTGCCCGACAGTATTCTCCAAAATCATGGGCTGTTGAGCGCGGATGAAATGAATATTATGCGCCAGCATCCCCAGACGGCCTACGAACTGCTGGCTCCGGTGAGTTATTTACATCCGATTTTGGATATACCTTACTGTCATCATGAGCGCTGGGATGGCAGCGGATATCCACGCGGATTAATTGGCGAACAGATCCCGCTGGCGGCACGTTTGTTCGCGGTGGTCGATGTTTGGGACGCCCTTACCAGCCACCGCAGGTATCGGGCGGCCTGGTCGCCGGCTAAAGCGGCCCAGTATCTGCGCGAACAGGCCGGGTGCCTGTTTGACCCGTATATTGTGGATGTTTTTCTGCGGCAAAGTATTCAGGTGCTGCCAGAGCAACTGCCCACTTTGCTGATCGTTGACGATGAAGAAGGGGTGTTGCATACCCTGGCGCGCAGTTTGCGCCAGGATTACCACATTTTTACTGCCAACCGGGCCCAGAAAGCCCTGGAGGTGATTAAGGCCAACCCGGTTATGGTAATTTTGACCGACCAACGCATGCCTGAAATGACCGGAGTAGAAATGATGCGCCAGGTGGCCGAACTCAGCCCCAGCACCACGGGTGTGGTTATTTCCGCTTATTCCGATACCCCGGCGGTATTGGCAGCCATGAGCCTCCCTAATATTTGTGGCATATTATCCAAGCCATGGACTTCACAGGAACTGCGCCAGCGTTTGAATGAAGCCGTGCGCTTATCTCGAAAAAAAGCCGGCTGATTGCTTAATTTAAGCCGGGCCACCCAAAGGAGCTGATATGAGCATTTTATCCGAGCACTCGCCAGAAGGGCAGCCTGTTGATTCTTTTCAGCAAGGGTATCTGTCGGCCCTGGTGCAGGGCAGCGGCAGGCAGGCCGACCAGGTAGTGGAAAAAAGCCTGGCCGGCGGGCTTTCGGCCAGGAATGTGTATATGAACATCTTCCAACCTTCGGCCTATGAAATTGGCCGTCTGTGGCAGATGAACCAGGTGAGTGTGGCGCAGGAACACCTGGCGACCGCCATTATTGAGCGCCAAATGGGGGACCTGCACACCCTATTTAAACCCACCCGGCAGCGCCACAGCACACTGCTGATCGGCTGTGTGGACCGCGAATTTCACCGGGTGGGCGCCCGCATGGTGGCAGATTTCTTTGAGCAAGATGGTTGGGATGTGGTTTTTCTGGCGGCCGCGGTGCCCACCGCAACGTTTATCGCAATGGCACGCGAAATTAACCCGGATCTGGTGGGGTTAGCCTGCCAGATGGTCTATCACCTGCCGGCAATTAGTGATTTTGTGCGGCAGTTGGATGGGGCGGGTTTGGGCGGTATTCCGGTGATGGCGGGTGGTTTTCCATTTGTGGATCAGCCAGATTTATATAAAAGTCTGGGAGTTCGTTTTTCCGGCGCAAATGCCCCTGCGGCGCTGGCGCTGGCCAATGAGTGGGTGCTTAAGGAGAAACAGGCATGATATCCAATTCGCTGCGCCAGTAAATTTGTGTTGCATTGGAAGAAAAGCGTCTCACGCTGGTCGAAACGACGGTGACGCAGCTATGGGCTAACCCATTCTGGCAGGATCGCTTTGGCGAACGCGGCAAGCGTTATTTTTACGAAGACAGTAATTATCACATCGACACCTTAATCACAGTGATCCACATGGATTCACCGCAATTTTTGACCCAGCACTATGCCTGGTTAAGAGGCGTGCTGGTTCACCGTGGCATGTGCTCGCGCCATTTGCTGCAGACGCTGACTGTATTTGATGAGCAGGTAGCCGCGCAGTTGCCCACATTCTGGGACTCAATCCGGGCGTATGCGGCGACTGCCTATGACGGGCTGGTTTATGCCGACCCGGCATGCCAGATCCTGGCCCAGGCAGAGGAACGCCTGGCAGTGCAGGTGACGCAGCGCATTCTGCAAGAAAAGCCTGCATGGGCGCTACGTTTGGGTACCCGGGGTGAGGCGCTGTGTTATGAGGACGTGCGTTACCATCTGTCCTTTCTGCAGGATGCGCTGGGGTTTCAGGAACCGCAGATTTTTACCGATTATCTGGCCTGGATCAGTGGTTTTTTGGAAGCGCGCCGCCTGACACCGCAGATGCTGCACCTCTCTCTGAGCTATCTGGCGCAGGAGATTGAGCAAAGCATGCCGGCTGGCAGCGCCACCGCTGCGCTCCAACTGCTGCGCAGCACCGCGGTGGCTTAACCATGTGCACAGAACCCCTGTGGGCCGGCAATCGTCAGCCCGTGGGGGTTCGCTGGTTTTCGCCCCGTTTGCGGTTTACGGCTCTGAAGATTTCACTTGCTTAGGGTGTCCGTCAATTTTTCGGGAAAGTTTCCCTCAGCCCATTCACAAAGTGAAAATGGTTACCCACGGGTCATTCAAAATGCTTATCCATCCAAAATGACTGCCCTCATGCTGGGCAAATGCTTTCCCCAACCCCCCGCCCCACACCCCTACCGGTGGCCGAAGCGGCGGGCAGGGGTGTTATTTTTTGCCCTTTTTAGGCGGCTGCCCAAAAAGGGCTTAAATCTTGCTCCCCGCCCCTTTTGAGGGGCGGGGCCGGGGGTGGCGTGAAATCTCCGAAAAATTGATCCACACCCTCTTGCATAACTCCCGTTGAAAATATGGATATATTCTGTATAATTAGGTGGATAACCTGAACGGAGGAGGCAGAAATGATTACGATTCGATCGGCCCTAAAAAATAAGGGCGGAGATACCTGGTTCGTTACGCCACAGTCTACTATTTTGGAAGCGCTGAAGTTGATGGCAGAGAAGCGGATTGGGGCAGTATTGGTAATGGAAGATAACCGCCTGGTAGGCGTTTTCTCCGAGCGAGATTACGCGCGGCGCGGTGTGTTGGAAGGGCGCGATGTGACCGCCCGTATCGAGGAAGTGATGACTTCGCCGGTCATTGCCATTTCTCCGGACCGGCCGATGGAAGACTGCCTGGCGCTTATGACCGATCACCATTTTCGCCACCTGCCGGTGGTGGAAAATGATCAGGTGGTTGGGGTCATTTCGATCGGCGATGCGGTCAAAGAAATTATCCTTGACCAGCGCGATATGATCTCCGGCCTGGAAAACTATATTATGGGAAAGCGAAGTTAACTATCTGCTAGCGCCGGCGAATTTTGTGGATAGCGGCAAACTAATTACGCGATTGAGGCAGCCTGTTGGGCTGCCTCAATCGCGTTGTGCAGGTGCAGGCTATGAGTTCTTGGCCCGGTCGCGCCACCAGTCGCCTACCACCATGGCGGCGGCTTGCAGCATGTTAATGCGCGTGCCGCGCATGGCCACTTCCAGTTCACGCTTGTCGCACACGGTGGAAAGATTAGCATTATCCACCTGTTGCTTCAACTCGTTCAGCAGGCGCTGCCGTTCCAGCGGGGTGTGAGCCCCAAGTACAATTTTATCAATATCACCAATCAGGCGGCTGGCATGCGCAATTCGCCGGTCGGTGGCTTCAGCCACCTGGGGGGCAATCACGCCATATTCGCCTTTAATCAGGTTCATGCGCCGCCCGGCTTCGTAGGTAGATGCCACAATCTGGTCACGATTCATCCAGACGGTTTCGTAATTTAATACATATTTCCAACTGGGCGCCAGCAAGGCCTGGCGGTGTTCTTCCAGGGTGCGGGCAAACAGGCGGTAGCCGTTCTTTTCTGGCTCTTCAAAGGCCCGGCTGCCGGGGTCCAAAAATGGGGCCAACGGCGAAATGAACGGAATGACGCGCTTTTCGCCGTGTTTGGCATTGCGCTCCAGCAGAGCCCGCGACCATTCCACAGTTTCCATCACCGATTCGTAGGTCTGTTCTTTAATCCCGGTCATAAAAAACAGATCCAGGCGCTGGCAACCGGCATCCAGGGCGTATTGGATGGTCTTTTCGATCTGCTCATTGGAATAAGGCCGGCCAAAGGCACGCCGCACACGTTCATCGGCCGATTCCATCGAAATCTCCAGGGTAAAGTTGGGCAGCGCTTTGGAAAGCTTCTGGAAGAAAGCCTGGTCGGCAGCATCGAATAGTTCGATAAAGACGGGCTTCTTCCAGCCGCTGATCGCGCCCAGAAAGCGATCCATGTATTCCGGGCCGGGCTGGCGAATATCGCCCAACACGAAAACCGGTCCTTCGCTGAATTCGCCGATGCGGCGAATATCCTGGGCCAGCTTTTCGGGTGAACGGTAGGCGGGTTTGCTGCGGTTATGAATATCACGGAATGTGCAGGAACTGCCGCCGCACGTGACACAGTTATAGCGGCAGCCGCGCACCGAAAGAGCGGCAGTAATGGGATATCGCATCCAGTTGCGGAAGGGCTTATAGCTGGCCAGGTCGCGGTAACGCACCACGGCTTTGAGCACGTTGGAATAATCGAGCAGCAGGTCGTCCAGGTTGTCCGGGCTGTAGGTGAGGGGGTTGATGTGCGCGCGCCCATCCGCATCTTTCCAGACCAGGTTCGGTACCGCGCTGAGTGTGGAAAAATCGGGCGAGCCCAATGTGGGGCGAACGGCGCCGCCGCCCACGATATACTGCATCAGCGCCAGCAGGGGCAGCTCGGTCGAATCACCGCGCACGATGAAATCCACCGCGGGGTACGTGATCAGTTCCTGGTGAAAATAGGTGGAAGAGAAGCCGCCAAAAATAACAGGCCGGTTGGGATGCAGCCGCTTGACCAGCCGCGCCACCTCGATCGAGCCGTGGGCATGCGGCAGCCAGTGCAGATCGATGCCGAAGGCCGCGGCATCTAGTTTGGCAAGGTGGGCTTCCACATCAAAATTGATGTCATCGAGCATGCGCACAGCCAGGTTGACGATGCGTGTGCGCAGCCCGCCGCGTTCCAGGTATTCAGCCATGGTGGTGAAACCGATCGGGTACATCTCAAATACTGGGGTTGAAGGCACCAGGTCGCTGACCGGGCCGTAAAGAATCGCTTCTTTGCGAAAGTCGTATACGCTGGGGGCATGCAACAAAATTAAATCGGGGTTTGCCATGGTAGGTTACCTGTAGAATAAAGAAATCGATGAAAATAAATACGGTATTGCTTATCCGCTTTATCTAATTATAACCATAATTATTTTGAGTATACCATACCCTTTGGCGGGTTTCTTGTGAAAAATGTAACAAATATAACGTGTGAGGATGCTTGCGTTGGGTGCGGATTGCAGTTATATTAATGAGGTGTGCAGTGGTTTCCCCGATAGGGTGCATGTTATACAACTTTGACGGGCTGGTGAGAGAGGAATCAATGAATCGTTGGACTCGCTTGGGAATTGAAGCATACCGGGCGGGCAACCGGGCCCAGGCCCAGCGATTTTTTCGCTATGCCATGATGGAAAACCCCGGCGATGTGCGGCCCTGGTTGTGGATGGTGGAAGTGGCGCAGACGGATGCTGAGAAACTGCGCTACCTGGACCAGGTGTTGGTACTCGATCCGGAGAATGGGGTGGCGCGCCAGGCTCAAATGGATTTAAATGTGCGCATGCAGTCGGCCAACCTGCCGCATGTCAGCCCGTTTTCGGAGTTTGACATGGAGCCCCCGGCGGCTGAAGCGCTGCTGCCGGCCTCTACGCCCATTGCATCCACGCCCCCTTTCATGCTGGCTGCGGTTGCCCGGATCCACACCGAAGTACAGCCGGCTGCGCCCGCAGCCCGGATACAGCCGGTCAGAAACCCGCGCTGGCGGCTGCTTGCCGGAATGCTGCTGGGGTTGGTCGTGCTATCCGTGGTGATTTTACTGCTTGTTCGACCGTTTTGAGAAATAACAAAACGGCCGCCCCACCCGGGGCGGTCGTTAGCTATCGCGCGCAGGCCTAGAAGCCGGCCAGGAAAATGCCGAGGAACGCTTTAAAGGGGTTTTTGGCTTTCTTCAGGGCATCGCTGGAGCCGCCGGATGAGTCTCTGTTTAAGAGAGCATTCATCAAAGCCATCTGTTTTTCTTCCTGTCTTACCCGTAAGTTAATCTCCGAGGCGCTCGGCGCGCGGTAATTTTTATCATAGTTAAATAATTCGTTCATGTCAGGTTCCTTTCTAAATGCAAAAACAAGTCTTGGTTCGATTATATTCCGTCATTTAACGGTAGTAGGCAGCGAAGCTGCGCGGCCAAAAATTAAGGGTCATCACATCGGTGATGACTGCCACACGTTCTTCGACGCCTACGAGGTTAGTTGACGGGCTCGAACAGAAGACTTGCTCTACGACGCTTTCGCGTTGATTCGCCCCGGAAAGGATCCCCCGCTCAGGAGATTCGGCGGTCACTTATTCAATTGAGGTAATTCTACACCCTAATTATTAACAACGGGTTAACGATCGTGTTAAGATTCTATGTTAAACGATTAGAATATGATGTGAGTCTGGGATAGTACACTCTGGCTGAACCTGAACCTGAATATAATTAACAAGGAGGGAAGAACCATGCAAAGCGAACCACTTTTACCCCCTGCGCAGGCCGCGGGGACACCGCCAGGGAATGGGTTTTTGAATGAGTTGGGCTGGTTATCGGCTGCGTTTGTGCTGCCGGCTGCCAGCCTTAGCTTCTACCGGCGGGTACAGCGCCGCTCCACCGGCAGTGCCATTTTATTTTTCATGCTGTTCATGCTGGCCATCACCCTGGTGGCTACGGTGGGGATCGTGCTGCAACTGTCGCAGGTGAGCACAGTAATCCGGGGCGCGTTTGTTTCCGGACGCGTGCCAGAAATCACCATCCGCGGCGGGGTGGCTACTGTGAAAGGCCCCCAACCGGCCATATTGATCGATTCGAACGGCACCTTTGTGGCGATCGACACTACCGGCAAACTGCGCGAGATTGACCGCGAGCGCTATTCCAACGCTTTTTTACTGACAGCCACCGATCTCAAAATCCTCTCGTCTACACAAGGTGCGCAGAGCCTGCCCCTTAGTGAGTTGCAGAAGGTATTCAACCAGGATCCGCTGGTGATTAACGCCGAGAGCATGGCGCGCTTATGGCAGGGTCTGACCCTGGTGCTGGCAGTGGTGGTCTTTTTTGGCCTGCTGATCTGGAACCTGTTGGTTCGCCTGCTCTACCTGGCGCTCCTGGCGCTGCTGGTGCAGTTAGTGCTGTCGCTCTTCAACCGCAAGATTCCGTATGGTTTAATCTTGAGCGTGGGGATTTATGCTTTTGTTCCGGTGATCTACCTGATGTATATCATCGGGCGTCTCACCACGGCTTTCTTTCTGCTGCAGACCCTGTTGCTGCTGATCGCCTGGGGCGTGGGGTTGGCCGCTGCCCTGGCACCCTCTGGGCGCGATTTCATCGGCCCAGACCGTCCGCTGCGCGCCTGGCGCGCGCTGGTAGGTGTGCCCTGGCTGCTGGTGCTGGGGGTGGACCGTTTGTTCACCCTGCGCAATGGCGGTTGGTTTGATTTCTTTGCGGGCCTGCTGACAGCCATTACCCTGGCGATAGCGGGTTGGTATTCGTTGCCGCCTGTTCAGCCCGAACTGCCAAATTTTGCTGAACCACCCACCGCGCCTTCTTTGTGAGTCGGCGCCAGATTTGATGTAAAATACAAGTATGAATGAATCCATTTTACGATCTGCGCTGGCCGGGCTGCCAGTGGCGCAGATCCATTACTTCGTGGAAACGGGTTCTACCAATGATCAGGCGCGCATGCTGTTGGAACAGGGCGCACCCGATGGCACCCTGGTGGTTTCCAACGCTCAGACCCAGGGGCGCGGCCGGTTGGGGCGCACCTGGGTTACCACCCCGGGGGCGGCCCTGGCATTTTCACTGGCACTGCGCCCCAGCATGCCAGAGCAGAACCACCTGGCTTTTTTTTCTCCCCTGGCGGGGCTGGCGGTTTGCCAGGCGCTGCAGCTCGAATATCGGGTGGCGGCTGAGGTGAAATGGCCGAACGATGTGCTGATCAACCGGCGCAAGGTGTGCGGCGTACTGGTGGAAGCCAGTTGGTTGGGCAGCCGTTTACAAGGGGTGGTGCTGGGCATTGGCATCAATGTGGGGCTGGCCGCGGTGCCGCCAGACGACCAGGTGCTTTTCCCGGCGGCGTGTGTAGAGCAGGCCCTGGGCCGCCCGCTGGAACGGGTGGAACTGCTGGCGGCAGTTTTGCGCCAGGTCTTTAGCCTGCGCTCCGCGTTGGGCAGCGCTGCCTTCCACACGATGTGGCAAGAGCACCTGGCCTTTCGCGGGGAAGAGGTACGGGTCGATTGGTTGGGGCCGGGTGAAACCGTGGATGGGCAGGTGTTGGGCATCGACCCAAATGGCAACCTGCGTCTGCGTTTGCAGACCGGTTCCGAAATCAGCGTGGCGGCTGGCGACGTGCGCCTGCGTCCGCTGCGCACAGGATTATAAATTGGAGGTGTCGTATGTTGGAAGATTTTCGTAAATCGGCGTCAAATTCGTATCAAGAAGAAGAACAGGAGCAGTCTCCGAAGCAGCATGATGTGATTCGCATCCAGTCTTCTGCCTCAGATACCCCGTTTATGGGGATGACCTCCCAGCAACGTTTTGTGGTGGCCCTGATGCTGTTTTTGATGGTGAGTGTGTTGGGCGCGCTGATATTGGTAGCTGGCGATAAGGTGTTCCTATTCTAGTTGCCTGTCCGTGATGGAATTTAGATCCAGTAACGGCCGGTGCGGCGGGTAAATCGCCGCTGTGCTGGTGTAAGTGCAGTGGACTCAGCCAGGTTGGCCCGCCTGAGCTTCAAATGACAGGACAAGGTTTTGTGACGCTTACCGGTACGATCTTCAATATTCAGCGCTTTTCTATTCACGACGGCCCAGGCATCCGCACCACGGTGTTCTTCAGCGGTTGTTCGCTGCGCTGTTTTTGGTGCCACAACCCGGAAGGGCTGAACCTCAAGCCCCAGATCCAGTTTACCTCCGGGCGCTGCACGCTGTGCGGCGCCTGTGTGGCTGCCTGCCCGGCGGGGGCCCAGCAAATAGATGAGGCGGCAGGTGTGCGCGTATACCAGCGCAGCCGCTGCAGTGCCTGTGGCACATGCCTGGAGACGTGTTTTGCGGGCGCGCTGGAGCTGGCCGGCGCGGAATTGAGCGTGGCGCAGGTATTGCAGGAGATTTTGCCGGATCGGGCTTTTTATCTCGATTCAGGAGGAGGGGTCACCCTGTCGGGCGGCGACCCGCTGCTCCAGTGCAGTTTTACGGCGGCACTGTTGGCCGAGCTGCGCGCTGCCGGGATTCACACCGCGCTGGAAACCGCCGCCAACTGTTCCTGGGAGGTGCTGGCGAACCTGTTGCCGCTTACCGACCTGGTGATGATGGACATTAAACATCTTGATCCCGCACAGCACCGTGCCGCCACAGGTGTATCCAACGAACGCATCCTGGCCAATGCCGAAAAGCTGCTCCAACAGAGGCAGCCGCTCATCCTGCGCACGCCTGTGATTCCGGGGTTTAATGACACCCCGGCAGAGATCGCCGCCATTGCCCGTTTTATCGCCACAAATTCTGCCGCCGCGCCGCCGCGCTGGGAACTGCTGCCTTTTCACCAGTTAGCCACGGATAAATATCAGAGCCTGGGGTTAGATTACCCGTCCGCTCGTTTGGAACCACCCAGCCCGCAGCACATGCGCCACCTGGCAGCCGTAGCCGCGGCAGCCGGCACGCCGGCCTGGGTAGGTTGATCGGATTTCGCGAACCGTTGGGAGGTTATGATGCAGGATTGGACTTACGCGACCCGCACTGCCGCACTGCGCGCTGAGAAACTGCGCCAGACGAGCGAAAAACAGGCCCTGTTGGGGGCGATGGATCATGATGATCATGGCCTGATCCTGCCGCCGCCGGACCGGCGTGACCTGGTGAAGACCATCAGTTCTTCGGGTATGCCGATCACGGACTGCCGGTTAAGCGAGGTTGTCATCGAATCCAACCATGCCAGCGGCGGTTTTTTTGGCCCCAGGGCGGTAGGGCGCAACTTTCGCAACCTGCTGGATGCGCACCCCTGCTGCATCGACCCCAACAGTTCCCTGGCCGGGGCTTATATGTCCAATTTCATGTCGTACCGCAAACCGCAATGGAACCCGGACCTGGACCTGAGCCCGCTCAGCGCGGAAATTGCCCGCTACCAACTGCTGCCCGGCATTGGCGCGGCGCAGCATTTTTGCCAGGATCTGGCAATTGGTTTGCAATTGGGCTGGGGCGGTTTGCTGCAAAAAATTCGGCATTACCGCGGCCAAAACTCGCCCTACAAGGCCGATTTCTACGCCGGTTTGGAAGATGTGGTGCTGGGCATACAGGATTGGATCGGCCGCACCGCCGCCGCGGCGCGCGCGTTGGCGGCAGCGGAATCACACCCGGCTATACGGCAAAACCTGCTCAGCATGGCCGAGATCAACGCGCTGCTGGTGAACCAACCCCCGCTGACCTTCCGTGAGGCGTGCCAGTGGATCTTGTGGTACCAGGTGATGGCACGCATGTACAACGGCAGCGGGTCGCTGGGCCGGCTGGATGTGCTGTTGCAGCCTTTTTACGACCGCGACCTGGCGACCGGGATATTGAGCGAAGAAGAGGCCACCTTTCATATCGCCTGTATCTTTTTACGCGACACGGGCTATTTGCAGTTGGGTGGCCCGGATGCAGCCGGTGCTGACACCACCACCCGGCTCTCTTATCTGGTGCTGGAAGCCGCCCACGCATTGAAAATTCCGGTGAACGTGGGTGTGGCCGTGGGCGACCAGGTAGACCCCGGTTTATTGCGGCGCGGGGTGGAAATTATGTTTGAGGATAAGTGCGGCATGCCCAAATTTTTGGGTGTGGAGCGCACCGCGGAGGGCTTTGCGCGCAGCGGTTACTCGCTGGCGCTGGGGCGCGAGCGCGCTTATTCCGGCTGTCACTGGTCGGCGCTGCCAGGGCGCGAATATACCCTCAATGATTGTGTGAAGATTAATTTCGTGGCGGTCTTTGAATATGCCTTAAAAGCCATGCTGGCAGATGCGCAGCAGGCGCCCACAGTGCAGCGCCTGTGGGAAGGCTTTTGCCTGCACCTGGGCCGCGCGGTGCAGCATACGGCCAAATGCCTTGATTTTCACATGGAGCACAGCCATACGGTGATGCCCGAGTTGGCGCTGGATTTGCTGTGCTACGGCCCGATAGAAAAAGGGTTGGATGCCTCGCATGGCGGGGTGGAATTTACCAATCTGTGCATTGACGGCGCCGGGCTGGCCGTGGTGGCCGATTCGTTCGCGGCACTGGAACAACGCCTTGAAGATGAAAAACGCCTGACCTGGGCGCAGTTGGCCGCTTATCTGGAAAGCGATTGGGCCGGCCCGCAGGGCGAACAGGCGCGCCAGATGCTGCACAGCGTGCCGCATTACGGCAAGGGCGGCACCCGGGCCGATGCCTACGCGCGCGATATCGCCGCGGTGTTCACGGAGCTTGTGCACCGCGAGCCCACGCCGGCGGGCTACCGGCTGATACCGGGGCTATTTTCATGGGCCAACACCATTCCCATGGGCCGCACCATTGGCGCCACCCCCAACGGGCGGCGCGCCGGTGCGCCCATTTCGCATGGGGCCAACCCCGAACCGGGTTTCCGGCGTGACGGCGCCCCCACCGCCATGGCCGTGGCGATTGCGTCTGTCCAGCCGGGCTACGGCAATACCGCGCCCATGCAGTTGGAAATGGACCCATTGATCGCGCGCGATGAGCGCGGGGTGGAGAGCGTGGTCAGCCTGATCCGCGGGCATTTTCACCTGGGCGGCACGCAGATCAACCTGAACATCCTGGACGCGCAGAAAGTGCTGGCGGCGCACCAGGATCCCAGCCAGTATCCCGACCTGGTGGTGCGCGTGACCGGCTTCAGCGCCTTTTTTGCCAGCCTGTCGCCGGCTTTCCGCCAACTGGTGGTGGACCGTATCATCGCGGAAAAGCTTTAGCCTGCTTGGGTTAAAATCACACCGTCCACCCGATTTGGGGTGGACGGTGTGATTGTTACTTTGGAAATGGTTCAGGCTGGCTCGGAATGCGAATTACCGGTGTCTGCTTGCAGGCGATAACCCAGCAACCCCACCCCGCCAAATGCCGCGATCAGGCACACCGCGATCAGGAATTCGGGAATTACCACCGCGTTCGTTGTCATCGAACTGAGCAGACTGCTGCCCACGAACATTACCAGCCAGAAAGTGCTGGTCAGCAGCGGAAGGCTGTTCCAGCGCGAAAACAATTTGCGTTGGATGCAGCGAATGTCAAACGGGATCAGGCCAACAAACAGAGCCGTCATACCCAGCACCAGGCTTTCCCACCACGGGCTGCTGTCTGAAATGCTCATCCCAATCATGCCCACCAGCGCGGCAGCGGTGCCTGCCAGGCTGATCATCAGACCGGCTTTTCCTAAACCGCCCGCCTGTTTGCCAAAGCGAGCGCTCAACCCCAAAATGCCAGCCGCGATAAACAGCGCTGCGATCACCATCATTGGAACCACAGCCGCGTTTAGAATGCGATCGATGGGCCAGCTTAGTGCGTTGAATTCGTTATATTCAGGACGTGTGCTCGCCAGCCAACTGACCACGAACAGATCGCTGCCGGCGGCCATCAGCCAGCCAGATAATTGGATCCAACTTGATTTTGTCATCACTGCACCTCGATTCGAATATTGTTCGATCACGGATAAGATGGTGTCCAGCAGGGTGCGACCCCATAACCGCATCAGTCCCATCGGGCTGAGCGACGCATTGGTTTGCAGGCAACTATCACGGAAAACCTGCACCATGAGCTCGCCGTACTGCTGGCGGAAGGCGGAAGGATAAATCCGCACCAAAAGCCGGTAAAACCAGATGGAAAGGTGAACAAGGGCGGGTTCGCGCGGTTTTGCGGACATGGCAGCCTCTCCTAGCCGGTGAATTCGAGTACCTGCTTGATGCGGGCAATGGCCACCTGGCGTGCCAGGCGTTCGGCCTCTGCTTTTAAACTGCGCTGCCCCGCGCCGGTCAGGCGGTAGTAACGCCGGCGCTGGTCATCCAACTGCGGGTCCGGGCGCTCACCCGACTCGACGATCAGTCCGGTTTCGAGCATGCGTTTGATCGAGCCATACAGCGTGCCGGGTCCCATCTTGACTTCGCCGTGGGTGTTTGCATCCACTTCCAGCATGATGGCATAACCGTGTTTTTCGCCATCAATCAGCGCCA
>Ga0105047_10004985_pt1 | contig 22969 bp, 18 predicted proteins | sample MAT04_FD_78384 | JGI IMG/M metagenome (GOLD analysis project Ga0105047, IMG submission 78384) | Freshwater microbial communities from Lake Fryxell liftoff mats and glacier meltwater in Antarctica - MAT-04 (megahit assembly) | ecosystem: Environmental > Aquatic > Freshwater > Ice > Liftoff... | reverse complement strand
CGCCGCCAGGGCCTTCGCCGCCTCGTGCGCGCGGGCTAGAACCTCGGACTTGGGGGCGGCGGCGTTGGCCAGGCCCAGGGCCACCGCCTCTGCGCCGACAATGCTCTCTCCCATGGCGAAGATCGCGAACGCGCGCTTGTGGCCGATCAGGGCTGGCAGCAGCAGGCTGGAGCCCGCCTCAGGCGACAGGCCCAGATTGACGAAGGGCGCCGACAGCCGGGCGTCGTCGGCGATATAGACGAGGTCGCAGTGCAGCAGCATGGTTAGGCCGATGCCGACGCCTAGACCCTGAACCGCGGCCACATAGGGTTTGTGCGCGTCCGCCAGCCGGGCGATGAAGCGGAACACGTTCAGGCCGCCGCGCGCCCTTGCCCCTGCGGCGACCTGCAGGAAGTCGCCGATGTCGTTGCCGGCCGTGAAGGCGTCGCCTTCGGCGGCGAACACGACGGCCCTCACCGCATCGTCAGCCTCGGCGGCGGCGAGCGCGTCGGCCATGGCCCCGTACATTGCGTCAGTCAGGGCATTCTTCTTGTCCGGCCGCGCCAAGGTGATGGTCATGACCCCGGCGTCGACGGCTATGCGCACATGGTCGGTCATGCGGGGCTCCAGCGCAGGACCGGCTTCCTGGCGGCGAGGGTCTCGTCCAGCCGCCGCAGCGGCGCGTGGATCGGGGCCGCCTTGAAGCGTTCGACCTCGCCGGCCTTCACCGCCTCGGCCAGGCGGCGCAGGGCGTCCACGAAGCGGTCGATCTCGGCGCGGCTTTCGGTCTCCGTGGGCTCGATCAGGAAGGCGCCGTGGACGACCAGGGGGAAATACATGGTCATCGGATGAAAGCCCTCGTCGATCAGGGCCTTGGCGACGTCCAGGGTGGTGACCCCGGAACCCTCCAGCCAACGATCGTCGAACAGGGCTTCGTGCATGCATGGCCCCTCGAAGGGCGCGGTCATCACGTCGAGCAGGCGGGCCTTGACGTAGTTGGCGTTCAGCACCGCATCCTCGGCGACCTGCCGCAGGCCGTCCGACCCATGGCTGAGCATATAGGCGTAGGCCCGCACGAACATGCCCATCTGGCCATGGAAGGCGCACATGCGCCCTGTCGCCCGGGCCGCTTGGCCCTCGGCCCGTTCCAGAAGATCGGTCCCGGCGTTGACGATCCAGGGCAGGGGGGCGAAGGGGGCGAGCGCCTCCGAAAGCACCACCGGCCCTGCTCCCGGACCGCCGCCGCCGTGAGGCGTGGAGAAAGTCTTGTGCAGGTTGATGTGCATGGCGTCCACGCCCAGATCGCCCGGGCGCACCTTGCCGACGATGGCGTTGAAATTGGCCCCGTCGCAGTAGAGATAGGCCCCCGCCGCATGGGTCAGGCGGGCGATCTCGATCATGTCCGGCTCGAACAGGCCGCAGGTGTTGGGATTGGTCACCATCACCGCCGCCACGTCGGGGCCGAGCTTGGCTTCCAGGTCCGCCAGGTCGACGTGGCCTTCCGGGGTCTGGCCGATCTCCTCGACCACATAGCCGGCGAAGGCGGCGGTGGCAGGGTTGGTGCCGTGCGCGGAGGTGGGGGTCAGCACCCGGCGCCGGGCGTCTCCCCGCGCCTCATGCGCCGCGCGGATCGCCAGGATCCCGCACAGCTCTCCGTGGGCTCCCGCCTTGGGGCTGAGGGCCACGGCGGGCATTCCGGTGAGGGTCTTCAGCCAGTGGGCCAGGCCGTCCATCAGGGCGACGGCGCCGCGCACCGTCGATTGCGGTTGCAAGGGATGGATGTCGGCGAAGCCGGGCAGGCGCGCGAGCTTTTCGTTCAGGCGCGGGTTGTGCTTCATGGTGCACGACCCCAGCGGGTACATGGCCAGGTCGATCGCGTGGTTCTTCTGCGACAGCCGCACATAGTGGCGCAGGGCCTCAGGCTCGGACAGGCCGGGCAGGGCGACCGGCGTCTTGGCGGCAAGGTCGCCCAGGGGCGAGGCGGTCAGGGTGGCATCGGGCAGGTCCACGCCCGTGCGCGACCAGTCATCGCGCTCAAAGATCAGCCCCTCGTCCTGCATCAGCCCCTGTGCGCCTGATCTGGGCCCAGCGGCCGGATCGACGGGTTCGGGGCGGGTCGGTCTGCCGAAGGCGACGGTCATGCGAGCACCTCGTTCAGAATCGCGGCCAGGGCGTCGATGTCCGAGCCCCGGGTGGTTTCGGTGACGGCGAGCAGCAGAACGTTGTCGAAGCCGCCGCGCGGGTCCAGTCGCGATACGGGGACCCCCGCCAGGAGGCCGCGTCCGGCGATCGTCTCCACCACCGGGGCCGCCGCGGTGGGCAGCCGCACAGCCAGTTCGTTGAAGAAGCGTTTAGTCAGGACCTCGACGTCGGGGACCCCCTGCAGCGCGTCGTTCAGGCGCATCGCCATCTGGTGATTGAGCGCCGCCAGCCGCCGCAAGCCTTCACCGCCCAGCAGGCTCATGTGGATGCTGAACGCCAGGGCGCAGAGCCCGGAGTTGGTGCAGATGTTCGAGGTCGCCTTGTCGCGGCGGATATGCTGTTCGCGGGTCGATAGGGTGAGGACAAAGCCGCGCCGACCCTCGGCGTCGACCGTCTGTCCGCACAGGCGGCCGGGCATCTGGCGCAGGAACTTCTCGCGGGTGGCGAACAGCCCCAGGTAGGGCCCGCCGAAGTTCAGGCCGTTGCCGATCGACTGCCCCTCGGCCACGACGATGTCGGCGCCCATGGAGCCCGGCGAGCGCAGCAGGCCCAGGGACACGACCTCGGTGACCACCACGATCAGCAGGGCGCCCGCGGCGTGAACCGCCTCGGCCAGGGCGGTCAGGTCGCTGGCCGCGCCGAATAGGTTGGGGGTCTGCACGACCACGCAGGCGGTGTCGGCGTCCAGCCCCTCGAGGCTGTCTTCAGCGTCGACAGCCAGCGCCCGGCGGACCACCTCCATGCCGGTGGCGCCGGCAAGGGTCTGCACGGTTTCGGCGTAGTGCGGGTGCACGCCACCGGACAGGATCGCCTTGTTGCGCTTGGTCACCCGGGCCGCCATCAGCACCGCCTCTGCGGCCGCGGTGGAGCCGTCGTACAGCGAGGCGTTGGCGACCTCCATTCCCGTCAGGGTCGCCACCTGGGTCTGGAACTCGAACAGCATCTGCAACGTGCCCTGAGCGATCTCCGGCTGATAGGGCGTGTAGGAGGTAAGGAACTCGGACCGCTGGATCAGATGGTCGACGCTGGCGGGCACATGGTGGCGATAGGCGCCGGCGCCGCAAAAGGACGGGACCGAACCGGCAGGCATGTTGCGCGCGGCGAGGGCGGACAGGGCGCGCTCGACTTCGATCTCGCCGGCGTGGCCTGGCAGGGCGACGGGCTCTGAGAGACGCGCGGCCGCAGGCACGTCGCGGAACAGGGCGTCGATGTCGGCGGCGCCGATGACGCCGAGCATGGCGGCGCGGTCATCCGCAGACAGGGGTAGATAACGCATGCGCTACAGTCCTTGAAGGTAGGCTTCGTAGGCGTCGCGATCCATCAGAGCGGTCACGGCTGCGGGATCGGACAGCTTGATCTTGGCCAGCCAGCCGAGGGCCTCGGGGCCGGCGTTGATCAGCTCGGGGCTCTCGGCCACCGCGGCGTTGGTCTCGGCGACCTCTCCGGCCACTGGCGAATAGACGTCCGAGGCGGCCTTGACGCTCTCCACCACCGCAAAGGCGTCGCCGGCCTTGAGGACGCGGCCGACGTCGGGCAATTCGACGAACACCACGTCGCCCATCTGGTCGGCGGCGTAGGCGGTGATGCCGACGGTGGCGAGGCCGCCCTCGGCGACGACCCATTCGTGGTCTTTGGTGAAGCGCATCAGGTCAGGTCCTTGTGAAGGGCTTGCGGACATAGCGATGGGGGACGAAGGGCAGGGGGACGACGACGGCGGCCTGGGCCTTGCCGCGCACGATCACCTGCAACTCGGTCCCTGGCGACGATAGGGCCGGGGGGGCGAACCCCAGGGCGATGGGGGCGCTGAGGGTCGGCGAAAAACCGCCGCTCGTGACCACGCCGATGACGGCGCCGTCCGCGGCGGCGATCTGCGCGCCTTCGCGGGCCGGCGCCCCCTGAACGGTCAGGGCCACGCGCACGCGGGGCGGGCCGTCCTTGAGTTCCTGAAGGATGCGCGGCGCGCCAGGGAAGTCTCCCGCCGCCCGTCGGCGCTTGGCGATAACGAAAGGGAGCCCGGCTTCCACGGGACTGATATCGGGACCCAGATCATGCCCATAGAGCGGCATGCCGGCCTCTAGCCGCAGGGAATCGCGGGCTCCAAGACCGATCGGGCGAACCCGGTCGTCGGCCAGCAGGCGGGTCCAGAGGTCCGCGGCCTGGGCGTCCGGCAGGGTAATCTCGAAACCGTCCTCGCCAGTATAGCCCGAGCGGGCGACAATGGCTTCGCCGCCGCCCAGGGGCAGGCGGGCCCATTGCATGAAACCCAGGTCGTCGGCCGCGGGGACGACGGCCTTGAGCACCGCGGCGGCGTCCGGGCCCTGCAGCGCCAGCAGGGACCAGCCCTCGAGGCGGACAAGGGACGCCTTGCGGGCCACAGAGGCGGCTATCAGGGCGTAGTCGGCATCCTTGGTCCCGGCGTTGACGACGATGAACAGCTCGCCCTGGTGCGCGCCATCGGCGGGGCGGCCGATCATCAGGTCGTCGAGCACCCCGCCCTGGTCGTTGAGCAGCATGGTGTAGCGCAGCTGGCCGGGCGCCAGACTGGTCATGTCGGTGGGGATCAGGGGCTCGATGAGGGCGCAGACGGCGGCATGGTCGGTCTCGCCGTCCCCGGACGGGGCGTTCAGCTTCAGGACGGCAGGACCCATGTGGGAGACGTCGAACAGCCCCGCGTGCTCGCGGGTCCAGCGGTGTTCGGCCAGCACACCTTCGTACTGGACCGGCATTTCATAGCCGGCGAAGGGCACCATGCGGCCGCCCAGGGCGCGGTGCTGCGCATTCAGGGCGGTGAGGGCGAGCGGTGCAGATGCGTCGTGCGGCATAGAGGCCCCTTGAAGGTTGGCGTAGCGCAGGGCTTCGCCGTGCGACACGCACCCCCGCTGTCCATGGGCCTGAGAGATTCAGATCGCCGGCCCGCCGGACGATCCTTGCTCCTTCGGCGAGCGGCCCTTGCGGACCGCTGCTTTCCAGCGTCAGAGCCTCTTCGCGGTCCGTTTTGCCTGAGCGTTTCCGGGGTGGTTGCGCCTTCGGCGCCGGGCTCCAGGCCCGGTCTCTCCCGCGAGGAAGTGGCCGCAAACTGAGGGCGACTCCGGAGAGAGTCAAGGCGGATACGGCCTCGACGACGCCCTCGGCAGCGTCGAATCCCCTCATCTTGCGCAGACCGGACTTGCCCCCGATCTGAGGGGGACATAAAGATATCTTTATATCCTCCGGCGCACGCAATCTGCCGAACAAGGGAGGCGTTGATGACTAGCCAAGGCCTCACCGCCGAAACCGCGAGCCGCCCCAAGGTCTCGTTCGAGATATTTCCGCCCAAGACGCCTCACGCAGACGCCCAGCTTTGGGAGGCGCTGGCGCGGCTGGCGCCGTTGTCGCCCCAGTTCGTCTCCTGCACCTACGGCGCCGGCGGCTCGACCCAGGCGACCACCCGAGGCGTGATCGAGCGCCTGCTGACCCAGACCGGCATGGCCCCGGCCGCGCACCTGACCTGCATCGGCTCGTCGAAGGAAGACATTGACGCCATCGTCCGCGACTACTGGGACCTAGGACTGCGCCACATCGTGTCCCTGCGCGGCGATCCCCCTCAGGGCGCGTCCGGGGGCGGCGTGCTGTCCTCGGGCTATCAGAACGCCACCGAGCTGACCGCCGCCATCGCCAAGATCGCGCCATTCGAACTGTCGGTCGCCGCCTATCCCGAGAAGCACCCTGAAAGCGGGTCCCTCCAGCACGATGTCGAGGTGCTGAAGGCCAAGCAGGACGCCGGGGCCACCCGGGCGCTGACCCAGTTCTTCTATGAGGTGGACAGCTTCTATCGCTACGTCGATCTGGCCCGCAAAGCCGGGGTCACCATCCCCATCGTGCCCGGGGTGATGCCCATAGCCAGCTTCAAGGGCCTGACCCGCATGGCGCAAAGCTGCCAGGTCGCAGTGCCGGCAAGGCTGCACGCCCTGTTTGAGGGTCTGGACGACGATCCCCAGACCCGCGGCCTGATCGCTGTCCATCTGGCGGCCGAAATGTCGGCGGACTTGATCAGCCAGGGGTTCGACGAGCTGCACATCTACACCTTGAACCGCGCCGACCTGACCTATGCCCTTTGCCGAATCCTGGGCCTGGAAGACGCCAGTATCGGAGCCGCACAATGATCCGCAGCGAACGCATCGCGGCCTTGAAGGCGGCGGCGAAGGAGCGCGTGCTGGTGCTCGACGGCTCCTGGGGCGTGATGATCCAGAAGCGCGGGCTGGCCGAAGCCGACTATCGCGGCGATCGCTTCAAGGATCACGAGGGCCAGTTGAAGGGCAACAACGACCTTCTGTGCCTGACCCGTCCCGATATCATCAGTGAGCTGCACGACGCCTACTATGCCGCCGGCGCCGACATCAGCGAGACCAACACCTTCAGCGCCACCTCGATAGCCCAGGCCGATTACGAGCTTCAGGACGCCGTGCGCGATATCAACCTGGAGGGCGCGCGCCTAGCCCGCGAGGTCGCCGACCGCTGGATCGCCAAGGAGCCGCACAAACCCCGCTTCGTGGCGGGTTCGATCGGGCCGCTGAACCGGATGCTGTCGATGTCTTCGGACGTCAACGACCCCGGGGCGCGTCTGGTGACTTTCGACCAGGTTTACGCCGCCTACCGCGAACAGGTGCTGGCCCTTCACGAGGGCGGGGTCGACCTGTTCCTGATGGAGACGATCACCGACACCCTCAACGTCAAGGCCTGTATCAAGGCTATTCTTGATCTACAGGACGACGGCCTGGAGCCTCTGCCGATGTGGATTTCGGGGACCATCACCGACCGTTCGGGGCGCACCCTGTCGGGCCAGACCGCAGAGGCGTTCTGGAACTCGATTCGCCACGCCAAACCGTTCGCGGTGGGCTTCAACTGCGCCCTCGGCGCCGATCTGATGCGCCCCTATATCGCCGAACTGTCGCGGGTCGCCGACACCCTGGTGGCCGCCTATCCCAACGCCGGCCTGCCCAACGCCATGGGCCAGTATGACGAGGAACCCGAGGAGACCGGCCACAGCCTGCATGATTGGGCCGAGCAGGGCATAGTCAACATCGTCGGCGGCTGCTGCGGCACGACCCCCGACCACATTCGTCATGTCGCCGACGCCGTGGCTGGGCTGAAGCCGCGCGTGATCCCCGTACGGCCGCCGGCTCTGCGTCTGGCTGGCCTTGAACCCTTTGAGCTGGGCGCCGCTTCGTGAGACCCGTCTTCATCAACGTCGGCGAGCGGACCAACGTCACCGGCTCGGCCAAGTTTCGCAAACTGGTGGTGGAGGGCGACTTCAGCGCCGCCCTGGACGTGGCGCGCCAGCAGGTCGAGGCCGGCGCCCAGATCATCGACATCAACATGGATGAAGGCCTGCTGGATTCTAAGCAGGCGATGATCACCTTCCTGAACCTGATCGCCGCAGAGCCGGACATCGCCCGGGCGCCGATCATGATCGACAGCTCCAAGTGGGAGGTGATCGAGGCCGGCCTCAAGTGCGTCCAGGGCCGCTGCATCGTCAATTCGATCTCGATGAAGGAGGGTGAGGCCGCCTTCCTCGCTCAGGCCACCAAGTGTCTGCGCTACGGGGCCGCCGTCGTGGTGATGGCCTTCGACGAACAAGGCCAGGCGGACACAGCCGAGCGCAAGGTGGAGATCTGCACGCGGGCCTATCGTCTGCTTACGGAGCAGATCGGCTTTCCGCCCGAGGACATCATCTTCGACCCCAATATCTTCGCGGTGGCGACGGGGATCGACGAGCACAACAACTACGCCGTCGATTTCATCGAGGCGACCCGGATCATCAAGCAGACCCTGCCCCTGGCGCGGGTCTCTGGCGGGGTGTCGAACGTCTCGTTCAGCTTCCGCGGCAACGAGCCGGTGCGCCGGGCGATCCACTCGGTGTTCCTGTACCACGCCATCGCCGCGGGGATGGACATGGGAATCGTCAACGCCGGCGACCTGCCGGTCTATGACGATATCGACCCCGAACTGCGCGAAGCCGTCGAGGACGTGATCCTCAATCGTCCGGCGCGCGGGAACAGCTTCAGCCCTACGGAGCGGTTGGTGGAGCTGGCGCCCAAGTTCAAGGGCGACAAGGGCGCCGAGCGGGTTGTGGACCTGAAGTGGCGCGACGCCCCGGTGGCCCAGCGCATCCAACACGCCCTGGTCAACGGCGTCACCGAGTTCATCGAGGCCGACGCCGAGGAGGCGCGCAAGGGCATGGAGCGCCCGCTGCACGTCATCGAGGGTCCGCTGATGGACGGGATGAACGTGGTCGGCGACCTGTTCGGGTCGGGCAAGATGTTCCTGCCGCAGGTGGTCAAGTCCGCCCGGGTGATGAAACAGGCCGTCGCCTATCTCGAGCCGTTCATGGAGGCCGAGAAGGAAGGCAAGCCGCGCGAGGCCAAGGGCAAGATCCTGATGGCCACCGTGAAGGGCGACGTTCACGACATCGGCAAGAACATCGTCGGCGTTGTGCTGCAGTGCAACAATTATGAGGTCATCGACCTCGGCGTCATGGTCCCGGCCGATCGCATTCTTGAAGAGGCGAAGGCGCACGGGGTCGATATGATCGGCCTGTCCGGGCTGATCACGCCATCGCTGGACGAGATGGCCTACGTCGCCGGCGAGATGCAGCGGCGCGGCTTCACCATGCCTCTGCTGATCGGCGGCGCGACCACCAGCAAGACCCATACGGCGGTTAAGATCGAGCCCAACTATGCGGGCTCCACCACCTATGTGCTGGACGCGTCGCGGGCGGTGGGGGTGGTCTCGGGCCTGCTGTCTCAGGGCGAGCGCGATGCCAATATGGCGGCGACCCGGGCCGACTACGTCAAGGTGCGCGAACAGTATGCGCGCGGCGCCGAAGCCAAGACCCGGACCCCGATCGAGGCGGCTCGCGCCAACCCGTACCGCATCGACTGGAACGGCTACGCGCCCCCCAAGCCGAGCTTCCTTGGGACGCGGGTCTTCAACGCCTACGACCTGAAAGATCTGGCTGACTATATCGATTGGTCGCCGTTCTTCTCGGCCTGGGAACTGGTGGGCCGCTATCCGCAGATCCTGGACGACGACGTGGTTGGCGAAGCAGCGACAGCCTTGTTCGCCGATGCCAAGGACATGCTCGGTAAGGTCCTCAAGGAGGGTTGGTTCGAGGCGCGCGGCGTGGTCGGTTTCTGGCCAGCGCAGGCGGACGGGGACGACGTCGTTCTCTACACGGATGAATCCCGCTCTGAGGAACTGGCGCGGCTGCACACCTTGCGCCAACAGATGGTCAAGGGCTCCGGCAAAGGCAATGCAGCCCTGTCGGACTTCGTGGCGCCCACAGGCGGCCCGGCCGACTACGTCGGCGCCTTCGCCGTCACCGCCGGCCACGGGGAGGGCGAGATCGCCCGCCGCTTCAAGGCGGCCGGGGACGACTATTCAGCCATCATGGCGGCGGCTCTGGCGGACCGGCTGGCCGAAGCCTTCGCCGAGGCTTTGCACGCCAAGGTCCGCAAGGAGCTGTGGGGCTATGCCCCGACCGAAGCCGCGGCCGTTGACGATTTGATCGCGGAGAAATACCAGGGCATCCGGCCGGCCGCGGGCTACCCGGCCCAGCCGGACCACACCGAGAAGGAAACCATCTTCCGGCTGCTGGACGCCGAGGCCGCGACCGGCATCGCCTTGACCGAAAGTTTCGCCATGTCTCCCCCCGCGTCGGTTTCGGGCGTCTATTTCTCGCACCCTCAGGCGCACTATTTCGGCGTCGGCAAGATAGGCCGCGACCAAGTGCAGGACTACGCGCGGCGCAAAGGCTGGAGCGAAGAGACGGCGGTCCGGTGGCTGTCGCCGATCCTGGCGGAGTAGCCTTAAGGTCTTGGTGACCGAAGCACCGCCAACTCGCCCTTTTGCCAGTTGCGACCCGCCCCATGAAACTTGCCCGTCTTGCACCGCCCTTCGATCACGGCGCCGCCCTGCGCGTGCCGCCGCCCCACGACGCGAAGAGCTGGGCCAAGCTTTGGATGTGGCTCGGTGATCACGGCTGCGCCCTCGATGGAAGGGGCGCAGTGCAGGTCGCCACCCCCGACGGTCCCAGGGTGGCCCGGCCCGGCGACTGGATCGTACTGTCGGTAGGGGGGGGCTTTCACGTCGCCCACGCCGCGCGCGCCTGGGACGCCTGAGCGCCCAGCGCCATTGTGCTTTGCCTGCCGCCCGGTAGGGTTCTGGCGCGCCGCGCAGGCGCACAGACTTGCACCGGACCCGACCTCATGCCCCAGACCCGCACCGGCTACACCCGCGTAGCGATCGTTCTCCACTGGCTGATCGCCGCTGCGATCATATTCCAGATCATCCTCGGTTGGCGCATGGAAGGCCCCTCCACCCCGACCACCTACGCTGTGTTCCAGTTGCACAAGTCGATCGGCGTCACGATCCTGGTGCTTAGCCTGGCCCGGCTGGCGTGGCGGCTGTTCAACCGGCCGCCGCCCCTGCCGGCGGGACGGCCGCGGTGGGAAGTGATCGCCGCCGGGGCGGTTCACTGGGGCTTCTACGCCGTCATGATCGGCCTGCCGTTGACGGGCTGGCTGGCCATCTCCACCGCGCGGGTGGAGATTCCGACGGTGCTCTATGGCGCCCTGCCCTGGCCGCACCTGCCGTTTTTGGCGGACCTCGCTCCGGCCGCCAAACGCCAATGGCATCTGGCCGGGGAGATCGGCCACCACCTGCTGGTTTTTGTCACCTACCTCCTGCTGGTTCTGCACGTGGGCGCGGCGTTCAAGCACCAGTTCATCGACAAGGACAAGGTGGTCGCCGGAATGCTGCCGGGCGTCCGGCCGGGCTCATGGCTGGAGCCGAGGCTTTGGCTGACCGCCCTGGCGACGGCCCTGGTGGTTGCTGCGGCCTATGCCTATGGGCCCAGTCCTGCACCGACGGCCGCACCGCTCGCTCCGGCCGCTCCGCCCGCCCCGACGACAAAGGTTCAAATCCCCGCGCCGATCCCTGCCGTCCCCGCGGTTCAGGCGCCGACTGAAATCCTTGCGCCGCCGAGCGTGAAGCCATCGTCCTGGCGCGTGGCCAAGGGCGGAGCGCTGACCTTTACCGCCCAATGGTCGGGACAGCCGATCGAGGGACGGTTCAAGGCGTGGAGCGCCGATATCCTGTTCGACCCCGCTGCCCTTGCGGACTCCCGCATCAAGGTCGTGGTGGATGTGACCTCAGCGGACACGGCCGATGCGCAACGCGATTTCGGCTTGCGTGGCCAAGACTGGTTCGACGCCGCCGCTCATCCCCAAGCCGTGTTCACCAGCGAGCGCATTCGCAGCCTGGGCGGGGATCGCTACGAGGCGCGCGGCCAGCTCGATCTGCGCGGCGGGCGCCGGCCGGTCACCGTTCCCTTCACAGTGGCGATCTCGGGTGTCAGGGCCCGCGCCCAAGGGGCCCTGACCCTCGATCGCACCGACTTTGGCGTCGGCCAGGGCGAGTGGGCGGCGACCGACCAGATTGCGGCCAAGGTCAGTGTCCGGTTCAACTTCAACGCGACACGCAAGCCGGCCGTCTAAGCTGCTATGTCAGACGGGCTGCGGTAAGGGCTCGGGGTTGGCCTGGTCCGACCACACGGCGCCGGTCTGCGGCGCCCAACGCCATTCCCCGAACCATTCAGCCTCGCTGCGGGTAGGCCCGCGTCCGACGCAAGCGGTCGCTATGTCCACCTTGTTGGCGCGGACAAGATAATCGAGGATTTCCAAGGCGTCGGCGATGGCGTCTTTTGGCGACGGCTGGTGCGCGCGCCGTCCCCAAACGGGCAGGGCGCCTACCTTGAAGAGGTATAGGAACTCTTCGGCCAAAATCTACCTCAGGACGAGCTTGCTGCGCTCTCCTAGCGCAAAGCTCAGCTTTGGCAAAGAACAAGGGTTAACGCATCCGGCCGGCGCGAGGTCACTGCGCCGTCCAGCCGCCGTCGACGGGCAGGTTGGCGCCGGTGATCTGCTTGGCGGCGTCGCTGCAGAGGAACACAGCAAAGGCCGCGACCTCGTCCACCGTCACAAAGGCCTTGGTCGGCTGGGCGGCGAGCAGCACGTCGTTGATCACCTGGTCCCGGGTGAGGCCGCGGGCTTTCATGGTGTCCGGAATCTGCCGTTCGACCAGCGGGGTCCAAACATAGCCGGGACTGATGCAATTGACGGTCACCCCGTGGGGCGCGAGCTCCAGGGCCACGGCCTTGGTCAGTCCCGCCAGTCCGTGTTTGGCGGCCACATAGGCGGACTTAAACGGCGACCCGACCAGGGAATGCGCCGAGGCGGTGGAGATGATGCGCCCCCACCCGCGCGCCTTCATCATCGGCGCAGCCGCGCTGATGGCGTGGAACGCGGCGGACAGATTGACGGCGATGATCTGGTCCCACTTCTCCGGCGGGAAGTCTTCCACGGGGGCGACGAATTGGACCCCGGCGTTGTTGACCAGGACATCAACGCTCCCCAGCCGCGACTGGGCCTCATCGACCATCGCTGCGATCTGATCGGGCCGGGTCATGTCCGCGTCGCAATAGGCCGCGCGGACCCCGAACTCGCTTTCTATGGCGGCGCGCGCCTTTTCTATCTCCTGCGCATCCCCCAGGCCGTTCAGCATCACATCGGCCCCCTCGGCGGCGAGGGCGCGCGCGATCGACAGGCCGATGCCGCTGGTGGAACCGGTGACCAGGGCGGTCTTGGAGGACAATATCATTGCGCAACGATCCGTGGCGTCGGAAGACCCTCCCTACAGCCATCGGGTCTTGCTGGCGAGCGCCAGCGCTTGACGGGAGAGCGGCAAGGAAATACGCAGGCGTATATATAGTTGTACGCTGGCGTATTATCATGTGCCGGTCCGGAGCGCAGGACGGCCGCCTTGGGGCGGAGGAGCATCATGGACCACAGTGAAGCCGCACGCTTTGACCGGGTGTTCGCCCGCCCTCAAGTCAGCGTCGAACGCAGGCCCGGCGGCGTGGTCGTCCTGGGCAGCGGCATCGACGTCCCGCCCTACGATCCGGTCATCACGCGCAGGCTGGGGCATTGGGCCCGGCTGACCCCCGACTCGGTGTTCCTGGCCGAGCGATGCCAGTCAGGCTGGCGCGAGATCTCCTATGGACAGATGGAGCGAGCAGTCGCCGAGCTGGCAGGACGGCTGCTGGCGATGGACCTGTCGCCCAGTCGACCCCTGATGATCCTGGCGCCCAACAGCATCGCCCACGCCCAGATGGCCTTTGCGGCGATGAGCGTGGGCATACCGGCGGCGCCGGTATCGACCGCCTACGCCGCGTCCGCCGGGGGACTCGCCAAGCTGGAGCAGGTGGCCAAGGTCCTGAAGCCGGGCGCGATCTATCTCGGGAATCCTGAGACCTGCGAAGAGGCGGCGAAGATGTTGGCGCGATTGGCCCCGTTGATCTCTGCGGCCGATCATCCGGCCCTTGGCGTGCGCGCGATGGACCGGCTGGAGCGGGCGCCGGCGGGCGCAGTCGCCAGCGCTGCCGCGGGCGTCGATGGCTCTACCATCGCCAGGATCCTGTTCACCTCGGGTTCGACCGGTACGCCGAAAGGCGTGATCAACACCCACGACATGCTGGCCTCCAATCAGGCGTCCACGGCGGCGGTCTGGCTGCGGATGACCGAGGCGCCGCCGCGCCTGACCAGTTGGCTGCCGTGGAACCACACCTTCGGCGGAAATTTCTGTCTCAACCTGGCGCTCTACCACGGCGGCGTCTTCCACATCGACGACGGCAAGCCCACGGCGGCCTTGATCGGACGGACCGTCGAGAACCTGAAACAGGCGCCGCCGTCGGCCTATTTCGACGTGCCGGCGGGATACGACGCCTTGCTGCCGTTCCTCGAGGGCGACGAGGCGTTCGCCCGCACTTTCTTCGGGGGTCTGGATTTCCTGTTCAGCGCCGCCGCCGCCCTGCCGCGCGGCACACGCGACCGCCTGATCGCCGTCGCCCGGGCTGCGACCGGCGAGCCGCCTCTATTCGCTACCGGCTGGGGCTCCACGGAGACCGCGCCCTCGGTGACCCTGGTCCATTTCCCAAACACGGTTGCTGAGAACCTCGGCGTCCCCGTTCCGGGGGCGGAGGTCAAGATGGTCCCGCTCGGCGACGCCATGGAGCTGCGCGTCCGCGGCCCCGGGGTCATGCCAGGATATCTGGACCAGCCCGAGGCGACCGCGGCGGCCTTCGACGAGGAAGGTTTCTACAGGATCGGGGATGCGGGGCGGCTGATCGATCCGGAGCGCCCCGAACTCGGGATCGCATTCGCCGGACGGGTGGCCGAGAACTTCAAGCTCAGTTCCGGCACTTGGGTAGCGGCCGGCGCCGTGCGGTTGGCCGCCATCGCCGCGGGACGGCCCCTGGTGGCCGACGCCGTGGTCACCGGCCATGACCGTGACCAGCTCGGGGTCATGGTGTTCTTGAACCTCTCCGCGGCCCAGGCCCTCGGCGGTGATGCTGAAGCCGAGACGGTGATCCGCCAGGGGCTGCAGACGTATAACGCCGACCTGACCGGCGGCAGCATGCGAATCGTCCGGTTCCGTATCCTTGAAGACCCTCCAAGCCTGGGGGCGGGCGAGATCACCGACAAAGGCTATCTCAATCAGCGCGCGATCCTGACCAACCGGAGGGCGCTTGTGGATGCTATGTATCAATCCGAACACTACATGGTCTGATAGTATGGCTCTAGCTGCGCCCCTGCCGATCGAACGCCGCCGCCGCTCTGTGCGAGGGGAACCGCGTGAGCGCCCCGACCGCAAGGAATGGGTGCGGCGGGCTATGGTCACCTTGGCCGACCGCGGGGTCGAGGCCGTGCGCGTTGAAGTGCTGGCCAAGGAACTGAACGTCACCAAGGGCAGCTTCTATTCGCGATTCCACGATCGCAACGATCTGCTGTCTTCGGTGCTGCTGGAATGGCGGCGCTCTACGGTGACCTCCATCGCCGAGCAGATCGTCGGCCGATCCGGATCGGGCCGCGAGAAGCTGCAGAAGCTGTGGCGGATCTGCCTGTCGGGACGGTTCGACAATCCTGGGGGAACCATCGAGGCTGCGTTGGAACAGTGGGGTCGCCGAGATCCGGCGGTGGCCCAGTTGCTGGCGGCGACCGATCTGGAGCGGATCGGTTTCATCACCTCGCTCTACCGAGAGGACGGCGTCGACGAGCCGGACGTCATGGGACGCGCCTTCTACCAGACCGTTCTCGGGCGCAATCTCAGCCTTCTGCGGGGCGCGGGCGCCGACAGCGAGCACGACGCCGCTCTGATGCGGCTACTGCAGATAAACGGCTAGATAACGCCGCTCTTTTATACTGCGCCGTATTGACTTTGGCCCCGAGTCCAATACGGTGGCGTATTGTGCCGCAATCCGCGGCGTTTTGGCGTCTGTCGCCCCTGAGTGAGTAGCTATGTCGCAGATTGTCAGTCTGAGCGTCCAGGGCGACATCGCGGTCCTTACGGTGGACCGTCCCCCCGTCAACGCCATCAACGCGGAAGTCCGAGCAGGCATCCTCGAGGGGCTCAAGGCGGCGGAAGCCGATCCGGCGGTCAAGGCCGTGATCCTAGCCTGCGCCGGGCGCACCTTCCTGTCCGGCGCGGACCTGGCGGAACTCAGGTCCGAGGTGCCGGAACCGGCTTACCACCTGGTGCTCAAGGCGCTCGACGGCGCTTCCAAACCGGTGGTGGCTGCGCTGTTCGGCTTTGTCCAAGGGGGCGGCCTGGAGTTGTCCATGGCCTGCCACTACCGCGTCGCGGCCAGTGCCGCACGGATCGGCATGCCCGAGATCAATCTGGGCATCCTGCCGGGCGCCGGCGGCACCCAGCTGTTGCCGCGCCTCGTCGGCGCGGCGCCAGCCTTGACCCTGATGGTCGAGGGCCGACCCATAGACGCCGCCCGGGCCAAGGAGCTTGGCCTGATCGACGCCGTTGCTGAGGACGTCGCCGAGGGCGCCCTCGCCCTTGCCCGCGCCCTGATCGAAAAGGGCGAGGGGCCGCGCCGCACCTCTGTCCGCAAGCCGGACACGGCCGGCTTCGATGAGGCCGCAATTCAGCAGTTGCTGGAAAAGAACGCCCGCGCCCTCAAGGGCCGCACCACTCAGCACGAACTTGTACGCGCCGTTCAGGCGGCCGTCGATACGTCGTTCGACGAGGGCCTGCTGTTCGAGAAGCAAATCTCCGACGCCAGCCTGAAGAGCGCTGAAGGCCAGGCCCTGATCCACATGTTCTTCGCCGAGCGCGAAGCGGGCCGCATTCCGGGTCTCGCGCCCGAGGTCAAGGCGCTTCCCATCCGCAAGGCCGCCGTGATCGGCGCCGGCACCATGGGCGGCGGCATCGCGATGTCGTTGGTCGACGCAGGCATCCCGGTCACCCTCATCGAGGCCAAGCAGGAAAATCTCGACCGCGGCCTGGGCGTGATCCGCTCCAACTATGAGGCCACAGTCAAGCGCGGCCGGCTGACCCCCGAGGCGCTTGAGCAGCGCATGGGCCTGATCACCGGCGCCCTCGACATGTCCGCCGCCAGTGACGTCGATGTGGTTATCGAGGCGGTGTTCGAGGACATGGCCCTGAAGAAGTCGGTGCTGTCGCAACTCGACAAGGTGCTCCCCGCCCACGCCATCCTGGCCAGCAACACCTCCAGCCTGTCCCTAAACGAACTGGCGTCGGCGACCAGCCGGCCGGACAAGGTGGTGGGCCTGCACTTCTTCAGCCCCGCCAACGTCATGCGGCTTCTGGAGATTGTGCGCGGCGACAAGACCTCTTCCGAAACCTTGGTCACCGCCCTCGACCTGGCCAAGACGCTGCGCAAGATCGGCGTCGTGGTCGGCGACGGCTTCGGCTTCGTCGGCAATCGGATGATGCTCGACGGCGAGTTCCGGGAGGCCGAACTGATGCTGATGGAGGGCATAGAGCCCCAGCGCATCGACGCCGTCGCCGAAGAGTTCGGCTTCGCCATGGGCCCCAACCGGGTCAATGACATGGCGGGCGTGGACATCGGCACCAAGGTTCGACTGGAACTGGCCAAGCAGGAGCCTCGTGAGGCGCCCTACCACGTCGTCTCCGACGCCCTGACCGGCCTCGGCCGGCTGGGCCAGAAGACCGGGGCTGGCGTCTATCGCTACGTGCCCGGCGATCGCAACCCGCATCCGGACCCTGAAGTGGACGCATTGGTGCGCAAGCTGGCCGCCCAATACAGCGTCGGTCCGCGTCAGAACACCGACCAGGAAATCGAAGAGCGCCTGGTGCTGTCGCTGATCAATGTCGGGGCCCAGATTCTCGAGGAAGGCATCGCCTACCGCGCCAGCGACATCGACGTCATCTGGACTTCCGGCTACGGCTTCCCCCGCCGCCGCGGCGGGCCGATGCATTACGCCGACCGCCTGGGCCTGCCCCACGTGCTTGAGCGGATTCGCCACTATCACGACCTGCTTGGCGACTACTGGAGGCCCGCGCCGATCCTGGAGCGTCTGGTGAAAGAAGGCCGGACGTTCGCGGCCTGGGACGCCGAGCGCAGCCAAGGCTAGAGTCGCGCACCCCAAGAGAGATCGAGGCGATGACCTATCGGCCCCCGGTTGAAGAGATGGCTTTCCTGCTGACCCAGGTCGCGGGATTGGACCAGTTGCGGGCGGACGGCCTGGCGCCGGAGATCGACGACGACCTGATCGCCTCGCTGTTCGATCAGGCCGGACGCTTTGCGGCTGAGGCCGTTGCGCCCCTGAACCGACCCGGCGACATCCAGGGGGTGACCCTCGCCGGCGGCGAGGTGACCACGCCGGACGGCTACCGTGACACCTATCGCCAATGGCGGGAGGCGGGATGGAACGCCGTGGACGCCCCGGTCGAGTGGGGCGGCATGGGCCTGCCCGTCTGCGTCGGCGCGCCGATCCTGGAAATGTGGACCGCCGCCTGCATGGCCTTCACCATGAGCCCGGTCCTGACTCAGGGCGCAGTCGAGGTCCTCGAAGACCAGGCCGACGAAACCCTGCGCGAGCTCTACCTGGCCAAGCTTGTGAGCGGGGAATGGTCGGCGACCATGAGCCTGACCGAGCCCCAGGCCGGCTCCGATCTAGCGGGGACGCAGTGTCGGGCAGAGCCCGCCGGGGACGGAACCTACCGCCTGTTCGGCCAGAAGATATTCATCAGCTACGGCGAACACGACCTGACGGACAATATCATCCATCTGGTCCTGGCGCGGCTGCCCGGCGCGCCGGGCGGCACCCGCGGCCTGTCGCTGTTCTTGGCGCCCAAGTGGCTGCCTGGCCCAGGCGAGGCCGTGCGCAACGACCTGCAATGCATCGGCGTTGAGCACAAACTCGGAATTCACGGCAGCCCGACCTGCACCATCGCCTACGGAGACGGCGGGCAGGGCGCGACGGCCTGGCTGCTGGGCGAGCCCCACAAGGGCCTGGCGGGCATGTTCATCATGATGAACCGCGCGCGGCTTTGCACGGGACTGCAGGGTGTCGGCATCGCCGAGCGGGCGACGCAGAAGGCCTTCGCCTTCGCCCGCGAGCGGCGCCAGGGCCGGGCGCCGGGCGTCGAGGGGCCCGCGCCCATCATCGCCCATCCCGATGTGCGGCGGATGCTGCTGGACATGCGCGCTTGCGTTCTGGCGGCCCGCTCTATCGCCTACAGCGCCGCGGTGGCGATCGACCGGGCGCGGCTGGAGCCTGATCCTGATCGCCGCGCTGCGGCGGCCGGGCGCGCCGCCCTGCTGACCCCCATCGTGAAGGCTTGGTGCACCCAGGTCGGTTTCGACGTCGCTTCCACGGGCGTCCAGGTGCACGGCGGCATGGGCTTCATCGAGGAGACCGGCGCCGCCCAGCATATGCGCGACGGCCGCATCGCCCTGATCTATGAAGGCACCAACGGCATCCAGGCGGTCGATCTGGTCATGCGCAAGCTGATGCGCGACGGCGGAGAAGCCGCGCTCGCCTTGATCGAGGAACTCAAATCCGCCGCCGGCCAAGCGGCCTTGGATGGCGCGCTTGGCCCGGATGCAAAGCGCCTTGCGCCCGCGGTCGAGCATCTAGCCGCAGCGACGGCCTGGCTGCTGGCGGCCGAACGCAGCGAGGCGGAACGGCTGGCGTCCGCGGCCCCATTCCTGCGCCTCTTCGCCTTGACCTTGGGGACCATCCTTCTGGCTCGAGCCGCTGGGTCGCCGCCGGGCCGTTTCGCCAAGCCGGCGGACATGGTTTTGGTCGCGCGGCACGCGGTGGGCGCCTGGTCGGGCGAGATCGCGGGTCTGGCCGATCTGGTCCAGCAAGGCGGCTGGGCGGTCGCTCAGCCCGAGGCGCTGTCTGCCTACGAATAAGCGTTCGGTCCGGTTGTCCCAGTATAGATTTGTCGGTCGCCGGGCATTTCGTGCACACGTTATGCATCTAAGGCTCCTAACGCGCTTCTAGGCCGCGGGCGGCGCAATTCACATTCGCGTTCAGCTTGGATAGACTTGCTTTGTCCGACAAAATCATATCGGATCATCATTACTTGGCCTTGAGGCCGTAGCGAACGGTCGGCCCTCTTGCCGGCCTGGGGGAGGGGCCAATGCTGGCTTCGATAGCGGCGTGGTTGGCCAGTACGCCGGCCAGCATGGTGATCCAGAGCCAGCTGTGGATCATTCCGACAGTGCAGACCGTCCATATCCTCGGCATCGCCGTGGTGCTGTCGTCGGTGGGCATGATCGACCTTCGCCTTTTCGGGCTCGCCGGCGCTTCCTCGTCGGTGTCGCAGACCGCCCAACGTTATCTCCCGTGGATTTGGGCCGCCCTTGTAGTGCTGGCCCTGTCTGGCGCTCTCATGATCGTGGGGGAGCCGAGGCGCTCTTTGCTCAATCCGGCCTTCCAATGGAAAATGGTTCTGCTGGCGGCGGCCATTGCGACCACGGCGGCATTCCAGATCACCGTCCGGCGGAATGTGGCGTTCTGGGACCTGGCCCCGTCGCATCGACCCTGGGCAAAGGCCCTGGCCCTGGCGACCCTGTTCATCTGGCTCGCGATCCCGGTTCTGGGCCGCTGGATCGCCTACATCGTCGTGGACGAGGCGGCGTGATGATCGACATCCCCGCTCTGCTGGCCTGGATCGAGGCCCTCCCGATCTCGCTGGCCATGAAGGAGTCCGCCTGGCTGTTCCCGGCCTTCGAGTCCGTCCATGTCATCGCCATCAGTCTGGTGGTCGGGTCGATCGCCATCGTCGACCTGCGCCTGCTGGGGCTCACTTCGAACAAGAAACCGGTCAGCGAGCTGGCCGGCGAGATTCTGCCTTGGACCTGGGGCCTGTTCTGCATCGCGCTGTTGTCAGGCGCGATGATGTTCTGCGCCAACGCAGCGGGCTATTTCGACAACACGCCCTTTCGCCTTAAGATGCTGTTCCTGGTGCTGGCTGGCCTGAACATGGCGATGTTCCACCTGTTCGCCTACCGCAGCGTCCACCTATGGGACCACGGCACCCCCACCGCGGCGGGAGCCAAGGTGGCCGGCGGACTGTCCCTGCTGCTGTGGATAGGGGTCGTGCTCTTCGGGCGCTGGATCGGATTCACCATCCAGGGCTGACCGCCTGTAGGGCCCGGGGCCGACCTTACCGCTCAGCTAAGGCTCTGCTTGCCCTTGGTCTGGATCAACGGCCGCAAACGTGTTCATCCTGACCGGCCCTTTCGGGGGCGTCGCGAATCCGGTGGTTGCCGGCAGACGACGATCAAGGCCGTCCTTCGCCGTTCTGCGCGCGCTGGCCGGCTAAAAAACAGGCGCCCGGCATCGACCGCGGAGCCATAGGGAAAGGGAGGAAGCCAATGGCGGAAGCCGGCAAGCCGTGGGACACGGCGTACGAGTGGAAAGCGATCACCCTGCTGACGCTGGGCTTCGGCCTAGTAGGGCTGGACCGCTGGATTATCGCGCCCCTGGCGCCGGCGATTATCGCCGACCTGAACATGACGCCCCAGGACATGAACAACCTGGTCGCGGTCCTCGGCATCACCTGGGGGGTCGCCGCCCTGTTCATGGGCGGGCTGTCGGACCGTATCGGTCGCCGCAAGGTGCTGATCCCGGCAATTTTGGTGTTCTCGCTGCTGTCCGGCTTCTCCGGCCTGGCGGCTGGCCTCGCCATGATGCTCCTCGCCCGCGCCCTGATGGGCGTCTCCGAAGGCGCCTTCTGTCCGACGAGCTTCGCCGCCACCGCCGAGGCGTCCAAGCCTAGCCGGCGCGGGTTCAACCAGGGCCTCCAGCAGAGCGCCTTTTCGCTGTTCGGCCTTGGCCTCGGCCCGATCCTGGCCACCCAGCTTCTCAGCGTGATGTCGTGGCGCGGCGTATTCATGGTGGTGGCCGTCCCCGGCCTGATCCTGGCCGTGCTCATGTACATGGTCATCCGTGACCCGGTCACGGTAACGGGTAAGACGGCCGATGGCGCAGGCGCCAAGCCGGTCCGGGCCCCGTTCAAGGACATCTTCAAGCACCGCAACATCGTGCTGGGAATGGTCGGTCTTCTGGGCGCCATGTGCGGCATCTTCGTGCTCAGCGCCAACACCCCGATGTATCTGTCGACCCACCTGAAGCTCGGGCTACAGGAGATGGGCTTTGTGGCCTCTGCGATCGGCTTCGGGGGCTTTGTCGGTCAATGGACCCTCCCTGGCCTGTCCGATTTCGTCGGCCGCAAGATCATGGCCATTGTCGGCTTCCTCGGCGCCGCGGCCAGTCTTTGGCTGTTCATCCAAACCGGAGCGGAACCCGTCCGGCTGTTCGCGCTGCTGTTCGTCAGCGCCGCCTTCAGCTTCGGCCTGCTCAGCCTGATCACCGGGCCGATCGCAACAGAAGCGGCGCCCCTCGGCCTGATCGCTACGGCCGCGGGCATGATCATCGGCGTCGGTGAGATCTTCGGCGGCGGCGTGGCCCCGATCCTGGCCGGCAGCATCGCCGGGACCTACGGGATCGAATACACCCTCTACCTCGCTTTGGGCGGGCTCCTGGTCGGCGCGGTGGTGTCGCTGTTCCTCCAGGAAACGGCGCCGCGGCGGACCAAGGGGGCGCTGTCGGAGCTCGACAAGCTCGAGAATGAGATCGGCGGCGTAGCCTAGGCGTTCAACGGTCCGGCGGGCCCTCGGTCCGCCGGCCCCCTTCTCTGTTGGGGGTCCCCATGAAGATCGGCGCGGCCGTCCTCCTGGCCGTCGTCTTCGCGGCGCTTTGCGGCCCGGCGATTGCGCACGGCATCGGCGGTTCGGACGCCGCCTTTGTCGCCGGAGCCTCCGGGCCTGAACCCGTCGCCTTTCTGTATCTGGGGGCCAAGCATATGGTCACGGGCTATGACCATCTGCTGTTCATCCTCGGCGTGATCTTCTTTCTCTACAGGCTGCGGGACGTCGCCCTTTATGTGACTGTCTTCAGCATAGGCCACAGCATCACCTTGCTCGCCGGGGTGCTGTCGGGGATCCAGGTCAACGCCTCGCTCGTCGATGCTGTGATCGGCCTGTCGGTCGCCTACAAGGCCTTCGACAACCTGGGCGGCTTCGACCGGCTTGTCGGCTGGAGGCCTGATCCCAAGCTTGCGGTGCTGGCGTTCGGCCTGGTCCATGGGTTCGGCCTGGCCACCAAGCTCCAGGCCCTTAACATTCCCAAGCCGGGTCTGATCGCCAATCTTGTCGCCTTCAATATCGGCGTCGAGGCCGGACAGTTGATCGCCCTGTCGCTGATGCTGGCCGTTGTGCTGCTGTGGCGCCGCCGCCCAGGGTTCGCCAGGCAGGCCGTCTGGGCCAACGCCCTGATCCTGACCGCAGGCTTCGTTCTTATGGACTACCACCTGATCCATTTCGCCTTCGGAGGGG
>Ga0105047_10004983_pt1 | contig 22973 bp, 13 predicted proteins | sample MAT04_FD_78384 | JGI IMG/M metagenome (GOLD analysis project Ga0105047, IMG submission 78384) | Freshwater microbial communities from Lake Fryxell liftoff mats and glacier meltwater in Antarctica - MAT-04 (megahit assembly) | ecosystem: Environmental > Aquatic > Freshwater > Ice > Liftoff... | reverse complement strand
TCGTTTGCTGCTTGACCTTGGTGTCGTAGGTCGAAGTTTTATTTTCGTTCTCCGGGCGCTCGCCCGAACCCTGGCCACGGCCCAATCCTCGGCCTCTGCCCGGTTTGTCGCCATTCCCATTGCAAGCGCCGCAGCCCTCTCCATTGCACTCCTTGCATGCCATGGCGTCTTTTGCATCGGCGAGTTGGTCCATGGCTTCGTTCAGCAGTTCGGACTCGTCCATCTGGTCGAGCATTTCGTCCATCTGCGCTTCCATTTTGGCGAGCGCTTCAGCCGCGCCTTTACCATCACCGTTCTTGGCGCACTGAGCGCAGTCGCCAAGCTGCTGGGCCATCTCTTTCAGCTTTTGCTGCTGGGGGGCATTTTCGGCCAGCTTTTGCAGCTTCTTCTCTAACGCTTCGGCTTCTTTGCCTTTGCCGGCGGCCCGTTTCTCAGCGATTTGCTTCTTCAGATCGTCGGCCATCTTCTCTTGTTTTTCGGCCATGCCCTTGATCTTCTCGGCCATGTTTTCCAACTGCTTGGCGAGTTGTTCTTTTTGCTCTTCGTTTAGTTTGCCATTTTGCAGTTGTTCTTTGAGCGCCTTGAGTTCCTTGGCGGCCTCTTTGATGTCGCCATTGCGGAGCGCGTCCGCGAGTTTGTCGGCGGGGCCCTTGGCCAGGTTCTTCAATTGCTCAAGTTGCTCTTTGAGCTTTTCGCCGGCCTTCAACTCTTGCTGACGCTTCTCAATTTCCTTGCCCAGGTCGTTGAGCTTGACCATGGCTTGGCGTTTGTCGTCGTCACCCTTGCTGAGCTGCTTGGAGCCTTGTTCGAGCTTGGTGAGAAGTTCTTCCGTAGCCTTCAGGTTCTTTTCACGCGCTTCTTCACGACGTTCGGCAATCTGGCGATTGAGCACCTCCGTCGCCTTCTTGACTTGCTGCCGCGCAACGACAGTTTCGGCGCCGGCTTTGGGCGCCTCGGTGGTTGGATTCAGGAACACCGCCACTAACAGTGCGGCAATCGCCGGCGCCAGTGGAAGCATCGCCCAGCGATTAACCGAAAGTCGGAACTTCTCGCTGACTTCGATGCTGCTCACGCCGCGGATCGCGTCATCGACCAGCGCCTGGCCGATCGGGGATTCGCGCACTTCAGGCGACAACGCATACGCGCTCGAAACGCGCTCCTTCAATCCAAAGCGGCGGTCGATCTCCAGCGCGGCGTCCAGCACGGTTTGTCCACGCAACCACACCAGCGCAGCGGCGCTCAGCACGCCTGCTGTCAGACCGATGGCAGGCCATGCCCATTCTTGTAGGCCAAGAGGATAGTACTTGTTGACGCCAATCAGCGCGACCGCAAACAGCAGCGCGACAAAGCAGCACCATGGCAGTAGCTTGATAAAACGCTGCAACGCCAACCGACGCCGCGCGACACGAACTTTTTGATTGAGCTTGTCCATGGTCTGCCACATCCCAAGAAGAGGAAGCCAAGAAGAAGAAAGAGTCTCGGCCAGGTCCACTGGCCGAAATCACAAGCACTCTTGTATCATAGGGTTCGATCCGATCCGTTGCCAGTCAAACAAGCGGCCTGCAGGTTCTGAAACGGGCAATTTGCCGGCTCCTTGCCGTAGAACCCAGGCAATGCGTTCTTTGGCCGTTAATCGCGCCTTCGCCCACCGGTTGAACTTGTGGCGGACACCTGCGGGTTGGCATCGTATTATGCCCCACCCGAGGCGTATACTTGCGTAGTAGAGTTGGTCGAATTTCCGATTCGCTCACGAAGTAAGTAGAGCCAAGGACGCCAGCCGCACGAACGGAATTCCCTCATGGCCACCGCAAACTCAAACCCTCCCCAGACCAAGTCGGGCCTCCCAAGTCCGGTCGAAAGACCGGGGACTGACGTCTTGATCTACGATGGACATTGCCGAATCTGCAGTTCGCAAGTTCGGAATATTGAACGCTGGCTGGCAGGTGGCCGTTTGGCGTACATATCGCTCCACGATCCACTGGTCGCTGAGCGCTATCCGGACCTGTCGCACGACGACATGATGCGGCAGATGTATCTGATCGATCGGCAGGGGGGACGGCACGGCGGCGCGACCGCCATGCGGTATCTATCGCGCCGATTGCCAAAACTGTGGTGGCTGGCTCCGCTGATGCACATTCCGGGCAGCATGCCGCTATGGCATGGGCTCTACCGGTTTGTAGCAAGAAATCGCTATCGCTTTGGCAAGCTGGACGATTGCGACAACGGCGCTTGCGCCGTCCATTTCAAATAAGTCGCTCCGCAGCCGGCGCAGCGGGAAACTCCGCCAGTTAGAATGGGAACCACCGGCTCTCTCATTTTTGCTCTTACTGACCACAAGGGGTGGCGCATGGCCGAAGATTCTCCAGCGCAGAAGCAGATCGTCGACTTCCTCAAGGAACGGGGGCAGACCGAGGCCGAAATTGGCCTCGTGCTGGAGCGTTTGCTTCGGTACGACCAACTGACGACGGTCGACGCCCTGATGAACGCGATCGAACTGGGCGAGATCGACATTGCGCAGATCGTCCAGGAAGCCCGCGACGCAAACCCGTAGGCGGCTTCTTTGCCACCACTGGCGATGGATCGCCCTGCAGGCTGGCCTTTGCGCCGGCTGCCCGGCCCCATCCGGGCGCGGTCCTAGTCGATCGACCGATTGCATTCTAAAATCGCGGTCGGCCGACCCGCCGACTGGCGGCGCCATTTTGCCGCTGCGATATCCGCCCCGCGAGCGGCGGTCGCACGTTTGACCTTCCTGCCTTGCCACTACTTCCTGAGGATTTCTTCGCATGGCCGAGTTCCGCACAGAACGCGATTCGATGGGGGACGTCCAAGTTCCTGCGCAGTCCTACTACGGCGCCCAGACCCAGCGGGCCGTCGAGAACTTTCCGGTCTCTGGCTGGGAGTTGCCGCCGGAATTGATCCACGCCCTGGGGCTGGTCAAGCTGGCCGCCGCGACGGCGAATCGCGACCTCGGCAAGTTGACCGGCAGCGGCAAGAATCCGCTCACAGACGTCCAAGTCAACGCGCTCCTCACCGCAGCGCGCGAAGTCGCCGATGGCAAGTTCGATGGCGAATTCCCGATTGACGTATTTCAGACCGGGTCTGGCACCTCGAGCAACATGAACGTCAACGAAGTGATCAGCAATCGCGCGATCGAGCTGACAGGCGGAGACCGCTTTCTGGCCAGCAAGCCCATCCACCCCAACGATCACGTCAACATGGGGCAAAGCACCAACGACATGTTCCCCACGGGCATCCACGTGGCCGTGGCGATGTTGATTGAAAAGTCGCTCACGCCTGCGCTGGAGCACCTGCGCGACGTCTTCGCTCGCAAGGCGCGCGAGTGGGACAAGATCATCAAGATCGGCCGCACGCACCTGGCGGACGCCACCCCACTACGATTGGGACAAGAGCTGGGTGGCTTTGCGCGGCAAGTTGAGCTTTCGATCTCTCGCGCGCGTCAAGCGCAGCAGGCCGTGTTGGAATTGCCGGCGGGCGGCACCGCCGTGGGCGCTGGCATTAACACGCACCCCGAGTTTGGACGTCGCGTGGCGGCCAGCCTTGCTGAGTTGACCGGCATCGGATTTGTCGAAGCGGTGAATCACTTCGAAGCGAACGCGCAGCGCGACGGGCTGGTGGATTGCCACGGCCAGTTGCGGACGATTGCCGTCTCGCTCTTCAATATCGCCAACAATATTCGCTGGCTGGGCTCCGGTCCGCGCTGTGCGTTCTTTGAGGTCATGCTGCCGGATCGTCAGCCAGGGAGTTCGATCATGCCTGGCAAAGTCAATCCCGTAATGTGCGAAAGCCTGATGCAGGTTTGCGCACGGGTCATGGGGAACGACCAGACCATTGCGATCTCCGGCGCGGCGGGGGGGCAGTTTCAGTTGAACATCATGATGCCCGTCATGGCGCAAACGTCGATCGAGAGCATCCGACTGCTGGCCGGCGGCGTCAAGGCGTTTATCGAGTTTTGCGCGGAGGAAATGGAAGCCAACGAAGAGGCCTGCAACGCCAGCGTGGAAAAGAGCCTCTCGATGGTGACCAGCCTGATTCCGCACATTGGCTACGACGAATCCGCCAAGCTGGCCAAAGAAGCGCTCCGGAGCGGCAAAACGATCCGCGAGCTATGCAGCGAAAAGCAGGTCCTGCCGCAGGATACGCTCAACAAGGCGCTCGATCCATGGAGCATGACCGAGCCGAGCGCGTAGCCGGCGATGGCTCGATAAGCCAGCACGGATCTGGTCGGCTTGAATGCCGCGCAACAAAGTGGCTCGAGGAGAACCGGCGTTCCCCCCGAGCCACTTGTGTTAGACGATTCTCGATTTGGACTTCCCTGGAAGTCGATCGACCGACTATTTGTTGGACTCGACGCCCAACTTCTCCGACAGATCCTTGTGCGCCTCGTGCGAAGACTTCAGGATCGTGTTGATCTCGTCAGTGGTCTGGGAGATGTCGGCCGCGCTGGCGTCACCCTCGGCGCTGTGCGCGTCGAGTTGGTCGCACAGTTCAATCACCTTGGCGTGCCGATCCTTGATCTCGGCAAGTTTCTTGGCGGCCTCGGGATTGGTCTTGGCCACTTCCTGCAACTTCTGATACTGCTTGCTGGCCGCTTCGATGTTGCTGCGAATCGCCTGCGAATGTTCGCGGACAACCTGCCGCGGAATGAAGTCGCTGTTCGACGAGTAAGAGTTCAACAGGCCATTTTGTTCGTAGGCGTGGTTCTGATACGTGTAGCCGGAATTGACGCTGTAGGCCGTATTGAGCGTCTTCGACGAGGCGGTGCGCTGAGCGAACGCCGGGCTGCAACCAACCAACAAGACCAAAGCCGCCACTGGAGCCAACATGTACTTGTTAACGATCATGGACAACAGCCTCCCTAAGAATTTGCAGCCAAGACAATTCACCAGGCGCCTCGCCTGAAATCGCCTCACTGGCAGAAACAAAAACGAAGAACGTTTGGATTGCAAAATGCAAGAGAACGACGAAACGAAAGTCACAGCCTCACGCGAAACTCGGTCAGTTCGTGTGCCAGATCCGCGACGAGCCGCGGCCGCGAGAACAGGGACTTTATCCGCGCCGCCTTAAAAGCCCGGCGACGCGTCCGCCATTACCAGACCCTAGTTCGCAATCCGCGGGGGGGCAAACGGGCCGCGTTGATGATGCCTTACGGCAACTTTTTGGGATCCTGAAACGCAGGCAATCAATCGCGATTCAAGACCGCGCAGGCCGCACACGGCCGCGCGTTGCAAAAACGCAACCCCAGAAAATCGAACGCCGCGAGGGCGTTTTTACCTCCAGCAGCGGACTACAACGTCCAGCCAGAGCGATATTCGCGCTTGATGTACTGGTCTGCCTCGGGGCAGTTCGTCGCCTTGAGCTTTTCGGCGTCCCACTCCAGGCGCTTTCCATCCGCGCGGTAGCTGACGTTCCCCAGCAGTACGGCCTCGGCCAACGCGCCGGAGTAGTCGAAGTTGCAGGTCGTTTCGCCGCGCGTTTTGCAGGCGTTGATCCACTCTTGATGATGCCCAATGGAATTTGGAATCGTCGCCGGCGGAGTCTCCGACGTGAGCCCAGGTTCCAAGAACAACTTGTTCGATCCGTAGTCGGCCAACAGACGGCCACGCTCCCCCTCGAACAGAACGGCGCTCGCCTTGCCGTATTCTTCGGCGCCCTTGGGCTTCCACGCGCCGTGGTACCAGGTCATATGCACCGCCGGCTTGTCGCCGCGCGCAGGGAACTGGTAATCGACCTGCATGTTGTCCGGGACTTCGTTATCCCCTTGATAGGTCTTCTCCCCCTTGGCTTCGATGCTGGTCGGATAGCGCAGGCCGAGCGCCCAGAATGGCAAGTCCATGAAGTGGCAACCAAAATCGGCCAGCGCGCCGCCGCCAAAATCCCACCAGTAGCGCCAGTTGAAATGGAAGTGCGATGGCTCGAATGGTCGCATCGGCGCCGGCCCGATCCACAAGTCATAGTCGACATACGCCGGCGGCGTGGCCTCTTTCACTCGCTTGCCTGGCCGGATGCCACCGGCGAGCCAGACATGAACACGCTCTACCTTGCCGAGCACTCCGGACTGCACCAATTCGACCACGCGGCGGTAATTGTCGCCGGCGTGAATTTGCGTACCCATCTGCGTGACCGCCTTCTGCTTGGCGGCTAGATCTCGCATCTGACGAACTTCCCAAACGGAATGCGCCAGTGGCTTTTCGCAATAGACGTCCAACCCTCGACGCAGCGCGCCGACAATCGGAATCGCGTGCGTATGGTCCGGCGTGGCGACAACCACGGCGTCGAGATCCTTTTGTTCCAACAGCTTTCGATAGTCTGAATACTTTTTGGCGTTTGGGAACTTCTCAGCGGCCACGCCCAGTCGCTGGGAATCAATATCGCAAAGCGCGACGATATTCTCCGTCGCCACGTTTCCCAGGTTGTAGGCGCCTTGCGCGGCGACGCCCACCACGCCGATGTTCAGCTTCTCGTTCGGTGAACGGGGGGCAGCCACGACAGGCCGGGCGCCAAATTGCGTGGACATGGCGCCGGCAGTTGCCAAGGCCGTGCCTGCTAGTGTCGCCTGACGGAGAAACTCTCGACGACCGAGCGACGCTTGGGACATATCGGATACCTTTGAAGCGGGATGGCGTGACAAAATCAGAGATCGCTGCCGAACTGCCCTGCAGGGCAGCCTGGGCAGACTTGATCTGACCCCTATTGTCAGCGATGGCCGATCCATTCGCAACCGTTGGACGGAAGTGCGAATAACGTTAAGAACCCGCCGAACACCAGTCAGCTACTTGCGTTTTTGTCGAGGTCAACTGAAATCAATCTTTCAGTCCGACGTTTTCTCGGCCGTCGCGCGTGAATAGCGCTCGCAACTTGTCCTGGTTGATGTCGTTGGGCGCCTTCTGAGCGCTGCCATCCGCCATCAAAACCAGAAAATGGTCCTTCTGCATTTTCCCCAGCCCTTTGAGGGGCTTTTCTGGATTGTATTTCAAATCATCCGGTTTGGTCCAAATCACGGCGCGATCGTCGTCGGCCTCGACGACCAGGATCGTGTTTGACGAACCGTCCACAATGCTCCTCAGCCCAATGGGTTTGCCATCTTCCTCAAACACGCACTGCTTTCCATCCGCCGCCAGATAGACGGTCTTCCCCTTCTCGCCCGTTTGACCGGGTGCGCGATAGATGGCCGGCATCCGCTCGATCAACGTTTTGTTGTGCTCGCTATCCCAGGGCTCGTCGAGGTGAAACTCGCGGTAGAGTTCAGCGTCGATGTACGCCAGCGCCGCCACGCGCCAACTTAACAGCGGCTTGGCGTCCGGATCGAGCCGGGCTTGCGCTGGAAACCTGTTGTACGCATCATGGTAAGTGTGCAGGGCCAGGCCGATCTGCTTTAGATTATTTACGCTCTGAGCTCGGGCGGCCGACTGGCGCGCCATCGGCATCGCCTGGTTGGGCGTGCTCTGCGAAGCCATGCCTGCGAACATCATGCCCATTGCGGCGCCATTGACGATTGAATTCACCGGCACGCGAACATGGATCGCAAGTTCTTTTTCCTGCTGCGCGATCTTGATCCTGTCGAGCGTGAGCTTTGTCGCGCGCCGTGCGTAGTTGGCAAAGGCGTCGCCGATCGCTCCTTGACCAGCGCCCTGCACGCCGGGGACGATTTCTCGTTCGACGAAGTCCTGCGTTAGCGTCTTTGCGCGCTCGGCCAGTTTGTTGAGATCGGCGGCGCCAGTCGCGTCGCGGGCCCCCAGCGTAATTTGCAAATCGACTTCGGGGCCGATCTTGATCGATGCTTCTACGCTCGTCAGCAATTCCGGCAATTGCAGAAACTCTTCAAAGACCGGCGGGATGTCCGGAAACGCTTGCAGGCCCAAAACGATCAAGGGCGCAAGCTTCTCGAAATCGAGCGCCAGCGCTGCGTCGCGCTCAAGATCAACCTTGCGCAGCAAACGATGGATGCCCATCTCGCCCGGCTTGGCGTCGAGCATTTTTACCATGTAGTTCGCGTTGCTGGCGATCAACAGCGTCCGGTCATCAGGAAAGGCGACCGTGATCGATTGGTTTTGCCCGGACAGATATCGATAGTAAACGTGGTCGCCATGTTCGATCGCCTTGTCTCTTAGCCCCAATCGCTGGAAGACTTCGGCGCGGACGACCGGTTTGGCCAGGTCCAGGACAACGCCCATTCCAGGCTCGCCGTTGGTGAATCCTTCGAGCCCCATGAAGCCCACGCAGAGGCGAACGTCAGCCGGCTCGATGCCTGTTGCCTGAAAGCTGTAGGCCGAGAGCATTTCCCACGGCAACAGTTCCAACTCGGGGGTCTTGTACAGACGCTGTGGCTGAATGACAAAGGCAAAGACCGCGTTCTGCGGCACGAAATTCAGTTTCAGCGGTTCCGCCGCCGCGGAGGACGAACAAACGATCGAAGCGATCAGGAGCACAGCGGTGACGTAAGCAGCGATCTTTGCGCCCCAGGGCCGAATGCGCAGAACGACGCAACATCGCGCCGCTGCATGATCGAGTTCCGCGTCTGCACGCTGGAAAACTGGCTGACACGCCATGAATCCGCCCCCGATATTTGAAAGTACAAACATTCGCCAAAGCCGCCGCAGGTATTCTGCTGCGCCACCGCGCGGCAATCAATAGCCGGAGTCCCAAACGGAAACTCCCCCATGCGCAATTGGCGATCGATGAATTTACAAACGATCCCCGCTAGCTGCCTGTTGAAAAACGCCGTCGTGGCGTTTTTCAACCTCGCCCGGCGCAAAGCAAAGCTTCGCGAGGCTCGCAAAATAACGACTTACGTCGCTATTTTATCCTCACATCCATGTGAGGTCGCAGCCTGTCGAGAAAATCAACAGGCTGCTAGCCCTCACTTCGGCTCAGACGCGGTCTCCCACACGCAAATCGAGGCCAGCCGCCTAGCTGGCGCCGTTTTTAGACAAATTAGTAAGCGCGCTTTGGAACTTTCTGTCATTTGAACCTTTCGATAATCCGTTCGTAGGAACGCCGTGTTCTTGGTTCGCGAGTTCGAGAACTTTTTTGGCTTTTTTTGACTATTGATTTCGTCACGCCCGTCGACTTCAATGATCTTCGTTCGTCGGCGGTTCGACGGAACGCCAGCAGGCGGTTTGCGGGAATCGGCTGTGGCGGGGGTTCAAGTTGGGCAGTTGGGTTTCAGCAGGCACGCGAAACTCATCTAAGAAACTGTAAATCTTATATTGCGCGTCTTCTGATCGTGGCGTTCGTCCAGCGAGAAGGGAAATCGCACTGTTTTGCGGTCCAGAGGCAACGGAACAGACATCGTCTGACTCGTCCGCCTGATCGATCCGCCACTTCGGTCTACTAAGTCCAAGGCCGGCCTGGATCCTTCAACGGGGCAATCGAGTCTCAGCACGCTGTCACGGGCAGTTTCAGTCGATTGCGTCCTAGGTCCCATCGCAAGGCGTGGGGCCACCAGACACCGCATCGATCACGACGCTGCGCCCAAGGTAGGTAGCGACGCGCGACACTGGCGTCGCGGGCTATTGGCGACAGGACTATTGGCGACATCGGCATCAATATCACTTAACCACCCGAGGACCTGCGCGCATGTCACAGACGCTCTCAACGAATTCAGCCGTGGAACGCCTGAGCGATTCCGACGTGCAAGCAATTGACCAATTGCGCGAGCTCTACGCCAGACTGCGTAAAGAACTCGCTCGGGTGATCGTCGGTCAGGACGACGTCATTGAACGATTGGCAATCTGCCTCTTTGCCCGCGGTCACGGACTGCTGATGGGCGTGCCGGGCCTCGCCAAGACGCTATTGGTTAGCAAGCTGGCCGAAACGATGTCGCTGCGATTCAGCCGCATCCAGTTCACTCCGGACCTGATGCCGATGGACATCACCGGCACGGACATCCTGCAGGAAGGCTCTACCGGCCGCCGCGAATTCGAATTCGTGAAAGGTCCGGTCTTCGCCAATATCGTGCTCGCCGATGAGATCAATCGCGCCCCGCCAAAAACGCAGGCCGCCATGCTCGAAGCGATGCAAGAGTACAAGGTCACCGTGGTCGGCAAGATGTCGCGACTGGATCCACCATTCCTGGTGCTGGCCACGCAAAATCCCGTCGAACAAGAGGGAACGTATCCGCTGCCCGAAGCGCAGTTGGATCGTTTCATGTTCTTGATTGAGCTCGACTATCCGTCCGAGGAAGAAGAGATCCAGATCGCGCGCACCACCACGGGGGACGCGCTGCCGGAGTTGTCACACTTGATGACGGCGCCACAGATTCTGGAATATCAGGACCTGGTGCGCCGCGTGCCGGTGCCGGACCACATATACACCTACGCAGCGCGGCTCGTTCGCCAGACCCGGCCGAACAATCCCACCGCGCCTGCCTGGATCAAGCCGCTGGTCGCCTGGGGCGCCGGACCGCGCGCTGTGCAGAACTTAATTCTTGCCGCTAAAGCTAGGGCGGCCCTACTGGGAAGTTACATGGTGCGGCTCGAAGACGTGCAACTGGTCGCGCCACCGGTGCTCACCCATCGCGTAATCACCACGTTCACTGCGCAGTCCGAACGAATTGACGCCAAGGCGATCATCGCCCGCTTGATCGAGGAGTCGAACGCGCAGAACTAATTGCAAGTCTGAGTAATTAACTTCGTTCCGTGAAACTCCATCCGTTCACAACAAGTAAAGCCTGGCCCTGATGTTTCCGGATCATAAACCCCGCAGCTTCCTCGACGCCACGGCGCTAGCTCGGCTGGCCAGCGTGCCGTTCTTTGCCCGGCAGCCGATGTTGGGGAATGTGTCCGGACGGCACGCCAGCCCGCACCGCGGTTCCAGCGTTGAGTTCGCCGAGTATCGCAAGTATGTCCCCGGCGATGACCTGCGACGGCTCGACTGGCGGGCGTATGGCCGCACGGATCGGTTCTATGTCAAAGAATTCGAGGCTGACACCAATCTCCGCTTGTGCGTCGTGCTGGATACCAGCGGTTCCATGAACTTTGGCTCCGGCGGCGTCACCAAGATCGAATATGGCCGGCGGCTGGCGGCGTCGTTGGGATACCTGGCGCTCGAGCAAGGAGACGCGGTAGGGTTGGCCTGCGTCGCCAAGGGAATCGTCCGCAACATCCCGCCGCGGCGCAATCCGGCGCACCTCTCCACGATCTTTGACGTGCTGGAAGAGACGCGCCCAAGTGGCGAGACACAACTGGCCGAAGTGCTGCACGAGATTGCCGAAACCGTGGCGCAGCGCGCCCTGGTGGTGATCATCTCGGATCTATTTGTCGAGCCGAACATCCTGGAATCGTCGCTGCAACATTTGCGATTTCGTCGGCATGACGTGGCCGCGTTTCATTTATTGGATCCGGCCGAAGTGACGTTTAACTTCCGCCGGCCGATGCGATTCGTGGATTTGGAAGGAGGGCCGGCAATCTTCGCCGAGCCCAACGAGATCGCCGATCGCTATTTCAAAGCGCTGGACGAATACCTGACGCGCCTCCGCGAAGTCATGCTGGCCAGCGCGGTCGATTACCACCGCGTGTCGATCGATGAGAGCTTCGAACAAGTCCTGATGCGTTTCCTAATCGGCCGAACCAAAGCGAGCGGTGTGCGATGAGCTTTTTGCATCCACTCCTGTTGCTAGGGCTGCCGCTGATAGCGCTGCCGATCATCATCCATTTGATCAATCAGCGGCGCTACCAGACGATCCAATGGGGCGCGATGATGTTTCTGCTGGCGGCCAACCGCATGTCCCGCGGTTACTCTCGACTGCGGCAGTGGCTGATCATGGCGATGAGGATGCTGGCGATCGCCGGCCTGATCTTCGCCGTCAGCCGTCCACTGGCCAGCGGTTGGCTCGGACTGACCGCGGGTGGCAGGCCGGACACCACAATTGTGCTGCTGGATCGTTCTCCCAGCATGCAGCAAAGCGGCGCCGGCGTGACGCAGAGCAAACTGGACGCGGCGCGGCGCCAGCTCGCGCAGACGCTCTCGATGCTCGATCCCGGCCGGCTGGTGTTGATCGAAAACACGACGCGCGCGCCGATTGAATTGGAATCACCCGATGGTCTAACGCAATCTGCCAGCACCGAGAGCGTAAGCGCATCATCCGACCTGCCAGCGATGCTTGGCGCCGCGCACGATTACATCCAAGCCAACCAATCGGGTCGAACCGAAATCTGGATCTGTTCCGATCTGCGCGAGAACGACTGGAACAGCGACAGCGGACGCTGGCAGACATTGCGAGAAACATTCAGCGAGTTTCCCCAGGGGGTTCGCTTCTACCTGTTGGCCTATCCGCAAACGCCCGAGAGTAACCTCACGCTGCGAGTAACCGACGTCCGCCGTCAGGCGACCGACGAGGGCGCCGACCTGCTCGTTTCGCTCCGCTTGGCGCGCGAAGGGGGCGCACAGACTACTCAGACGGTGCCTATCCAGTTCGAGATCGATGGCGCCCGCTCGCAACTTTCGGTCGAACTGAGCGGCGCGGAGTTCACGCTCAAAGAACACCGCATCCCGATCGACAAAACCCGGCAGCGCGGCTGGGGCAGAGTCTCCATTCCGGCCGACGCCAACCTGGCGGACAATCAATATTATTTCGTCTTCGATCAGCCTGCGCCGCGGAAGACGATCGTCATCGCGGACGAACCGCAGTCGGCGCAGCCGCTGCGACTGGCGGCGGCCGTTTCGACCGATCCCAAGACACCGGCCACGGCCGACGCTGTCGACGTGGAGCAATTGGCCAGCGTCGAATGGGATCAGGTCGCGCTCGTCCTCTGGCAGGCGCCACTCCCAGAAGGGGACGCCGCGCAGACAATCCAAACCTTTGTCGATCGCGGTGGCCGCGTTGTCTTCTTTCCTCCGCGGAATCCGACACCGGCCGAGTTGTACGGCGTCCACTGGGAGAGTTGGGTCAACAGCCCGGAAGAAGTTCCGGTCGACAATTGGCGCGGCGATCAAGATCTGCTGGCGCAAACGCAAAGCGGCGCGGCGTTAGCGGTCGGCAAGCTGGAGATTCGCAGCTATTGCAAGTTGGCGGGCGAGCTGACTTCGCTGGCCACGCTGCGCGGTGGCGCTCCGCTTTTGGCGCGCGCTCCCAGCAATCAGGGAGGCGTTTACTTTTGCGCAACAACGCCAGCCGCCTCAGACTCCTCGTTGGCCAATAATGGCGTCGTGCTCTACGTGTTGATCCAACGCGCGATCACCGAAGGCGCGTCGGTCCTCGGCACAACGCGACAACTCGTCGCAGGCGAAGCCGCGAAAGACGACACCACCACCTGGCATGGCCTGGCCGCGCCGGATGGCGCCCTCTCGACGGAATACGCGTTTCAACAGGGCGCATACGAAGAAGGCGAGCGGCTGCTGGCCGTGAATCGGTCCGCGGCGGAAGATCAGGCGCCCGTGCTGGTCGATCAGCGCGTGGCCGATTTGTTCCGCGGCCTGGACTTCTCGCGCGTCGATGACACCGCCGGAGGCGCCAGTTCGCTCGTTCAGGAAATCTGGCGAATCTTCCTGATCGCCATGATCGCCGCGTTGATCTTAGAGGCCGTCCTCTGCTTATCGCGCCCAGTGCGCGCGACGGGAGGCACGGCGTGAACACTTCGCAAGCCCTGACGTTCGTTTGGACGCCCACTTCGCTCGTCGTTTCCACCCTCGCGCTGATTGCGACCGGCGCGCTCTGCTTTATTTCCTACCGACGCAGTGGTTTTCGCACCGCGCAGGGACTGCTCGAAGGACTGCGATTTGCGATCGTCGGCCTGGCGATCGTGCTTTACAACCAGCCTGAATGGGTCGAGACCTATCGACCGGAAGAAAAGCCAACGATCGCGGTTCTATTGGACGCTTCGCCCAGCATGGCGACGCAGGACGTGACGAATTCCGGACCCACGTCCGCCAGCCGATTGCGGCGTAGTGAAGCAATTGCGCCACTCGCGGACCCGGCGCCCTGGGCGTCGCTGACGGAAGAAATGCAAGTCGCGATCGATTCGTTCTCGGCGCCCGGCGCAGGGCAGGGGAGCGATCTCAACGCCGCGCTCGTCCAAGCGATTGAAGAATATCCCAATCTCCGCGGAATCGTCCTGGCGTCCGATGGCGATTGGAACGAAGGACAGCCACCGGTTCAAGCCGCCGCCCGACTGCGTCTGAAGGGAATTCCGGTCTTCACCGTCCCCGTCGGTAGCGCAGACCGCATGCCGGACGTGGAACTGTTGAGTTTGGATGCGCCCACCTTTGGCATCACGGGCAAGTCGGTCCGGATCCCCGTGACCATTGAGAGTTCGCTCCCGCGCGAATACTCCACCACCATCACGCTCAAGACGTCCGATGGCGACGAAGTAACGAAGGACGTCCGCGTGGCGCCCATGGGACGGACCACGGACTGGATCGTGTGGAAGCCCAAGGCCATCGGCGATTTTACGCTGACCGTCAACGTGCCGCCGCACAGCGATGAGTCTCTAACGGATAACAATCACCTGACGGCGCCGATTTCGATTCGCGAAGAAAAGCTGCGCGTGCTGGTCGTCGAGAGTTACCCTCGCTGGGAGTATCGCTATTTACGGAACGCCCTTTCGCGCGATCCGGGCGTGGAAGTCTCTTGCCTGCTGTTCCAACCTGGCCTATCGAAGGTCGGTGGCGGCAACAAGGATTACATCAAGGAATTTCCCAAGGGACTGGAAGAGCTGTCTAAGTTCGACGTCGTGTTTATCGGCGACGTGGGCCTGGATGATGGACAACTCACCGCGGAGCAATGTCACCTACTGAAGGGCTTGGTCGAACATCAGGCGAGCGGACTGGTCTTCATGCCGGGCGCGCAGGGGCGGCAGTTTTCGCTATTGGAGACAGAGTTGGGGGACCTTTGCCCTGTAACACTCGATCCGGGCCAACCTAGCGGCTGGGGAAGTCGGACTCCTAGCCATTTCGAGCTAACGGAACTCGGCCGGCGCAGCGTGCTGACCAAGCTGGCAGACACGCAAGATGACAATATTGACGTCTGGGAAGGTTTGCCGGGCTTTCAGTGGTACGCTCCGGTGGCGCGGGCGAAGCCCGGCAGCGAGGTCCTTTGCGTGCATAAAGACGCCAGCAACGAGTCTGGCCGGCTCCCCTTGCTGGTGACTCGCACCTTTGGATCCGGTAAAGTGTTGTTCATGGGCACCGACGGCGCTTGGCGTTGGCGCAAAGGAGTGGAAGACAAGTACCACTACCGGTTTTGGGGTCAAGTCGTGCGTTGGATGGCCTACCAACGCAACATGGCCAGGGGCGAAACGATGCGGCTCTATTACACGCCGGACCAGCCGCAACTACGGCAGACGCTGAGCATCCACGCCAACGTAATGGAGCGCAGCGGCGAGCCACTTCAATCCGGCGAAGTCACCGCGCGGATCACCGCCCCTTCGGGCAAGTCCGAAATCGTCCGTTTGAACTCCGCCGGCGAAGAATGGGGAACGTTCGACGGTCGTTTCCGCACGGCGGAGCCTGGCAAACATCATGTGATCCTCTCTTGCAAGCAAACGGGCGCCACGCTGGAGACATCGTTCTTCGTCCAAGGTGGGGTCAGCGAGCGATTGGGCCGGCCGGCGCGCCGCGAAGTAATGGAAGAAATCTCTCGTGTCAGCAACGGCAAGACGATCGAGCCCGAAAAGCTCGAAGAGGTCATTCGCTCCGTGGCGGCGCTACCGGAACCAGCGGCCTCGGTCCGGCACGTGCAACTCTGGAGTCATCCGGCGCCGGCGGTGCTGTTGATTGCGATGATGGGTCTGTTTTGGGCAGGCCGCAAGATGATCGGTCTGGTGTGAGTGGCGTGCGTTTTATGATTTGATCTGCGTGACGTCCGATTTTCAGGAGGAATGTATGAGCACTGCTCCATCGAAGGATTCGTTGCGGCTCCCGGAGACCCTCGAAGCGCAGTTGCATGCGTTCCGCCGCCGCGTCCGCCTGATCAAAATCGCCGAGGCTGTCCTGGGCGCCCTGTTTGGCGTGATCGCCGCGTTTCTGCTGATGTTTGCCGTCGATCGCGTGTTCGAGACTTCGGACAGCGTTCGCTATCTATTGTTTGGCGCTTGCGTTGCCGCCTGCGCCGCAATTCCGGTGGCCATGCACCGCTGGATCTGGAAGCAGCGCCGGCTAGAGCAACTTGCCCGGTTGCTTGCCCGCCGCTATCCACATTTTGGCGATGAGCTATTGGGCATCATCGAACTGGTCGGCAACGACTCCGAGCAGCGCCGTTCGCGGGCGCTCTGCGAGGCGGCTATCGAGCAAGTCTCTCGAGACGCCAGCCGCCGCGACCTGTCGGACGCCGTCCCCAATCCGCGCCACAAATTGTGGGCCGGACTAGTTGTCGCCCCCTTGGTCGGCGCAGTGCTACTGGCCGTTAGTTTTCCACAAGCTACGTCGAACGCTTGGACGCGTCTCCTGGCCCCGTGGAAGAACGCGCCGCGATACACCTTCACCATGGTCAAGCCGCTGCCGGACAAGTTGGTTGTTCCACACGGTGAAACGTTCGAAGTCGATTTGCAACTGGCCGAGAGCACGGTCTCTCGCCCGGAAGAAGCCGCCGCGCGATTCGACAATCAAACACCGCTGGCCGCGTCCCTGGAAAAAGATCACTATCGCTTTGAGCTCCCGCCGCAACTGGAGCCAGGCACGCTGCACGTCCGCGTGGGGGACGCCCGGCAGCATGTGCCGGTGGAACCCCGGATGCGACCCGAGTTGGCCGGGATTGTGGCGAACTATTCTTTGCCCAAGTATTTGGGTCGCGACAAGCCACTGCACAAGGACGTCCGTGGCGGCGTGATCACGCTGGTCAAGGGGAGCGAAGTCCAATTCACCGCCACGGCCACTCGCGCGTTGGCCAGCGCCAGCGTGGATGGTCAATCGCATCCGCCGGCGGGTGAAAAGATCGCCAGCCCTGCGGTGCAAGTAAATGGTTCACGCGTGCTGCAATTCGAGTGGCGCGACGACGCTGGCCTGGCCGGCAAGGAGCCGTTCAAGCTGACGCTTACCGGTCAGGATGACGAGGCGCCATCGCTTAGCTGCGAAGACCTGCCGCGACAGAAAGTCGTGCTGGATAGCGAGACATTGGTGTTCAAGGTCAGGGCGCGCGACGACTTCGGCGTGAAGCAGGTCGGGATCGAATGGCGCGGCCTCCCGGATGTGGGGATTGCCAAACCGGCCAAGGGAGAGCGTTTACTTTCCGCCGGCGGTCACGACAAGGAAGAGTTGGACGTCGCCGGCGCGTTCTCGGCCAAGACTCTCGGCATTGATCCGCAACCGATTGAACTTCGCGTCTTTGCCGACGACTATTTGCCGGGCCGCAAGCGCGTCTATTCTGGCGTCTTTACGCTGTATGTCCTCAACGCGGAGCAACACGCTATCTGGCTGACGGAACAATTGAGCAAGTGGCATCGCCAGGCGCTCGAAGTTCGCGATCGCGAGTTGCAGTTGCACGAAACCAACAAGCAACTCCGCGATCTGACGGACGAAGAACTCGATCGTCCCGACACGCGCCGCCGGATCGATGCGCAAGCCACGGCCGAACGGGCCAACGGTCGCAGATTATCGAACCTGGTGCTGGTGGGCGAAGACCTGGTGAAGCAAGCCACGCGCAATCCGGAATTTGGCGTCGGCCACTTGGAAACCTGGGCGGAGATGTTGCAGATCTTGAAGGACATTTCCGGCAGTCGAATGCCATCGGTCGCGGACCTGCTCAAGCAGGCTTCGCAATCGCCGAGCGTCGCGTCGGCCGGTCCCAAGACCAAGCAGGCCGGGCAAAACCGCGATAACTCTGGCGGTGGACCACCTAAGCCCCCTTCGGCCGACCCGAAGAAAGACGCCCCCAGCGTCCCTTCGATTGTCGATAAGGAATCTTCGCAAATCGGCGCGCCCAAGAAAACCGATGAAGCGCCGGAAGCGAACAAGAGCGGCAAGCCGTCCGATCCGCGTCTGACGTTGGCACAGACGACTTTGACTGGCGTCGCCCCGAAGAAGCCCCCCGCGGCCGCGCCGCCGCGCGAGGCCGTGGACGAAGCAGTGCGGCAGCAGCAGGATCTGCTGGCCGAGTTCGATCGCATCACCGAAGAGTTGAATCGCGTGCTGGCCAATCTGGAAGGAAGCACGCTCGTCAAACGGCTGAAGGCTGCTTCGCGTTTGCAATACAGCGTAGCCGGACGGATGTCCGAGCAAGTGGGCGACACCTTCGGCGCAGAGCCGCGTAATGTCCCGGCAAAACCGGCCGAAATGCTGTTGGACCTTTCCAGACAAGAATCCAAGAGCAGCGAGAACGTCTCGTTGATCATGGATGACATGCACGCTTATTTTGAGCGCCGAAACTACGTCAAGTTCAAGACCGTGCTGGATGAGATGCGCAAGCTCGACGTCGTCGGCGAGCTGCGACAGCTGTCGGACGACATCCCCAGGGAAACCGGCGTGGTGATCGCGCAGTGCGAGTACTGGTCGGACACGCTCGATCGCTGGGCGGAAGACCTGGTAGATCCGTCGCGCTGTGGCGCCTGCCCAGGTGGCAAGTCAAAGGGGAGTCTCCCACCGTCGATCGTGCTCGAGGTGCTGCAAATCCTCGAGGCCGAGGTGAATCTGCGAGAAGAAACCCGCGTGGCGGAGAAGGCCAAGCCAGCGGTCAACGCCTCGCTACACAAAGAGCAAGCCACGGGCCTCTCAAAAACCCAGGGCGAGTTGCAGGTGCGCGTGGTCAAAGTAAACGACCGCATTCGTGAACTCCCTGACGCAGAGGCCGAGTTCGGCAAAGAAATCCAACTGTTGAACCTGGTCTCGCAGGTCATGGACGAGACGACCGGCATTCTGGCCAAGCCCGAGACGGGCAACCCCGCCATCGCGGCCGAAACCGAGGCGATCGAACTGCTGCTGCAGTCGAAGCGCATCAACCCGGGGCGCGGCGGCGGAGGTGGATCGAACCCTGGCGGTGGCGGCGGCGGCACGACCAATGATTCGGCGATTGCGCTGTTAGGCGTAGGCGCCAATCAAAAGGAACTGCGCGAGGATCACGGGATCTCGCAATCGACCGGCGATTCGGGCGATAGCCTGCCGGAAGAGTTCCGCGCCGGACTGGACGAGTACTTCAATCGCTTGGACCAGGAGCCGGGCGGAAAATAACGCAAGCCGTTTATGTGTACCACGCAAAAACCAACGCTGGGGTCGCAACACGCGCCCCCAGCGTTCGAGACAATCTCAAGTAGTGTCGCTATGAACGAATTCATTCAACGTGCCCAAGCCGCGGCGTGGACGATCGCGCTCTGCGCGGCGATGGGCTGCTTTACCACTCCGGTGATGGCGCAGTTTAAAGTGCAAATCGACGCGATCGAAGTCGCCGCGCCTGCAGCGGAAGCGCCGGCGGCTGAGGATGCGACCCCCAAAGCCAACGACGAGGCGCTGCTAAAGATCAGCCGTCAATTGCTCAAAGGGGCGGACGTGCAGGCGGACAAGACGCCTTTGGCTAAATTCGCCGCCGATATTGCCAAGCAGTACGAGATCCCAGTGCGCGTTGATGAACAGGCGTTGATCGACGCCGGGGTCCGTAGGCCGCCGGACATTACCTTTTCGATCAAGCACGGAACGTTGGGGCAGGCCCTGACCAAGGCGCTCAAGGAACACGGCCTGCGCTGGGAGCTCAAGGAAACAGAAGTCGTGATCACCGCGGGCGGCAAGGGTCGCGCCAAGGTGGCGAAGGAAGAAGCCCCGCAGGCGGACGGCGTGATCTTTTTTGCGGCGCCAGCGGCGCCCGCCGAGGCGATCGTCGTCGAAGGCGAAGCGCCAGAGGCCAAGGTGGATCCGGTGGCGCAGGCCGAGGCGCTACAGAAAATCAGCCGTAAGTTATTGAAGCCCGCTGACATTCAAGCGGACAAGGCAACGCTGGCCAAGTTCTTTGAAGATCTCTCCAAGCAGTACGACATCCCGATTCGTGTCGACGCCCGCGCGATCGCCGCGCGTGTCGATCCGCAAATCAAGATCACTGCAAACATCAAAAAGGGGACCCTCGGCCAGGCGCTGACTGCCATGCTCAAAGAGCGCGGCATGCGGTGGGAGCTACGCGACACGGAAGTAGTGATCACCGCCGGGGCTAAGGACCCACCCCCTGAACGCAAAGTGGTGGCCGTGGCGGCCCCCGTTCCAATTCAGCAAGGCGAGCAATTCGTCCCCCAACTGCGCGTGCTGTGGAAGGGAGAGCTACTGTTCATCCGCCGGATTTGCGAAGCGACAGATGAGCAGGTGGCCAAACTTCAAGAGGGGTCGGCGCCACTGCTGGTCGCCGCGTCGAAGGCCATGCTGGCCAAACAACAGGGCCAGCAAATGATCCTGGGGAATGCCGTTGTCATGCAAAACAACGCGAGCATCGAACCCCGAGTAGTTCTCCAAACCACGATCAAGCCGCTGCTCGAAGCCAATCTGACCGCGGCGCAGATGGAGCGTTATCGCGCCGAGGTCGAACAGGTCAGACTCGCCAAGCGCAAAATGGTCGTCCGCAACCTCGTCGCCAAGCTCGATCAGGACTTGCAGCTCTCGCACGAGCAACGCGACAAACTCACCCAGTCATTGCTCGATGGTTGGCAAGATTCTTGGAACTTGTGCCCTCAGGCGCTGATGAATCTGGAATATTATTTCCCGACTCTCCCGGACAAACTGGTGGTGACCCATCTCACTGAGCGTCAGCAGACACTGTGGCGCGACATCCCGAAGCAAAACGCGCAGGGATTTTTTGGTGGGTTTGGGCTGATGGGGAACGAACTCGACGAAAACGCCTGGGATGAGCCAGCCGAGGGGCCAGGAGCGGGGCCAGCCCAAGGGCCAGTCCAGGCCCCAGCCCAGGAGGTGGTGGAATGATCTCTCGCTCCGCAAATCGCAAGAGTGCTGCAACGATGACCCAATTCCGTCATGCAACGCGATCGATCGCCGTGGCCTGCATTGCCACGATTGCGCTGTTTTCCCTATTCGGCCGAGCGCTGGCTCAAGATGATGTCGGCCCGCCTGAGGACGTTGCCGAAACAGCCGCGGAAGAAGCAGTCCAGGACGTAATCCAAGGCGTGGTGGAAGCCGCGTTTGAGATCGTCATCGACAACGTCGTGGCGGATGCTGACGTCGCGGACGTTGATGTCGTGGAGGCCGTGTTCGACGCCGACGACGGAGCGGGCATAGTCCAGGCCGAGATCGCGCCAGCGCAGGAGATCGATCTCGATCTGGCGAACAATGTCGATTTTGATCTCGACGTCCCACAGAATGGCCAGCAGATCCGCGCTCAATTTACCGACGAAAACCTCGAGCAATGGATTTTCAACAACCTCGGTAGCGCAAAAAAGGCGAACCAGAAGCTCAACTCGCAGTTAAACGTGCAGGTTGACGCCATCGCGATCGCGTGCGAAGTCACGCCCGCCCAGCGAGAAAAACTGCTGCTGGCGGGTCGCGGTGACATCTATCGCTTTTTTGACCAGGTGGACATCGTTCGCGCCAAGTTCCAGAAGATCAAGCACGATCAGAACAAGGTCAACCAGATCTTCACGGACATTCAACCCCTGCAACTGACGCTGACAACGGGCCTGTTTGGCGAAGACTCGTTCTTCAAAAAGGTCACCAAAAAGACCCTGAACGAGGAACAATGGGCCAAGGCGGATCAAATCGATCAGGAGCGTCGCCGGTTTCGTTTTCAGGCAAAGGTCGATCTGGTCGTGATGTCGTTCACGGATACGCTGGCGCTCCGCGCTGGGCAGCGTGAGGAACTGGCCAGGCTCCTACTGGAGACTCCCACGCCTAAACGGTTCGGCCAATATGACACCTATGTCGTGCTGTACAACACGTCGAAGATTCCGCCAGAGAAGTTGAAAAAAATCCTCGATCCGCCGCAGTGGCGCGCACTCGACAAACAGTTAGACAACGTCCGCGGCCTGGAGGCTTTTTTGCGCCAGCAAAAGATGCTGCCTGAAGTGAATGAAAAACCCGAGAAGGAATAACTCGCTGGCTTCTGCTGTTTTTGTCCATGAACGCCAGCGTCGCAAACCTGATTTTTTCCAAGACCGATTATGAAATTCTTCCAACCCACAGCTCTGCGATCGTCGGTCCTGTCGTGCATTGTGTTGCTGGCACTGCCAACAATCTGCTGCGCGCAGCCAATCGCCATCCGCACGGGCGAAGTTGTCCCGCGCGACGTTCGCGAGATGTACGACCGCGGCCTGCAGTTTCTGGCCAAGACGCAATCCGACAAAGGGGATTGGCCGAACGATGGCGATAATGGCCCAGGCTGCACGGGCCTGGCCCTGCTGGCGTTCCTGGCCTCGGGCGAAGACCCCAATTTCGGGATCTACGCCACCAACGTCCGCCGCGCGGTTCGCACCGTTATCCGCGAACAAAACGCCACCACCGGCTTCCTCGGCAATAGCATGTATCACCATGGCTTTGGCATGCTGGCCCTGGCCGAGGCATACGGCGCTGTTGACGAACGCACGCTCTGGGAAGGGGGCGAGAAGCACGTCAGCATTGGTCAAGCGCTGGAACTGGCCGTCCGCGCCGCGCTAACGTCGCAAAAGAAAAACCCCCTGGGCGCCTGGCGCTATTCGCCAGACTCGCGCGACGCGGACACCTCCGTCAGCGGGTCCGTGTTGGTGGGATTGCTGGCCGCGCGCAACGCCGGCATCGAAGTTCCCGACGAAGCCATCGATCGGGCGATTTCCTATTACCAACAAATGACGTCCAACGCCGGCGAGGTGGGCTACTCGGGACTTGGCGGCTTTGGCGAGTCGCTCGCCCGGACGTCGATCGCCTCGCTGGTTTACTCCGTGGCGCGCCGCAAGGACCTGCCGCAGTACAAGGCCACGATCGGCTATCTCTCCAGCCGGTTGGAGCAACCGGCCCAACAAAGCTGGCCGGAGTACACGCGCTATTATCAGGCGCAAGCACTGTTTCAGGGAGATGTCGAAGGCTGGGAAAAGTGGAACAAGCTGCTGATCAAGCAGTTGAAGACCATG
>Ga0105047_10004982_pt1 | contig 22974 bp, 25 predicted proteins | sample MAT04_FD_78384 | JGI IMG/M metagenome (GOLD analysis project Ga0105047, IMG submission 78384) | Freshwater microbial communities from Lake Fryxell liftoff mats and glacier meltwater in Antarctica - MAT-04 (megahit assembly) | ecosystem: Environmental > Aquatic > Freshwater > Ice > Liftoff... | reverse complement strand
GGTGCTCTCCGCGATGCTTTCCTTCGGCCCCGCGGTCACCGCCGCGCAGGACGCACTCGACGCGCACGAGGAGGAAGCGTCGCTGCAGCTCGAGCTGCAAGACGCGCACTACCTCCGCGGGGTGGGGATGGGGCTGACGCTCGGGGGCCTCATCACTGCAGGCGGCGGGACCGGCAGCCTCTTCGTGGGCGACCTGTCCGGCGCGATCGCCGGCGGCACGTTCGCCGGTCTCGGGGGCGTCGTCGGCCTCGCGGGCATCCCGATGTGGATCGTGGGCGGCGCGCTCATCCCATCGGCACGTTCATCGCGCTGTTCACCAGCACCCCGCTCTGGGCCGAGGCCGCCCGCTTCTGATCCGCGTCGCGGCCGTCGAGCGAGTTGCAGCCAGGCTCGCCACGCGTGGTATCCCTCTGCCCGCGTGCCCCCTTCTTCGATCGGAACCCTCGTCTTCGCCGGTGGTCTAGCGGCCATGTCGTTGCTCTCATCATGCAGTGGACCACCGATCGACAGGCATGCCGCGTATGCCCGCATTCAGGTGGCTGAGGCCGATGCGGCCCATGCGGGCCACGAGCTCGCTTCCGTGAGCGGCGATACGTACGCCGAACGCTGCCAGATCGTGTGCGACGCGAGTGACGCCATCGCGGCCGAGGCTGCCGCGCTCGAGGAGCCCGACGCTACGACACGCGCTGCGACCGCCGGCCGCGCCTGCGATGCGTGTCGTTCGGAGCCCGCAGAGTGATTGTCCCCGACTGGGTGATCGCCGCGCGTGGTCTGATCGACACCCGCACCGCGCTGCCGAGCGGCAGCGGCGAGGATCGCTGGGAGCGCATCGCAGCGGGCTGGCCGCCCGTGCTCGACGGTGACGGAATGCGCGGACTCATTGCGCCGCTGGTCGCCGCGGTGGCCTGGGCGGGCGCGTACTTCCGCGAGCTCACTGTCGCGGGCGCAGACGAGGGCTCGCCCGCGCTCGATCCCTTCGCGCTCTTGATGCGCTTGATCGCGGTGGGCCTGACGGTGCGCGCGATCATCCTCCTCTCGGAGCTCGCGCGTCGGCTGCGGATCGCCGGCGCGATGCGACGTTGTTACCTCGCGCTCGGGCCGGACGGGCTCTACGCGCGCTTGCCCGACGGCGAAGTGTGGCTCGAGAAGGACGACATCGCGGCCATCGTGGAGCCTGGGAACTGGCAGGGTCGACGCAGCGGTCGCCGCTTCTCACCGGTCTTCGTGGTGAGCTCGCGCGGGGCCGTGAACGGAAGGGAAGGCAGCTACATCGCGCTGCCCCCCATGTTCCTCGAGACGGCCGGCGTGCTCGCCGAGCACCTCTCGCGCTGGCGCGGCGCCGTCGAAGAGCCCGAGGGTCCCATCACGTTCCCCGAGCCCGAGACGCTCGGCAGCAAGGTCTACGACGACGCCGCAGCAGGTCGCAGCAAGCCTGGAACGCTGGCGATCGAACACGGCCGCGGCTGGATGCGTGCGGGACCGTATGCGAGCGCGTTCCTCGCGGTGGTCGCGCTCGATGGCTTCTTGCGCGCGAGCCCCAGCGAGCAGTCGGCGCTCGGGGTGATGCCGTTGGTGATCGTGTGCTCCGTCGCGGTGCTGGTCCCGATCGGCTGGCTCATTCTCACGCGGCGCGAGATCGATCCCCGCAAGGGCCTGGCGCTGGTGCTCACGCCCGCGGAGATGATGCTGCGTACGCGCTCGGGTGTACTGCGGGTGCGCTGGAGCACCCTGGTCCGCACCACCATCGATCAGAAGCAGGGCTGGTCGATCCTCGAGGGGATCCACCCGCGGCGAACGCTCACGTTCAAGCGGAAGAACATGGAGCCCATCCACTACGAGGAGGCGTTCCTCGGGGTGCCGGTCGAGGTCGCGCAGGTATGGCTGGACGGGTATCGGCGCGGGGTGCTGCCCGGGAAGCGTGCAAGTGACGAGGCCTCCAGCTGATCCGAGCGTCGGCTTCAGAAGAGGTCGACGACGATGGCGTCGAGCTTCAGCCAGTGGGCGTGCGGAATCCTCAGATGCCCGTCCTCGATCACCAGCTCACCGCGGGCCCTGCGCTTCTCGATCGGCGCCGCGCGCAGCGACAACAGGTCGATCGACAGCTCACGCCGCATCGCCTGCAGATCCACGCCGCGTGTCGTTCGTAGGCCGAGCATGATCCGCTCGTGGGCTCGATCGAGCGCGCGCAGTTCTTCCCGCTCCGCTTCGAGCTGAGATCCACCCGCGCGCTCGAGGTAGCGCGCCGGCAAAGGCTCATCGCGCCAGCGGCTCGCGGTGCCGTCGTTGCTGTCCAAACAGCCCACCGCGCCTGCGCCCAGACCCAAGTACGAGCCGCCGCCCCAGTAGTGCAGGTTGTGGCGCGCCTCCTGGCCCTCCGTAGCGTAGTTGCTCACCTCGTAGTGCCCGAAGCCTGCTTTGGTGAGCGTCTCCTCGACCACGAGGTAACCGTCGGCGACGTGATCCTCGGGCGCCAGCGGGAGCTTGCCCTTCTTGTGCAGCTCGCCGAAGCGAGTGCCCTGCTCGATGGTCAGCGCGTACGCCGAGACGTGGCGCACGCCGGTCTCGAGGATCTGCTCGACGTCGCGCCGTGCGTCTTCCGGTTTTTGGGTGGCGACGCCGAAGATCAGGTCCGCGCTCACCCGATCCATCTCGCGCTGGGCGTCGGCGATCGCGCGCAGGGCTCCGCCCGGGTCGTGCAGTCGACCGAGGAACTTCAAGCGCTCGCTGCTCAGCGACTGGACGCCGATGGAGAGTCGGTTCACCCCGACCTCGCGCAGCTGGGCCGCGCCCTTCTGATCCAGCGAGGTGGGGTTGCACTCGACGCTCACTTCCAGATCCGGCGCCTCGCTCGCGAACGCGGACCGAATCCCCGAGAGCACCCGACCCAACGCCGGCTTGGACCACAGCGACGGTGTGCCGCCGCCGAAGAACACGGAGCTCAGCGTTCGCCCTTCGAGTTCGGGCGCACGCGCGTCGAGTTCGCGGAGCACCGCGTCTGCGTACGCTTCGTGCGGCACCGCCTCGCGCGGCGTCTTGTGCGAGTTGAAGTCGCAGTACGGACACTTCTCCAGACACCAGGGGAAGTGAACGTACGCTGAGGTCTTCACTTGTCCGACGAGAACGACTCGTCGAGCTCGAGGAGCAGCCGCTTGGCCTTGGCCGAGAGCTTGCGCGGCACCTGCACCTGCACGACGCAGATGAGGCGGCCCTTGCCTCGGCCATCGAGGCGCGGCGCGCCCTGGCTCTGCACCACGACGTGCTCACCCGGCTGAATCCCTGCGGGGACCTTCACGTTCACCGTCGTGTCGGTGGGCGTGACGACTTTCAGTTCGGTGCCCAGCGCGGCCTGGGAGAACGAGATCGATAGCTCGTGGAGGAGATCGATCCCGTCGCGCGCGAACTGGGGATCACCTTGGACCTCGACGCCGACGTAGAGGTGTCCGGTGGGACCGCCGCGGCGGCCGGGCTGGCCTTGGCCGGGCACCCGGATGCTCTGTCCGTCGTCGATGCCCGCGGGGATGTTGACCTTCACGCTGCGGGTGACCTCGACGTCGCCCGCGCCCTCGCACTTGGGGCACGCTTTGGCGGCGGTGCGGCCTGCGCCGCGGCAGGTGGGGCAGGTGGTGCGCAGAAAAAACGCGCCGCGGCTCTGGGTCACCTCGCCGTGTCCGCCGCAGGTGGTGCATGCGGACGTCTTGCCGCCCTCGGCGCCGCTGCCATCGCACGCCTCGCACGGGCTGGGGTAGCGGAGCTTGAGCTCCTTCTGCGCGCCCTTGAGCGCTTCGCCGAGCGTGAGCGAAACCTGATCGCGAAGATCCGCGCCGCGGAGTGGTCCGTCGGCTCTGCGTCCTCGCCCCCGACCGCCGAAGAAGTCACCGAAGATGTCGCCAAGCGAAGAGAAGATGTCTTCCACCGAGCCGCCGCCGACGCCGCTCTGCTGCAAGCCCTGGTGCCCAAAGCGGTCGTAGAGGCCTCGCTTCTCGCCGTCGTTGAGGACCGCGAACGCCTCGGACGCCTCCTTGAACTTCTCCTCCGCCTCCGGGTTGTCGGGGTTGCGGTCGGGATGAAACTCCAGCGCCACCTTGCGGTACGCCTTCTTGATCTCACCGGTCTCGGCATCGCGGGCGACCGCAAGAACCTCGTAATAGTCGCGTTTAACCGCCATCGGAAGGCGCGGACGATAGGCCGCTAGCGCCAGCGGTCAAGAGCAGCAGGACGGCCCTGTGCTGCTGATCACTCGCCCAGCCATTCGCAGACCCATCGGTCGCTCCGGCACTCGTGCATGAACGGACACCGCATCTCGTTCGTGAAGCACGGGACCTCGCAGCTGCGGACGCCGTCACGGTGCGCTACGCAGTGCAGACCGGGTTCGCAGTCGGCGTCGGCGCCGCAGGGGTGGCGGTTGGCACGCTGCCCGGCCCCGGCGACTACGCCCTCGTCTGCCAGGCTGAGCGGATGTACCTCGTCGTCATCCACGAGTACCCCACGGTGCCGCTCGTTCTCTATAGCGCCGACTGATGGGCTACGGGCTCAGCGGTGCCGGTGGCAAATAGCGGTCGGTGCTCGCGTCCCAGCGGTGGACCACCGTCACGGCGGGCTGGCACACGGGATCGCGGTACTCCGAGGCGTCCTCGTCGAACTCGGCGGCGGCGCATGCCTGGGTGCGGACGACGAAGTCGCGGTGTCCGTCGCCGTCGGTGTCGCGGAAGCTCGTCGTGCCGCGGGCGGTGTCCATCACCTCGGCCTGGCAGGTCAGCTGCGTTGGGGCCCACGCCAGTAAGGGGAGGGCGGGATCGGCGACGTCGAGCACTGCGGTCGCGCGCACCGAGCAGTAGCCGGTGCCGCACTGGACCTCCGTCTGCGACTCGAGCACTACCAAGAGCTCTTGCTCCCCGTCGTCGTCGACGTCTTCCATGCGCGCGATGCGGATGAGCGTGTCCTCGTAGTCGAACGGCGCGTCGCCCAACGGGATCTCGGTGTGCGCGAGCGGGGACCACGTGCGACCGCTACCGGCGAGCAGCACCGCCATCAGGCGGTAGGCGAGATCGTCGTTGGCGTCGGTGCGCTCGGTGGCGATGCGCACCAGACCGAGACGTCGGGTGCGGGCGTCCCCCGCCACAGTCGGGACGGGGATCGCGCGACCCAGCATGCGCGCCTGATCCGCGCGGGAGATCGCTCGCACACCACGCACCGTCCCGTCGTCGTCGCACTGGTTGACGGCGGTCTCGGTCGCGGCCTCGCTGAGCACCGCAGCCTCGAAGTCGGTGCGCCGCTGCGCTGCTGCGGTCGATGCTGCGACGAGGATCGCGACGGGGATCAGGAGCGCGAGTCGCGAGAGGTGCATTGCGCGGATGGTACGCGGAAGGGGAACGGATCTTCGTGGGGTGCTCTGGTCGATCCGCTCTCGCGGTAGTAGTGTCCGACGCTCGGCGCCTCTGATACCGTCCCGCACGCACGGAGGATTCCTTGCTCCCCACCCTGCCTGCGAGCGACCCCCGACGCCGCGCGGCGTCGCGCGACGATCGAAACCAGCCGACAGCAGTACGTGTATGCCCACGCGTTTCCCAGCCCGGCGTTGCCTCATGGCGTGGCGGTCTCGGAGCAGCTCCCTCCCGGCGAGGGCTTTCCTCCCGACGAGCTCGCGCAGGTGGTCGCCACCGAAGGAAAGGTCATCGCGAACCTCATGGCGACCGACTTCGTCACCTCGGTAGGTGATCTGGGCAGCCGGCCCTCCAGCGTCGATCTCCTCTCGGTCGCACGGCTGATCGTCCAGCCGCGCGCGCGCTTCGCTGCGCCTACCGCTGCCGCGCGCAAGCTCTCCGACGCGTTCCCTCCGAGCATCCAAGACTACAGCGGCTCTACACCCTGATCCGACCGACCGAGATCGTCGCCGTGCTCGATCGAGGTCAGGACGTACAGGACCGGGCGTTCGCCTACCAGCGCGTCGCGGGATGTGGGCCGCTCGCCATCCGCGGGATCACCCGCATGCGCACGGGATCCGCGCAGCCCGAGCCCACCTGCGAGCATGGCTATCCCGTGGAGCCGCCGCGGGGCGAGCTTCCCCCGACGTTCGCGCTCGATGCGGCGACGTACCAGCGCGCGATGGGCGAAGGCGACTCGCTGGAGGCGGCCATCGCCGAGCGCCGTCTCTACGTGTGCGACTACCGCATGCTCGATGGCCTGCCGATGGTCCGTGGCGCGCGGGCGTGCGCTTCGGCTACGCATCGATCGCCGCGTTCGCAGTGCGAAAGACGACGCCCGACAAGCTCGGCGAGCTCGTGTCGGTGGCGATCCAGTGCAAGCAGGCGCACGGCGGTAGCGAGGGCAACCCCGTGCTCACGCCCGCCGACGGAGTGCGGTGGAAGATGGCGCGCACGGTGGTGCAGAGCGCGGATGGCCAGCTCCAGGAGTTCGTCTTTCACCTCGGTCGCACCTACCTGGTCATGGAGGCGGTGGTGGTGGCGGCCCGCCGGCGCCGTGGCACCCGCTGATGGTGCTGCTCGCGCCGCACCTGCAATCGACGCTGTCGATCAATGACCACGCGGTGCACTCGCTCATCGCGCCGGGCGGTCGTTCGCCGCGGTGGATCACCTCGACGCGGGGCGCGCTCAGATAACCTATCCCCGCGAGCGCGGAGAGTTGGTGCTGCTGAATCTCGAGGCGGGGATCCGCGCGCGGTCGGCAGGGGCTTACGCCGCGGCGCTCGGGTACTTCGAGGTGGGCCGAGCCCGCGCGCTGGCGGCGCTGAACGAAGAACGTCGCTCCGTCGGCAGCGCGCCGTTGCGTGTCGGCATTGGTCTACACACCGGCCCACTGACGCTGGGCACCATTGGTGGACCCGAGCGCATGAAGTGCGGCGTGATCGGCGAGACCGTCAACCTCGCCTCGCGCCTCGAGGCGCTCACCAAGACCGACGACAGCACGCTCTTGGTGAGCGACGACCTCGTCGCGAACCTCAAGCGCAGCGACGTGCCCACGATGCGCGTCGTCGATCGGGTGCGGATGCGCGGGAGCGCCATCCCCGTCACGGTGTACGAGGTGATCGACGCCGAGCCGCCTGCGCTCGAGGCGCTCCGGCGCGCGGGGTTGGACGCGTACGCCGCGGGGCTCGAGGCCTACTACGCGCAGCGATTTGCCGACGCGATCGAGGCGTTCGAGGCGGCGCAGCATGCGTGGCCGGAGGACCCTGCCGCGGCGCGGTATCTGTCGCGGGCTCGGCGGCTGTTGAACCAGCCGCGCTCGGACGACTGGACCGGTGTCGAGCAGGCCTGAGCGACCGCGACTCGCGACTCGCGACGGAAAAAGAAAGAGCGCGCGCAGCCCTCTCGGACCACGCGCGCTCTTCGTGTCTATCGCGACTGGCTCAGCGACGCCGACGCATCAGCGCCAGGCCGAGCAGCACGCCGCCGATCATCGCCGGCGCTGCGCCGCGGTTCGCGGGGGCAGGCACGCTGCAGCCGCAGCCGCCGCTTTCGGTTCCGCCGCCGGCATCGACGCGCGGACCTGCGTCGCTGCCGCTCATTCCGGTGTCGCTGCCGATGGGTCCGCCGTCGGTGCCGATGGGTCCGCCGTCGGTGTCGATGCCGCCGTCGGTGTCGATGCCGCCGTCGATGTCGATGCCGCCGTCGATGCCGCCGTCGGTGTCGATGCCGCCGTCGGTGTCGAGGATGCCCGCGTCGATGCCGCCCGAGTCCACCATGCCGGCGTCGATCACGCCGCAGCCGGTGATGGGGGCGCAGACGCCGTCGGCGCTGCTCCCCGCGGCGACCGAGCATGCGTTGCAGTCGGTGGTGCCGCCGCTGCACGCGCTCGCGCAGCAGACGCCGTCGACGCAGAAGCCCGTCGCGCAGGAGAGCGGCGAGGTGCACGCGTCACCGGGGCTCAGATCGTCGGTGACCAGGCGCGCGCGAGCACGGCCGGGGCCGTTCGTCACGTTCCGATAGCTGACGAGCCATCGGCCGCCGGTGGCGCCGCTGACGCCGGGCTTATCGGTGCTGCCGACCGACTCGGTGATGGAGAGCGGGGTGGTGTCGATCACCGTCCCGCTGGTAGCGATGCGGGTCGCTTCGACGATGGTGTTCGCGCCGCTGCCGCGCACCCACGCGAGCAGGTAGCGGCTGCTGAAGCCCACCGCCGGCGCCGTCTCGAGGTCGGTACTGCCCGCGACGACCACGTTGCCGCCGAGGACGGCGCCCGTCGCGCCGTTCACCCGCTGGAAGTAGATGTCCGCCGTGGTGGCGCCCGCGCGCTGATCGATGAAGGCGACCAGGAAATCGGTGCCATCGCTGGCGACCGCAGAGCTCGCCTGCGCGCCCGCGGCGCCGCCGACCACGGTGCCGGTGCCATCCAGCGGCGTGGTGACGAAGCGGGTCCCACGGACATCCACGTTGGTGTCGACCCGTCCGTCGGTCCACGTGATGTAGAAGCCGCCGCTCGAAGCTGCGGTGGCCGAGCCGAACTGGTTCCCCACGGCGGTGACCACGTTGACCGCGGTGCCCACCGTGAGCGTCGCCGTCGAACCGTCCACCCGAGCGGCGCGGACCTGCGCGTCGAGCACCGTCGCGGCGGGGTCGTACGACGTCCAGCTGATGAGACAGCCGAGCGAAGCCGGGCCGCACGCGACCGACGGCTCGAACTCGACCAGGGTGGTCGAGTTCGCGACGACGACCGAAGCGGTGGCGATGCCCGCGCTCGTCATGGTCAGGGCGCGCACATCCTGGCCGCCGTCCGCGATGACCACGACGAAGCGCGAGCCCGACCACGCGAGGCCTTCGGCCGTCTGGCTGCCGGTGCCGCCCGCGATGTTGGCGGGGGTGCCGACCACGGCGCCGGTCGCGCCGAGGATCGCGGCCCACGCGTCGACCTGACCGCTGCGGAAGTCGGTCCAGGCGACGGCCCACACGGTGCCGCTGCCAGCGACCACGGGGCTGTCTTCGTCGTTCGGTCCGAAGCTGAGCACCTGGCCCGCGGGCGAACTCACCGTGGTGCCCGCGATACGGGTGCCGCGGATGTCGGTCGACTCACCGGTGAAGTCCGCATAGACGACGTAGAAGGCCGCGCCGAGCGCGCTGACGTCGACGTTCACGACGTCCCCCGCGACCCCGCTGCTGGGGTCGATCGCGCCGCCGACGGTCGCGCCCGTGGCGTTCAAACGACGCGCCGAGAGCTTGTACTCGACGTACTGCATGAGGGTGTCGTCGTAGAGGCGATCGCCGAAGATCGCGAGGTACTCCGAGCCGTTCCACGCCACCTCGGGGACCAGGTAGTCGCGGCCCGCCGCGTTGGGCGAGACCATGACGCCGGTCGGGGCGCTGATGGCGCCCGTCACCGGGACGGTGCCCGAATACACGGCGAAGAAGTTGTCCGCCTCCAGGACGGACCAGAGCACGAGATACGTGCTGCCACCGCCGAAGCCGACGGTGCTCGCGAACGCGCCCGCCGCGACGGTGGTGGGCGCGGCGTCGGGCAGGGCGGTGCCGCTCGCGGCGACCCGGCGCACCCGGACCGAGGCGGTGCCGTTGCCGTCGGTGTAGGAGACCAGGAACTGGGTGGCCGACCCGACCACGGCCGGCTCGCCCTGCGCGCCCGCGCCGCCGCCGACGATGATCGCGGTCGTGTCGGTGACCGCGCCCGCCACGCTGATGCGGCGGCCGAGGATGTCGCTGCTGGTGGCGACGTCGCCCGAGGTGTACGCGAGCAAGCTGACAGCGCCTGCGGAGGAGAGCACCGGATCGGTGTCATCCACGCCTGCGGTGGCGGCCATCGCCGCGCCGTTCAACGCGCCGACGGCGCCGGTGCTGCTCACGGTGGTTCCGTAGATGTCCCAATCGACGCCGTTGCGGCCGTCCTGCCAGGCCACGATCCAGCGGGTGCCGTTCCAGGTGACGGCGGGGTCTACCTGGTTCGTGTCGTCGCCCGCGATCGCGAACGAGTCGCCGTCGATCAACGTGCCGTCGGCGCCGAAGCGGGCGCCGCGGATGTCGTCGTTGCCGAAGAGACCGTCGACGAACACGAGGAGGTAGTTCGTGCCGTTGCTTGCGATCGCAGGCTGCACCTGGTTGCCGCCGCGGGGGCCGTTCACCGGGGTGTCGATGGTCAGCTCGGCGCTGATGGTGGGGTCGAGCACCGCGGGATACGCGGCGCCGTCGATCACGTCGGCGGGGACGCGCAGCACCAGCTGTCCGCCTTCGTAGCTGACGGGCACCGCGGTGCGCACGCCGGCTGCGTCGATGAACGTGCCGTGGCCGTAGCGTGCGCCCAGACCCGTGAGCGAGTCGGCGAAGTGCTCGCCGCTCGGGGTGGTCGCGATGTGGCCCATGCCGCTGGTGCCGATGCGCACCGAGAGCTCTCCGTTTCCGGCGGGTGCGGTCGCGAACGTCCAGCTCTGCTCGAGGCCATCCTGGGTGTTGCGCAGCGTCTCGATCACCGCGCCGCGGCGCAGGAGGATCGCTCCATCTTCAGTGCGGGTGTCGGTGACCTGCGCGTCGCTGCGCTCAGCGCCTCGGCCGATCCACTCGGTGCGCGCGGTGAGCGGGGTGGCCGCGTCGATGCGTGTCGAGGTCGCGATGAGCGAAGGGGCATCGGCGTGCGCGTTGCGGCCGCTCGGGAGCAGCGACTCGCGTGCGGTGTCGTGCGCCGGGAAGAACGAGACCGCGTCGCCCTCGAGCTCGACCCGGTGGGTCTCGGTGCCCGCGACGTACGCGCCGTCGTGCATGAAGAACGCCGCGCGGGCTCGCTCGATCGCCGACGCCATGTCGAAGGTGGGCGCAGACGGGTTGGCGAGCGCGTCGCGGCTGGTGGGCGCGGTGATCGGGGTGGCGGGCGCGGTGATCGGGGCCCGGGCGGTGACGCCACCGAGCGCGCCCGTCGCCCCGGAGGACGTTCCGTGTCCGGGATCGATCAGCGGCGCGCTGGTGAGGCCGGGTTCTTCGGCGCAGCCGCCGAGCAGCGAGCCTGCCAGTGTGAGGACCCCGAGGAGGGGGAATCGCAGTGTCTTCATGAGATGAGCGTCTCCGAGATGAGTAGACGAAATGAGTAGAGCAGTAGATGTGAAGCGGGAGAGAGTTTCGCCGCCTCGCTCCCCGAGCGAGGCACCGGACTAGAGCGAGAAGCGCTGGTACGGGGCGAGGCGGCCAGTTCTCCCCCAACCCGAGCGAGTTGGCGAGGGAACGTCAGACGCGCGAGCGGCGCCGAAGTTCACAGCGTGCTCGTGCCATAGTCGGCGCCGCATGGACATCACGCCCCTCGACGGCCACCTCTTCGGCCCAGGTCAGCCCTGCTTTGGGTGCGGGCCCGACCATCCGTACGGCTTCCGTCTCGCCTTCGAGCGCGAGGGCGACGCTGTCCTCACGCGCTTCACCCCGGGCGATCGCTACCAGGGCCCGCCGGGGATCATGCACGGCGGGCTCGTCAGCACGCTGGCGGACGAGGTCGCTGCGTGGGCGGTCATCGCGCTCGCCGGCAAGTTCGGCTTCACCGCGAGCTTCGACGCCAAGCTCAAGCGCGCGGTGCGGGTGAACGTCCCAGTCATCGCGCGCGCGAAGATCATCCGCGACCGCAAGCGACTCATCGACGTCGAAGCGACCATCGAGCAAGAGGGAGCGCTGGCCTACACCAGCCAGCTCAGGTTCGTGGTCCTCGACAAAGGCGGCGCCGAGAAGATGCTCGGTGGTCCCATACCTGACGCGTGGGAGCGCTTTTGCCGATGATCGTCGATCTCCGTAGTGACACGGTCACCCGTCCTTCGCTCGCGATGCGCAAGGCCATGGCCGACGCTGAAGTCGGCGATGACGTCTGGGGGGAAGACCCGACCGCGCGCGCACTGCAAGAGCGCGCCGCCGATCTCTTGGGGATGGAGGCCGCGCTCTTCGTGCCCAGCGGCACGATGGCGAATCAGATCGCGGTGATGCTGCACACGAGACCCGGCGACGAGGTGTTGCTCGCCAAGCACGCGCACATTCGTTTGTACGAGACCGGCGGCGCTGCGGCGTGGGCGGGCGTGCAGCTCGTCGAACTCGGCGACGGTGGCCGCTTCACGCCCGCGGACATCGACGCTGCGATTCACGGGGTGGACAGCCACGCGCCTCGCAGCGCGGCGATCGCTGTCGAGAACACCCACAACCGGAGCGGCGGCCGGGCGTGGCCGCTCGATGCGCTCGACGCGCTGATGGCACACGCGGCCAAGCTCGGCTTGCCGGTCCACGTGGATGGCGCGCGCCTGTGGAACGCGGCGAGCGCGCTCGGGGTCCCCGAGTCACGCCTCAGCCGCGGCGCGGCGACCGTGTCGGTGTGCTTCAGCAAAGGGCTCGGCGCACCCGCTGGCTCGGTGATCGCGGGGAGCAGAACGCTGATCGCCGAGGCCCATCGCCTCCGCAAGCGATTGGGCGGTGGCATGCGCCAGGTGGGGATCCTCTGCGCGGGCGCGCTCTATGCGATCGAGCACAACCGGCCGTTGATCGCCGAGGACCACCGCCGCGCGCGGCTATTGGCCGAAGGCATCGCTTCGATCGAAGGGCTCACCATCGATCTCGATGCGGTCGAGACCAACATCGTGATCTTCGGCGCCGCCGATCCCCGCGCGCTCTGCGTAAAGACCGCTGCGTCGGGTGTACTGCTCGCACCCTTCGGGCCGGGCGGCGTCCGCGCGGTGACACACCTGGATCTCGACGACACCGGGATCACCCGCGCGCTCGAGGTCTTGCGAACACTCTGATTGGCATTGCTACGTACCACTCGAGGGGTCGCGACCTCGAACAGCTCACTCGCCGCGACGGCGGTGTAGCCGTTGTCGCGGAAGCCTCGGAGGAACTTCTCGTCGAGCGCCGTGAGGGTGACCGTGCCGCTCACGCCCGCGCTCTACGCCCACTGCGCCCGTGGCGGCGCGGGCGGGCGATCGAAGGTCTGGGACATGCGGTAGATGGCGAGCCATTGGCCATCGGGGGATGGTCTCGGTTGCAGCCGTGCGCGTCAGTGTGGAGGGATCCGGGGCTTGCGGATCTTGCCGCGCACCACGTCGGGCGAGCGTGAGTAGGGCGACAGCGTTCCGTCGGCGGTTCGGTTCGCATCCAGCTGCGCGAAACCGGCCCAAGCGATCATCGCGCCGTTGTCGGTGCAGCTGGCGACCGGCGGCACGTAGAGCGTCACGCCCGCGCGCTTGCAGAGCTCGGCGCAGCGCGCGCGAAGGCCGCGATTCGCTGCGACGCCGCCGCCCAGCACCAGTCGCTTCACCTCGCGCTGCTGACACGCGAGCACCGCCTTGGTCGCGAGCGTGTCGACGATGGCTGACTGCACCGCCGCGCAGAGGTCGGCTATCGCTGCGTCGTTCGACGGGCGGCCCTCCTTCTCTACGTGGCGAGCGACCGCGGTCTTGAGCCCCGAGAAACTGAACTCGAGCGACTTTTTGTTCATCAGCGGACGCGGCATCGCCACCTTGCTTGCATCACCTTTGGCCGCGAGCGCGTCGATGCGAGGACCTCCGGGGTAGCCCAGACCGAGGAGCTTGGCGGTCTTGTCGAACGCCTCGCCCGCCGCGTCGTCGCGGGTCTGCCCGAGCAACACCTTCTCGAGCGGCGATCGCACCTCGTAGATCGCGGTGTGACCTCCACTCGCGAGGAGCGCGATGTAGGGGAACGCGGGCACAGGCGTCGACGCATCGGCCTCGTCGCGTCGTAGGAAGATCGCGTGCAGGTGCGCCTCGAGATGATCCACGCCCACGAGCGGAATGCCCTTGGCCCAGGCCATCGCCTTGGCGGCCTGGATGCCGACCAAGAGCGCGCCGTTCAGGCCCGGCCCGCGGGTGACCGCGATGGCGTCGATGGCGCTCAGGCCGCCGTCGATCTTCGAGAGCGCCTCCTCGATCACCGGCACCACGTTCTCGAGGTGCGCGCGCGCCGCGAGCTCCGGGACCACCCCTCCGAACGGCGCGTGCACGGCGATCTGCGAGGCGATGACGTCGGCCAAGACGTGACCCTGATCGTCGACCACCGCGGCGGCGGTCTCGTCGCAGGAGGACTCGATACCGAGGATCAGGCGAGGCACCCGCGGTGCTTAGGACCGAACGGTCCGGGCTGCACGTAGGAGCGACGGGGGAACCTCGCTGGTCGCGCCTGTCAGGTCGGCTTCTCGCAGCGTGCTTTCAGCGCGATCGCCGTCGCGTCGAATCCGGCTTGGATGTTCGCTCCGTACAGCGCGAAGACCAGCGGGACCAGCGCGCCCTCGAAGTCGTCCGCGGTCTCGTAGCGGGTCTCGGTCGGTGAGATCGCGGTGAGCCGCTGGTAGCGCTCCGCTTTCAAGAAGAAGGGGTGACCCATCACCGTCCCCCACCGGACCTCGCGGCCCTCTTCGCGCATCGAGACGCGCTCGCGCTGCTTCAGCGTCCGCCCTCCGGGCTTCATCGTGACGTGCAGCGTGAGCATCGTCCCCACGCTCACCTCGCCGTCGATCTTCACCAGGAACGGGCTCCACTCGGGGTACGTCGCGAAGTCGCTGAGCACGGACCACACCCGGTCGATGGGCGCTTCGATGATCGAATTCGCAGCGATGGTCCGCATCGCCGCGAGCATGCTTGACGCCGCTTCACGGGGCTACCACAAGGACACTGGTGAGCGCGCAGTCCGACGAGAAGCACAGGCTCTTGAGCGCCGAGTTGGTGCGCCTCGAGGGCGAACTCGGGGTGCTGGAGGCCCAGTGGAACAGGCGGCACTATCTGCTGCTCTTCGGCTTCCTGACCATCCCTGGCTATCTCTGGTTGGGACCGTCTGCGCTCGCGCTCGGCCTCATCGCGACGCCCGCGCTCTTCGCTACGCAGTCGTATCTGCTCGCCGTGCGCAAGGCCGAGTGCGTTCAGCTCATCGCCGAGGGCAAGGTCACGCTCTTGCGCCTGAGGCCGCCCGCGCCTACCGCCGACGTCAGCCCGCCGGCGGCGTGATCTCTCTCGCGCCGCTCGGGGGCGTGTAGCGAAAGGTCGAGGCCGCGATCGCGTCGGGGAACTCGAAGCTCGAGAAGTCGAAGCGGTTCCAGTTGTCTTCGTGGTCGCGGATGCTGACCCGGAGCACGACGCCCGCGGTCGCGGCGGTGTTGCTCACATAGAGCCGTATCCGCGAGACGTGGGGATCGGCCCGGCGCGGGGTCAGCTCGAGCACGTCGGAGTTCGCGGGATCGCCCTCGGCGCGCGCGACGAGCGCGAAGCGGTAGTCGCGATCGAGGCGCGCAGTGCCGGTCAGAAAGCCGAGCGCTGCGGAGGTGCCGTCGGCCGCGCCCGTCCAGAACTGTCCGGTCTCGCCCTCTTCACCAGGCTCGTAGTAGGTGAACGCGCTCCCGTCGCTGACGACGACCTTGCCGCTCGGGGCGGTGTAGTCGAAGCGGATGCGTCCGGGGCGCGAGATGGCGAGGTTGCCGCGCGAGGTGGTGGTGCGGCGGTACGCGCTCGACCAGTAGTGCTGCGCGAAGCGAACCCGAAGCCCGGTGGTGCTGTCGTAAAACGTCTGCACCCGGGAGGCGACCTCGGCGGCGGTCGGACCGCCCTGAGCAAAGGTGACGTTGGGGAGCCCGCCGAGCGCGAGGGCTGCGCTGCTGGTAGCGAGCCCACCGAGGAGCGCGCGGCGGGACAGGAGGAGACGGGGCGGGGACGAGCTTCGTTGGGTCATGGCTTCTTCTTCCCGCGTGCACGTTCTAGCCGCGGAAGGCGGCGGAGTATGGAGGTCCGCGGCTGTCGCATCAAACGCGGCTTCTTCGGCTTTCATTCATCCGGTTGCTTGCGGCCACAACTGTGTAGAATTGGCCCCCATGCCGGCGAAGCAGTCCCTGCCCGTGGTGTCGAGCGCAGCGAGCGCACCCACCATCCACGAGATCTACTCGGATCTCTACCACCACATGCCGAGCGGTTGGTACGTGCGCGCGCTGTCGACCGAGATGGTGCGGGGACAGGTGAAGACGGTGGATCTCGCAGGGCGCGAGCTCGTTTTGTTTCGCACCGAGGCGGGTACGATCGTCGCGACCGAGCCGCACTGTCCGCACATGGGCGCGCACTTGGGCCACGGCGGTCGGGTGCGAGGCGAGACGATCGAGTGCCCCTTCCACTCGTTCCGCTTCGCCACCGACGGCCGCTGCGTCTCGACGCCGTACGACGCGCCGGTGCCGCGCTGCAAGCTCGGCCTCATCGAGGTGCGCGAGCTGCACGGCCTCATCCTCGTGTGGTTCGGCGCGACCGGTGAAGCGCCGGCCTTCGAGGTGCCCGACATCGACACCGAGGGCTTCTCGCCGATGCAGATGCGGCGCTATCGCTTCCGGGGTCATCCCCAAGAGACCAACGAGAACTCGGTCGACTCGGGGCACTTCGGGATCGTTCACGGCTACCGAAACGTGAAGGTGCTGCGCGAGCTCCAGGCCGACGGCGCGTACCTCTCGGTGAAGTACGGGATGGACAGGCCCATGGTCCCGGCGCTGCCCAAGCTCGGCACGATGTACGCCGAGTTCTTCATCCACGTGTATGGCCTCGGGTACTCGCGGGTCGAGGTGGATCTGCCCGAGCTCGGGGTGCGCTCGCGACACCTGGTCTTCGCGACGCCAGTCGCGCCGGGAGAGCTCGAGATCATGGTGGGCTTCACGATGCGCTCGCTGCGCAGCGGCGCGGGCCTGAGCGGCAAGCGCCGCGGCGCGCCGCTCGGTTGGCTCGACGACGCTGCCGTCGCCATCGGCCTCGATGTCTTTCGGCGCGACGTCGAGCAGGACTTCGACATCTGGAAGCACAAGAAGTACGTCCACCCGCCCCAGCTCTCGCAGGCCGACGGACCCATCTCGTTCTTCCGGCGCTACTGCCGTCAGTTCTATCCCCAGGCGGCACCGACCCAGCTCGCCGAGGCGGCTGCGGAGTAGTCGGGGAGTCGGCGAACCGCTCGCCACTGCCGCCCTCGAGAAAAAGTCGGTCACACCTCGTCCTGCCCTGCATTGCCTCCTCCGAACGCGGCCACATCGGTCGCTTCGAAACAGGAGCAGCGCATATGGTTCAGTTCTTTCAAGAGGGTGGTTGGGGCATGTACCCGGTGACTGCGTTCGGCCTGGTGATGATCCTGGCCGCCGCGCGCTTCGCCTTCGATGGCGAGATGCTGCGCCTCCGCTTCGTGGGCGCATTGGGCGTCGTGCTCACGGTCGCGATGATCCACGCGATGCTCGCCGACGTCGCCGCTGTGTTCTCGTACGTTTCGGACGCTACCCGGGTGCCGGACAGCGAACTCGTCCGCACCATCTGTTTGGGCTTCATGGAGAGCACCCGCCCAGGCGCGTTGGGCGGCGCGATGTTAGTGCTCGCGCTCGTGCTGGTCGCGGTCGGGATGAGCCGCAGCACCGCGCGGGAGCTCCGCCTCCGTGCGGCGTCATGAGGGGAGCGCCGTCGGCCGCACCATCGTGGTGTTGCCGACGGCAACAGGCCCAGCGCCCGGCTCAGTGTGGCGCAGGAGCGTGGCTGTGTTTCACACCCGTCGAGCGTCCCGAGCACGGAGCAGAACGAGGCCGAGCGCGAACAGCAGCATGAGGGGCGCGTGCCTCGGGGTCACGTCGCTCACCGAGCAGCCGTAGCCGCACTCGGCCGCTGCCCCCGAGGCGATCAATCCGTCGGAGACCAGGGCGTCGAATCGCCCGCAGTACGCCGCATCCGTGGTCGTCCCGCCGCCTGCCCACGGCGTGCGCGTCCCCATCACCTCCAAGTCCACAGGGGCCTCCTCGCGGAAGTAGGCGTTGCTGCAGGTTCGCACCAGCGTGCCTCGGTGGATGTTGTTCACCTCGGGCAGCCCGGTGCCGCGCACGAAGACCGGGTCGAGGGTCATCTCCGCGGGGCTGAGCTCGGTGCTCAGACGCGTGAGGCGAATATGCCGGCGGAGCAGGGTTTCGGCGATGGCGCGAGGCTGGGTGATCTCCCGGTCGATCACCGCCGCCAGCCCCGCGGGATCGAAGTGCGCCGGCGCGCCGCAGGCCAGAGACGACGAGGCCAGGCAGTTGTAGTAGGCCGTCGCGTCCATCCCCGCGGGCGGGGTAAGGCCTCGCTGCAGCACGTCGAAGAGGAGCTGGTCGCCGCGGTAGCCTCGCGGGATCAACTCGGCGAAGAAGCGCCGGGCCGACGTCGCCGTGGCCAGATCGAGCACCGAAGGGAGGGTGACGGTGAGCCGAGGCATGCGTCCCGCGTAGTCCACCGCGAACGAGTGCCCGCCCAGGCGGTCCGCGGCCGACGCGACCGCGGCCTGGTAGCCGGCCGCGCTGCGAAAGAGCGCCGGGGAGGTGAGGTCCGGCTCCGCCAGCGAGTAGTTGCGTGCAGCCACCAGCGCATCGCCCAAGAAGAACGCGACGATCGGCATCGCGGGCGCTGCGGCGACCGCGGTCAATCGAATGGGAAGACACGCCTCAACCTCGCCCTCGGCCGGCGCGGGGCTGCGCAGGATGATGGGTCGCAAGACGCTCGAGACGCGCTGCGGGCTCAGGCGCAGCGCGACGAATCGGTAGCCGCCCGTCACGTAGGGCTCGAGCAGCGGCAGGGTCTGGACGGGCAGCTGGTAGCCCCGCTCCCCGAGCCACGTCATGACTTCTTCCGCGGTGCTCGCGCTCAGCACCACGGTCTCGTACGGGCCAATGGGTCCTTCGGAGAAGACGGTCACGCCCATCATGTCCGTGCCGGTGGGCGGGGGCACCAGCGGCGGGACGCTCTCCCCCGGCGTGTCGACGAAGTCCTCGGCGCCCACGACGAACATCGAGTCTCCGCAGAACGCGGGGCTGAGCTCTCGGCCATCGCGATCCACGCAGCGCGGATGGGGCCGACAGGTCCCCTCGGTGCGCTCATCGAGGGCGAACGTCGTGTCTCGACGAGAGCAAGCAAACGTCCAGTAGGCAAGCGGCCCAAGAGCGCGAGCGCAGCAGGACAAGCAGGATGGTGCGAGGTAACGTCGCGGTTACCTTCATGCACGCCCTCGACGCGCTCGGTAGCCCCATTCGGCGGGACATTCTGTTGGCGCTCCGCCAGAGCCCGCTCTCGGTCGGCGCGATCGCCGAGCGCTTCCCGGTGACCCGGCCCGCTATCTCTCGACACCTTCGGGTGCTGGAGGAGGCGGGCCTCGTCGAGCTGCGGGCCGAGGGGGCTCGCAACCTGTACGCCGTCAGGGTGCAGGGATTCCGCGCGGTGCAGTCGTTCCTCGACAGCTTCTGGGACGTCGCGCTGGGGCGTCTGGAAGCGCTCGCGCAGGCGGACGCGAAGCGCACCAAGAAGAGGTCGTCGTGATCGAGAAGTCCCTCTATCTGCCGTGCGCGCCGCAGCGTGCGTTCGATCTGCTGACTGAGGAAGCCGGCGCGTGTTGGCCCCCGATAGGCGACACACCAAGGACCCGCTGAGCACCATCCGTATGGAGCCGACCGGGCGCTTCTTCGAGCGAGGCACCGATGGAACGGAGGTCGAGCTCGGCGTGGTGCGGGTCTACTCGCCGCCCCATCGCTTGGTGCTCGATTGGTATCCGGGCACCGGGCCTGAGATGCCGACGCAGGTGGAGATCGTGCTGAGCCCCGCAGGGGAGGGCACCCGGGTGGTCCTCACCCACGGGCCGGGTCCGCTCAGTCTCGGGGTGTATCCCAAGCGCGCCAGTGCCTACGACCGGTCGTGGGAGCTGGTGTTTGCTTCGTGGGTAGAGGCCGCCACGGAGACGGCGGGATGACCCGCGTCATGCTTGACCGTCGGTAACGAACCGGTTACCACATCGACCATGAAGCGATTCGCGACGCGGACGACGATCTGATCACCAAGTGGATCCCCGACTTGCAGCCGGCGTTCGAGACGTTTGCCGCGTGTCTGAAGGGGCGCGCGGAGAAGGGCTGAATCATGGCGACCAAGAAGACAGCGACCGCGGACACGAAGAAGGCAGCACCCGCGAAGGTCGCGCCCGCAGCGGGCGTACCGAAGAAGGTGAAGGGGAGTGGCAAGGTCGGCGATCCTTGGGAGCTTCAGACCCCGACGCTGAGCGGTGAGCTCCAGATGCATCGCGAGCCGGACGCCGAGCCGCCAGCGCTCGTGTGTCAGGTGGGCAAGACCCAGCTCCGCTATCACCTGCGCGCCATCGAGGATCTCCACGCGATGCTGAAGAAGCACGGCGACTGGATGCCGCTCGGCAGCGCCGACGAACAGAAGCCCGCTGCCGAGGGGACCGTCGAGGCTTGGGGTCGCTCGCCCAAGAACCCCGTGGGCGGCTTCTACGGGATCAAGAAGGGCCTGCGTGGCCGCTTCGGGATGTACCTGCCGCCAGTGCTCGAAGTGCTCGGCCTGGCCGAGGTGGAGCACTTCCCCAAGGGCAACCGGATGCGCGCGAAGTAGGCCGGCCGTTGTACCATCCCGCCCGGTGAGCGAGACCGGGCTCAAGGCAGGCATGAGAGCGCGGATGTCGCGCGGACCTGCGCGCTTCTCTCAGACGCCGAGCCAAGGCTCGGGCGCCGAGCAGGCGGGCGCGAGCCTCGAGCTCCGCGAGGCCGTCGGCCGTACCCGCACCATCCTCGGCGTGGGTACAGGCCTCTGGGCGCTCGGCACACTCAGCGATCTGATCGTCGGCACTGGTGGGAGCGCGCCGCTCTGGGTGCTGCTCTCGGTGCGCTTCGGGTTCCTCGCGATCGCGGTCGCCGTCTTTCTTCGGCTGCGTCGAGCGCCACTCCCCACCGACCGCGCGTTCGAGCGGATGCTGGGTGTCCTCTACTTCTGCGCGACGTTCGCGCTGGGGATCTATGCGGTCGCTTGGGGCGGCATCGCGAGCCCGGCGGGTCACGGCGTCGCGGCGGTGCTCTGCGTGCGCGCGATCGGTCGTCCGTTGCCGCTGCGCCGCGGGCTGACCGGCCTGCTCGTGAGCGCGCTGGGCTATCCGCTCGCGCTCGGCATCGGCGCACTGGTCGCGCCTTCGATCGGCGCACAGTTCTCCGAGGCCGATGCCCTCGGCGGCTTCGCGATGCAGTCGGTGCTCACGCTGATGACCGCGGGGATCCTCGCCGTGGGCGGCGACACGACGTGGACGTTGAAGCAGCGCCTCTTCTCGACCCGCGTCGTGGGCCGCTATCGCCTGGATGAGAAGCTCGGCGAGGGAGGCATGGGCGAGGTGTGGCGCGCGTACCATCCCGCGCTTCGCAAGCACGTCGCGGTGAAGATCCTCCGAGGGGATCTCGCGAAGGGCTCCGCGCTCTCGCGCTTCGATCGCGAGATCGACGCGATGACCGATCTGAGCCACCCGCACACGGTGCGGGTCTTCGACGCGGGCCAGACCGACGACGGCCTCTACTACTACGCGATGGAGCTCTTGAGCGGGCAGACGCTCGGCGATCTGGTCCGCAGCGAGGGCCCGCTGCAGCCCGCGCGTGCAGTGCACTTGGTGCGGCAGGCGGCGCGGGCCATCGCCGAGGCCCACGAGAAGGGGCTCATCCACCGGGACATCAAGCCCGAGAACCTCTTCGTGTGTGATCTCGGCGGCGAGCGCGACTTCGTGAAGGTGCTCGACTTCGGGATAGCGAAGCTGATGGATCAGTCGGACGCGACGCTGACCCACGAGGGCATGGTGGTGGGCACGCCTGCGTTCATGTCCCCCGAGCAGTGCATCGGTCAGGCGATAGATAAGCGCAGCGACGTGTACTCGCTTGGTGCGGTGCTCTGCTTCACCCTCACCGGCGCGGCGCCGTATGGCGATCAACCCATCGCGCGGGTGCTCGCGGCGCACATGAGCGATCCCGTCCCCGATGTCAGCATGGCGATGCCGTGGGTCGCGCCGCCGGCGCTGATAGCGCTCGTGAGCCGCACGCTGGCCAAGGATCCTGGCGAGCGTCCCGAAGGCATGGAGGCGCTCGATAACGCGCTCGCGGCGCTCGGCGACCTCAAGGAGCTCGCGGTGAAAGATGGGCAGCGCCGCACCCAAGAGATCGGGGTGAGCGGCACCGCCCAGACCATGGTCAGCGAGAACACCGAGACCCTGGCCGGTGATTCGTGAGCGCGCTTCTCCGGCCCCGCGCCGAGTTGGGGCTGGTATTTCGTGCTCGTTGCCCTAGTCTCACGGGCCCACGGCGGGACACTTTCTCGCCTCTACAAGATTTGGAGCACCCGATGACGTTCACCCTCCCCGAGCTGCCTTACGCCAAGGACGCTCTCGCCCCGCACCTCTCTGCCGAGACCCTCGAGTACCACCACGGCAAGCACCACGCGGCCTACGTGAACAACCTGAACAATTTTGCGAAGGACGATCCTTCGATCGCGGGCAAGTCGGTCGAAGAGCTCGTGCGCACGGCGCAAGGCAAGGTCTTCAACAACGCAGCGCAGGTCTGGAACCACACGTTCTACTGGAACTCGCTCAAGCCCGGCGGCGGCGGCGAGCCCACGGGCGCCATCAAGGACGCTCTCGACAAGAGCTTCGGCAGCTTCGGCGACTTCAAGTCGAAGTTCAGCGCGACGGCGGCGGGTCACTTCGGCTCGGGCTGGGCGTGGCTGGTGAAGACCGACGCGGGCCTCGAGGTCATCGACTCGCACGACGCGGGCTGCCCGCTGGCGCAGGGCAAGACGCCCATCCTCACCTGCGACGTCTGGGAGCACGCCTACTACGTCGACTACCGGAACGCGCGGCCCAAGTACATCGAGGCCTGGTGGAACCTGGTGAACTGGGACCACGCCAACAGCCAGCTGTAGTCGTAGGCGGCGGATAGCCGCCGCTCGCGACCGTCGAACGCCGACCTTCTGCATGGAAGGTCGGCGTTCTCGTTGGTGCCTCAGCGGCCGTTCGAGTAATTGCCCGTCGTGCGTATCGCTACTTGGAACGTGAACTCTCTGAGCGCTCGCCTCGAGCGGGTGGTCGGTTGGCTCGATCGGGCGCGGCCCGATGTCCTCTTGATGCAGGAGACCAAGCTCCCTGACGACGGGATGCCCATCGATGCCTTTGCGAAGGCCGGCTACGAGGTGGTGCACCACGGGCAGGGGCGATGGAACGGCGT
>Ga0105047_10004979_pt1 | contig 22975 bp, 17 predicted proteins | sample MAT04_FD_78384 | JGI IMG/M metagenome (GOLD analysis project Ga0105047, IMG submission 78384) | Freshwater microbial communities from Lake Fryxell liftoff mats and glacier meltwater in Antarctica - MAT-04 (megahit assembly) | ecosystem: Environmental > Aquatic > Freshwater > Ice > Liftoff... | reverse complement strand
GAACCTGGCCGAGGACCTCGACCGCGTCAGCACGACGCGGACTGTCGGGGTCATGCTGCCAAGCTCGGCGGCCTTCCCGATCGCCGCCTTGGCGGGGTGGATCAGCGGTCGCACGGTCGTCCCGCTGAACTTTCTTCTCAAGCCTGAGGAGCTGCAGTACGTCATCGACGACTGCAAGCCCGACACGGTCATCACTGCCACGGCGATGCTTGACTACCTGGGCTACCGCCCGCAGCGCGTCCGCCTGATGGAGATGAACAAGCTGACGCTCAAGCGCGTGCCCGACTGGCGCTTGCCCGCGACAGCCGCCGACGAGGACTTGGCCGTGCTGCTGTACACCAGCGGGACCAGCGGGAAGCCCAAGGGTGTGATGCTCAGCCACGGGAACCTCAGCGCGAACATCGAACAGTGCCGCGTGCATGTGGGCTTTGATTCGCGCGAGGTGCTCTTTGGGGTGCTGCCGCAGTTTCACAGCTTTGGGCTGACGGTGCTGACGCTGTTGCCGCTGACTATTGGGTGCAAGGTGGTGTACGCGCCGCGGTTTGTGCCGCAGCGGATCGTGCGTTTGTTCCGCGAGCACCGCCCGACGGCGATGATCGCGATCCCGAGCATGTACAACGCGTTGCTGCACGTCAAGGACGCGGAGGCGGCAGACTTCGCGAGCCTGAAGTACGCCGTCTCTGGCGGCGAGCCGCTGCCGGGCGCGGTGACCGACGGGTTCTTCGAGCGATTCGGTGTGCGGATTGCCGAGGGCTACGGGCTGACTGAGACAACGCCAGTGACGAACTGGTGCCGCCCGCACGAGTATCAGCGCGGGAGCGTGGGGCCGGCGCTGCCGGGGGTGGTTGAGAAGATCGTTGATCTCGAGAGCGGGCGCGAGCTGGGCGTGAACGCCGACGGCGAGGTCCGTATCAAGGGTCCGAACCTGATGCAGGGCTACTTCAACCAGCCCGAGCTCTCGAAAGCGGCCCTTGACGAGCAGGGCTTCCTTCGGACTGGCGACATCGGCCGCATCGATGACCGCGGGCACCTTCACATCACCGGGCGGCTCAAGGACATGCTGATCATCGGCGGCGAGAACGTCTTCCCGCGTGAGATTGAGGAGGTCCTCAACGCGCACCCTGACGTGAAGGACTCGGGCGTAGTTGGGCGCAGCGACCCGATGCGCGGCGAGGTGCCGCTGGCATTCATCGAGCTGAAAGAGGGCGTGAGCTTCAACCGCCAGAGCGTGCTGGACCACTGCCGAGGGAGGCTGGCGGGTTACAAGGTGCCCAGTGAACTGGTGGTGATGCCCGAGCTGCCACGAGGGCCGACTGGTAAGGTGCTGCGCCGCGCATTACGGACGCAGGCCGCTCCCACTATCACGTGAACGCTTTTCTTGGCGACAATGAAGGTCCCGGGCGGCAGGCCGGGTTGCGCTGAAAGCAACCCGCCCGTTCCGCCTTGTTCGCTGCGCTCACGTGAAACCTTCGGGGGTTGAGAACCACCGCTCCGTAAGGCCAAGAAGGCACGATGGAATCCTGCCCCACGCCAGGCAAGAAGGCAGGATGAAATCCTGCCCCACGCGAGGCCAAAAAGGCAGGATGAAATCGTGTCCTACGCGATCTCGCCAACGACGCCTCGATAACGCCCGCCGAGCCGGGTTGCGCGTCACAGTCCGCAGCCGCCATGCTCGAACTGGGGCCTCAAGGGTTGAGCGGGGCGGGAAGGTTTCCGATGCTCTGGCTCGGGCCACGCGTGGAGGCGAGGCCCGAAGTCAACGCGACCGGCCCGACGTTCGGGTCCGGCGCAAGCAGCACGAGGAGCAATTGCATGCGTAAGGCCTTTACCCTGATCGAAATCCTGATTGTCGTGGTCATCCTGGGCATTCTGGCGGCGATCGTCATCCCGCAGTTCACCCAGGCAAGCACCGACGCGCAGATCGGTAACGTCAAGACCCAGCTGAACACGATCCGCAACCAGGTCGAGATGTTCCGCGTCCGCAACAACGGCAACTATCCCTTCAGCGCCACGGCTCTGGTCTGGACGCCGCTAGTTGGCGCCAACTACCTGCGCCAGGCCCCGGTCAACCCCCGCACCAACAACTCGACGGTCATCACGGGCACCAGCCACGCCGCTGGTACGGCCGCCAGCGGGTGGGTCTGGAACGACACGACCCGGACCATGTTCGCCAGCTACTTCGATGAGGCCGCCAACAACGGCGGCGGCGGCTGGACCAACTAAGCCCCGCGGCTTGATCTGATTTCAACCCCCTCGCGGCTTCCTTGATCGGATGCCGCGAGCTTTGCAGGGACAAGTGAGCCTGACATGAACGAAGCCAGCGAAACCGCGCAAACCCGCACCATGTTCACGCGTTTGACGCGCGCGGGGTTCACTCTGATAGAGGTGCTGATTGTCGTGGTCATCCTGGGCATCCTGGCCTCGGTGGTCATGGGCTCGTTCCTTTCAGCCACTGAGCAGAGCGCCCAGACGGTGGCCATCAGCGAGCAGGCCAAGGTGCGTCGGCACGTTGAGGCCTACCGCGCCATGTACCGAAGTGCGATACCCGCCGTGACCGAGGGTGACGGCACCTGGGGCCCGCTGGTGAGCGAAAACTTCATGACCCGTGCGCCGAGCAACCCGTGGGTTGGCGGCGTCAACGGGCGCAGGATCATCTTCCGCGCTACACCCGACACCGCCTACACCGACCAGTACGGGTGGGTCTTCGACGCCGCGACGGGGCAGGTCTGGGCCGCGAGCATTGATGCGTCTGGAAACCCGCTGCCGAAGCCTTGAGGTTTGCGGCCATCGGCTGCTGGATTCACGCCCGCAAAGGGTCGATGAGCAGCAGACCGCTCGCAGGCCCAAGCCCATGTGGCCCTGCCCGCGATCCGCACGACCCTTGTCCGCCTGGAGCAGCGTTATGAGCAACGAATCACGATCGATGAGCCGCGGCGAGAAGCTGATGGTCGCCTTGGGCGTCCTGCTTGCTGGCAACCTTGCGCTCACGCTGGCGGGGATCGCCGGAGCAACCAGCTCTGCCAGTGCGCAGGTGCAAAGCTTTGGGCAGCGTCCGCAGGCGTCCGAGGCCGGCGCGGGCGGGGGGCCCGTGTCGCCGACTACTAGCGTGCAGGTCCTCAGCCGCCTGGGTGACCAGATGGCCGAGATGAACCAGCGGCTTGATCGCATCGAGCGCAAGCTCGACGGCGAGCTGAGGGTCAAGGTCACCTCGATGCCCGCGCAGGCCCAGCCCAAGCAGTAAACCCGCGCCACCAGCGACGGGCAGGAGCCGACATGAACCGTGCAGGGAAACCCCAGGGTCGATCCTCCGCGATGGCCACCCGCTATCGCAGCGCTCGCGGGCTGACGCTCATCGAGGTGCTGGTGGTGGTCTTCATCCTGGGCCTGGCCGGGGCGATGGTCATTCCGACGATGGGCAGCACGGGCATCCTGCGAGTGCAGGGCGCGATCCGCACGCTGGTGGCTGACATCACCTTCGCGCAGTCGGACGCGATGGCCTTTCAGCAGGCCCGCGCCATCCTGTTTGATCAGCCCAACAACTCCTACCGCGTCGTGCAGGTCATCAACGGGACGGTCGATGCCGCGAACACGATGTACGACGGGTCTCGCGAGGGCAAGCGGATGCTCGTGAACCTCAACTCGCCGGACTTCGGCGGTGCGCGGATGACCAGCGTCAATTTCGGCACGGGCGCCGCCGCCAGCTTGCTGGTCTTTGACGATCTGGGCACCCCCGTGGCCGACCCCTCGGGCAACACGCCCAGCAGCGGCGGACGGATCCGCGTGCAGGGTCAAGATTCGGTGCATGAGATCATCGTTGAGCCGTACACGGGCCGGATCAGCGTGCGTCGCATCAGCGGAGGCTAAGCCGTGAATGACCCTGCGATGGCCTCTAAGCGATGTGGGCGGACCCTCTGTGGCGGGCGTCTGAGCTTCACCATGTTCGGTGCGGTGGTCTGCGCCTTTGGCATCTTGCTGTGGTCGCGTCTGCTGCTGGTGACCAAGCCCCCGCGCGTGGCGATGGCCGAGCCGGCGCCGGCGGTCTTGGAGGACGCCCCAAACAACTTACAAACACCGCACGGCGCAAACCCGGGTCGCGCGCCGTGGCAGCCCCAAGCCCAGCCGGCACGGCCCGCTCAGCCCGCACAGCCGGCACAGCCCGCACAGCCCGCACAGCCCGCACAGCCGGCAGAGATTCCCTAGCTTCCCAATCGATCGGCTCCGCATGAGGATCTGACGGGTCGCAGGCCAATCACGGCCAGCCACCCCGGGAGCCTCATCATGAATCTGTCCTCCGATCGACCTTTCCTTCTCACCGCGAGCACACGCACGCTGGCCCTGACCACCCTGGCCGGGCTCGCCCTCGCCTCGCCCTTTGCCACAGGCGTTGCGCTCGCCGGCGGCGCGGGCTGCAACATCAACCAGTTCGGTATGCCCGACTTTGACCAGCGCCGCCAAGGCCTGGCCAACAACGGTTCCAACCACTGCGTCCCCACCAGCAACGCCAACGTCCTGGGCTACTTCGCCACTCACGGCGCCCCCGGTGCCTTCCCCGGGGTTGACAAGACCTACGGCCAGGAAGACTACAACCAGATCACCGCCAACATCAACCTCCTTGGCGCCTTCATGAACACCAGCGGCACCGGCGGCACCACCGGGACCAACGGCTACAACGGGCTCGTGGCGTGGACGCAGCTGTTCGCGCCGGGACAGTTCAGCGTCTACCGCTTGGGTGGGGCCCAAGTCAACCCCGTCAACTTCTTCATCTACCGCGTCGTCTACGGCGGCTATTTGTCCCCCTGCTACGGCCGATACACGTTCGTCGGCGGAAACACCGGCTGGAATCGCAACGGTGGGCACTGCGTCACCCTGTTCCAACTCGAAAACTGGTGTGCTAACAACCCGACCTTCCACTACCGTGACCCCGCCGCCGATGAGGGCAACGTTGCCAACCGCCTGACTAGGCAGTCAATCGGCGGCGGCACGAGCTTCACCTTGTCCAAAGATACCGCCCGCTATGAAGGCACCAACAAGAGCCTCTGGCGCATGAACACCGGCGCCAACGACGGGGTCAAGCGCGCCCTGGACGGGCTCTACATCATCGTCCCCCACGTTTCGATTCAGGCCACCGGCAGCGTCGTCAACTTCGTCTTTTCCTTCCCCTCGAATAGCTTTACGCCGCCGCCCTCGGTCCCGACCGGCGGCACCGTTCTTAACCACTCGCTCCTCTCGGACCTTGCCTCGCTGGCGGTGATCCACCCCAACCGTCTGGGCACCCCCTCGGCCGTGACGCAGGTCTTCCCCGGTGACAACTCCCGCCGCACTCTCGGCGACGTCAGCACCACGCACCTGGCCATCGGCCGCCGCGGGCAGGTGTACGTGGTTGACACCGGCAACCTTGTTGCCATCGACAGCAACCCGCTGCCCCCGCTGCCTCCAGTCGAGCTTGCCCGCTTCAACCTGGGCACTACGCCCGAGGCCATCGGAGTTGACCCCCGCACCGACGAGGTCGTGGCGTTCATCCCCGCTGGCGCGGCCGGGCCACGAGTTCAGCGCTTCACCAAAAACCTTGTGCCGCTCGGCGGCGGGTTCTACCCCAGCGTCCCCGGCAACGGCGCACTGAAGATCAAGCCGGGCCCCCAGCCCGGGCACTGGTACCTCGCACGCGTCGGTGATGGCTCGATCAAGCGGATCATCCCGCCCGCGGCCGTCGGCGGCAGCTTCACCGCCGGGCCGATCATCGACCTCCCCGGCACCGACACCCTCCAGGACTTCAACTTCCATGAGGCGGGCATGGTCTACAACCGGCCGATCGTCGGCACGCCCAGCTTCCAGCTCCGCGCCATGAAGCCCGACGCCAACGGCCGCTGGGCCGCCGACCCGACCAACCCCTTCGACGGCCGCCCGAGCGTCGGCATCATTAGCTTCAGCAGCAACGCCGACAACTACGACATCGCGCTCGACGGGCCCGACGATGAGATCGGCCCCAACCCCGAGGACTTCCCCTCCGTCCCCGACTGTGTTGCTGACATCGCCAGCGCCGGTGTTATCACCGACCCCGACGGCGAGCTGACCTCAGACGACATCATCCTGTTCATCCGCTGGTTCACCACCCGCGACGAGCGCGCCGACGTCGCCAGCTCAGGCCCGGTCGCCGGTCCTGACGGCGAGTTCACTGCCGACGACATCATCTTCTTCATCAACAGCTTCTTCCAGGGTTGCTAAGCCGCGGGGCACCTCGCCCGCCACAGCTAAAGCACGCACGGTGAGTCGGGGGTGGGTCAAGACGCACGCGTCTGGCCCGCCCCCGCTTTTCATTGCGCATGTTGAGCCGTACGCCACGCAAGTTCCGAGCAGCACGCTCACTGCTTGTCGAAGCTCAGGCCCTTGGTCACCATCTGGGCCCGCACCGGCGCCTCGTGCTCGGAACCAACCAGGTCTCGGGCTATCGCGATCATCTCGGGCTGGTCACCCTTGGCCTCGGCAAGGTTCCATGCGAGCGTGAGCGCCAGCAGCGTTGCGGGGTCTCTCGGGCCATAGACCGCCCGGGCCCGCGTCACCAGCGTCTCGATCGCCACCCCCGCTTCGTCAAGCCGCTTGAGCTGAAGCAGACACGTCCCGTACAGGCCCAGGGCTGTGAGCGTCTCGCGATGCTCGGGCCCAAAGCGCTGCGTCCGCGCGTCGAGCACGGCCTTGATGTCGGGCAATGCCTGATCAAAGCTGCCCATGCGCATCAGAAACTTCGCGCGCATGGCGATCGAGAACAGCGTGCTGGGATGCGTGAGGCCCAGCACCCTGCCGCGCCGCTCAATCACCTGCGTCATACTCACAATCGCCGGTGGCAGGCGGCCCAGCTCGCCTGTGTACGTGGCAATGTTGTGCAGAGTCAGCAGGGTGTCGGGGTGGTCGTCGCCCAAGCGGTTCTTGCGCGAGACGTAGATCTCGCAGATGATGCGAAAGGCTTCCTTGCGCTCGCCAAGCTCTTCAAGATCTACTGCCAGTTCAGACCGGACCAAGTCGATCCGCGGGTCGTTCTCGGGCAGCGCCGGACGCATGTCCGCCAGCAGCGCTCGGTAGCCCTCCACCGCCGCGACCCGATGCTCCTTGCTCGCGAGCACCACCCCCGGCTTGCCCGCCGCGATTGTCGCCAGCCGCGCATTGAAATGCGCAGGGCTCTGCGCGCCAAGTTGGCCCGCCAGCTCCAACGTCTGCCGGGCCATGGCCTGCGCCGCCCCGGCCTGCCCCATCGCGATCTGCGCCCGCACGAGCGTGCAGCGGTTCTCGATCGCCGCCACGCTTGCGCCGCGCGGGGTTGAGTCCAGCAGGTCCATCGCCCGCCGCGCGTGCTTCTCGGCCAGCGCGTAGTCGCCCAAGGCCAGCCGGGTTTCGGCGATCGTCGCCAGCGTTGTCGCCAGCCCGTACGCGTCCTTGCCCGCGTCGCCCAGCTGCTTGGCATCTGGCGAGAGCTCGGCCTCCGCCGCCGAGAGCATCTGACGCACCGTGATGTCCTGCCCGCGCGTTTCCGCCGGGCTCGCCGCCGTCAGAATCCGCCGCATCATGTCCGTCGCCGCCCGAGCGCTAAAGGCCTCTTGCTGTGCTGCCTGACGCTCTCGCCGCGCCACCGCCGCCTGCCAGCTTGTCGCGACGGTCCCGCCCGCGAGCGCCAGCACCAGCACCGCGCCGGCCGCCACCGGCAGGCGGTTGCGCCGCACCACTCTGCGCAGCCGCTCTACGCGCGTGTAGCGCCGCGCGGTCACCGGCTCGCCCGCCAGGTAACGCTCGATGTCATCCGCCAGCGCCGACGCGTGCTCGTAACGGTCCTCAGGCCGGCGCGCCAGAGCCTTGACCACGATCGCCTCGACCTCCACCGGCAAGTCACGCACCACCGTGCGCGGCGTCGGCGCGTCGGTCTCCGCGATCGACCGCAGCGCCGCCGGAAGGCTCATGCTGTCGGTCTGCCGCGGCGGGCGCCCGCATAGCAGCTCAAAGCCGATAGCGCCCAGCGCGAACACATCGCTGCGGACGTCGACCATCGCGGGGTTCCCGCCGGCCTGCTCGGGGCTCATATACGCCAGCGTCCCGACGATCTGGTGCCCTGTCGCGCTCAACGTGGCGCTAACGCCAGCGCCGCCAGCCCCAAACCGCACCAGCCGCGCAACGCCAAAGTCCAGCACCTTCGCTTGTCCCTCACGGCTCACGATGATGTTCCCGGGCTTGAGGTCACGATGAATCACCCCGCGCTTGTGCGCGTAGTCCACCGTTCGCGCAATCTCCGCCACCAGCTCCAGCACGCGCCGCATAGAAGGGCGCTGCTCCTGCACGAACCGGTCCAGCCGCTGGCCCTCGACAAGTTCCATCGCGATGTACGGGCACGCAACCCCCAAGAGCTTCTCGGTCCCCGCGTCAAAGACCTGCGCAATACCCGGGTGCGTCAGCATGCCAAGCGCCTCGGCCTCGTGCGCAAACCGCCGCGCAAGCCCCGGCGTGACCACCCCCGATCCCAGCACCTTCACCGCCACCTCGCGCCGCGGGGTCGCCTGCTGCGCGCGATAGACCACGCCCTGCCCGCCGCGCCCAAGCACGCCCGTGAGCGTGTACCGCCCCAGCGTTGCCGGTAGTGCCAGCGCAGGCTCCGCCTCAGCACCATCGCCGCCAGCGGGCACGCCCAGCCGCGAGGCCACCTCGCCAAGCGGCGCATCGAGCAGCTCTACGTGCCCCGGCTCGCTGACCGCCAACAGCGCCGACAGCTCATCGCCGAGCGACTCATCGTGCCGGTACACCTCGCGCACCACGGCACTGCGCCCCGCTCCGTCCAGCGGCATCGCCTCCTCGTAGAACTGCTTCAGCTTGCTGTGCCGATCAACGCTCATGGCCCGCTCCACGCCTCAGGCGCACGCACCGCCAAACATCCACGCCACCAACGCCGCAATCCCATGTCACCCCACGTCACCCCACGTCAGTCCATGTCTGCCAATGTCGGCCCATATGAGCCACGTCAGCCCACGTCACGCGCGGGCCGCGGTCCGCCGCCGCACCTCGCTTGTCAGCCACGCGCGCGCAAACGCCCAGTCGTTCTTGATTGTCGCGGGCGACACGTCCAGCACCTCACCGGTCTGCTCAACCGTCAGCCCCGCAAAGAACCTGAGCATGACGACATCATGCTGCCGCTTGTCGCGTTGAGCCAGCTCGTCGAGCGCCCCGTCCAGCTCGAGCAGGTCCTCGGGCGTTGAGCAGGCCGTCCGCGAGTCCATCGATGGCAGCTCGCTGGCGACTTCAGCCTCGCGTTTGCGCCGCGCCTGCACCTGCCTGGCCCGGTCGATCAAGATCCGCCGCATCGCCGTCGCCGCCGCGCCAAAGAAATGGGCTCGGTTCTGCCACCTGACCTGCCCGGGCCCAACCAGCCGCAAATACGCCTCGTTTACCAGGGCCGTGGGCTGCAGCGTCTGCCCGGGCTGCTCACGGGCCATCAGCCCACCTGCGAGGCGGCGCAGCTCGTCATAAACCAGCGGGAACAGCCGCTCGGTGGCGCGCAGGTCACCAGCTGCCGCCGCGTCGAGCATCTGCGTCACATCCGAGTTCAGCATGGGCCTGTCATCACCGGCCATGAACTCCAGTCTATCACAGGCCCGCCAACGTGCCACCCGAATAGACGCCCCACACGCACCCTTGATCTTGCTTCCGGACGCGCACAGCCCCGCCCATTACCCGTCCACGCACCGTAACATCCGGCCATGAGCATCGCCCCGACGCCCGCGAGCCCTCACGCCGCCGCCCCTGTCCTTGCCCTTCGGACCGTCCGCGCGCCCCGCGGCACCGCGCGAACCTGCAAAACCTGGCAGGCCGAGGCCGCACTCCGAATGCTCATGAACAACCTCGACCCAGAGGTCGCCGAAGTCCCCGAGCAGCTCATCGTCTACGGCGGGCGCGGCAAGGCCGCACGCTCATGGCCCGCCTTTGACGCCATCGTCGCCGCCCTGCAAGCCCTTGATGCTGACCAAACTCTGCTGGTCCAGTCGGGCAAGCCCGTCGGCGTCGTCCGCACGCACACCGACGCGCCGCGCGTGCTCATCGCCAACAGCAACCTCGTCCCGCACTGGGCCACCCAGCAGCACTTTGACGATCTGGAGCGCAAGGGCCTGATGATGTTCGGGCAGATGACCGCCGGCTCGTGGATCTACATCGGTACCCAGGGCATTCTTCAGGGCACCTTCGAGACCTTCGCCGAGTGCGGACGCATGCACTTTGGCGGCGACCTCTCCGGCCAGCTTTGCGTCACCGCTGGCTGCGGCGGTATGGGCGGCGCACAGCCGCTGGCCATCACCATGGCCAAAGGCACGGCCTTGATCGCCGACGTTGACCTCGACCGACTCAACCGCCGCGCGGCCGACAAGTACCTCGACGAGGTCATCACGCCCACTGGCAACACCCGCGCCGAGATCGACGTGGCCATCGACGCCGCGATCGACCGCGCCGTCAAGTATGCCAGCGAGAAACGGGCCCTCTCCGTCGGCGTCCACTGCAACGCCATCGAGCTGCTCGAACGCCTGCTCGAACGCCAGATCAAGCCCGACGTGCTCACCGACCAGACCAGCGCCCACGACCCGCTCATCGGGTATGTGCCACTGGGCATGACCGAGGCCCAGGCCAAGCTCGAGCGCGCACGCGACGCCGTTGGCTATCAGCGCCAGTCCATGGCCAGCATGGCCCGCCATGTCCGCGCCATGCTCAACCTCCAGAAGCGCGGCACCATCACCTTTGACTACGGCAACAACATCCGTCAGCGCGCCCTCGACGCCGGCGTAGCCGACGCCTTCGACTTCCCGGGCTTCGTACCCGCCTTCATCCGCCCGCAGTTCTGCCTGGGCCGCGGCCCCTTCCGGTGGGTTGCACTCTCCGGCAACCCGCGCGACATCTACGTCACCGACCACGCCATGCTCAAGCTCTTTCCGCGCGGCGGCAGTGCCTACGCCGACCGCATGCACAACTGGATCCTCGGCTGCCACAAGCATCCCGAGGCGCTCCTCGCGGGCGACTTTGACAGCTGCGCACCGCGCTTTGCCTTCCAGGGCTTGCCCGCGCGCATCTGCTGGCTTGGCTACGGCGAGCGCGACAAGGCCGGCGTCATGTTCAATGACCTCGTCGCCACCGGCAAGGTCGCAGCGCCGCTGGTCATCGGGCGCGATCATCTCGACTGCGGCTCGGTCGCCAGCCCCAACCGTGAGACCGAAGCGATGCTCGACGGCACCGACGCCGTCAGCGACTGGCCCCTGCTTTGCGCGATGGTTGCCACCGCCAGCGGATCATCGTGGGTCAGCATCCACCATGGCGGGGGCGTGGGCATCGGCTTTAGCCAGCACTGCGGGCAGGTCATCGTTGCCGACGGCACGCCCGCGTGTGCCGTGCGACTCCGCAATGTTTTGACCAACGACCCAGCGATGGGCGTGTTCCGCCACGCCGACGCCGGCTATCCCGACGCACAAGCCTGCGCCGACGCCAAGGGTGTCAACATTCCCATGCGGAACTGGTAGCTGGCCTCCCCTAGTCCTTGCAGAGGGCGAGTTTTCTAACCCGCCTCCTCCCTGACTGTCTCGCTTCACCCCACTTCGCGCCCTCGGGGTTGCTCCTTAGCTCATCCGCCTTCACGCGCGATGCGCTACCAGTACGCGGTCAAGCCCATCAAGGTCCTTGACCACCGCGGCCTCCGCAAGCCCCTGCGTCGACCGGGCAAGTTCGAGCACCGCCGCGCTGGTACATGCCGCGATCTCGACCAGCAGCAACCCGCCGGGCCCGAGATAGTGGGGGGCTTCACGCACGATCGGCCCAACCAGCGCTAGCCCGTCAACGCCGCCGCGCAGCGCCAGCGATGGCTCATGCTCACGCACGTTCGTCGGCACCGCCTCCCACTCATGGTCCGGAATGTACGGCGGGTTCGCCACCAAATAGTCAACGCCCCCGCGTAAACCTTCCGGCAACGCGCTTAGCAAGTCGCCCGCGTGCAAGCTCACGCGGTCGGCGAGGCCCAGTGCCAAAGCGTTCTCACCTGCCAGCGCCAGCGCGTCCCGTGAAATGTCCGTTGCGTGCACCGCCGCCCCGGGCAGGTGCTTGGCCAGCGCCAGGGCCACACACCCGCTGCCGGTGCACAGGTCAACCACCACCGCGCCCGCTTGCTGCGTCGGCCCTGCCTCGGCCAGCGCGCGCCGCCGGGCCCGGGCGTGCTGCAGCACGCGCTCGACAATCAGCTCGGTGCAGGGCCGCGGGATCAGCGCGCGCTTGTCGCACCGCAGCGTCAGGCCGAAGAAGAACGCCTGGGCCGTGAGGTACTGCACCGGCTCGTACTTGAGCGCCCGGGCCATCAGCCCGCGCAGCGTCGCCAGCTCGCTCGCGGAGGCGGGCCGGTCCGGGTCGGTAAACAGGTCGAGCCGCTTGCCGCCGATCACGTGCGTCAGTAGGATCTCGCTGGCCAGCCGGGCTTCTTGGACGCCCTTTGCGGTCAGCGCTTGGCCCGTCCAGGCTAATAACCTTCGTGTCGTCCATGCCTGGGCGTCAGGGCTTGCCAGCGCCGGGCGTGCATCGGTCATGTTTGCAGTGTAGATTCATTGTCGGGTTCCCGGCGGACGCGCGGCGTCCGTGCCCGCCAGCGATCAAGGCTCGTGGCTATGGCCCAACCGCACCTGTCATCCTGGGACCGGCTTGATCTGGTCTATGACGAACTGCACGCGACCGTGCGCGGGCAATCGTCCGCCGCCGCGGCCATACGCGCCAGCGCGCGATGCGAACGCTACGAGCGCGCCGCCAGATCGCTCGAAGACCGTGGCGCGGCAGACCCGTTCGTGCAGGCCCAGCTTCAAGAGCTGGCCGAGGACTACGTCAAACGCATCCGCCACTGGTCAACCCGCCGGACTGGTGAGGACCACCCGCCGGCGCTGGGCGTGTTTATCGCCGCCGTGGGCTTTATCGGCCCGCTGGCGCTGGTGGCGGCGGTTGGTGCCGATGACCGCCTTGCGCCCCTGCGCTGGTGGCCGACGGCGATGCTCACTGCGCCGCTAGCGCTGCCCTCTGGCTGGCTGCTGCTGCGGTCGATCTTGCGCGGGCTGCGCGGCTCAACCAGCCTTGATGAAGCGCTCGACGCGCGCCTCTGCCCCGACTGCGGCATGCGCCTTGAGGGTCAGGCACCCGCGGTGCGGGCCGAGCTGATCGGCGGGGTTGATGTCGGCCCGCGCCGCTGCCCGCGCTGCGACTGCCCGTGGCCCGTGCTGCCGCCGCCCGCGGGCCTGCGCGAGCGTCAGACCGACGCGCTGGCGCACGAGGCGGCCTGAATGTTCCACGTGGAACATTGGCGACCCAGTTCGCCGTAACTTCGGGCCGCAGCGCAAGGGCGCGGTGTTCAGAGCCCTCGAAGCGCACCCGAGGTGATCAGCTCGGCGATCGCGTGGATGTCAGCGGTCAGCGGGCGGTCATCACCAACGGGCTTTACGCGCCCGCGGATGATCGCGTGTGCGGCCTCGACCCCGCGGCCGCTGCGGAGCGGGCGGTGGGTGTCGATACCGGCGGCGGCGATGAGCAGCTCGATGGCGACGACGTTGGTGGCGAGCTCTATGCCGCGGGCGGCCTTGGCGGCGCTTCGTGGGCCGAAGCTGTTGTAATCTTCAACGCCCGCGCAGGTCGGGACGTTGGCGACGCTGGCGGGGTTGGCCAGGCCGATGAGCTCGTTGACGCACGCGGCGGCGGTGTACTGGGCGATCATCAGCCCGCTCTGCAGGCCCGGCTGCGGCGCGAGGAAGGGCTTGAGGTGGCTCTCAGGCTCGAAGGCGCCGGTCATCAAATAGCTGCGGCGCTCGCTGACGCCCGCGAGGTGAGCGAGGCCAATGGCCAGGCAGTCAAGCGGGATGGCCAGGGGCATGCCGTGGAAGTTGGCACCGGAGAGGATGGCGGCGCCCTGGCTGACGGTGCCGGTGAGGAATGTGTCGGCGTCGGCGAGTGTGTGCGGCGTGCTGGGCGCGTCGGCGAATGGGCCGGGGAGGTGGCGAGCGTCGGGGATGACCAGCGGGTTGTCGGTGACGGCGCCAAGCTCGTAGCCGAGGGCCATCTCGACGTCGGTCATCAGCGAGGCGACTGCGCCGAGGATGGTGGGCGCGGCGCGGAGTGAGTAGGGGTCCTGCACGCGGGGGTCGTTCTCGACGTGGCTGGTAAGGATCGTGCTGCGGTCGAGCAGCTCGGTGGTTCGTGCGGCGACCATGCCGGCCATGAGGTGGCGGCGCGCGAGGTAGAGGCGCGGGTCAAGAAACGCGCTGGTGGCGCGGCAAGCGTCGATGCTCATGGCCAGCGCGAGTGTGGCGGCGTCGAGGAGTTGATGGGAGTCTTCGACAAGCAGCGCGCCGTGCCCGCACATCAGGTGCGTGCCGTTGATGAGGGCCAGACCCTCTTTGGCGGCGAGGGTGAGCGGGAGCAGGCCAGCGGCGCCGAGGGCGCGCGAGCTTGACATAACGCGGCCGGACTTGTCGCGGGACTCGCCCTCGCCGATTATCGCCAGCGCGACGTGGGCGAGGGGCGCAAGGTCACCTGATGCGCCGACGGAGCCGAGAGACGGGACCACGGGGGTGATGCCCGCGTTGAGCATGGCGACGAGCAGATCAACTACGGCGGGACGCACGCCCGAGAGCCCGCGGGAGAGCGAGCCGGCGAGGCAGAGCATCATGGCGCGGGTGACGTCGGTGGGGAGCGGCTCGCCAATGCCGGCGGCGTGCGAGCGGATGAGGTTGCGCTGCAGGGTGGCGAGGTCGCTGAGGTTGATGCGTTTTTTGGCGAGGCTTCCGAAGCCGGTGTTGATGCCGTAGTGCGGCTTGCCGTCGGTCAGGCAGGCATCCACGACGCGTCTGGAGGCTCGCATGGCGGGGCCAGCGGTTGAGGAGAGGCGGACGCGCTGGGCGCTGCGGGCGACGAGGGCGACCTCCTGGGTGGTCAGCGCGAGGTCTGGCCCGAGCGTGACGGGGTGGGCGGTCGAGGGCTGTAAAGGTTTGACGGTTGCGCGGGATGCGGAGCTGTTACGGCGGCTGGGCATAGTCGGGAAGTGTTGCCGGTTGGAGGCGTGCTGGCGCGCGATGCTGATGGAGCGCGGCGAGCGGTCTGGCCGATGTGGGAGGGGGGCGAGTTGGTGTTGGTGGGACGGTGGTTTGAGGTTGAATTATGGTGTGATTGGGCGCGCTGCGAAAGGTCCTATAATCAACGTTATGTAAATCAGAGTGTCGGAGAGGGGTGAGGAGCGCGAAGTCAAGGGTGATGAGGGTTTGGCCTGCGGCCCGATGGCAGGATGAAACCCGGCCCCACGCGAGGTAGAGGCGGTCAGGTCAGTGAGCGTTCGAAGTAGAGCGTGGTTGGGTCTGGGTCTTGGTTGTAGCGGTCGCAGGGGGTGAAGCCGGCGGCGCGGTAGAGCTTGATGGCCTGGGTCATCTCCGCTGAGGTATCGAGCTTGAGGGTGCTGTACCCAGCGGTGCGGGCGTGGTACGTCAAGATCGAGAGCAGCGAGGCGCCGATGCCGCGGCCACGGTGGCCCGGGCGAACGTACATCCGCTTAACCTCGGCGACGGTTGGCGGCGCGTTGCGATCGACGGCGTCAAGCGGGCGGAGCGCGGCGCAGCCGAAGGGGTGAGGTGGGCCAGGGATGTGAGCGGCGATGAGGATGATGCCACGGGGCGGTGCGTAATAGCCGGGGAGGTTGGCGAGCTCGTGCGTGAAGCGCTGCTGGTCGAGCGAGCCTGAGGCGAGGTGGGCGATGCTCATCGCGTATTCAATGAAGAGCGCGCGGGCCGACTCAATGAGCGGTGGCGCGGTGGCGTCCAGGATTACATAACCGGGAGGGGACAAATGGGAAGGATGCGGGGAGCCAGGGATTGAGCGAGCAAGGGTTTAAGAGGCACGGTGGGTTGAAAACCCGCCCCCCGTTAGACGCAGGCGAAGGGTCACGTCAGGGCGGTGACGACGTGGTCGACGATCTGCTCGGTCGGGATGTTGACTGGTTTGTCCTTGCTGTTACGGGCCTTGAACTCCACGGCGTTCTCAGCCAGGGCCTTGTCGCCGAGCACCAGGCGGACGGGGATGCCAAGGAGGTCGGCGTCTTTGAACTTCACGCCGGGGCGCTCGTCGCGATCGTCGATGAGCACGTCGATTCCTGCGGCGCCGAGGCGGGCGGCGAGGTCTTTGGCGGTGGGGATGTGCTCGGGCTTGAGGGTTTGGATGATGACGTGGTAGGGCGCGATGCCCACGGGCCAGATGATGCCGTCGGCGTCGTGGTTCTGCTCAACACTGGCGGCCATGGCGCGTGAGACGCCGATGCCGTAGCAGCCCATGATCACGCTCTGACTCTGCTGCTGTGCGTTGAGAATCTTGAAGCCCATGGCGTCGGAGTATTTGGTGCCGAGCTTGAAGATGTGGCCGACCTCGATGCCGCGGCCGGTGACGAGGGCCGTGCCTGCGGCGCGGGGCGAGGGGTCGCCGGCGAGGGCGTTGCGAACGTCAGCGACGATGATGAAGTTGTCTGTGCTGCGAAGGCCGGCGGCGGGGTGTGTGTCGGGCTTGTGGGGCGTGGCGTTGAGCGGGTCTGTGCCGAGGTCGCGCTGCCAGTTAAAGTGCTTGACATGATAGTCTTTTTTGTTGCCGCCGGTCATCCAGAAGCGTGGCTTGTTGGCGGCGTCGTCGTAGCTGAGGGCGACGTCACGATCAACCAGGAGCAGGACGCCCTTCTTGGCGGAGCCATCGGCGTTGCGTGCGGCGCGGGGCGAGATGAATCCGATGGCGAAGCCGACGGCGGCGGCCTTGGCGGGGTCGGCCAGCTCTATGCCCGCCACTCCTGCGGCGTCGCGGACCTTGCCTTCGTTGACGTCATGGTCGCCACGGACGACGGCAAGGATGTACTCCTCGCCGAACTTCTCGAGCTGCTCGGGCGTGCTCTTGACGTGGAAGAGCACGCTCTTGAGCATGTTCTGCGGCTTGACCTTGGTGAACTTGGCGACGTCTTCAATGCCCGGGCAGCCGGGGGTGTGGACTTCATCGAGCGCGCCGGATGGGTCGCCCGCGAAGTAGCCCTTGCTGGGGGCGTTGCGTGGGCCGATCTCGCATTTTTCAACGTTGGCGGCGTAGCCGGTGGCGGGGCACTTGAGGATGGTGTCTTCGCCGGATTCGGCGTTGACCATGAACTCGTGCGACGCTGAGCCGCCGATGGGCCCGGCCTCGGCTTCGACGGGGGTGAAGTCGAGCCCGCAGCGTTTGAAGACGTTGGAGTATGCCTGGTGCATTTTGTCGTAGGTTTCGCCCAGGCCGCCGGGCCCGTCAACGGCGGTGTGGAAGGAGTAGGCGTCCTTCATGATGAACTCGCGTCCGCGGAGCAGGCCTGAGCGCGGGCGGGCTTCGTCACGGTACTTGGTCTGGATCTGGTAAAGGTTGACGGGAAGCTGCTTGTAGCTGGTGACCGAGCCCTTGACCAGCTCGGTGATGGGCTCTTCGTGGGTGGGGCCCAGGGCGTAGGTGCCGCCCTTGCGGTCGGTCAGCTTGAAGAGCAGGTCGCCATAGTCAACGTCACGGCGTGTGCCGGCGTAGAGCTCGGTGGGGATCAGGGCGGGCAGGAGCAGCTCGGTGGCACCGGCGGCGTCCATTTCCTCGCGGACGATCTGGCTGACTTTGCGGAGGACGCGCCAGCCCAGGGGCAGGTAGTCATAGATGCCTGCGCCGAGCTTGCGGATGTAACCGGCGCGCGAGAGCAGGATGTGCGAGGGGCTCTCGGCATCGCTAGGGGCCTCGCGGGCGGTCGGGATGAGCGTGCCGGACCAGAGGGTGACGGTGCCGGTGTGAGGCTTGGCGAAGGTGGTGCTGGGCATAGGCGGGGAGCTTAGCGCGGGGCGTTGGGTCGCAGGGTTGCGGGGCGAGATCGGGCGTTGGACGGCGACTGGACGTGCGTCGGGACGGGCGCCGGGACGGCGTTCGGGCAGACTTGCGGATGAGTTTGGTTGGCATGAGTCTTTACGCTGCAGGGCCTGTACGATTCCCTTATGCGTGTTGCGCCGATCGTGCTTGGGTTGTGCATGCTGGTGCTGTTGGCGGTGCCGATTGGCGCGCGTCTGAAGGCCGGGCGCGAGCGGGCCGCGATCGCCGACGGCACGCCCACGCTGGTGGTCATCACCCCGCACATCGAGCAGATCCGCTTTGAGTTTGGGCGGGCATTCGAGGCCTGGCACATGCGGACGCAAGGCACGGCTGCGCGGATCGACTGGCGGAGCCCGGGCGGGACCAGCGACATCCGCAAGCAGCTTGAGAGCCAGGCGTCGGCGGCGGTCTCAGCGGGGGCGTTCTCTTTGCGCGAGGCGCGGAAGCTCAAGGCCCCGGCGCGCGGTGAGACCGCCCCGCTCATTGAGGCGGTCATCGACCCCAAGCGTGCCGACTTGCCTGATGTGTTCATGGGCGGGGGCAGCTTTGAGCACAACGCCGTGCGGAGCGGGCTGGTGATGCGCGTGAGCGTCAATGGCACGCCGACGGACGTTCGCGTTCGGCTGACGGCCCCGCCGGTGGGTGACACGCCGAACAGCGAGGGCTTTAGCCAAGCGTTTTTGGACACAACTTTCGGCGAGAACAAAGTGGGGATCGAGCGGCTGTACGACCCGGATCAGTTCTGGCTCGGGACGGCGCTCTCGGGCTTCGGAATCGTCTTCAATCGCGATCAGCTTCAAGAGCTTGGCCTGCCTGAGCCGACGAGCTTTGCCGAGCTGGGCAACCCGAAGCTGGCCGGTCGGCTGGCGCTCTCTGACCCCCGTCAGAGCGGGAGTGTGGCGACGCTGTACGACTCGATCCTGAACAACCAGGGCTGGATCCGCGGGTGGCGCGTGCTGCAAGAGATGAGCGCTAACGCGCGGTACTTCACCGCCAGCAGCACGCAGCCGCCGATGGACGTGAGCCAGGGTGAGGCGGCGGCGGGCGTGGCGATTGATTTTTACGGTCGCGGTCAGGCGCAGGCCGTGGTGCTGGTGGGGCAAGACCCAAGCACGGGGCGGGTTGGCTACGTTGATCCGCCCGGCGCGACGTATATCGACGCGGACCCGGTCTCGATCGTCAACGGCGCGCGGAGCCCCGAGCTTGCGCGGAGGTTTGTGGAGTTTTGCCTGAGCGATGAGGCGCAGGCGCTCTGGCAGTTTGCGCCGCGCGAGCAAGTGAAGGGCGGGGTAATAGCTGGGGCGTCAGGCGGGGCGAACCCGACGGTGAGGGTCAAAGACCACGCGGGCAACGCGCAGGAAGTGGTGCTCGGGCCGCTGGAATATCGCCTGCGCCGGATGCCGGTCAAGCGGAGTTTCTACGCGGCGTATCTCCCCCACTTCGCTGACAAGACCGACCCGTTCGCCATCGCGATGGACACCAAGGTGCGCGGGTGGCGCGACCTGCTGGGCCCGCTGATGGGCGCCTTTGCGATCGACAACCGCCATCAGCAGCGGGCGGCGTGGGACGCGCTTGTCGAGGCGCGGGCCATGGCGAGTGCCGGCAAGTTTGGCACCACGGCCTTAGACGAGATGGAGGCGCTGTTCTACGCGCTGCCAGAAACTGAGGTCGAGGTGCTTGACCAATCGGGCAAGCCCACTGGCCAGACAGAGCGGCTGGCGATGACCGAGGCGAACTACAAGCGGCTCAGCGATGCGACTGGGCGCTGGCGCGACCCGGTCAAGGGCGCGCGGGCCAAGGTGGCGTACACGCTGGCGTTTCGCGAGAACTATCGGCGCGTGGTCAAGCTGCGCGAGGCCGGTGAACGCTGAGGCGGTTTTTTCTTCAGCGCGTGCGCGAAGCGCGATAGAGGCAAGGGACCTCAGACTTACGCGGAAGGTCGGAGATTCCAGACGTGGGCATCACGCACGCGCGGGCTGCATCAGGCAGGCGCGGAAGGCCTCGATGGCGTGCGCGAGGCGTTGTGGGGTGACATCGAGGTGGCAGACCAGGCGCATGCGCTGCGGGCCGCCGGGCATGGTGATCACGCCGTGGACGCGAAGGCGCTCGCACAGCGCGGCGGCGGTTCCGAGGCTCGCTGCTAGATCGATGAAGACCATGTTGGTGTAGACGGGGAAGGCGAGCGTGACGCCGGGGATGGCGGCGAGGGCCGCGCCGAGCTGGCGTGCGTGGTCGTGGTCGTCAGTAAGGCGCGTGACGTGGTGATCCATCGCGTGCATGGCGGCGGCGGCGAGGATGCCGGCCTGGCGCATGTTGCCGCCAAACATTTTGCGGAAGCGGTGGACGCGGGCGATGGTCTTCTCACTGCCGACTACAGCGGAGCCCGCCGGCGCGCCAAGGCCCTTGCTAAAGCAGATGCTGATGGTGTCGGCGTGCTGGGCGAAGTCGCTGGGCGCGAGGCCGCTGGCAGCGCAGGCGTTCCAGAGGCGTGCGCCGTCGATGTGGACGGTGAGCCCGTTGCCGCGCGCTTCGTTTGCGCAAGCGGCGAGGCGGTCTAGTGGCCAGACAGAGCCGCCGCCGCGGTTGTGGGTGTTCTCGATCAGGAGCATCTTTGAGTTGGCGAAGTGGTGTGAGCGGGCACGGACCAGCGGGGCGATCTGCTCAGGCGTGAATTGGCCCGGCTCGACGCCTGGGGGTGTGTCGAGCGGGGCGATCATGACGCCTGAGAGTGCAGCGGGCGAGCCGGTCTCGTAGTGGATGATGTGCGAGTCTTTGTGGCAGATGATCTCGTCGCCGGGCTCGGTCTGCGCGCGGATGGCGGTCTGGTTGGCCATGGTGCCGCTGGGCACAAAGCACGCCGCGGGCTTGCCCAGCAGGTGGGCGATGCGCTGCTGAAGGGCGATGACGGTGGGGTCGTCGCCCAGGACATCATCGCCGACCTCGGCGGTGGCGATGGCCTGACGCATGGCGGGGGTTGGGCGCGTAACGGTGTCGGAGCGGAGGTCAACGAAAGGGGGCACGGTGGGCGTGCTGGCGTGGGTGCCGACGTGGGTGCCGGCGTGGGTGCCGTTGGTCGAGTGCGCGTGGTGCATGGGCGAGTTTAGTGGCGGAGTTGGTTTAGGGCGAGATTGGAGGGGGCGGAGATGGGCGAGGAGCGATGAGAGACAAGCGATGAGGGCTGGGGCGTTGAACTGATGGCAGGATCAATTCCTGCCCCACACGCGCGAGTGCAAAGGGACAAAACGACAACCGCCCGCCGGGGTGAGCCGACGGGCGGTCGCGATGGATCAAGACCGGTGCGGCGAAGGGCCCGCTCCGGCGGAAGTCAGGTCAGTCTCAGGCAGCGCGGCGACGACGCCCGGCGGCGAGAGCGCCCAGGCCCAGCAGCGCGGCAGCGCCGGGGGTGGGGATGGTGGTGAAGTTCTGGCCGTCGATCCAGCCTTCCTGGTTGAAGGACCAGCTGGTGAGGCGGCCCGAGCCGTCGGTGGTGCTCTGGAGGCCAGCAACGCTGTGGAACCAGATGCCGTAGCTGGTGTTGAAGGAGACGCCGGTCCACTCGTTCCGGGCGCGATCGATGGGATCGAGGGGCAGGTGGCTTTGGATGCTGGAGGCGTTGAAGGAGACGCTCAGGGTGCGCCTGCCAGCGGCGTCGGTGCGGGCCATGTTGGCGTTGACGCCGTTGACCAGAGCGCCGATGAAGTCGGGGGTCTGGACGCCGGCGCGGGCGGTGCCGTCCTGCCAGCTGCTAGGGCCGTTGAGGCCGTTGTAGGCGTAGATGCTGGCGGTGATGTTGGCGGGGTTGGAAGCGTTGAAGTAGATCATGGCGAGCTCGCCGGAGTGGCCCTTGGGGTTCGGCCCGGGGCTGACGGCCAGCCAGAACCCTTCGGTGATCTGGTTCTGGTAGGTGACCGAGAAGCTGAACTGCCTGGTCGCCGTGTTGTAGGTGTTGGTGAAGGTGTCGACGCGGCCGCCACCATCGTTGATGCCGTAGTCGCCGGCCATCCCACGGGTGAAGTTGAAGATGCGGTTGCTGGCCATGGCCGGGGCCGCGGCGGCAGCGATCACGAGGGCGGTAGTCAGAGCTATACGCATTGAAACACTCCTTCAACAAGGCTGTTATTCGACGATCTCACCGATCCGGGCGGCCCCACGCGGACTGCCCGACGACTGACCCCTAAGGGATCGAGCCGGTGATCGGAGCGGTCAAATGGACCCACCCCCCACACAGGCGTGAGCATGAGTCATTAGACCCCATGTTTCAAGAAATCTGATGAAAAATCGGGCTTGATCGAGAGGTTTTTGCAGATCTTCGGACCCTCATCTCGCCCATCTTCACAGAACGATTAACCCGCGGCGGAACGCGAACGACGGCGCGCCCGAAGTGGGCGAACCGTCTTGGTTGGGTCCTTGCGCAGTGTTGACTGGTTCTTGGCCAAACGCCGTCGGGGCCGGTTGAGCGCTCATCAGCGGCGGCGGCGGCGGCTCATCGAGGTGATTGCGCCGAGGGCGAGCAATCCGGCGGCGGCGGGCGTGGGAACGACCGTGAAGTTTAGGGAATACTCAGTGGGAGGGCCAATTTGCTGGACCCAGAAGGTATAGGTGCCTGCGCCGAGGCCGCCGGTGAAGCCCGTGCCGTTGATGCCTATGACGGCCAGGAGGTCCTGCCCGACGAGGTCTCCGCCGAAGAGCGCAAAGCCGAGAAGGTCTTCGGGGCCGACGTCATCGGGGGCGAAGGGGAAAGTGGACCCGGGGGCGACGCCGATGAAGGCGGCCTGATCGGAGGAGATGTAATTGTCAAGGGTGATGGACTCGAGGCGTTGGCCTGCGGGGATGGTGATGGTGAAGTAGTCGCGGTCGATGGTGTCGTCGAGTCGGATGCCGCTGATGACGCCGAAGAAGGAGTTATTGCCCAGGGCAAGAGCGATGGCGGTGGGCGCGAGACGGTTATCGGAGACGTCGCCGTTGACCGGCTCGTTGTAGACGACGCCGGTGTGCGCGCTGTTAACAACCAGCCCGCCGAGCAGAAGAGCCGAGAGCACGGCTCTGGGTGGCGTTCGGGCAGGAG
>Ga0105047_10004977_pt1 | contig 22985 bp, 23 predicted proteins | sample MAT04_FD_78384 | JGI IMG/M metagenome (GOLD analysis project Ga0105047, IMG submission 78384) | Freshwater microbial communities from Lake Fryxell liftoff mats and glacier meltwater in Antarctica - MAT-04 (megahit assembly) | ecosystem: Environmental > Aquatic > Freshwater > Ice > Liftoff... | reverse complement strand
GGCTCCACGGAGATGGGCCAGGGCCAGCGCACGGCGTTCGCGCAGATCGCGGCGGAGGTCCTGGGCATGGCCGCGGAGCGTGTCCGCTGCACGGGCACGGATACCCAGTTCACGCCCTACGACCGCTCCACGGGCGCCAGTCGCTCGACCACGCTCGCGGGCCTCGCGGTCCAGCGCGCGGCGGCAGAGGTCCGGGCGGACCTGTTGGCCATCGCGGCCCGCTTCTGGCCGGACGCGGGCGACGCCATCGAGCTGCGCGACGGTGCCGCCCACCACGGCGCCGAGATGAAGACCTTCCCGGAGCTGATCGCCAAGCGCTTCGGGCTGTCCGGCGGCCAGCTCATCGGTGAGGGTGGAGTCCACCCGGAGGGCACCGGTTCCTACGCCGAGGGGCCCGTCTTCTGGGAGGTGTGCATCGGTGCCGCGGAGGTCCAGGTGGACCCCGACACGGGCGTGGTGCACGTCGCCCGGACGGCGACCATCGCGGACGTGGGCACGGCCATCAACCCGCTGCTCGTGGAGCGCCAGGACGAGGGCGCCACGATGCAGGGCATCGGCAACGCGCTCATGGAGGAGATGGTCTGGCGCGACGGGCTGCTGCTCAATGACAACCTGCTCGAGTACCGCATCCCGACCATCGCGGACCTCCCGCCCGAGTCGGCCTGCGTGATCGTGGAGAACGCCGACGGCCCGGGACCCTTCGGGGCGAAGGGCTGTGGCGAAGGGGCGTTCGCGGGCATCATCGCGGCCATCGCCACGGCGGTCGCGGATGCCGGGGTGCCCGTCACGGAGCTGCCCCTCACGCCGGAGCGCGTCTGGCGGGCCATGGAAGACGGTCGGATCAACAGCAACCCACGCAGTCCCCAGGAGGAACCGGCATGAGCACGTTCAAGCGCGTCGCGGTGATGGGCACCGGCACGATGGGCCCCGGCATGGGCGCGGTCCTCGCCCGCGCAGGCATGGCGGTCACCCTGTTCGACACCAGCGCGGAGCAGCTGGCGAAGGCGAAGGCCGGCTACGACCTGGCGTGGGGCGTCCTGGACCGGCTCGAGACGCCCACCGTCGACGGCGGCTCGGTGAGCTACGTGAGCACGGTCGCGGAAGCGCTCGCGGGCGCCGAGTTCGTGATCGAGGCCATCCCCGAGAACCTGGAGCTCAAGCAGAAGGTCTACGCGGAGTACGAGCAGCACGTGGGCTCCGAGGTCATCCTCGCCTCCAACACCTCCGGCATCCCGGCCACGAGGATCGCCGCGAACCTGGCGCACCCCGAGCGCGTCGTGGTGATGCACTGGTCCAACCCGCCGCACCTCATCCCCATGATCGAGGTCGTGCCCGGCGAGAAGACGTCCAAGGCGACCGTGGACGCCACCATCGCCGTCATCAACGATGTCGGCTACTACCCGTGCCTGCTCAAGAAGGAGGTCCCGGGGTTCGTCGAGAACCGCATCCTGTACGCCATCATGCGCGAATGCCTGGCGCTCGTGGATGAGGGTGTCGTCGACCTCGAGGAGCTGGACCTCAACGTCAAGTGGGGCATCGGTTACAAGCTCGCGGTCATCCCGCCGATGCAGCTGCTGGATATGGCGGGCATGGACATCTACACCGCGGTCGCGAGCTACCTGAACCCGGACCTGTCCAACGCGTCCGAGGTCAGCCCGACCATCAAGGAGCTCGTGGCGCAGGGCCGCCTGGGCATGAAGACCAAGGGCGGTCTGTTCGACTACACCGATGAGGAGGTCGGGCAGCTGCGCGCGGCACGCGGCGCCGCCCTTGTCAAGGTACGCAAGGCGCTCGCGTAGCGATCCCCGACCACATCGACCGCGCAGGAGGAGGCGTCCCGATGAGGATCTATCTGCTGGACCTGGGCTCGCTGGTCATTGACCGGTCGGATGTCCTGTGGCATATCGACGTCGGGACGCCCATCCGCTTCCCGGTCTACGGCGTCTACATCGACCATCCCGAGGGGAAGTTCATCTTCGACACGGGGTTCGACCTGGACCACGTCCACAAGGTGCTGCCGTTCGAGCTGCCGGAGCAGACGCCCGACCAGACGCTACCCGCCCAGCTGGCGAAGTGCGGCGTCCGGCCGGACGAGATCGACTTCGTCATCAATTCCCACTTCCACTTCGACCACGTGGGTGGCAACAAGTATCTGACCAACGCCACGCTCCTGACATCCAAGCTGGAACTGCGGTCGTGCCTCGTGCCGGAGCCGTTCGAACGCCTGGGCTACTCGGACCTGTCCTTCTACACCCGCGGCCAGACGAAGGTGGAGTTCCTGGAGGGCGACGTGGAGATCGCCCGCGGCCTGACCCTGTTCGAGACGCCGGGCCACACGATCGCCCACTACTCCCTGCTGGCGGAGCCGGAGAATCGCCCGCCGATGATCTTCCCGGGCGACGCCGCCTACACCTTCGAGACGCTGGAGCGGATGATCGTGGGCGGGTTCCACCTGGACCCCATCGATTCCATCAGCGCCCTCAAGCGCATCAAGCAGTTCGCCAAGGAGTACGGCGCGGAGATCTTCCCGTCCCATGACATGGAGCCGTGGCTGACGTGGAAGCACGCGCCCGAGTCCTACTCCTGACCGCGCAGCACGAGGAGACAGCCAGATGAAGCTCGAGGGTCGCGTCGCGATCGTCACCGGCAGCGCGCAGGGGATCGGGCGCGCCATCGCGGACAAGCTGTCCGCGGAGGGAGCCGCGGTCGTCATCGCGGACATCAACGAGGAGGGCGCGAAAGCCGTCGCGGCCGCGCTCCCGAAGGCAATCGCTGTGCGCACGGACGTGTCCGACGAGGCGTCCGTGGCGGGCATGGTGAAGGCGGCCGTGGATACGTTCGGCAAGCTCGACATCCTGGTCAACAACGCCGCCATCGTGCCGTTCACCGCGTGGGACGACATCGACTTCAAGGAGTGGCGCCGGATCATGGCCGTCAACCTCGACGGCACGTTCCTGACCAACCGCGCGGCGTCGGACCAGATGCGCAGGCTGGGCTATGGCCGGATCGTGAACATCGCGTCCAACGTCGTCCTGGCGGGCACCCCGAACCTGGCCCACTACGTGGCGTCCAAGGGTGGTGTGTTCGGCTTCACCCGGGCGCTGGCCACGGAGCTCGGCAAGTACGGCATCACGGTCAACAGCGTCGCGCCCGGCCTGACCGAGACGGAGGGCACGGTGGTGTCGCCTCACGCGGGGGCATTCGACTTCGTGCAGATGCTCCAGGCGATCCCGCGCCGGGGCCTGTCGTCGGACATCGCGCCCGCGGTCTCGTTCCTGTGCTCGGAGGAGGCGGGCTGGGTGACCGGCTCGATGCTCGTCGTCGACGGCGGTCACACCCGCCACTGATCGCGCGGCGGCCCTGCCGGGTCGCGTCGCGCCCCCAGAGAGGAGCTCGTCCATGGCCAGGTTCCCGGTCACCCGGCTGGGCACGATCCTCGCCGTGGCGAGCGTGCCGGCATCGGTGGACTTCTACACGCGGCACCTCGGCTTCACCGTGGAGGCGCTGTACGAGGACCCCGGCTACGCCACGCTCGTACGGGACGGGGTGCGCCTCTCCCTCGCCGAGGAGGGCCACCCCGCGCCGGATCGGCCGGGCATCTCGCTGCTGGCGCCGGCCGATCGGGCACAGCTCCAGGTGGCCCTGGTGCTGGAAGTGGCCGACGCATGGGCCGCGCACCGGGCGCTGGCCGACGAAGGCATCCGCTCCGTGGCCGATCCGTTCGAGCCGCCCTGGGGTGGCTGCCGGTTCTTCGTGTCCGACCCGGACGGGTACCTCGTGGAAGTGGAGCAGCCCGCATGAGGGCCGTCGCCAGCTTCGGGCCGGAGGACGTCCGGCTCGTCGAAGCGCCGGATCCGATCATCGCCGCGCCCACGGACGCCATCGTGCGCGTGACCACCACCGCCATCTGTGGCGCGGATCTGTTCCCGTATCACGGGTACGTGCCCGGGTTCCTGGCGGGCACGATCCTGGGCCACGAGTTCGTGGGCGTGGTGGAGTCGGTGGGGTCCGCGGTCGCCGAGATCGCGGTCGGCGACCGCGTCGTGTCCAATTCGACCATCTCGTGTGGGCGGTGCACGGCGTGTCACGCGGGTCGCTCCTCGCAGTGTCCGGAGCGCGGTCTGTTCGGCTACTCGGGCGTGTACCCGCAGCTCCATGGTGGGCAGGCGGAGCGGGTGCGCATCCCGATGGCGGACCGGGTGCTCAAGGTCATCCCGGACGGGGTGACCGACGAGCAGGCCGTGTTCGTCGCGGACATGCTGCCGACCGGCTGGTCCGGCGTGCGGCGCGCGGACCTGGCACTGGGTGACGTGGTCGTGATCGTGGGCTGCGGCACGGTGGGCCTGATGGCCATCCTGTTCGCGACGAAGGTCGCGCGGGGGGTCATCGCCGTGGACGGCATCCCTGCGCGCCGCCTGCTGGCGGAACGCATGGGCGCCGTGTCCGTCGCACCCGACGAGGCCGCCGCCGTGATCGCGGATGCGACCGGCGGCCTGGGCGCGGACGGCGTCATCGAGGCGGCCGGGTCTCAGGGCGCGCTCAGCGCAGCGATCGGGTACGCGCGCGGCCAGGGCACGATCTCCGTCATCGGTGCCCACTTCGAGCACGACTATCCCCTGGATAACGCGTTGATGTTCGAGAAGGAGCTGTCGCTGCGCGTCACGTGGGGCCACGGCTTCAACGACCGCGACCGGATCCTGGCCATGCTCCAGGCGGGCACCATCGACCCTACCCCGGCCATCACGCACCGGTTCCCGCTCGCGGACGCGGCGGAGGCCTACCGCGTCTTCGACGCCCGTGAGGCCATCAAGGTCCTGCTCACACCGTAGATGCGGGGATACGGGGACCCATATCGATGGTAACCTGCATCGCATGAAGACCACCGTCGAGCTGCCCGATGACCTGCTGATCGCCACCAAGAAGGCGGCGGCCGAGCGCCGGACCACGATCCGTGATCTCGTGGAACGGGGACTTCGGCACGAGCTGGGGTTGCCGCCCGAGCCGCCCCGGCATTCCACCATCACCTGGGTCACGGTGGATGGGGGCCTGCCGCCGGACGTCGACGTCGCCGACCGCGCGCAGCTTCGGGCCTGGATGGACCGCGAACGCCGGTGATCGCCCTCGACACGAACCTCCTGGTCTCCGCGCACCGTGCGCGGGTACCTGAGCATCTGGCGGCGCGCGCGGCCGTCGAGGAAGCCCGCCGCCAAGCCGCCGGCTGGGGGTTCGCCAGCGCCAGCGTTCTCGAGTTCTGGGCCGTGGTGACCCATCCCTCGGCGTCCGGACGGCCGTCGACGCCCCACGAGGCACGGTCGTTCATCGATGCGCTGATCGCGGCAGGGGCACGCGTCCTGCGTCCATCCGCGCGAACCGATGGGCTCGTGCTGGCGGAGGCCGAGCGCACCGGCTGTGTCGGACCCCGGGTCTTCGATCTTGCGATCGCCCTGACGGTGCTTGAGCACGGGGCGACCTCACTCTGGACCCACGACCTCCGTTCGGTCCGCGTGCCCGGCCTCGCCATCGTGGACCCCCTCGCGAGGTGAGTGCGGGTCCCGGGCATACGGCGGATCTGAAACCGCCAGGGGGCTGACACGCCCCATATGCTCTGACGGCAGTCATCTGGCTGTCGCGAACCGGGAGACCCGATGCATCGGGACCTCGTGGTCCGGGCGATGGCGGGCGAACACGATGCGTTCAGTGGGACCAGGCCTGACCAGCTCGCCGATCACCGGGGGCCTGGGCAGCGAGGTACGATGGCATGGTCGCGAGCGAAGTCGTCGAGAGACCGATCCGCCGCGGGCCCACGGATGCATCGCCCACCCCATGATGCGGCGTCCGGACCTGGTCCGGCAGCTCGAGGACCGGTACCTGGTCGAGCATCCCCTCGACGCCACGGCAGCGATGCGGGTCTATGAGGCGATGTGGGCGCATGCCCGCGCGGTCGGCGCGCTCCCTGGTTCGGACCCGCGGCAGGGGGTCGAGGACGACATCCGGCTCGCCCGGATCCTGGCCGCGTGTTCGCCGAACTCCTGAGTCGCCTTGGCGACGCCCTCGATGGAGCCGGGATCCCGTACATGGTCATCGGTGGCCAGGCGGTCATCGTCCGGGGCGATCCGCGGCTGACCCGCGACATCGACGTCACGGTCGGCGTGGGCACGGAGGCGATCCCGACGCTGTTGCTGCTGCTGGCCGACCTGGGACTCGCCCCGCTGCCCGAGGACCCCGCGGCCTTCGCGCGCCAGACGATGGTGATTCCCGCGGCCGACCCAACGAGCGGTGTGCGACTCGACCTCATCCTTTCGTGGACATCGTTCGCGGCCGAGGCGATCGGGCGCGCCACAGCGATGACGGTCGATGGGGCGACCTACCGGGTGGCGTCCGCGGCGGACCTGGTCGTGCTCAAGATGATCGCCGGCAGACCGCGCGACCTGGACGATGTCCGCGGCATCCTGCTCCGCAACCCGGAGCTCGATGTGGCGCTCATCGAGCGATGGCTGGATGGCTTCCGCGAGGCCATCGAGTCCGATGTCGATCCCGTGATCGCCTTCCGTCGCATCCGTGACTCCATCCGGCGGCCCTGACGACCGCGCCGCGGTTCACGCCCGCGACCGACCCCCGGCCCACGCCCCGGCCGCCGCTCCGATCCCAGCGGTCACCGACACGGGCAGCAGCGCCCACAGCGCCAGCCCCACAGCACCCGCCGAGGCGATGCCACCCCAGTGCCCACCGGAATCGAAGAACAGCCGCACGTCCACGCCCGGCGCGGGTGGCAGCGCGTAGGTCACGGTGGCGCGGTGGCCGTAGCCATCGGGGAACGCCGGCCCCGGCGCGACGTGCGCCTCGGTGATCAGCGGATGCAGCCTGGGCATGCCGCGGCGCAGGCCCGCATCGGCCGTCTCCGCACACACGTCCGCGGGCACGACGGGATCGCACGTGACGCGCAACGGCGCGACGGACGTGGCGATGGCCATCCAGACGATGCCCACGCACAGGCCCAGCCAGGCGCCGATGGCGGCGCCTCGGCGTCTGGCCTGCGTGGACGTCACGCCGGCGCGGTGAGCCGCTCGGCCGCCAGCGCGAGCACGGTGCCCAGGTCCACCGCCGAGGCCAGCCCGTCCGCGGAGTCAAACTGCTCGAACCCCTCCGTGCTGTGGAACGCCCAGCCGCCTGGCCGACCCACGCCCACCAGCGACCCGGGCACGACCCGCGTCACCGCCCCGAAGTCGGTCGCGAACGGCAGCGCCATGGGCGGCTCCACGTACGTCCGTCCCGCGGCCCGGTGCGCCGCGGCAACGGCCGCCCTCACCCCAGCGTCGGGTGCGATGCCGGGCACGGGGATGCCCGCCACCCACTCCGCCGGAACACGATCGCGCAGCCAGTCGGCCAGCTCCCCGAGCCCCGATCCAGTCGGCGCCCAGAGCAGGAAGCGGGCGATGGCGCCCACGCCCGTGCCCGCCTCCACGTCCCCGTCGAACGCGAGGTGCTCCAGCATCAGGCGCGTCCCTGGCACCTCAGCAGCGGCCGCGGCCATGGCGGCGAGCGCCGCGATCTCCGGCCGTGGCGCATCCGCCGCCAGGTTCCGGCGTCCGTACACCCGGGCCGTGTCCCGGCGCATCCAGGCCGACTCCAGCCACGCGGTGTCCTCGAACTCCGGGTGGGCGTAGAGCGCCGCATCGATGCCCGCCCAGGCCCCGGCCCGCGCGGAGATCGCCTTGCCACCGCCGCGGGCCACGGTCGCCGGCGCGTGGATCTCGTCCGCCGGGCAGCCCATGACGACCACCGACCCGCGCAGCGACGCTCGATCCGCGGCGAGCGCCGCCACCGCCCCGACCACGCCCGCCGAGATGGGCCCGTGTCCACAGGAATGGATCGGCCGCAGCACGCCCGGCTCAGGCACGGACGGCACCGCGTCGTAGTTGGCTACGAGGGCCACGGTCCGCCCGGGCAGGTCGCCCCGCAGCGTCGCCCGGAACGCGGTCGACATCCCGGCCATGCCCGTCTCCACCACGAGGCCCAGGTCCGCGAGGGTCCGGCACAGGAACGCGGACGTCTCGAACTCCGCGTGCGCGAACTCCGGGTTGGCGTGGACGGCGTCCATCACGTCGCGCAGGATGGGCGCTCGCGCAGCGACCCCATCGCGGATGAAGGCGTCGCGTGCATCGCTGGGCATGGGGCCTCCCGGACGTGGTGCCGCGGTCAGGCGGCGAGGTCGCTGGGTCGGGTGCCCGCGATCGCCTCGCGCAGCGCGCGGCCCACGAGCACGGTCACGAGGTGCGCCTTGTAGTCCGCGGAACCGTTGGCATCCGCCTCCGGCGCGACAGCGATCGCAGCGGCCTCACCCGCGGCGGCCAGCGCGGCCGGGTCCAGGTCGTCCGCGCCCAGGCCGCGCAGCAGCGCCTCCGCGGCTGGCACCCGGATCGGCCGCACGCCCACCGAGCCGATGGCGATGCGCGCCTCCGCCAGCTGCCCGCCGGCGACCCGCGCCAGCGTGGACACGGTCACCGCCGGTCGCTCCTGGAACGCGAAGCGCAGGTGGGAGAGCGCCGCGCCCGCGGGCACGGGCGGCACGTCGATGCACACCAGCAGCTCCGCGGGCTGGAGGGCCGTCGCGTACGGGCCCTCGATGAAGTCGGCCATGGGGACCGTGCGCCGGTCGGGACCCAGGCCCAGCACCACGCACGCGTCGGAGGCGAGCAGGAACGTGGCCGGATCCGAGTGTGGATCCGCGAACGCGAGGTTGCCACCCAGCGTGCCCACGTTGCGCACCCGGATGTTGGCCACCCAGCATTCCATCGCGGCGAGCGCTCCCCAGCCGTCCGCGACCACTGGGGAGCGCTCGATCTGGCGGTGGCGCACCCCGGCGCCGATGCGCAGCGTCCCGTCCACGACCTCGAGGGTGGCCAGCTCGGCGATGGGCTTGATGTCCACGAGGTGCCCGTAGGACGCGAAGCCCAGCTTGAGCAGCAGCAGCAGCTCGCTGCCTCCGGCGTACAGCACGGCGTCATCGCCCAGCTCCAGGATGGCCGCGGAGGCCTCCTCGATGGAGTCGACCCGGTGCAGCTCGAAGGGCGCGAGGGTGGTCATGGAGCCCCCTCGCCCGCAGCGCTCTGCGCGTAGGACGCCATGGCCGCGGCGACCCCCGCACCCACGTCCACCGGCACGCCCAGGTCCAGCAGCGTCTGCCCCAGCGCAGCCAGGCCGGCCACGGGGAGCATCAAACGGGCGGTGTCCCCCATGTGGCCGATGCGGATGATGTTGCCCGCGCCCTGGCCGGCGGAGAGCGCCACGCCGTAGCGCGCCAGGACGTGGTCGCGGACCGCGATGTCCGTGACGGCGTCAGGCACCCGGATGCAGGTCACGCAGTCGGACACGATGTCATCGCTTGCGGGCCACAGCGTGAGACCCATGCCCCGCGCCCCGGCACGCGTCGCAGCGGCCACCCGGGAGTGGCGCGCGATGGCGGCCTCCAGGCCCTCCTCCAGCAGCGCCTCGGCCGCGGCCAGCACACCGTGAAGTTCGGACACGGACGGCGTGAACGGGAAGCGGCCCTTGCCGTGCCAGGTGTCGCGCCAGTCGAGCAGCGACAGGAACGAGTCGCGGGGTGCGCCCGGGTTGGCGTCGATGAGCGCCCAGGCCTCCGGGCTGACGGCGATGAGCGACATCCCTGGCGGGCCCCCGAGGCACTTCTGGGGACCCGCGACCAGCAGGTCCAGCTGCCACGCCTCCGCCTGGAGCTCGATGCCGCCGAGGGAGCTGACGCAGTCCACGATCGTGATGGCACCGTGCCGCCGCGCGATGGGGCCGATCTCGCGCACCGGATTGAGCGTCCCCGACGGCGTCTCTGAGTGCACCACGGCCACGGCCTTGATGCCCTGATGCGCCGACAGGTAGGCGTCCACCGCGTCGGCGGTCACCGCCTCATCGTAGGGCACCTCCAGCTCATGCAGCTCAGCGCCCATGGCGGCGAGCCAGTGGCCCATGCCCTTGCCGAACACACCCGAGACGAGGTTGAGCACCGGCATCCCGGGCGTGACCACGGCCCGCGCGGCGGCTTCCAGGCCCAGGATCGCCTCACCCTGCATCAGGATGATCTCGTGGCTGGTCGTCTCGTAGAGACGCGCGACGGCGGCCTCGGTGGCCCTGAACCGCTCGATGAACGCCGGGTCGTAGTGGTACAGGATGGGCGCGCCCAGGGCGGCCTTGACGCGCGCGGAGACGTCGTTGGGGCCGGCGGTGAGGGTCAGATCGGCAGGTCGCATCTCAGGTCTCCTTGGGGGCGTCGGTCGGCAGGTCACTCGGGGAGTCGCTCGCGGGGTCGCTCGCGGGGGCGGCGGGGGCGGCGGCAGCGGCGTCATCGGGCCCGCGCTTCCAGGTGAACCGGCGCACCGAGCCGCCCACCTTGGCGCCCATCACCGACGCCATCAGGCCGATCCCCCCGACGTCGCCCGCGACCGGCAACGCAGCGTCATCGGTGCCCTCCGGTGCGGACAGACGCGCCTCGATGCAGGCGGCGGCCTGGGCCAGGAGCTTCCGGCTCACCTCACCCATCACGCCCTGGCCCATCTGGGCGGCGCGCCCCTTGATCTCCAGGTCGGTGGTGACGCGGACACGCGAGCCCTCGCCCTCGGCAAGGACCTCCATCAGCGTGCGCACCGTGGCGGTGTCCGCGCCGCCGCCCGCCTTGCCCTGGCCCTCGATGACGGCGGTCCGCGCCACCGCGTCGCGGTGCGAGATCCTGACGCGCCCGTCGTACACGAACTTCATGGGCCCCAGCCTGACCGAGACGCGGCCCGGGTACGTGCCCTCGGCATCCGGCTCGCCGATCTCGCCACCGGGCACGCAGGGCGCCACGCGCCCCAGGTCCAGCAGCCACTCGAAAGCGCGATCGGGCGCGGCGCTCACCGTGAACTCATCGACCAGGTGCATCAGCGGCTTCCTCGCAGGTACGGCATCCCCAGCGCGGAGGGCAGGCGCGAATCGCGCACGAACACCACCAACACCACGATGACCGAGATGAACGGCAGCATCTGGACCACGTCGACCGGGATCTGGACGCCGATGAGCTGCAGGGCGGTGGCCATGGACAGGGAGATCCCGAACAGCAGGCCGCCCAGCACGGACCACCAGGGCCGGCCCCGTGCCAGCATCGCGATGACGATGGCGATGAACCCCATGCCGTTGGTCACGAAGGGCACGAAGGTACCTGCGCCCACGAGGGCGAGATAGGCGCCGCCCACGCCCGCGAGCGCGCCGCACAGGAGCTGCGCGATGGTGCGCGTGCGCACGACGCTGACGCCGGCCGCGTCCAGGGAGTCCGGACGCTCGCCCGCGGCGCGCAGCTCCAGGCCCCAGCGCGTGCGCCGGATGGCCCACGCGGAGACGGCCACGATGGCCACACCCACGTACACGATGAGCGGCTGGGAGAAGAGACTGCCGCCCAGGATGGGCAGCTCGGACAGGAAGGGCACCCGGAAGTCGGGCACCACCGGCAGGCGCGGGTAGGTGGCCGAGTACCAGATGTCGTGGAGCACGCTGGTGGCACCCTCCGCGCAGAGCACGATCGCGATGCCCACCACGATCTGGTCCAGGCCCAGGCGCACGCAGAACACGACCATGATGAGGGACACGGCCATGCCCGCGACGGCGCCGCCCAGGAGCCCGAACCAGTGGTCACCCGTGGCGAGCGCGACCATGAACGCCACGAAGGCGCCCGTGAGCATGATCCCCTCGAGGCCCACGTTGAGGATCCCGGCCTGTTCCGCGAACGTCTCACCCAGGCTCGCGAACAGCAGTGGCACGCCGGACACGATGCCCGCCGCGAGCAACGCCGTCAGGAACTCGGGCGTGAGCAGGTCCATCAGGCCGTGGCCTCACGGGCCGCGGAGCGCCGGCGGGGCAGGGTCGGATCGCGCCGGGCGCGCCTGGCCGAGATGTACTGGGTCACGATCATGAACAGCAGCATCAGGCCCACGAACAGCAGGATGAAGTCGTTGGGCAGGTGCGCCAGCCGCGTGGCGTAGTCGCCGCCGATGGAGAGCACCCCGAAGAACGCCGCGAGCGGGATGAGGGACAGGATGTTCAGACGCGCCAGGAACACCAGCGGCACCACCTTGAGCCCGTAGGCCGGGTTCCAGTCGGCGCGCATGTAGCCGAACGTGCCCAGGATGTCCGTCGCCGCCGCGAGGCCGATGAGGCCGCCGCTGACCATGAACGCGACCACGATGAGGCGCGGGACGTCGATGCCCAGGTGGACCGCTGCGCGCGGGTTGGCGCCCAGCACGTCCAGGCGCGTGCCGAACGAGGTCCGGGTGAGCACCACGTGGACGATGAGCACCACCACCAGCGCCACGATCACGCCGACATGGATGGTCGTACCCGCGAGGTCCCAGAGCATCCCATCCGCGGGGATGACCCCGGTCTGGGGCACCATCTGGTCGCCCTTGAAGGGACCCTTGACCAGCAGGTTCGCGATGCCCACGCCGATGAACGACATCATCAGCGTGGTCACGATCTCGTTGAGGCCGTAGCGCGCCTTGAGCACGCCCGGGATGATGGTCCACGCGGCACCGATGGCGACCGCCCCCAGCGCCAGCACGATCCAGCCCAGGACCGGCGGCATGGCCGTCACCACGGACGGCCCGACGCCCGCCACGAAGGCGACTGCGAGCAGGTACTGGCCATCCGCGCCGAGGTTCCACAGGCTCGCCCGGAAGGCCACGATGAGCCCGGCGCCGATGAGCAGGATGGGCACCATGCGCGTGATGGAGTCCTGGAGGCCGGACGCCCGCAGCACGCCCCCAGTGAGGATGTCGCGATAGAACGCGATCGGATCGCGACCCAGGATGGCGAGCAGGATGCCGCACGTGATGAAAGCGAGGAGGATGGGCCCGAGCGTGAAGGCGAGCCGGCCCACCCAGGCCTCCGCGCGCCCGGGGTTCGATTCCACCAGGTCGAGCGGCTCTGTTCCCGGGCTGACGCCCGGGGTCTGCTGGGTCATGCAGCCGCCGCCGCGGACTCCACGCCCACCAGCAGCTCGCCGATGCGGGTCGCCGCGTCCGGGCCGTTGTCCAGGATGCCCGCGATGCGCCCCTCGAACAGGACCGCGACCCGGTCGGAGAGGTCGATCAGCTCGTCGAGGTCCGTGGAGATCACGATCACGCCCACGCCGCGCGCCGCCAGCGCCCGGATGCGCTCGCGGACCATGTTGATGGTCCGGACGTCCAGGCCGTGAGTGGGCTTGTTGAACACGACCACGCGCGGGTCGAAGGACAGCTCGCGCGCCAGGAGGGCCTTCTGGATGTTGCCGCCGGAGAGCTTGCCGATGGACGTGTCGGTCGATGGCGTGCGGATGTCGAACTCGCGGATGAGCTCCCGCGCCGTGGCGTTGATGGCCGTCCGATCGATGGCGCCGCGGCGCCAGAAGGGAGCGTCGCCGATGCGCTTGAGCACGAGGTTGATGCTCACCGGGTAGCGCCCCAGGACGCCCTCGTGCAGGCGGTCATCCGTGACATAGCGCAGGCCCAGGCGCTGGCGCTGTGAGACGGACAGGGTGGTGATGGGCTCGCCCGCGAACCGGATCTCGCCCGCGGTCGCCTTGCGCTGCCCCGCGATGACCTCGGCGAGCGCGCGCTGGCCGTTGCCGTCGACGCCCGCGATGCCCAGGATCTCGCCCTCGCGCACCGCGAAGGACGCATCCGTGATGCCGTGTTGGCCCCGTGCGCCGGGCGCGGTGATGGCGGACAGCTCCAGGATCACGGGCGTGCCACTCCGGTCGGCGCGGCGTGCGCGCACCGGGTCGAACCCCTCGCGCAGCTCCGCGATGCCCGCGACCTGGCCGCCGTCGTCGCCGAACATGATGTGCACGATGCGCGCCTGCACATCGGCGGCGGTCATGCCGCGCAGGTCCTCCGGGCCCAGGGAGCCGACGACGCGGCCCTGCTTGAGGATGCTCACGCGGTCGCCGATGGCGATCGCCTCGTGGAGCTTGTGGGTGATGAAGATGATGGCGAGCCCGGCGGTCTTGAGGCCCAGCAGGACCTTCTGGAGCTCGGCGATCCCCTGGGGCGTGAGCATCGAGGTCGGCTCGTCGAGGATGAGCACCTTCGAGCCCTTCCAGAGCGCCTTGATGATCTCGATGTGCTGCTGCTGCCCCAGCGCCAGAGACCCGATGCGCGCGGTGGGGTCCACGTGCACGCCAAGCGTCTCCGACAGCTCCGTCAGCCGGGCCAGCGCGGCGGTCTCATCCAGGACCACGCCGGGGTTGGACCCCAGCATCAGGTTCTCGAGCACGGTGAGCGTGGGGATGAGGCTCAGGTGCTGGTACACCATGCCGATGCCCAGCTCGCGCCCGGTCCTGGGGGAGGTGATGGCGACCTCGCGTCCGTCGACCGCGATGGTGCCGCTGTCCGGCTGATAGAGCCCGGACAGGATGCTCATGAGCGTGGACTTGCCCGCGCCGTTCTCGCCCAGGAGGCAGAGTACCTCGCCGTGCATCGCCTGGAGGCTGATGCGGTCGTTGGCGATGACACCGGGGAAGGCCTTGGTGATGGCGGACAGCTCGACCGCGGGGACGGTCGTCCCCGCGGTCGACATCCCGGGCGCGGCCGGGAGGATCTCAGCCATGACGCCCGCGAGTCCGGCTCGCGTCGATGCTGCGGGCGTGAAGCACGTCGGTTACTGGGCGAGCAGCGCGTCGACGTCGGCCTGGGTCGCGGTCAGCGGGACCGTGATCGAGCCGTCGGCGATGCCGGCCTTGGCTGCCTCGACGGCGGCCCAGGCATCGGCGGAGATGTTCGCGGACTGGAGCAGCGAGATACCGCCGTTCTCCGCGTTCAGGGTGTAGCCCACGTCGCCGAAGGTGCCGGCGGCCAGGTCCGCGAGGGCCTGGGTGTAGGTTCCGGTGAAGTCCCACAGGACGGACGAGAGCAGCACGCCCTTGGCGTCGATGGGGGTCTTGTCACCGATGACGTCGATGAACCAGACCTTGTCCGCGCCCTCGGGCGGGGTCGCGGTCTCGATGGCCTGGAGCATGCCAAAGGACGAGCCATCGCCCATGCCGAAGATGACGTCCGCACCGCCCGCGATGACGGTCTCGGTGGTGGTCTTGCCGCCCGCAGCGTCGCCGTAGCCGGCGGGGCCGATCTGGGCGTGGAGGATGTTGATGTCAGGGTTGGTCGCCATCGCGCCCGCCACGAAGCCACCGGCCTGCTTGTGCCAGTTGGTGTCGTCGGCGGAGATGACGATGCCCACGGTGCCCGTCGTGCTCGACAGCGCCGCGAGGACGCCCGCGAGATAGCCGCCCTGGCCGCTGTCCGTGGCGACGTCCGCGACGAGGTCCGGGGTGGTCATCGCCGGCTGGTCGAACACGATCACCGGGATGTCGTTGTCCTTGGCGAACTGCGCCGCGGTCGTGGTGTAGCCGGAGGCCTGGGCCACGATGAACTGCGCGCCATCCTCCTTGAGCTGCGCGAGGATGGGCGCCGGGTCGTCATAGCCGGAGCCGGACGCATCGATGAGCGTGGCACCGATGCCGTCTGCCGCGGCCTGGGCGGCCGTGAGGCCCTGCTGGTTCCAGCCGTAGTCGGTCGCCGCCTCGGGCGAGATGTAGGCCATGGTGGTGATGGCGGCCGCGGCCGGTGAGGCTGCGGGTGACTGCGCCACCGCGGGCGCCGCTCCGGCCACCGCCAGGAGCGTGACGATCCCGAGGCCTGCTGACCAGGCCCGGGTGCTGCGGGTCCGTCCGTGGGACATCGACTTCCTCCTACCGGTGCGAACGCCTGGGGAGCGCCCCGCGACGCGGGCTCCCGTCGCCGGTGGTGCCGCGACCACCTTTCCCTGGCCCACGGTCATCCGACCGCGTCTGGCATGTCGTCGCCGAAGAACAGCCGTCGGCCGTTCTCCCCGAGGACACGATCGGCCAGATCCGTCGGCAGCCCGCTCACGCGCACCTTCGTGAGCTCCACCGCCGGATGATGGAACGGAGCATCCGAGCCATACAGGACCCGGTCGGGGCCCACGCGCTCCACCGCCTCGCGGATCTTGGCGTGCATGGGCATCCCTGAGGTCTCGAGGAACACGTTGGGGTTCCTCGCCGCCACGTCGATCGCGGCGTTGATGTAGACGATGTTGCCGTGCCCCATGTGGCCGAGGATGACGCGCGCGTCGGGGTAGCGCACGATCAGCTCCTCGATGCTCCACGGCAGCGTGAAGATGGGGTGGCCGCAGTGGATGAGCGCGGGCAGGCCGCGCTCCACGAGCAGCTCGATGATGGGGTGGACCATGGCATCATCCGGGTGGTAGCCGTCCAGCAGCGGATGGAGCTTCACGCCCCGGAAGCGGGAGCCCGGCTCATCCAGCAGGCGGCGGGTCGTCTCCGCCACATCGGGCTCGCGCGGGTTGACCCAGACCAGGCCATACAGGCCGGGGGTGCGCGCGAGCGCCTCACGGATGAGCTCGTTGTCCGGGTGGAAGACGATGCCCGTGTCGATTCCCTGCTCACGCATCAGCGCGACGAGCCCGTCGCGATCGATGGCGACGTTGAACAATGGGAACGAGCCCACATGCATGTGGCTGTCGAGGATCACGAGCGGTAGTATGGTGCGAGTCCTGTTGACAGTCAACACGCGCAAGCTTGGACGAGACGCCCCCGCCCCTGCCCGGAGAGCCGATTGATGGACCGGTTCGACAACCTCACGCTGCGCGAGCGGATCACGGCCCACCTCCGGTCGGAGATCCTGAGCAGCCGCATCGCGCCTGGCACGCTGCTCCAGGAGGTGCCCCTGGCGGAGTCGCTGGGCACGAGCCGCGGACCCATCCGGGAGGCCCTGGGCTCGCTCGCGGCGGAGGGCCTGGTGACCATCACGCCCCGCCGGGGCGCGGTCGTGACAGCGCTCACCAAAGGCGAGTTCCGGGACGCCTACCAGGTGCGTGAGGTGCTCGAGTCGCTGGGCGCGCGGCTCGCCGTGCCGAGGATCGATCCGCGCGCGCTGGCGGCCATGACGGAAGCCATCGGGGGCATGGAACGGGCGGCGGCCGGGCGCGACGTGGACCTGTTCTTCGACGCCAACACCGCGTTCCACTCGGCGCTCATGGAGGCGTCGGGCAACCCCAAGCTGGTGGAGATCCACCACCGCCTCGTGTCCCAGATGGGTCCCTACCGGCGGCCCTCCGCGCGCCTCCGGGGCAACCTGGAGCGCTCCATCGCGGAGCACCAGGCCATCCTCGACGCGGTCCGGGCGCGGGACGTGGAGCGCGCCACGAGCCTGGTACTGGAGCACGTCCGTGTGCCCCAGCTCCGCCTCGACGAACTCACGGAGGAGGAGTTCGCGCGGGAATCCGGACAGGTCACGGAAGCAGCGCCGGGCGATGGTGGGGGCGCCGGACCCGGGGCCTGAGGGCGGCCCCCGGGGACAGGCTAGGCGGGGCTGCCGCTCGCGAATGCGTGACCGGCGGGTGCAGGTGCGGGTGCGTTCTGCAGCATGAGGTGGCCCTCCTCCAGGCCCACGAGATCGACCGGCGGCAGGTCCACGATGGTGCCCGGGCGGCCGATGAGGAACCCCTGCCCGGCCGCGAGGCCCAGCTCGCGCACCACGCGCAGCTGCGCCGCCGTCTCGATGCCCTCCGCGATCACGAATGCGCCCCACCGCTGGGCGAGGTCGCGCAGGGAGCGCAGGACGGCCTGCGAGGCGTCGTTGTTGGCGCCCTCCTGGACCAGGGACAGGTCCACCTTCACGATGTCGAATCGGAACTGCGACAGCAATCTCAGGCCGGCATTGCCCGCACCGACGTCATCCGCCGCGATGCGCACGCCGGCGCGCTGGAGTTCGGACAGGTTGTCACGGAGCCGGTCAAGGTCCAGCACGGTCTCGCGCTCGGTCAGCTCCAGGATCACGCGCCCGGGATCCAGATCGTGGCTCGCGAGCACCGCCAGCACCCCGGGCACGCTGAAGTCGGCCGCCTCCATCGTGCGCGGTGAGAGGTTGATGCTCACCACGCGGTCTCGCGGGATGGCGCGCGCCGCCTCCGCGATGGTCTCGAAGCAGGCCGCGTCGAGCTCCACGGTCCTGCCCGCGCGCTCGGCCGCCTCGAACAGCAGGCCCGGGTTGGTGAACGGTGCGCCGGGACCCGGGCGGGTGAGGCCCTCATAGCCCACGACATCACCCGTGGCCATGTCCACGATGGGCTGGAAGACCGCGCGCAGCGACCTCTCCCGGATGACGGTGGCGACCGCGGTCTCCTTCTCGACCCGGTCGGCATCCGTCTCCGTGGTGTGGGTCACAGGATCGTAGGCGAGGATGCTGGCGCGCCCATGGCCCTTGGCCCAGGCCAGCGCAGCTGCGGCGGCCGCCATCAGCTCATCCCGGTCGCGAGCGTCGCCCGGGAACGCCGCGGCACCGCCCGAGAAGGTGATCACGGGCTCTCCGCCTGCACCGGATCGGGTCTTCGCGAGCAGGCGCTGGCCCAGGTGCGCGGCGCCCGCGGCGTCCGTGTGGGGCAGCAGCACCGCGAACTCATCACCGCCGATCCGGAACGCCCGGTCGCTGAAGCGCAGCAACCCGCGCACCTGCCGGCCCAGCGCCCGCAGCTGCTCATCGCCCGCGGCATGGCCGGCCCGGGAGTTGGTGATTCGCAGGTCGTCGACGTCCAGCATCAGCAGGGCGAACGGAACGTGGTTGCGCTCCCAGCCGACCATCAGGCGATCGAGCTCCTCGCCGAAGCCCCGCTGGCTGCCCAGACCGCAGAGCGTGTCGTTGGCCTCCTCGGCGGGTGGAGCGCCGACCTCGGCGGCGGGCGTCGCGACGAGCAACGGTGCCGCGACGGTCGCCGGCTGACGGCGACCGCGCCCGAACCAGCCGGCCTTCCTGGGGGTCGCGCCTGCGCCAGGTGAGGGGGCCATCACCGAGGTCGCCGCGGCAGCAGGCGTCGTGATCGGAGGTGCGGTGTCCGGCGCAGCGGCCCCGGGCACCCACTCCCGGGCCACGGCGGACATGGGCGCGGCGATGGGCACGGTCGCCGACCATGCTGGCGTGAGGTGCGCGACTGCGGCACTGCCCGGTGACGCATACGCGAGGGCCCGCGTCGCGGGCACCGGCAGCGACATGGGCGACGGGGTGGACTCGCGAGCGGCGGCGACGGTGGCGACCGCGGCCATCTCCGCCCGCCGGGTGGGCGGACGCCCGGCCCATCGCGCGAGGGGCACGGCCAGGAGCGAGAGCGCCGCGAGGAGGAACAGCACGGGTCGCGGCAACGGCAGCGCAGGACCACCAGGTGCGCCGATCGCGGTCCAGGCGGCACCCGCTGCGCTGCCCATGGTGGTGGCGCCTTCGGCGAGCGGCGGGCCGTCCAACAACGCGCTCACGGGCACCGCCGCCCCGAGCGCCCCCACGGCGTTACCCCGCGCGTCATCGACGGGCACCGCGAACACCACGGTCCGGCCTGCCACGCCGGTGCTCGCGATGAGCGCGCCATCGCGCAGGGCGAGGACACGGGCCAGGTCCCAGTCGCCTGCGGGTAGAGGCATCGGCTCGGAACCGCGTCCGCCGCCGCCCCGGGCAAGGACGGTCCGACCGGCCGCGTCGAGCAGCACGACCGAGCCCTTCGGGTCACCCAGCGACGCGGCGAGCGAGTCGAGCACGCCCCGAGCCCGGTCGACGATGGCAGCCGCCGGGCTGGCGCCGTTGAGGACGCGGGCCAGGGCCGCCTGGCCGGCGCTCTCCACGATCGTGTCCTGGCCCAGCGCGACAGCCACGGCGAGCGCCTCGGCGAGCGTCGCGTCGGATGGTCCGGTGTCCGATCCGGCAGGGGCGGGCACCACCGCGACGGCCAGCAGCGCACCGCCCAGGACGAGCGACAGCATCGTGAGCAGCAGCATCGGCAAGCGCCGGCGGGCAGGCGCAGCCAGCGGCTGGACCGGCGATCCGCCGTCCCCGCTCGTTGCCACAGCCGCCCTGGAGCGACGCACCGCATGCCTCCCTGTCATCGAAGATGAGGGCGCATCGCCCCAGCGCATCCAACCACGACCGCCGGGTGACGGGCGATGGCCCGGACGTCACGGGGGCGGGGTGCGCGCGGGCACCGATGGTCCTATCCGGCTCCATCGAGGGCTCGTTTGACGAGGCGCCCGAAAAGCCCGTACAGTGCCGCGGGCTGGCATCTGGATGCCGACCCAGATTTACCCAGATTATCTGGCCGAGCCCGCTGCCAAGGAGACCCCGGATGCCCCCGGAACGAGATGCGCCGACCGGTGCCGCACTGCTGGCCCTCGGGCCAGCCAGCCGCTTGGTCGGGGTCGATCCGGACACGCTGCGCCGGTGGGCGGACGATGGCCGGGTGGAGGTCTCGATCACGCCCGGCGGACATCGCCGCTTCCATCGGCGCTCGCTGGAACGGCTGCTGCGCACCGGAACGGACGAACGCGCCACGCTGGCTCGCCTGGGGGGTACGCCGCAGCGGCTGACGGCAGCGTACCGGCGCACCTACCGCACGACGTCCACCTCCGCGCCGGACCCGGTTCGGGCCGTGCCCGAGGATGACCGGGCGGCGTGGCGTGACTCCGGCCGCGAGCTGGTCGCGTCGCTCGTGCGGCATCTCGACGCCGAGTCCGCGGACGACCGGGCCATCGCGCTCGCCGAGGCCTCCACGCTGGCCGAGACGCTGGGGGTGCGCCTGGCCGGTTCGGGCAGCAGCCTGACGGAGTCGGTCGCCCTGTTCGTGGCGGCGCGCCGGCCGTTTCTGGCGGAGCTGGGCGCGCTCGCCCGGCGACGCGCCCTGGACGCCCGGCAGCTGGCCAGCCTGTTCGATGCCGCCTCCGGCGCGCTCGACCATTGCCTGCTGCGGTTCATCGAAGGTCACCGCGCGGCGAGCTGACCCCGTCCCCCACCCCACCGCCCGGATCATGCGGCACACCGGGTGCCGCTGACCACAGCCAAGGAGTCCCCGTTGCAGTCCCGATCCCCGCGCCTTTCCCGCCGCCTCGCCGCGCCGGCCATCGCCCTGGCCCTCGCCCTCAGCCCGGCCGCCGTGCTCGCCCAGAGCCCCGCCGCGTCTCCGGCGGCGCCCACGGGTCCCGTGACCATCACGGACGCCGACGGCAACCCCGTCGAGATCACCGATAGCTCCCGCGTCGTGACGCTCGGTGGCGTCATCACCGAGACCGCCTATGCGCTCGGCGCCGGTGACCAGGTCGTGGGCGCCGATGCGTCGAGCTACTACCCGCAGGACGTGTTCGCGCTCGGCGCGCCGCTCCCCTACTACCGACAGTTGGCGGCCGAGCCGGTGCTCGCGCTTGCGCCGACGCTGATCCTGGGCACCGCGGAGGTCGGCCCACCGGAGGTCGTGCAGCAACTGCGCGACGCCGGCATCACCACGGCGCTCCTGGGCCAGGAGTTGTCCACGGACGGCACCAAGGCGCTCATCATCACCATCGGGCAGGCGCTCGGGCGTGAGGCGGAGGCCGCCGCGCTCACCGCGCAGGTGGACGCGGACCTCGCCGCCGCCGCGGCGCTCGTGGCCGGTGCGACCACCTCGCCCACGGTGATGTTCCTGCTGCTGCCGCCGGGCGCCCCCATGCTTGTCTCCGGCACGGAGTCCGCCGCGGACACGATGATCACGCTCGCGGGAGCCACCAACGCCTTCACGCAGTTCCCGCAGTACATCCCCCTCACGCCGGAGGCTGCCGTCGCGGCGGCCCCCGAGATCATCCTCACGACCACCACCAGCCTCGAGGCGGCCGGTGGCATCGACGGCCTCCTGGCGATGCCCGGCATCGCGGAGACGCCCGCCGGGGCCGCCAGGGCGGTCATCGCCGTGGACGACCTGGAGCTGCTCAGCTTCGGGCCGCGCGTGGGCCGGGCGATCGCCTCGCTCGCGACCCAGCTCCATCCCGAGCTGGCGCAGTAGCGCCCTGACCCAGACCGCCCCGACGCCGCCCGCAGCGGGCGGCGCCACGCCACCCGGACGCGCCGTCGCCACCAGGCGGCGGCGCTTCCTCACGCTCGTGGCCGCGCTGCTGGGTGCGGTCGCGCTGTCCCTGTCGCTGGGCGCGGTCGCGGTCGATCCACTGGCCGGCATCGCCATCCTGGCCGACCGGCTGGGCCTCGCGACCCCCTGGTCCTTCGACCCCGCACAGTCATCGGTGCTGGTGTCGATCCGGTTGCCCCGGGTCGTGCTGGGGGTCCTGGTCGGGGCCGGGCTCGGCGTCGCCGGCGCCGGCATGCAGGGGTTGTATCGGAGCCCCCTCGCGGACCCGGCGCTGGTGGGCATCGGTGCCGGTGGCGCGTTGGGTGCCGCGATGGGTATCGTGCTCGCGCTGGCCGCCGGCGGCGGCGCGCTCACGGGCGTCGCAGGCGGCCAGGGTGGGGCGGGTATGGTGGGCTCGCTCGCGCCGACCATCCTCGCGGTCGTCGGCGCCCTGGTCGCGAGCCTGCTCATCTACCGCGTCGCGTCCGCGTCCGGGCGCACCGTCGTGGCCGCGATGCTCCTGGGTGGCATCGCGCTCAACGCCTTGTTCGGGGCACTCACGGGGCTGGTGGTGCTCGCTGTGCGCGACCCCCAGCTGCGTGACGTCAGCTTCTGGACGCTGGGCGGCCTCACGGGCGCCACCTGGCGGTCGGTGACGATCATGGCGCTGGCGGCGCTGCCGGTCCTGGGGCTCCTCTGGCGGGCCGGTCCCGGGCTGGACGCTCTCGCGCTGGGCACATCGGGTGCCACGCACCTGGGGTTGGACGTGCGCCGTCAGTCGTGGCTGGTGCTGGCGCTCGTCGCGGTGGCCACGGGCGTCGCCGTGAGCGTCGCGGGGGTCATCGCGTTCGTGGCCCTCATCACGCCCATCGCGGCCCGTCGGCTGCTGGGTGCCTCGACCCGGTCGGTCGTGCTGGGGTCTGCGCTGCTGGGCGCCACCGTGGTGGTGCTCGCGGATCTCGTGGCGCGCTCGATCGTGTCACCCGCAGAGGCGCCCGTGGGTCTCGTGATGGCGGTCGTCGGCGCGC
>Ga0105047_10004976_pt1 | contig 22986 bp, 26 predicted proteins | sample MAT04_FD_78384 | JGI IMG/M metagenome (GOLD analysis project Ga0105047, IMG submission 78384) | Freshwater microbial communities from Lake Fryxell liftoff mats and glacier meltwater in Antarctica - MAT-04 (megahit assembly) | ecosystem: Environmental > Aquatic > Freshwater > Ice > Liftoff... | reverse complement strand
GAGCAGCAGGAGTAGCAGGGTGTTGATGAGGATGTTGCCGGCGAGGATGGCGTGCCAGAGGGAAGCGGCCGGGATCGGGAGCGCAAGGATGAGCACTTGCAGGAACGCGTTGCCGGCGAAGAAGGCGGCGATGCCACTCCAGAGTTCGACCGCGCCCCACGGTTTGGCGGTCACCAACCCGGTCAGCGGTGGGTGGCGTTTGGAAAAATATCGCGCCAGCAGCCACGCATCACACGCCAGTCCGATGAGGAAGAAGCTGATCCCGACCACGCGCAACACCGGGTCGCGCGCAATCAATTCGACATCGGAAAGTTCGCCGAGGTCGGCAGCGCTGGCGGCGGCGATGAGGAAAATGTGGTGGCAATCGAACATAAATCCACTGGTGATTGTCAGATACGGCGGGAAACTCTGGGTCATTCACCCATTGAATGCAATCACTTTCAAACAGTGAAAGCGTGGTCTTGTCAGGTGAGGGGCAAGTGGTTATGGTGAAGGTCAATTGCGGTTAACTGAGGAGCAGACAGACACATGAATCTACGGATGGCAGGCAGTTTTTTGGCGGGGTTGATCGTGTTCGGAGTGGCGCAAGCCGGCGCAGCGCCACTATTGAAGTTCGATAATGTGGTGTACGATTTCGGGAAGACGCAGGGGATTTCCACGGTGACCGGCACGTTCACGTTTCAGAACGACGGCGATGCGGAGTTGCAGATTCGCAAGCCCGCGCCTACTTGCGGCTGTACCGTGGCGGCCGTGAAGCCAGAGACCTTGGCGCCCGGTGCGAAGGGCGAGTTGGTGTTCTCGTTGAACGTCGGCAGCAGCCGCGGCGTGGTGCAAAAACACATCGCCGTCCCGTCCAATGATCCCGTCAACCCCACGCTGCAACTGACCATCCGCGTGGATGTCGTGCAGATGTATGAGATTACGCCGCAGTTTTTCGCCTTGGGCGATCTGACGCCGGGCACGACCACGAACGTGACCGTTACCGTGAAACGCATGGATGGAAAGCCGCTGCAACTCGTCAGCGCGACGGCGAGCAGCGAATTCGTTCACACCAAGATTGCCGAAGTCGAAGGTTCGAGCGGCCACGCCAGTACGGTCAACATTGAATTCGTTGCCGGTGGCGAACTACGCCGTTTCAACGAACAGATCAACCTGCTCGTGGAAGGCCAGACGACGCCCATCAGCGCGGTCAATGTCCAAGGTCGGATCGTGGGTGAATTGGCCGTGACGCCGGAGCGCCTCGTCTGGGGAATCGGCAGTCTGGATCGCATCCCCGCTGCGCGCTTGGAAACCATGTTGACTCGGAGCGTCCGGATCACCGCCTCCAAGCCGGGCGAGTCGCTGCTGTTGAAGAACCCGGTCAGCACGCTCAAGGATCTCAATGTTGAATTGGTGACGCTGGAGACCGGCAAGACCTACATGGTCGTGGCGAAGCTTTCCAATGCCCCCAAGGAATCCGAACAGGGAATCATCACGATTGATACCAACTTGCCCAGTCAGCCCCAACTGCAAGTGCCAGTCTCGATCAACGTCATTCAACGACGGTAGCGGGCATGGCGCGCACTCTCTGGCGAGCGTTGATGATTGTCGCGGCGAGCCTCCTCGTAGGCTTGGGCGTGAACGCGTTTCGCGCGGATCTCGCGCCCAGCGGACAACCTCGCCGGCTTCCCCTCGTCACCCCGCCCAAAGCTGATCTGGCCGCCGGCGAGATCGTCGCGATGACGGAAGCGGAGCAGTTGTGGAACGAAGGCGTGGCTTTTTTTCTCGATTCCCGCACGAGTGCCGATTACCAAGCGGGTCACATCGCGCACGCCCACAGTTTGCCGGACGAAGATTTCGCCAGCCGGTACGGCGACGTGGAGCCGCTGCTGACGCGGGATGCCGAGATCATCGTCTATTGCGATGGCGTGGAATGCGATCTCAGCCATCGTTTGTTGGAAAAATTGCGCGCGCTCGGTTATCCGCGCGTGCGTGTCCTCGTCAACGGTTGGAGCGAATGGCGCAAAGCCGGTCTGCCCACCGCCACGGGAGCGCAACCATGACGCGCTTGCTCAGCTTCGTGTTACGGCTCCTGCTGGGCGGCGCGTTTGTCTTTGCGGCCACCCTCAAGATTTTTGACCCGGCATCGTTTGCAAACGACATCGCGCACTATCGGCTGGTGCCGCACCTGTGGATCAACTTCATCGCCATCACCCTGCCGTGGGTCGAGTTGACTGCTGGGCTGGCGCTTATTTTTGGTTTCTGGCGACGCGCCAGTGCGCTGGTGCTGTTGGCGCTCACGGTGGTCTTTCTGATCGCCATCAGCCAGGCCATCGCCCGCGGACTCGACATTCGATGCGGCTGTTTCGGCACTATCGGCGCTGGCCAAATCGGCTGGCGGAATCTGGCAATTGACGGTGCGCTCATGGCAATGGCCGCTTGGCTGGTGTGGCGCGAGAAAAATGAGCGGCTGGGAGGTGCTTGTGAAAAAGATGGATCCATTGTCGCGCCGTGAATTTATTACGGCTGGTGGAATTGCGTTGGCGGGGGCGGTGCTGACGCGCACGGCATTCGCGGATTCACTGGTGGAGCCAGCGACAGTCCGGGAATTTGTCACACCCATGTTGCCGTATCCGGTGGCCGCGCTGGAGCCACACGTAGATGCCCGGACGATGGAAATCCACCACGGCAAGCATCACGAAGCGTACACAAAGAATCTCAACGCCGCCGTGGCCAAGGAACCGGCCTTGGCCGGCCAGACCATTGAACAGTTGATGGCGAACGTGCCGTCTTTGCCGGAATCCGTGCGGGCCGCCGTGCGGAACAATGGCGGCGGATTCTACAATCACAACCTGTTCTGGGAATGGATGTCGCCGCAGCCGGCCGCGCCAAGCGCCGAGTTGGCCGGTGCCTTGACGCAGGCCTTTGGCGGGCTGACGGAATTCCAAACGCAGTTTGGCGATGCGGCGCTCAAGCGATTTGGCTCGGGCTGGGCATGGTTGGTCAGGCAGCCGGGCGGCAAGTTGGTGATTGGTTCGACGCCTAATCAGGACAACCCCTTGATGACCGGCGTCAGCGAGTTGCTCGGCCAACCATTGTTGGGCTTGGACGTGTGGGAGCACGCGTACTATCTCCACTATCAAAACCGCCGCGCCGACTACATCAAAGCCTGGTGGAACGTGGTGAACTGGAAAAAAGTCAACGCCCTCTACACGGCGGCAAAAGGCTGACACCGGCGGCGCCGAGCAACAGCAAGACAGAAGCGGCCACAATGGCGGGGCCGGTCGGCAGGTCGGCCACGTAAGACAGGCTCACACCGGCGAGGCACGCGACCAGACCTGCGGTGACCGCGAGCGCCAAAACCGTCCGCACGCTCCGTCCTAGCAAAAGAGCCGTCGCGGCCGGCACGACCAGAAAATTAAACACCACCAGCGCGCCGGCGACACGAATGGTGAATGCCACGGTCACGCCGATGGTCAGGAACAACAACGCGTTCCACCAGCGCGCCCGCAGTCCCAACGCTTGCGCCATGTCGGGATCGAACGACACAAACAGCAATTCCTTGAAACAGGCAATGTGCGTTCCGCCGACCAGCACGGCGAGCAATCCCAGCCCGACGATCCCGGTGCCGCTGATCGTGAGCACGTTGCCGAAAAGCAGGTTCATCACTTCCGCCTCCGCGCCGGCGCTGACTGCCACCACCAAGATCGCCAGCGCGCTAGCGGCGGCATACGCCACGCCGATCACCGTTTCCCGCGGCAACCGGCGTTCCCGCGTCTGGGTGGCGAATAACATGGCGGCGCCGACTGTCAGCACCAACGCCAACGGCTGAGCCAGCCACGGCAACTGCCCGTGTGTACGCGTCCCCAGCCAACCGGCCACGAACAACGCCAGCGCCACGCCGAGCGAACTGACCTGCGCCAGCGCCGCGCCGACAAACACCGCCCGCCGCAGCACGATGAACACCCCAAGGTACGCGCCCAACGCCGCCACGATTCCCGTCCCCGCCAGCGTGCGCAGCATGAAATCCTGCTGAAACATTTCGAGGAGCTTCATCACGTCAACACCACCCGCTTCCCATCGAACGTCTCCACGCGGACCGGCACGCCGTACACTTGTTCGAGCACGGCCGAGGTGAGGAGTTCCTCGACCGGCCCAATTCGCACCGTGCCTTCGTGCAGCAACAACAACCGCTGCGCCGCATTGCCGAGTTCGTTTAACCGGTGGGTCACATAGACGATTGTCACGCCCATCTCCGTCTGTAACCGGGCGATCAAATCCATGATGCCCTGTTGGCCTTCGAGGTCCATCCCGTCGGTCGGTTCGTCGAGCACCAGCACGCGCGCCTCGCTCGCCAACGCCCGCGCGATCAACGCCCGTTGTTTCTGGCCGCCGGACAAATCACCAAACTGCAACTCAGCCCGGTCGATCATCCCGACCTGCGCCAGCGCCTGCTCGACCAGTTCCCGGTCCCGCGCGCCCGGCCGCGCGAACAACCCGATCGCGCCGTACCGGCCCATCGTCACCACATCGCGCGCGGTCAGCGGAAAAATCTCATCAAGAAAACCGCGTTGCGGCACATACCCGAATGGCAGCGCTCCCGGTGTGGCGCTCAAGTCACACCAACCGCCTTCCGGTAGCGCATCGTGCGCGCCCGGCGCGACCTGCACTAGCACGTGGCCGTGCAACGGGCGCAGGATGCCCAGCAACGCTCGGAGGATGGTAGTCTTGCCGGACCCGTTTGCGCCGACAATCCCGAAGAACTCACCGGCCCGAATGGTGAAGCGCAGTTCGCGCAACACCACCCGCCGCCGGTAGCCCAGCGTCACGTTATCGAAGCATATCAGATCAGTCATCTGTTCCGGCACGTGAGCATGCTGGTTGCCGATTCTTTTCACAAGCCCTCAGTGTTCGGCGTCAAACCGCAGCAAGCGGGCGCTGTTAAAGATGACGAAGAACGCGCTGAACTCGTGCAGCAGCGCGCCCACGATCGGATTAATCAGCCCAAAGCTCGCGCCCAGCACGAACACCGCGATGAACACCATCCCCCACAGCATGTTCTGGTTGATGATCCGCACCGTCTGATGCGACAGCGCGTGAAACTGCACCAAACGCGTCAGATTGCCCGTCATCAACGCCACGTCTGCCGTTTGGATCGCCACCTGGCTGCCCATCGCACCCATCGCTACACCCAGGTGACCGGCCGCCAACGCCGGCGCGTCGTTCACGCCGTCGCCCACCACCATCACCTGCCGGTTCGCCGCCTTCAATTCATTCACCGCGGCGAGTTTCTGTTCCGGTAAACATTCCGCCCGCACATCCGCGATTCCCAACTCCGCGCCAATCACCCGTGCGACCCCGGCCCGGTCGCCCGTCAACATCACCACCTGCTCCACGCCGCGTTCCCGCAACGCCACGCATACTCCCCGCGCCTCCGCGCGCACCGTATCCGCCAAATAAATCACCCCCACCGGTGCCGTAGCCAGCGCCACGTGCAACGCGCTCCACTCGCCGGCCGTGCCGTCGCTCTCCGGCAACGCCACGCCTTCCTGCCGCAACCACGCCGCGCGCCCCACCCGCACCGTCTGCCCAGCCACCTCGCCGCGCACGCCCCGCCCGGCCACCTCGACAATCCCGGTCACCGCGGCCAGCGCCAACCCGCGCCGCGCCGCTTCCGCCGCCACCGCGCGCGACACCGGATGCGTCGAATGCCGCGCCACGGCCGCCGCCCACGCCACCGTCGCATCATCACCGCGTTGCACCGCCAACTCGCCCGTCGTCAACGTGCCGGTCTTGTCGAACACCACCGTGTCCACCGTCGTCGCCGCCTCAAAAAAACGGACGCTCTTCACCAGAATCCCCAATCGCGACGCCGTCGCCAACGCCGCCACCATCGCGCTCGGACCGGCCAACACAAACGCGCACGGGATGCTGACGATGATCACCGCAATCGCCCGGTCAAAATCGCGCGTGAAGAACAACACAAACCCGGCCAGCAACAGCACCAACGGCGTATAGTACCGGGTGTATTCCTCCGTCAAACGCATGATCGGCGCGCGCGATTCCTGCGCTTCCGCCACGATCTGCCGCACCCGCCCGATCACCGTCGCGTCGCCCGTTCGCGTCACCTCCACCTCCAGCGACCCGGTCAGATTCGACGTACCGGCAAACACCGGTCCGCCCGGCTCGACCTCCACCGGCAGCGACTCGCCCGTGATGTGTGCCTGATTCACCGCACTCGCGCCGGTCAGTACGTTTCCATCCGCCGGAATCGTCTCCCCCGGCAACACCCGCACCCGGTCGCCCACCGCCAACTGCTCTGCGTCCACCGACTCCTCCGCACTGCCGCGCAACCGGCGCGCTTTCACGCGCGACAATTTCAACAAACTCTCCACCGCCTCGCGCACGCCGAGCACGCTCCGCTCTTCCAAGATTTGCCCGACTACCAAGATCAACGCCACCACGCCGCCCGTCACGAACCGCCCCGTCGCGAAACACGCCGCCACTGCCAGCGTGATGAACTGGTCCATGTAAAACCGTGGCGCCTCGAACCCGCTCCCGCGAATCCCAGCCAACGTATCTCGCAAGATCGGCAACGCGATCACCAGCGTCCCGGCCGCGATGAACAACGTCGCCACCTCGATCTGGTCCGGCCGCAACGCCCGCACCACCGCCCACGCCAGTCCCAACGCCACGCCGGTAAAGACGAGGCCGAGCCGACGATTCAACGTACTCGCCGTCGTCGCTGCCGTCATCGCGCGCCTCCGCTCCCCGGCAACCACACGCGCACCGGGGCGTTCGGCGGTGTCACCGTCGTCTTCAAGCCGGGCCCGATCGCATCCAACGTCTCCGCCCGCAACCGCGCCCGCGTCACCGCCGGATTCAGCCGGTACTCCGCCAACAACGCTTTGAACGCCGTCGCTTCGCCCCTCGCCCGCGCCACCTGGCCACGCGCCGCCGCCGTCGCCGTCTGCCGTAGCCGGTAGCTTTCCGCCTGCGCCGCCGGCAACATTTCGGCCCGGTAACTTTCCGCCTGCTGCGCCAACGTCCGCGCCTCGACCTGGGCGCTGATCACTTCCTGAAACGCCGGCAACACCGGCCGCGCCGGCAACAGTTCGCGCAATTCCAACGCCAGCAATTGCGCGCCCAACCCGAGCCGGTCGAGTGCTTCTTGCGCCAACCGTTGTGCCTCCTGCCGCACCGCGTCGCGCCCGGTCGTCAACGCCTCGTCGACCGGCGCTGCCGCCAGCGCCTGTGCGTAGGCCTGATACACCGCCGCCTCGATCAACGCATCGCGTTGCTGCGCCGTCAGCACCGCCGCGACCGGGTCGGTCAGTTGATACCGCGCCGTCAACCGCGCGTGAATGATGTTCGCGTCGCCGGTCAACGTGTACCCGTCGCGCACCGGGTGCATCGTCGCCGCGACCGCGTTCGTAGCGTCACCGGCCGGTGGCGCGCCCCACCGATCCAAGCGCAATTCGAGCGTGCTGCGCACCGGCACACGAATCACCTCATCCACCGGCACCGGCCACGCCCAAAGCAAACCCGGGGGATGCACCTGCGGTTGCAGTTTCCCCAATCGCAACACCAGCGCGTTCTCGTTCGGCCCGACCCGTGTCACGCCACTGCCGAGATACAACGCCACCAAGGCCGTAAACCCCCATCGCATCACGCGACCGCTGGAGCGCAACGCCCCCAGCACCGCCGTCGCCGTCAGCGAATTGCCGGTATTAGCGCCCACCACTCGCCTCCTTGCCGGTTGCACCGCGCAGATGATGGAATGGCGCGGCGTTGCCATCCAGCACCAGCGTCGTGTTTGTGCCCGTCACCTGCCGCAACGTCTCCAACTCGCGCAAGAACCGGTACAGCTCCGGATCCTGCGCGTGTGCCGCCGCGTAAATCTTCGCCGCTTCCGCTTCCGCCGCGCCGCGCGTTTCCTCCGCGAACTGCCGGGCTTCCGCCAGCAACACCGTCCGCTCCGCGTCGGTCCGCGCCCGAATTTCATCCGCCGCCTGCCGGCCTTCCGCGCGGAACTTCGCGGCGAACTGCGCCCGTTCCGCCCGCATCCGGTCGAACACGAATTTCGTGTTCGCCTCCGGCAACGACAAGCCTTTGATGCCGACCGTAGCAATCGCGACGCCGAAACTCTGTTGGGCTTGCGGCGCGACCAACGCGACGATCGCCGATTCAATCGCGGCCAACTTCACGTCGGCGCGATTCGTCGAGACGAGTTGATGGTAATCGTAGTTGCCGAGCACGGTGTTCTTGGCGCTGGTGACAAGACTATCGAGCTTGGCTCGCGCGTTGGCCGGGCTGCCGACCGATTCGAGAAACCGCAACGGATCAGCCACCCGCCACGCGACGTACACCGGCACGATCACGTTGCGCCGGTCGCGCGTCAGCGCCTCCGACAAACGCCCCTCGAAGAAATCCAGCCGCGCGTCGAACCGATTCGCCGTCTCGACCGGCCAGGGCCATTTACCGAACAACCCCGGTTCCTGTTGCACGCGCACCGGCCGCCCGAACCGCGTCAGCACGACCGTTTCATTCTGGCGCACCTGAAACGTGAACATCGCCACCGCCAGCACCGCCGCGACGATCAGCGCCGTCGCCAAGCGAAAATAGAGAGAAGATTTCATGGCCCGCGTTTGCTCCCATCCGGACGTAAATCCAAAAACAATTCCGGCGGGGCGGGCGCGTCCGTGCCCACTACCACCTTTGCCGGCGCCGCCAACGCGGCCGCCAACGTCTCCAACGTCAACCGCGCGCGAAACAGCTCCGGCTGCTCGCGCTGCGCGGCGGCCACCAAGCGAAACCGTTCCGCCTCGCCCGTCGCCACCGCCGCGCGTTGCCGGGCGGTCGCGGTCGCCGTCGTCCGCAGCCGGTTCGCTTCCTGTCGCGCTGCCGGCATCGTCTCCGCCGCGTAGGCGCGGGACAGCTCGATCAATGCGCCCCGTTCCTCCTCCGCGCTGATCACGTCCTGATACGCCGGCGTCACTTCCACGGGCGGATGAATGTCGCGCAGCCCGACCCACACCACTTCCAACCCCAACCCCAGCCGGTCGGCTTCCGCCTGCACCTCCGCATGCAACGCCTCCCGCACTTCCTCCCGGTCGCGCGTCATCACCGCAAAACCCTCCCGCGCCGACGTCACGCGCAGCAGATGCCGGTACGCCAGATGTTCGAGCGCCACCCGCGCATCCACCGTCGTCCGCAAAAACGCCAGGGGGTCGCGCACCCGGTATTGCACCGGCACGCCGATGGTCAGCAGCTCATCGCCGGCGCCGACGAGCAGGTTCTTTTCACCCTCGTAATGTTTCTCCGTCCATAGAATCGGCTGGCCGGTATCCGTGGCAAATCCCAGCACCAATTCCTCGACGCGTCCGGTCGGCACGATGCGAATCGTCTCGAACGGCCACGGCCACGTCCAATGCCAGCCCGGTCCGACCGCCGGCGCAATGAACCGCCCCAACTGCACCCGCACCCCCGCGTGGCCCACCGGCACCACTGTTGCCGTCGTCGCCACCCACGCCAGCACCGCCACCGTCAGCAACAACGGTCCGAACATGCGGCGCCCGAACTGAAACACCCACACCCCTTCGATCTGCACGCCCAACGCCGCTTCCAGCCGCCGCGTCAATTCCTCCCACGGATTCGCCTGCCGCAACACCAAATCCAAAATCACGCTTTCACCGACTGGCCCCGCCGCCTCGCGCGCCTCACGCGGCCGGTACAACCGCAACAATGCCCGCACCGTCACATCCACCACCAACACCGCCGTCACGACCGCGATCACCCACCCCGTCACCAGCCGGTAATCCCGGCTCGCGGACAAGGCCCCCGCAAAACTCCCCGCCACCGCCAGCCCGACCCAAAACGCCAACCGCGCCAGTTGCGCCACGCCCGCCAACGCCCGCGTCCCCAGTTTCTCGCCCAACGCCACGGCGTACCGGCCGACGAAACTCAACAACACACCCAACCCGATCGCCAGCGCCATCCCCATCTGCAACGCGGTGGCCGACATCACCCCGACCGGCATCCGCCACGCCCGCCACACCAGCCACCCCGTCACCGCCGCGCCCAACCCCAGCACCACCAACTGCCCGCGCCGTTGAAATGCCGGCAGTAAGAGATACCGCTCCACCACGCCATGCTCCGTAGCGACGCGCCGTGGCTCATCGCTCGCCGCACCCGGTTGAATCCCAGCCCGCTCTTGCGCCTCCAGTTCTTCGAGGTCGGCCGTCTGATAGCGGAAATACAACGCATGAATCCCCGCGATAATCACGCCCCACGCCGCCAACGCCATCACCGCCGCGAACCAGATTCCGGCAATGGCCGCCAGCGCAAACACAATCCCGGCCACGAACGCGGCATTCCGTAGTTGCCGGGACGCCGTCGCTTTCAAGTCGTCCTCCGCTGCCAAGCGCGCACGAGACGGGCGAGCAGGAACAAGGCGACGCAGGCCAGGACGATGGTGGCCCCGGAGGAGAGGCGGAACTGGTAGGAGGCGAACAGCCCGGCCACGCATGCGCCCACCGCCAACACCGCCGCCAACGCCATCATCGTCTTCAGCCGCTCGGTCAACAACGCCGCCGCCGCCGCGGGTGTGACGAGCAACGCGCACGTCAACACCACGCCCACCGCCTGCACCCCGGCCACCACGGTCAACGCCAGCAGGATCAACAGCAGATACCGCAGCCGACCGGCTCTCAATCCGATCACCTCGGCGTGTTGCGGATCGAACGACGTCAGTTCCAGTTCCTTGTGCAACGCCAGCAACACGCCGCCCACGATCACGGCGACGGCCAGCAACACGAGCAGATCGCCGGTGGTCACGCCGAGAATGTCGCCAAACAACATGTGCGACAGATTCCGGTAAGACTGACCGCGATTCATCAGCACGATGCCCAACGCGAACATGCCGGTATAGAGAATACCAATCGCACTATCCTCGCGCACCCGCTCGCGCTGCGACGCCCAGCCGATTCCCACCGCTGTCGCCACCGCCGCCACCACCGCGCCGCTCATCAAACTCCACCCGGCCAGATACGCCACCACCAACCCCGGCAACACCGCGTGCGACAACGCATCGCCGATGAACGCCATCCGCCGCAGCACCACATACGTCCCCGCCAGCGCGCACGTCAGCCCCACCAACACCGCCGCCGCCAGCGCGGTGTGCATGAACGAATACCGCATCGGTTCAAGAAACCAGTTCAGCGCGCGCTCCCTCGACCCGCCGGCCATCGTGCAGGTGCAACGCCTGGTCGAAATGGTCCTCCAACCGGTCCAACTCATGCGTTGCCACGACCACCGTCTTGCCGGCCACGGTCAACTCCTGCTGCACCGTCGCCAGCACCGCCCGCGTCTCCGCGTCCACCGCCGTCAACGGTTCATCGAGCAACAATAGCTCCGCCTCCTGTGCCAACGCCCGCGCCAGCAACACCCGTTGCTGTTGCCCGCCCGACAACTGGCCAATCTGCCGGCCGGCCAACTCCGCCAGCCCCAGCTTCCCCAACATCTGGTCTGCAATCTCCCAATCGCGCGGTCCCGGCCACGTCAACCAACCCAAATGCACGTACCGGCCCGTCACCGTCATCCGCCGCACCGTGATCGGGAAATCCCACTCGATCGCCGTCCGCTGCGGCAGATACGCGACGCGATGATGACACGCGCCGACCGGGTTGCCGAAGATTTGCACCGTCCCGGCCGCCACCGGCAACAAACCGGCCACGGCTTTCAACACCGTGCTCTTGCCAGCCCCGTTCGCACCCACCAACGCCACCCGCGCCCCCACCGGCACCGTCACGCTCACGTCGTCCAACGCCGCCCGCGCCGCGCTCGGATACCAGACCGTCACCCCGCGCAACGCCAACGCCGGCGCGCCCGGCACCGGGTCGGCGTGGCCGCGATGGGAATAGGAAAATCGCGGATGACTCAATGTCTCAACGCCTCCACGATCACGCGGACGTTGTGCCGCATCAGCTTTTCATACGTCGCGCCTGCGCTGCCCACCGGCCCCAGCGCGTCGGTAAACAACGGTGGCGCGACCTTCACCCCGGCCGCCCGCGCCAACTGCTCGACCACCTTGGGGTTCACCATGTTTTCAGTGAACACCGCCGGCACGCCCGCCGCCTTGATCTTCTCCACGAGTTCCGCCAAATCCTTCGCCGACGGATCCGGCACGTCCGTGCTGAACGATCCCAGCGCCGTCCCCAGCACCTCGAACCCGTACCGGACCGCGAAATAGCCAAACGTGTCGTGCGACGTGACGATCTTGCGCCGCGCCCCCGGCAGTTTCGCCGTCTCTGCCGTCACCCATTCGTCGAGCGCGGTCAATTCAGCGCGATACGCCGCCGCGCGTTGCCGGTAACCGTCAGCCCGATCGGGATCAGCCTTCGCCAACGTGTCGCGGATGTTCTCCACCATCCGCATCGTCAACCGCACATCGTGCCAGACATGCGGATTTACATCATGCTCGCCATGCGCGTGCTTGCCGTGCGCCTCGTTGTGATGGTCGGCTTGCTCCAGCACCGGCCGCAACGGCTTGATGCCCGCCGTGACCGTCACCACCGTTGCCGCTGATTTCGTCCCGGCCACCAATTTCGCCAGCCACGGCTCGAAGCCCATGCCATTCTCAAAAACCAACCGCGCCTCCGCCAACGCCACCGCGTCGCGCGGCGTCGGAGTGAACGTGTGCGCGTCCCCATCGCGGCCCACGAGCGTCCGCACCGTCACCGCATCGCCGCCGACGCGCTCGACAAATTCACCCAGAATGCTGTATGTCACCACCACCTTGACCGGCTCGGCGGCCAACGCCGTCGCCGCCAGCAGGCAGGCAATTGTAGCCGCAAGCCTGCTCGCGGCTACAAAGTTCTGTTTCATAAAGTTCTGTTTCATATGGTGTACACCTCCACCTCACCCGACGCCGTGCCCACGGCCAACCGGCTGTCGTCGGGACTCCACGCCAATTGAGAAATGCCGGCGGACAAGCGCTCCGTCCACCGCGGCGTTTTCGGTTTGTCCAATTGCCACACGGCGACGCGGCCGTCCGCGCTGCCGGATGCCAGCCGCTTGCCGGTATGTTGAAACGTGAGTGCCGTCAACGGTTCTTCGTGGGCCACGAGCATCGTCGGTTTCTTGCCGCGCGGACCTTTACCGCCGCAATCCCAGACGACCACCACTTCGCTGCCGCCCGTCGCCAGATACCGGCCCGTGGCGTCCCACGCCAGCTCGCGGATTTTGGTCGCGTAGCCGGTCATCTCCAGTTCCTCACCGGATTTGAGCAGCCAGACTTTGAGCGTGGAATCCTGGTTGCCGCTGACCATGTACCGGCCATCGGGACTGCACGCCACCGCGAGAACCGAACCGGTGTACTCCCAGTGGCGTTGCGGTTTCGTGTCCTCCGTCTGCCAAAACGTCACACCGCCGTACGTGCCGGTATACAACGCGTCGCGGCCGGTGACCGGCCGCCAGCCCAGCGTGGCAATGGTAGCCGGTTGATCCGGATACTCGCGCAGCAGCTTCCCAGAGCGATCCCATAACCGCAGTTTCTTGCCGCCGGCCGTCGCGAGAAAATTACCCGAGGGACTCCACACCGCATGTTCCACCCACGCTGCGCCGCCCGGCAATTCGACGCAGTGGTCACCGGTCCATAATCGCGCTTTTCCGTCCTGCCCGGCCGTCGCGAGCACCGGCTCCGCCGGATGCCAACTCAACGCCATCGCGCCAAACTCGTGCCCGGCTAGTTCGCGCTCCACCTGGCCGTCGGCGCGGAAGACCGTGACCCGGCCGCTGACCACCGCCGCCGCGAGTTGCCGGCCCGTGGGCGACCAGCCGAGCGCCATGACGTGGTCCGCCAGTTGTGCCTGCCACAAGCGTGTCACGCCAGACATCCGCGAAAACCCTCGTTCAGCTCGGCCCGGTTGAGGTTGCGACCGATGAAGATCAGTGAGTTGTGACGGGGTTCGTCGCCCCACGGCCGGTCGCGCTTCCCGTCGAAGAGCATGTGGACGCCCTGGAACACAAACCGTTCCGGGCTGCCCTTGATGCTGAGCACGCCCTTCATTCGGAAAATATCCGCACCTTTCTCGCGCAAGAGGACGCGCAGCCATTCGTTGAGCCGGTCGGGATGCAGCTCGCCGGGGTGCGTGATGCCGACGCTGGTGACGGCGTTGTCGTGTTCGTGGTCGGGCTTGAACTCGCGCGCCTCCACCGCCGTTAACGGCGGCACCGGCCGAAACTCCGCGAGTGACCGGCTGGCCAGCGTCGCCTGGGGCACCGGTCCGGGCGACAGTGGGCGTTTGGCCGGTTGCAACTGCATGGCAAACTCGTTCGGGTGATGTTGCGTGAAGAGCGCGTAGCGACCGGCTTTGAGCAGGTGCAGCGTGTAGCGGGACGTGCCGGCTCCGAGTTGCAGTTGCACGAGCCGTTCCCCCGGCAGGAGGACTCCCCCCGGCGGCACCGGCTGTTCGTCCGCCGAGAATAACACCACCGCCGCCGGGAGTGCGTCCGCCAAAGAACCGGCCGCCAGCGGGAGCAACGCCACATTCATCGCCGGGTCGGGACCGGGCTGCAACTCCAACGTGTAGTCACCGGCTGCCAAGTCATAGACGCCGCCCCACTCGAAGGGATATTCCGGTTCCATGAATTTCGCGTCAACTTCCATCGCACGCTCAATGTTGAAACCGCCGACGTGCAACACCGCGTCAAGCGGCACGGCAGCGTTTTGCGTGCGGTGGATCTTCGCCGCCGCATTCATCTGGCGGATGCGCTGTTCCAGCCGGTCGATTTCGCCGGCGGGGACGAGGTCGGCCTTATTGAGTAGGATCACATCGGCGAACGCAATTTGCTCCTGCGCCTCCTTGTTCGAATCGAGGTGCTGCCAGATGTGTTTCGCGTCCACGAGCGTCACGATGCCGTCGAGGCGCAACTTCTCCTTCATCTCGTCGTCCACGAAAAACGTCTGCGCGACCGGCCCGGGATCGGCCAAGCCGGTGGTCTCGATGAGGATGTAATCGAACTTGTCGCGGCGCTTCATCAGGTTGCCGAGGATTCGGATCAAGTCGCCGCGCACCGTGCAACAGATGCAACCGTTGTTCATCTCGAAGACTTCCTCGTCGGCGTTGACGACGAGTTCGTGATCAATCCCGACCTCGCCGAATTCGTTTTCGATGACGGCGATTCGTTTGCCGTGGTTTTCCGTCAGAATGCGATTGAGTAACGTCGTCTTGCCGCTGCCGAGAAAGCCGGTTAGGACCGTAACCGGGACAGTATTCAGAGATTGAGTGTTCATGCGGTGCGATGTATAACGCCAGCCGTCTTAGAATGCAAATGATTTGCGTTATTAAGTCAGGCGGTGCGGGTCACGCGAATCGCTCCCGCAACCACCGGGCGGGAAAATGGCGACCGGGACAGACGGTCCGTTCGCCGGGCAATTCGCGGTGCAACCAGACCCGGGGCCGGTGGGGCAGCAGCGGTTCGTGCAGTTCCTGGAGCAACTCCAGCAGGGCGGCCAGTTGGTGGGGGGTCGGTTTGGTCTTTTCAAAATTGCCAACCAGACAGATCCCAATCGAGTGTTCGTTGAGCGTCAGACTGCGCAGATGACCCCCGCGCAATTGCGCTGTCCAACGCGGTCCAACCTCAATCTGGCCGTCGCGGGAGTTTGTGCCGTTGCCGATGATGAAATGGTACGCCAGCCCATGCTCCATGCGCCGCCGGTCGCGGTGATGCCGGTCAAAGATGGCGGCATTGCCGTTCGCCGTGGCGCTGTGATGGACGACGAGTTTTTTCCACCGGGTTGCCTTCAGTTGCGGCACGGTGAGTCGGTCGGGGTCGAGAAATCGGCGGGGCGGCGAGGCGGCCAGCAGCCCTCGTGGGAAACACCATCCGAGTAGCGCCAACCCGCCGAGCCGCAAGAAAGCCCGCCGTGGCAGCCCGGGATGCAACTGGCTACTTGAGCTTGGCTTCACGGTATTCGACATGTCGACGCACTCGGGGATCGGAGTTGGTCAGCGCGAGTATTTCCGATTTCTGTTTGTTGTTCTTGATGGTCACGGCGAAATCACCCGTACCGGCGCTTGAAACAAGTTTGATTATTTTCCGCATGTTTTTTCTCCTTCGGCAGTGATCAGGCGACCCGCCAGAGCCGATCTAGAAGTCCGCGCCCGTGAGCGCCCGGAACGCTCCGGCCATCACCAGCGCCGTGCCAACCGCTGTCAACGCCTGCCGCCCGGCCACCAGCAGCGCCTGACGTGCGCCCAGTTCCCGGCCCACCGTCCCGAGCGTGACCAGACACGCCGAGAACGTCGAGGCAGACCACCTGATCCACCCCCTGCGCACGCACGTCGTCCCAGACCGCCTCCACTGCCGGCAGGTTGCCGTGGAGGCAGGACAGAATCGCGATGCGTTGCGTGGCGGCGCTCATGATGTGGGGTCGAGGTTCAACGGGGGGATTGTGTGCACAATGTCGGCCACCCCGACTAGCAGCGCCAGCGTGCGGTTATCGGGCGGGTCGAACGGAAAACCACTGAGCGTCAGGCAGTCGCCGACGCGGTTGAAATAGTGATACCGACCCGGTTCCTCGGCCAGTTCGACCAAGCCTTTGGCGCGCAGGATACCGGGCGGCAGCGCGTCGAGCCAACCAGTCAGCCGCGCGCGCGAAATGCCCCGCGGCACTTCCAACTGTCGCGCCCCGAACCGGTGGGCCAAATCATGATTGTGCGACCGTGGCGGCCGCGCCAAAACCGCCGACCACATCCGTGCCGCAATCCCGGTGGCGGGCGCTAATTCCACGTCAACCGTCCCACTGGCGCACGTGCGCACCAGTTCGTCCGTCAATTGTTCCGCTGTCACAACACGGGCGGTGGGGTTGAACTCCGCCACCGCGCGCCGCACCGCTTGCCGGACTTCCGCCGTGACGGTGTCTTCCCATGTGAACACGATGTGTGTCGCCCCACGCGCCTGCATGCGTTCGAGTTCGTTCTGCTCGCCGCGTTCCTGCCAACGCGACACATTCACCACTGTCAACTGCCGTAACGGCCGGTAGCGGCGGCTTTCGGTAGCCAGCAACAACAGCTCCACTAACGGCAGCGGATCGGTCGTGCCGTTGACCTCCAGTAACAACACGTCGCGGTCGCCCAGCCGGCATTGCTCCAGCTCCGCCAACAACGCCGCCTCCCCGTCACAACAGGCACACGCCCCGTTCACCAGCCGCACATCGTCGCACGCTTCACGCAACGTCACCCCGTCGAGCGCCGCGTTGACGTAATCGTTTAACACCACATGCGACTGCAACCCGGCCGCGCTCAGGCGCGGCAGCAGCCGGCGCAGCAACGACGTTTTGCCGCTGCCCAAAAAACCCGTCACCAGCAACAACGGTGTCATGCCGCTGTTCCCTGTCCCGCTGGCTCGATCTGCCAGGCGGGAAACGGATCCGGCAACTTCGCCCACTTCCGTTCCCCACCACGCATTTCGTCGGTCGTCAGCAAGCAGGCATCGAGGTCTTGCTCGATGCGGTCTTGATCGAAGTTCTGGCCGATGAACACAATTTCCTGCCGGCGGTCGCCGACGCCCGCTTGCCAGAGACTCTTGATGTCGGCGCGCTCCGCCGGATCCTCCGGCCATTCATTTTCCGGCACGCAATCCCACCAGATGCCGGCGGGGTCGAGCGTGCAAGCCTGGCCGGCGAGTGACAAGAAGCCGGTGATGTCGCTGCGCGTGGCCAGCCAGACGTAGCCTTTGGCGCGCAACATGTTCGCCAGCGCATCGGTTTGCATAAAGTACCAGAGCTTCGCGGGGTGAAACGGACGCCGGGCGCGATAGACATAACTGCGGATGCCGTACTCTTCGGTTTCCGGCACGTGCTCACCACGCAATTCCTTCAGCCAGCCGGCCGCGGCGGATGCCTTGTCGAAGTCAAATCGTTTGGTATCGAGGACCTCGGTGAGTGGGACTTTCCCGCGGACAGCGCGCACTTGCCGGGCGTCAGGATTGAGCGCGCGCAACGCGCCCGCCACTTGCGCAAGTTCCGCCGCCGTCACGCAGTCGGTCTTGTTGATGACGAGTACGTCCGCGAACTCCACTTGATCCAGAAGAAGTTGCGAAATGGTGCGCTCGTCCGCTTCATTCACTTGCTGGCCGCGAGCCCGCAAATCCTCCAGCGACCGGGCGTCCCGCAAGAACTGGGGAGCGTCCACCACCGAAACCATGGTGTCGAGGCGCGCCACTTGGGACAGGCTTTGACCGTCCTCGCCCACAAATGTGAATGTTTCGGCCACCGGCAATGGCTCACTGATGCCGGTGCTTTCAATCAGCAGGTAGTCGAACTTTTTGGCCTTCGCCAGTCGCGCAACCTCTTTGAGCAAATCCTCGCGCAACGTGCAGCAGATGCAGCCGTTGCTCATCTCGACGAGTTTTTCCTCCGTGCGGCTTAACTGCGCGCCGCCGTTCTTCACGAGCGCCCCGTCAATGTTGACATCGCTCATGTCGTTGACGATGACGGCGACGCGGCGGCCCTCGCGGTTGTGCAATACATGATTCAACAAGGTCGTCTTGCCCGCGCCGAGAAAGCCCGACAAGACGGTCACCGGCAGGCGCCGGTCCGTTTTGGTTTTTGTTTGCTTCATAGAGTTGATCGCTCCCGCCAGCCGGTCACGAGGGGGTGACCGCATGCCAAATGTTCGCTTGTTTGCCTTTCGGGTCGCGCGGGCAGAGGCGGATGCGGTCCACATTGGCGATATAGGGCCGGAGCGTGAATACCCACGAGTTGGAGATGGGAGCGCCATGGGTCGTGCCGGGAAACGCGCCCTGATACTCGTCTTGATACATCGCGACGGCCAAGCCGATCTGGCGTCGGTTGGAGACGCATTGGGCGCGTTTGGCGACAGCGCGCGCCGCATTCAAGCCCGGAAACAGCAGGGCTGCCAGCACCCCCAGAATCCGCACCAGTAGCGCAATCATCGTAAAAGTCCGCTGTTTCATATTGCAAATGATATGCAATAATAACCGGGTGATTGCAACACAATTCTTCCGGGTTGCGGAACCGCCCGGAGTCCGGTATCTAAACCCCATGCCTCGAACCCCCACCGCCATCGAGACCGCGCTTGCGGCCTTGCGCGGCGGCAAGCATCGCATCACCAAGCCGCGTCAGAAAATCCTGACGATGCTCGCCAGCGATCACGGCCCGTTCACCATCGAAGAGATTCACTCGCAGCTCCGGCGCGGCACATGCGATTTAGTGACAGTGTACCGGAATCTGGCGACGTTGGAGGAATTAGGCTTGGTGCGCCGGTGCGACTTCGGGGATGGTGCCTACCGGTATGAACTCAACACCGCCGCGCACCACCATCACCACATCGTCTGCAAACAGTGCGCGCAGGTCAAAACACTTGACCTCTGCGTGGCCGATCCGCTGGAACGGCTGGCCCAACAGATGGGCTACACCAACGTGACGCATTCGATGGAACTCTTCGGCGTCTGCGCCGCCTGCCAGAAAAAGAAATGAGGCGGAAGCTGGCTGTCCGCCAACCTCCGCCCCGTACCGTCTATTTCAGCGCCGCCGCTACTTTCTCGGCGAGGAGTTTGACCGTGGCCGGGTAGTCCGTCGCGGCGGGGTCGCCGCCGGCTTGCGTCGGCAACACCAACACGGTTGCCCCGGACTTCTTGGCCGCCAACGACGGCGTGCGGGTGTCGTGCCATTGCTCTTGCAGGATGACCTTCACGTTGTCGGCTTGCATCCGGTCGCCCAACGTCGCCAGATGCGCCGGCGACGGCGGGATGCCGGGTTTCGGTTCGACCGTGCCGACCACGACCAGCCCGTAGCGTTCGACGAAGTACGGGAAGCTCTTGTGGTAGGTCACCACTCGCGCACCGCGAAACGGCGCAAGCAGCTTCTGCCCTTCGGCCTGCGCCGCGTCAATCCGGGCCAGCAACTGCGCCAGCCCTTCGTCGAATACGGCGGCCTTGTCCGGGGCAACCCGTTTCAGGCCGGCGGCGATGTTGCGGGCCACGATCTTGCCGCATTCCGGGTCGAGCAGGAAATGCGGGTTACCGTGAGGATGCACATCGCCCATGGCGCGGGTGACCGGGCCAGTCGGTAAGTCCCGCACCGGCACGTCGGTCGCGGCAACGATCCGGCCGGGAGCGCCGCTGCGGAGTTTGGGGTTGCGGGTTTGATCCAGCAACGCCGGCAACCAGCCGATTTCGAGTTCGAGACCGTTCTCGATGAGTACGTCGGCCTTGTTGAGGGCGACGATGTAGCTGGGTTTGGGCTGGATATAATGCGGGTCTTCGGCGGGTTTGCCGAGGACGGTGACGTTGACCTGATCACCGCCGATGTCGCGCGCCAGGCTGCCGAGGTCCGGCAACGTGGCGACGACGTTGAGTTTGGCATGCACCGCTGCCGGCAGCAGCAACGCGAGGAGGATTGTTTTGATTTTCATGTGATGGCTCCTCGGAGCTAGAACTTGTGCGCCGCGTGTGCGCCGATCAGGAATTCCAACTGCATCCAGAAGGAATGTTCATCGCCGGTGCCTTGAATGTGGTCGTAGTTGTATTGCCACCGGAGTTTGGAGAACTCCGTGGGATACCACGTGAGATTCGGCGAGAGCCGGGTGCGATCCACCCGGATGTCCGAAGCGAACGCGGTGTTGTTGCCGGTGAGGAACTCGCCGCGTAAGCCGGCGACCCAGCCGCGATGGAAGCCCCAGAGAATCTGGGAGTACACGCCCCAATCGGTCAGGTTCTCGCGGGAGAGTGTGACCAGCGGATCATCCAGCGACGTGCGCTCCGCCGCGTCATACCGGCGGAGTAATGCCTCAGTCTGCCACGAGACGAACGGGAAACCTCGCTGGGCGTTTTCGGGGCGCCATTTCCAGTAGATGTCAGCGCCGTAGAATTGCGTGTCGGCACCGGCACCGGAGCTGTTGGGGCCAAACGCGCCGGACACGCCGAGCAGCAACGACTGGGTGTCGCTGAGATCAAACGACGTCGCCAGCCGGGGGACGAATAGCAGGTCTTGCGGACCCCGCAAGGAGCGATCCACCGGCTCGCCGCCGTGAATGTCGCCAGAGTCTGCATTGCGGAAGCCGGTGGCCGTTCCACCGTCGCTGTTGAAAACGCCGAGCGTGATTTCCGTAAAGAACGGCAGCGGGGCCAGCCACGAGAATTGCGCGCCGGGATTGCGCAGGCCGTCCGGCCCGAGCAGCCGGGTGATGACCATGGATTGATCCACGAAGGACCATTGGTGGGCATGTTGCAGGTTGTGCCGGCCAAAGTTGGCGAACATCTGCCCGGCTTTGACCTGCAAGTTCCACGGCAACGAAGTGGTTTGCATCCACGCCTCCTCCAATTCCACGGCCGTCTCTCCACCCGGTTCGATCACGAGGGGGATTGTCACCAGCCCTTTGAAGTACGGATCTACTGCGCCGTCGAGGCTGATTTCCGCGCCTTGCAAGGTGAACCCGCGCTGGCTGGGATCATGATGCGCGCCGTTGATGGCTTCCACGTCGGGGGTGGTGGACCAGCCGAACGCTGTCGTACCGACGACACTGAGGTTGAGGTACGCCGCCCCGGCTTTCGCGACGGTCAACGGGTCGCTGGGCGACCAAGTGGGTGTCGCGGGTGCCGGTTGTGCGACGGGTATTTGGGCCGCGAGAGCTTCACGCACGCGGCGTTGGACTTCTTGTTCGATGAAGGGTTTCAACCCTTCCATTACTTTTTGACGAATTACTTCTTCTGATTCCGCCACCGCCGCCCAAGGGGCCAAGACGACTGCGGAAAGTACAACTGTAGCCAAGCATTTCATGGATCATTCTCCTGAATAGTTAAAAGTTACCGCGCCCTGACAGGGACGCGGGCACAACTCGACCGTTGAGAACCAGGTCAGGAGATCGGCGGGGCGCGGCTTGCCGAGGAGGGAGAGAAAAAGGTGAAATGCGGCTGCGCCGCGTAAGGGAAACTCGCCAACGAACAAAAAACCACCGGTTCCACAGCCGAGACCGGCGTGGGCGTGGTGGTTTGGTGGGTGGTGTGCCAAACGCAGACCGCGCAATCCTGGTGGGGCTGGGCGCTGGCGTGCTCGTGATGGTGGTGTTCCAGTGTGCTGCCCCAGAAGGCGAACACCAGATACAACGCACTCAGCAAGGATGACACAACCCGGCGATTCATCGGCGGCACCATGGCCGGTGCGAAAGGAGTTGTCAAGCGTGTCGGTTTACCGGCACATTCAGTTTCATGAACAAAAAAATTGTTGTGACATCAGCGGCGCCACAAGCGATTGGGCCGTATTCTCAGGCGGTGTGGGCGGGAGATTGGTTGTTCTGTTCCGGCCAAATTTCGATGGAGCCGGCGACAGGCGCCATGGTGGCCGGTGGAATTGAGGAGCAGACGACGCGGGTGTTGGAGAATGTGACGGGGTTGTTGAAGTCGCAGGGGTTGACGGTGGCGAATGTGGTGAAGACGACGGTGTTCTTGAGCGATATGAATCATTTTGCGGCGATGAATGCGGTGTACGCGAAGTATTTCACGCAAGACTATCCGGCGCGTTCGACGATTCAGGTGGCGCGGTTGCCCAAGGATGCGTTGGTGGAGATTGAAGTGCTGGCGAGCCGGTGATGGGCATGGCGGCGCTTGCTCTGGATTCGGCGGTTATGATAGCGTTCCGCTCATTCTTATGAGGTGGCTGGGGACATTTCTTCTATTCTTTGTGGTGGCGGTGTGCCCGGCGCTGGCGGCGGAAGCCGATCCGCGCGGGGCGCCGGCGATCATTGATGCGAAGCGGCTGACATTTGAGAAGGACCGGAATCTGGCGATCGGGGAAGGGGATGTGGTGGTGCAGTACAAGGGGGCGGTGTTGCGGGCCGACCGGATCCAGTTCAATAACGCGACCAAGCAGGCGGAGGCGGAGGGGAATGTGCGGTTGAACCGGGACGGACAGGAATGGGTCGCGCCGGCGCTGGAATATAATTTTGATACACGCGCGATGCGGATGACGGAGGTGCGCGGGTT
>Ga0105047_10004975_pt1 | contig 22988 bp, 23 predicted proteins | sample MAT04_FD_78384 | JGI IMG/M metagenome (GOLD analysis project Ga0105047, IMG submission 78384) | Freshwater microbial communities from Lake Fryxell liftoff mats and glacier meltwater in Antarctica - MAT-04 (megahit assembly) | ecosystem: Environmental > Aquatic > Freshwater > Ice > Liftoff... | reverse complement strand
TTATGGTTAGTCAGGGCTTCACTTTGAGTGAAACCCTGACTATGCTCGGCCATGTCATTTTGGCATCCGTAGTCGCAGATTACGGATAACACTTATTCTTAATATTAATAGGAAGATTACGGACTGCTGAGAGGGGGGAGTTGGAAGCACCTGCTACAATGCGCGAAAGCCGGGGGAAAACTAGGGACAACAGTGTAATAATTTCTACTTATTTCGAACTTTTAGTTACGGGATAAACTTTAAGCTTGAATTTGCTAACATCAACCTGCTCAATAATTGAAGACAACTGCAAGTCTCTTATATATATATTGTAATCTACTTTTTTAAGCTTTGAAGGTTCTGTTGAACTCACGTTCACCCGGAAATCTTTTGTTCTTTCCGAATTGAATTCTTCAATAATTTGATTTTCGGTTAATCCATCAATTAAATTAGTTTCTAATATGACCATAATTGTTAATTTGTCGGCATGTTCTTTTTTATGTTTGCGTTTTGAGGTGTTTTGACTTCTTGAATTTGCAATATAGCTTATTAATGCACCAAACAAGGCAATACTTGTCAGTACGCCATCAAAAGTAAGTTTCGGATCAAAATGTAATATGCACATACAAATTAAATTAGTTTATGTTTAGAATCTAAGACGTAAAGCATATTTATTATTTTACATGGTACAGGATACAATTCCTGAAAGAATTATTTATACGGAAAGTCAAATCCCACATAACAGGCTCATCCTTGGACTAAAGTTTTTTTAATTCTTTTTCAAGATTAAGAGCTTCTATTTCAAATTCAATTAATTCTTTGTTCGTCAAATTTAATTTAAGTTCTTTCGACTTCTTTTTCATTTCCAAAGGAAATTGAGTTTTACTATCATTTTCAAAAAAGTTGTCAAGAGTTGAAGTAGCTATTCTTATTGCCGTTTCTAAATCAATTTCATAAAATTCTTTTTGGAAATAAAACCGTCTGAATGTGAAATGCAAAATCCTTTCAGCAATATCCATTGATGGAACTTCTTTTGACCATTCAACCATAAATATTCCAAGTGCTCCTGTGTTTTTCGAAAGCTGATCAGCTCGAATAACAGGGTCTTTCTTGCTCAAACCTATTTTTAGAATACCAGCATAATGTGTATTACTCATAATGTAAACAAACCCGTTGCTAATTTCCATTTTATTTATATTAAGTGATTCAAATTATATTCTATTCTTATCGGCACACATCCGAAATAAAGATATGTCAAAAAGGGTGAACTGTTGCCATCTATAATATAAGGTTACAGCTCTATTTGATGTTAAGAAGTTGATCGAAACTGAGTACAAATCTGCTCCAAAGGAGAGTTTTTGTTAGAACAATTTATTTCATAATTTACGAGCAACATTTTCTATACGAACATAAATTCCCACTGCCATAAGTTCTTTGCAAATCTTCATTTTCCAAGCACCTGAAGCATCATAGTTTTCATAAAGTATTCCTTGTAGGTCTGATGGTATTTCGGTATTACCTTTTTTTAGAATCCTGACTCTTTCTTTACCAAGTTTACCTATGAAATATCCAATTTCTAAGATTACATTTTGCCTGGCTCTTGTTGAGCCGTCAATAAGTACATCATCTGGTGAAATAAGAGCTATTATATAATTCGAATTAGCAGATTCTTCAACTAATTTGTCTATAATAGTTCGTCCTTTATCGGGTTGCTCATGTAAAACTATGTTGTTTACGCCTGCACGAGTAAGGAGTAATTGAATTTCTGTTTTAAGCTCATTGTCATGGCCATGAATTATAAAGACAGTATTGCCTTTTATCTTTTCAACCTTATTATCTTCTATTTCTGGGTTTGCATTAACAATTTCTTTTAATATTTCTTTGAAATAATCAAGAAATTGCTTGTTAAAACTATGGATTGCGTTATCCGTATTACCATGTAATTCATATGTTAACTCCTTTGGTAAAGAATAGCCTTCTTCACCTAACTCTCCAACTCTACAATACAAATCGAAAACTAATGATTTTGCATCATCAAATTTTATTGGTAATCTCCATTGAGTATAATCATCTCCAGGCCACTTAGCCCATCTTTCCCTATCTTTCAAATATTTACCATAGATCTGATTGTCTTTAATTTCACTATTTAAATGTTCAAATAAGTGCGCAACCTCACTTCCAAAGGTTTTCATATTTGCACCTTGAATATTATTAATAAAAAAGCTTATTAATTCTGGATTTAATGCCATTGTGAATTGTTTTTATATTTCTTGTAAACGATAGTTTAACCTTCATCATCAAACTTTTTTCTTCAATAATGCTTGAATTGAATCTTTCTATCCACCCCCAAATATACTCCAATCCCCAATCCCTCCATTTATTTATTTAAGAAAATAAAAGCCCGGGCACCACCCTTCAAAGTACCCGGGCTTATTCCCTTTCCCTAATATTTCTCCTCCTGGAATCCCCACTCCCGTATTACGCTTTGATACGTGTCGGGGTAGTTGGCCACAAGAGTTTGAAAGGCTTGAAGAGTTTCGGGTTTGAAGGGTTTGAAGGGTCTCAGTCTTCCATCTACAATTTAAAAATGGTAATTTGGAACAACAAAAAGGTATATCAAAAAACCGACAGAAGAAGATCCAAGTCGGCGAATTTTCACTGAAAGGGTTTTATTTCTATACAAACTTTTGAGACTCTGAGCCCAGCCATCAGAATATAAAACTGATCACTAATTTCGAATGGTATAATTGTTGATATTATTTTACACATTCAACTAAGGCACATAATACTTCAATTCATTAAAATTTAAAGTCATGAAACTACTCCGAACTTATGCAATCCTGGCATTATTTATTTTACTGGGATTTACAGTGAATGCACAGAATAATGAACCCGAAAAGCTCAACCTACCGGGCGATAACCTTAACCTGTTTGCAGTAATAAAACTCTTTCAGGAATCGGAAACCCTCGAAGGATTTGAGAAAAACCTGAACGCCGAGGACACCAAAATCAATAACCTCGACCTGAATGGTGACGACAAAACCGATTACATAAAAGTAATTGATAATGTAAATGGCAGCGATCACACCATTGTTTTGCAGGTTGCGGTTAATAATAAGGAAAACCAGGATGTGGCTGTTTTCACGGTACAAAAGGATGCTGACAACAATGTACAGATTCAGTTAATCGGTGACGAAGCATTGTATGGCAAGGACTATATTATCGAACCCAATTACGCCGACAATACTCCGGCGGGCGACACTCCAAATCCCGGGTACAGCGGCACCACGACCGTACGAGGAGAAAATATTCCTGTAACCAGAACTACCTATGTTGAGGTTCGGACCTGGCCTGTGGTAAGGTACATTTACACGCCAACCTATGTTGTTTGGCATTCGCCCTGGTACTGGAACTACTATCCATCCTACTGGAATCCATGGCGTCCTTATTACTGGGATTATTACTATGGTTACCATTCCAACTGGAATCATTATTATTATGGTCATTACCGCCCATGGCATTCCTACAGGTATTCACACTGGAACGATAATTACTATAGGAATCATCGCTCTTACTCAAATACTGTGTATCAGCATCGTGAAAGCGGAGCGTATAGAAACACCTACTCAAGGCCGGAAACCAGGCAGCAAGGATCGGCTGATTACCTCAAAAGATACCCTGAAAGCAGGGATCGTAACAATACCAGAAACAACAACCAGGGAGTTAATCGCCAGGATTCGAGACAGGGAGTTAATCCGACACGGGAAAGGCGCAACAATGACAACTCTAATGTAAGGACTGGAACCAACAGACCCGTTAACAGCGGAAATGTAAACACGCGGAATAATGGGAAGGTTGAAAACAGAAACACATCACAACCTGCTGTAAACACCAAGTCGGAACGCCCCGCAAACAACACTCCGGCCGTAAAGTCAGAAAGGAGACAGTCTGAACCCAGGCAAGAAAATACCAGGCGTTCATCCGATCCCCAAAAATCGGTGAGGACACCGGAAAAAAGATCTGAAAGGAATTCGGAAAGTAAACCAGTCAGAAATCCAGAACAGGGTCCAAACAGAAGATAGAAAGTGCAATTGAGGTAATATAAATTCAATCGAAAGGAACTGGAGTTAATGCTTCAGTTCCTTTTTGTTTTTGGCTTCAAACGCATCTTAAAATCAGGAGTGTATTTAGAGTCGGGCTGCGTATAAATGGATTTTCACACCCTGCTTCACCTTTGATTTTACTAACATGCTATAAATAGTGTGTATAAGAAAACGAGTTTAAAATGAGTTTTGCCCACGCGCACCCCTTTGCTTCGGCTCAGCTCAGCAACCTGTAGGGGAAAGCCCTCGCACAAAGAAGATTGAGTTTGAAGAACCAAATCTGGAATTAAAGAAAATGAGCATATTTATTTAGAATGATGAGTTTAGTTATTGACACTAAATACGAATTTAACCTTCATCAATACCCGAAAAAAGTATAGTTGAATTCTATGTTTGAACCTATAAAAAAGATGAATCGTACTTTCCTGAAAGCAGAAAACCCCGCATCTGCAGGGTTTTGTGCTTTTATAGTTCAAATGTTTTTTTACTGGTTGTTGATGCTAATTTTCAAGTTGGTTCAATTTAATCTGCATCCATCAGCAGAAGCAATCCACACTAACCTGCCGTATAACAGATAGTAACCTCATATGAAAATAGCCAGCTTTAAGCGACTTAGCCAATGTTAATCCTATACAAAGGCATGGCATCTTCGCGGCGGTTCATCTTGTCAAAATACTCCGACAGCGAATTCAGCAACTGCTCTTTACGGATTGGTTTTGCCAGGTAACCGGTGCATCCTGCTGCATAGCATTTTTTTACATCTTCGGGAAGCACAAAGGCAGTTTGAGCAATAATTGGTAACCCTGGCCTGAGACTTGATATAATTTCAGTAGCCTCATATCCATTCATCAAAGGCATGTGCATGTCCATCAGAACAAGGTCGATGTCGTGATTGGTTTTAATATGCTCAATGGCTTCTTTGCCATTCTGAGCCCATAGAATTTTTACTCCGGTGCGACGAAGTACAGCTTCTATGTAGAGGAAGCTGAAATCGATATCCTCAGCTATCAGGATTGTGTGCTCTCTAAAATCATAAGGATAAGAGCTTTTTTCTGTTAATTGGTTTGTTTCCATGGTATTGCTTTCAATGTTAGTTTTTATAGTAAATACGAAGAGTGATCCTAGTTCAGGTTCGGATTCGACCCATAGATGGCCGCCGAGTAATTCAACCAATGCTTTTGATATTGCCAGTCCCAGTCCGAATCCAATGGTGGGTTTGCAATCAGATCCTTCAACCTGGTGAAATCTTTCAAAAATTGTTTGTTGTTTTTCATAAGGGATGCCTATTCCTGAATCCTTCACCCAAAAGAGCATTTCTTTACCCGAAAGGTCAGCACCGATTTCAATACAGCCTTGTGGCGTAAATTTCATAGCATTGGTGATCAGGTTTACAAGAATTTGCCTTAAACGGTTTGCATCGGATTCAATTTCAAGGTTCTGGAGAGATGTATTTTGAGTAAAGCTGATACTTAAATTCTGCGCCTTTCCATGGGCAGCATTTTCGAACTGATTCTTAAGTTCTTCCATTAAAATGGCGGGAACAAACCTGCGCTTGCTGATTTCAAGATTTCCTGTTTCGAGCTTTGAAATATCTATCAGATCGCTGAGCAAATTAATTAATGCGTTTCCGTTGATGTGAATGATATTTATGTACCTTTCACGCTCAGCATCCGTAAGGCTTTTGTCGGCAAGTAATTCCGAAAAACCGATAATTCCATTAAGCGGCGAACGGATTTCGTGCGACATATTTGCAAGGAAAGCGGTCTTATTTCTATTTGCAGTTTCTGCTTCAAAAGCTGCGGCTTCGGCTAAATGCAACGAGTGCTTTTCGCTGGTGATATCATAAGCTATTCCATGATTTCGGATAGGAAACACACCGTTTTCAGCCCTGGTAGTAATACTTACTCTGAAATATCTAAAGTCGCCTTCCTCGCTTGCACAGCATATATCTTTGTTAAATTTTCCGGTGGTAGCGTATTCCTTTAACGCCAGCCTAATCTCATTACGATCTTTTTTGCGTACTGATTTCAACATTAAACCAGGCTTGCTGATAATTTGTCCTAACGCAAATGGCAGATTGTTGCGGCAACTGTTATTGAGGTAAATTATTCCTTTTTCGTCCCATATCCAATGCAGGTTTTCAACATTCTCAATGGAATCGAAGAACAAGGTGTCTTTTGAGGATTCTGCGTTCTCAGAAACTTCTTCTTCTCTGAGGTAAAAAATATTTATTCCATCAGGGTCAAATTCTTTTCCAACACTGGCAGCACTGTAGGCAAAAAGCTTTTTATTGCCTTTGGTAATAATACCTATTCCGGGTGATTTTTGAATTTCATCTACCGACAACCGCCTCAGCATTGTGTAATTAACCAATGAATCGGGCAGAATAAATGAAGCAAAATCTTTACCAAAAATATCCAATGGCTGAAATCCGGTCATTTTAAAAAACACTTTATTGGCAAACATGATGCTTCCACCTCCAATCATCAGTATTCCTTGTTCGTTTTCCGGTTTCTTTTGCGGACCCTGGTTTAGAACAGTACTGCTTTTCTGACTGCTTTTGCTGGTGCCGAGTGCCTGTGACGCGAGGTAAATTATTCCGCTTCCATTGGAATGATGTATTAAACTAAGGTTAAAACCCGGCAAACTCAATTTCAAAATACCAGTTATAATAAGAAACAATGTTGAAAGAAATGCCAGTTGAACTAACACAGGTACTCCCGAACCTAATATGAGGCCGAAATACACAAACCTTGAAAGAGGGAGAAGCAGGATTCCGGAGAAATCATCAGAATCCTGAAGAGCTACTAATATAATAATCAGGATTAATGTTCCGAAGCTCAGATATTTACTTTTAGTTTTCAAAGCAGGACGAGTTAGAAGTGTTGAACGAGTGCATTAGATTCGGAGTTAATGAAGCGTAAGCGAGTAAGCAATCAGATTCATTTAGTAGTTTATTGCTCTTAGTTTAAAAAGTAATAGGTTAACCCTGAAAAAACAGAAAAATTTTCCGGACTGTCAAATTATTGCCTTTTATCGGGAATTTGGATAGCGTAATTTAATAGCGTTGAGGCCAATTTGTAACTGCCGACAGATTGTAGAATGAGATTAGGAATGTTTTTATATCTTTGCACCCGTTCAAGGGCCTCGTAGCTCAGTGGATAGAGCAGCAGCCTTCTAAGCTGCGGGTCAAAGGTTCGAATCCTTTCGGGGTCACTTTAAATAATTAATCGCTTATAAATTAATGATTTATAAGCGATTTTTTTGTTTTTATACCAAATAAATTATCATTTACACTCACCATCAGTTGTGCAGGTTTGCCCGCTTAAATGCTCCTGGATGGCTTCAGGATTGTTTTCCTCCCAAGCGGCAAATGCCTTCTGCAGTGTTTCGGTAAAAACGATGGTATCCTGTGCACCACTCACCGCAAATTTCCTGTCGATTACAAAAAACGGCACTCCGCTAGCTCCCATGCGTTGCGCTTCTGCTCCATCACTTCTTACTTCAGCAGCATACAGATTGTTTTCCAACACTTTAATTACTTCCTCTTTCGGCAGACCCACTTCGGTGGCTAAACGAATTAAGGTTGCATGGTCGCTGATCAGTTCTCCATCCGTGAAATACGCCCTGAAAAAACGTTCTTCAATCTCATTGGTGAGGCTATATTTCTTAGCAAGTTGTATTACCCTGTGTGCATCGAAAGAATTGGCGATTTTTGCTTTCTCAAAATTAAAATCAAGGCCAATACCTTTGGCAGATTGAGCCAGGTTGTCATGAATACTGACTGACCAATCCCTGCTTTGACCTTTGATTTCGGCCAGATAGGAATATGAATCTCTTCCAGGCTTGAACTGAATATATGGATTAAGTTGAAAACTGTGCCACACAACTTCGATAGAATCTTTTTGCGAAAGAGCGTTGAGTGCTGATTCAAATTTACGTTTACCGATATAGCAAAACGGACACATTACATCGCTCCATATTTCAACTTTCATTTTATTTTCCATGGTTCTATTTATTTAATTTATGAATGGCTTACCGGTACTGTATTTATTACGGCAGTGAATTTTAAAGTCATCATAAAAAAAACAAATCGAGTAGATTTAAGTTCACCAAAAACACCGAAAGGAATTCTATTTAAATTTCACCTGTTACCTATTTGGGGTGCGGTAACTATTACTGGTTATGGCATTAACCAGGATAAAACATGACAAATCAGTTTTCACATTGCCTAAACTTTAAAAATCATCTACCTTTGAGTAAATTTTAGAAAAATAACCTTCCCATAACAAATTTTGTATTTTAAATCCCATTAGTATGGAAACCTTTATCGCTTCGCGCCTTACAACAAACAACAAAATCTTCCCTACTAAAATAGTGATTGACCAACTTGGTGTAACCTTAAAAATTCCGGGACTATTCAGTGGAAACGAAAAAACCGTTCCTTACTCCCGTATAGCGTCAGTCGATATTGTTTGTCCGTTCATAGGCTATTCAACTATTATTATAGGCACTACCGGTGAAGGCAGTATAAAGGCACATGGTTTTTTGAAAAGCCAGGTAGCGAGGATGAAGGAAATGATACTTGGAAAAATTAATGTTTCCTGAACATCTGTTCAAATAGCTGATGGTGTGTAAATGATATTTCCGTATCAACAGGATTTGAAAAATACCGGCTTCAGAACAACCTGGCATGATTTTCATTTCATGTTCCCGATTCCAAAAAATAAACATTCCGGGGCTTCGTTATTCATTTTAAGGGAATTAGCTGTTACGTTGACGGGTAAAAATACAGAAACCTGCAACTTCTAACTGATACCTTCTATTCATTTAATTCATACCATTTATCTGCGATATAGTAAACCTTAACTATTTTTTTATATTACAGAATTAATCAGTACTGAAAGTCAATTTTTCACAAACCATCCAATTAAATCTTTTTTACGAACCTACAGTTAATATCTTTGTTGTATTTTAAAAGATAATCCTTGAATAACCAGATTATAAAAAATATATTTCCTGTAACAGGAATGGCGTGTGCCGCATGTGCCGGCAGTGTTGAAAGCGTGATTGCTTCACTGCCCGGAGTTTCCGGGGCTTCCGTGAATTATGCAGGAGCAAATGTTCATGTTGCCTACGATCCCGAAACAGTAACACCGGCCGATTTCGTAAAAGCCGTTGAATCCATTGGGTATGGACTTATAATAGAAGAGGAAAACCTGGATGAAAAGCTCGCGGATATTGAATTTAAACATTTTCATGAGCTAAGGCGTAAACTCTGGGTAGCAGGAATTTTCACCTTGCCAGTTTTTATTTTGTCCATGTTTCATATTATCCATCTTGAATATATGAACTGGATTTTGTTGGCTTTATCACTTCCTGTTATTGTGTTTTCAGGCTCTGAATTCTATCTCAATGCTTGGAAACAGGCACGCCATCGCATGGTAAACATGGATACACTGGTTGCACTCAGTACCGGTATTGCATTTATTTTCAGTGTGTTGAATACAATTATTCCCGGCATATTTCTTCGCGCCGGACTTGAGCCTCATGTGTATTACGAATCAGCTACAGTAATTATCGCGTTTATTCTCACAGGGAAGTTTCTCGAAGAACGCTCTAAAAGCAAAGCTTCCTCAGTAATCCGCAGCCTGATGGGTTTGCAGCCTAAAAATCTTACCGTAACCCGCGATGGAGCGGAAATGGAGTTGCCGCTACCGATGGTATCGCCAGGTGATGAGGTTATGATCCGCCCGGGCGACAGAATTCCTGTTGATGGTGTTGTTATAAATGGAGATTCCTATATTGATGAAAGTATGATTTCGGGTGAGCCACTGCCAGTTTTTAAAACCAAAGGAGCAAATGTTTTTGCAGGAACATTGAATAAGAATGGAAACCTCGTGATTACAGCATCCAAAACCGGTAAAAATACTCTGTTAGCTGGTATTATTGCTATGGTTCAGGAAGCGCAATCGGCAAAACCGCCCATTCAGAAGCTGGCTGATAAAATAGCCTCTGTTTTTGTTCCAATAGTTCTGGCAATTGCCGCTATTACTTTTATTATCTGGTGGATATTCGGGCCTCAGCCTTCGGTTACATTCGCTTTCCTTACTACAATCAGTGTTTTGATCATTGCTTGTCCGTGTGCACTTGGTCTTGCCACGCCCACCGCACTTATGGCGGGAATTGGCAGAGGAGCTTCGCAGGGAATCCTGATACGCAATGCATCAGCCCTCGAAACAGCGTGTAAAATAAATGCGGTAATATTTGATAAAACAGGAACCCTCACAACAGGAAAAGCAGTTGTAACAAAAATCAACTGGTTAAAGGATGATGAGATTTTAAAGCAAATCCTGTTTTCGCTCGAAAAACGATCGGGCCATCCGCTGGCTTTTGCCATTACTTCACTTTTTGAAGGCTTACCTATGCTCCCTGTCGAAAATTTTGAAGATATTCCCGGTAAAGGTGTCAAAGGCAAATACCTTAATTATAGCTGCCTGGTCGGGAACAAAGTGCTTATGGACGAAAACGGGATACTTCTTCCCGAAGGATCAGGCAACGAAAACTCAGTCTTTTTTGCATGTAATCATGAAATCGCTGCCAGCTTTTCCATTGAAGATACATTAAGAGAAAGCACCCTGGAGGCGGTACAAAATTTAAAAAAAGAAGGAATCGAAGTATATATGCTCACCGGCGACAAGGAAGAAACTGCATCAGTTATGGCTGAGAAAGCCGGAATTGATAAGTATTTTGCAGGTGTGCTTCCCGCGGTTAAAAACCATTTTGTAAAAGATCTGCGTCAAAAAGGATTTAAAGTTGCCATGGTTGGCGACGGCATAAATGATTCAGCGGCAATGGCCGAAGCTGACCTGGGAATTGCTATGGCTACAGGATCGGATATAGCTATTGATAGTGCCGGAATCATAATAATGCAAGGCGATCTGAGGGTAGTTGCCCAAGCCATCCGCCTATCGAAAGCAACGGTTCGTATCATCAGGCAGAATTTCTTCTGGGCCTTTTTCTACAATGTTATCGCTATTCCAATTGCTGCCGGTGCACTTTATCCAGCCACTGGATTTCTGTTGAGTCCGATGATTGCCGGAGCTGCTATGGCCATGAGTTCTGTGACTGTAGTACTTAATAGTTTGAGGTTGAAAAGAATAGAGTTAATGAAAAATAGTTAATGAAAAACAGTTAATGGAAAATAGTTAAAAGAAGACAGTCAAACAATTGTCATAAAGTTGTCAATCGAATCAATCTCATCAATCCCTTCAATCCCATCAATCAATCCTTTCAATCCCATCAATCCCATCAATCCCTTCAATCCCATTAATCCCTTCTATCCCATCAATTAATCCCACCAATCCCATCAATCCCATCAATCCCATCAATCCCATCAATCCTTGAAGCATAAAAAATGAGAGATCATCACCACAGCCATACCCACAATCACGAGGCCGAATCCAACCTGAAACTGGCTTTCTGGCTAAATGCTTTATTTGCTTTGGTCGAAATTGCCGGGGGGATTCTCACCAACAGTATCGCCATATTATCCGATGCTTTCCACGACCTGGGTGATTCGGTTGCCCTGGGACTGGCGTATTATTTTCAAAGATATTCAGCTAAACGCAGGGATAATGTTTATACTTACGGATACAAAAGATATTCGCTGCTTGGGGCTACTACCAGTGCTGTAATTCTGCTGATCGGATCTGTAATTATTATCTTCAAAGCAATACCCCGGCTAATCACTCCTGAACCAGTTCATACCCAGGGCATGATGTACCTGGCCATAGTTGGTATTATTATCAACGGATTGGCGATGTTCAGGTTACATAAAGGGGAAACTCAAAACGAGAAAGTAATTTCTATTCACTTCCTCGAAGACGTTCTTGGCTGGGTAGCCGTACTGATTGCCAGTATTGTTATGAAATTTTACGATGTTCCGATACTCGATCCTCTCCTGTCATTAATCATCACAGCCTTTATTTTATTCAGAGTTTTCGGTAATATGCGGCAGACGTTCCGGATATTTATGCAGGCAACGCCATCGAAGGAAAAGGTGGATTATTTCAGAACCAATCTTGCCACAATTAATGGCATAATTGATATTCACGATATGCACTTCTGGACCATGGACGGATCGTACAACATTGCTTCATTGCATGTAAGTGTTGATGCTGAAATGACCGTTTCCGAAACTGAAACAGTAAAACTCGGAGTACGTAATTTCCTTGAAAAAGAAGGTTTTGCACATTCAACCATTGAAATCGAACCCGGTGGAAAAGTCTGTGAATTACATGATTGTTAAAAAGGTATCATAAATCGCAAAAGCACTTTAATACAGACAACTACTTTTATCAAAATAACTTTTAATAAAATGGAAACACTACGATTTAAAACAAGCCTGAAATGCGGCGGCTGTGTTAAGGCAATTACTCCCGGCCTCGAAAGCCTCATTAAAATAGAAAAATGGTCGGTTGACCTCGAAAGCACAGACAAAGTGCTACAGGTTGAAGCCGCCGAAGATATCACTGATGAGGTAATGGAAAGCGTAAAAAAAGCCGGCTATTTAATCAGCCGACTGTAGATTTTCATTCAAATCTGATGTTTCGGATAAATGATGGGCGATGGAGCGAGGAGCGACAAGGGGACACGGAGACAGGGGAACACTGAGAAATGGAGACATGGGGACATGGAGACTTAACAATCTTTTATCACATTTATGGTAGCCACTGGAATTGAGTAAAAGCTATTAATGCCTCAGAATTTCTGAGTTTCAACGACCTTTCACTTTTGCATTATGACCTTTTTTCTCCCTTCTCCCACTCTCCCACTCTCCCACTCTCCCACTCTCCCCTTCTCCCACTCTGTTAGCAATGGTGAATTACCCGATTCTTCCTGCTACGACATCCCAATCTACCAACTGCCAGAAAGCATTTACGTAATCCGGCCTTCGGTTCTGGAAATCGAGATAATAGGCGTGTTCCCAAACATCGCATGTGAGGATTGGTTTTAAACCATCGCGCATAGGATTTGCAGCATTTCCTGTGGATACAATTGCCAGGTTACCGGCTGCATTCTGCACAAGCCATGCCCAGCCTGAGCCAAACTGGTTAACGGCAGCCTCGTTGAATTTTGTTGTAAATGCCTCGAAAGAACCAAAATCACGTATGATTATTTCGAGCAGTTTACCTGTAGGAGCAGTTCCGCGGCGAGCCGAAAAACCTTCCCAGTAAAAGGTGTGATTCCAAACCTGGGCAGCATTGTTAAAGATTCCGCCTTCGGCTTTCAGAATAATTGCTTCGAGTGTTGAATTCTCGAAATCTGTGCCAGGTACCAGGCCATTGAGCTTGGTAACATAAGTCTGATGGTGTTTACCATAATGAAATTCGATGGTACGTGCGCTGATAACCGGCTCCAAAGCGTTGGGCGCATAAGGTAATGATGGAAGTTGAAATGTCATAACTTTTTGTTTAAAAGGATTGATATTTTAGAGAATTGAATTTTTTAGAGAATTAAGCTGGTTATAAGGTTGTAATACAGTTGTCACAGAATTTATGCATTTTCAAGTTCGTACAGTCGTGCCATCGTCCAGTCGTGCCATCGTGCAGTCGTGCAGTCGTGCCATCGTGCAGTCGTGCAGTCGTGCCATCGTCCAGTCGTGCCATCGTCCAGTCGTGCAGTCATGCCATTGTGTTCGTGCAGTCATGCCATCGTGCAGTCGTGCCATAGTGCAGTCGTGCGATCGTGCAGTCTTGCGTTCGTGCAGTCGTGCAGTCGTACGTTCGTGCAGTCGTCAAATCGTCATTGCCATTTTCCGTTTCCCCATTAACTATTACAACTTCTTAAACCAAAAATTTACCTGGTAAATGTAGTCGAATACCTGTTCTTATTCCCTTTCTCATCTTCCAGAAAAAGTGTGAATGTGTTTTTACCAGGCTGAGCAACCTTATCGAACCGATAAATCATAAGCTTGTTTTTGGGATCCCATTCCACCAACGCCCATTGTCCGTTAACTTCTCCTTTATATTCCTTTATTCCTGAAAAATTGTCGGAAACTGTAAACCTGAGGCTGGCATTACTCTTGCTGTTCTCAGCATAGGGTTTGATAACTGGTGCAATTGTGTCAACAACTATGGCATACCCATCGAATATGTTAGTTGTTGTTGTAACAAATCCGTTCTCGAAACCACCACCGGCCGGGCTGCGTTTACCGTCTCTGTCTATGCGCACCAACAAAGCTTTTGATCTCAGGTTGTGCGGCAGTTTGGTAGCTTTTACCGAAACTCTGAGCTTATTCTGCAACGGGACTTCAGCATCGTGAAGGTAATGTATATCTGAAAACATTGTAGAAGTCCCTGGTAATTTCCTGTACCTAAAGAACACGTTATCATATAAACTTCCGAAAGGTATCTCAACCTTCATTTCATTATTTTCAAATTTATTTACTATATTGTATCTGAATACCATGGTTGAATCAGCATTAGCAATAGCAGGTATTTGCACAGATTCAACAGGTTTTTTAAGCTTCAGCCAAAACCTCAGACTAACTGTATTGCCGGCAACATCAGCAACGGCAATAACTATTTCATGTGATTTGTCATCAGTTAGTGTCAATATTCCATTTGCATTATCCGATTTGAGGAAACTCAACCGATTCCCCGGAAGCTTTTTCGATTTCACTATCCGGTTACCAAGGTTGTAATTAGCAGGATAATCAATAGAAGCATTTACATAGCGACTTTCGTCGAAAGCAAAACTATCGCATACCATCGAAAAAAACACAAGCCCATCCATATACATTTTCATGCTGTAAAAGCCGTTGCGATTGCTTTGACTCTGATTAAAATCGAAAGCCTGGGCACCAATACTAATGTTACCCCATGCCGATAGCGTATCTTTTGTAGCAAGACGGTATTCACGGTTGCCGCTTTTTCGCAGGTTAAAACGGGTGGCTTCGCTTACTGATTTTACAAAACTATTGTCATCTTCCGGATATATTTTAATAAAATCAATAACCGGAGGATACGGATCAGTAATATTGAACCCAAAGAGCAATGGATTAATTATATGTTCAGTTTTGGTATTTCGTATTTCAAAATGCAAATGTGCCCCACCTGAAGATCCGGAATTGCCGGCATAACCTATCACTTGTCCTTTTTTTACAAAAATTAAATCTTTTTTAATTTTCGGGAACAAGTCAACTTCAAAACTTTTAAACTTGTACTGATTGGCCCAAACATATTGGGTTATTGTATCATTATATCCTTTAAGATGGGCATACACCGAAGTAAATCCATTCGGATGATCGATGTATAATGCATTTCCAAATCCAAAAGGCGAAACCTTTATCCGCGATATTACGCCATCAGCCACAGCATAAACCGGTAAGCCTTCTTTTTGCTGAACCTGAAAATCTATTCCTGAATGAAAGTGGTTCGGACGGACTTCAGAAAATGAACCTGTCATTGACAGGCCAATGCCAAGAGGTGACGAAAAGTAGCCTTGTGGAATGGCAATCTGCGCATTCAGCTTTGCCAATAATGTAAATACCAGCAGAAAGAGAATAATAAGTGATCGGATTTTCATTCTACAAACTTACTCTATTGCGACGGGATATACCAGATTTAAGTCGGAATAAATAGTGCTTAAAATATTTAAAGAGTCTAAAGTGTCTAGAGTTGAAAGACTTGGGGAATTAATTGATCCGGATGAAAATATTAAAATAATTGAACAGGTGAACAATTGAACAATTGAATAATTGAAGTAAGAGACTCTAAACATTTCAAACACTTCAAACTCTTCAAACTCTTCAAACTCTTCAAACTCTTCAAACATTTCAAACTCTTCAAACATTTCCAAAACTAGGCACTCTTCTTCTGAAAAATAATTCTCTGAACCACAACCAGGTAAATTACAACTCCCATCACTCCTGCTCCTGAAACTAAAAACATAGTTTTCATTCCCAAGGTGTACCATATCAAACCTGCCAGGCTGCTGGCCAGCATAGTAAAAACACTTGCAAAACTGGTATAAAAACCAATGGCTGTGGCAGTTTTGTCTTTTTCAGCGATATTGCTGATAAGTGCTTTCGAAACGCCTTCGGTGGATGCTGCATACAAAGCATACAGTGCAAAAAGTACAATAAATTGCCAGGTAAGCAAAGCAAACCCCATGAAGGAATAAACAATTGCGAATACAAAAAGTCCTATAATAAGCGTTCGGGCAAGACCGAATTTGTCGGCCAATATCCCTATCGGAAACGAAAGCAAAGCATATACCAGGTTGTAAAAAATATAAATACCTATCATATAGGTATCCGAAAATCCTTTGCTTTTGATCGAAAGCAGCAGGAATGCATCCGAACTGTTGAACAAAGTGAAAGCCAGCAAACCGGCAACAAGTAATTTAAAGTGTTTTGACGATTGTTTCCAGTATAAAAGGAATGAGAAAAAACCGGGCGATTTCTTTTCTACTATACTTTTTTGTTTGTCCTTCAATAAAAAAGTAAGCATAATGGCTATTATACCCGGAACCACCGCGATGATAAAAAGCCATTTGTACTGCCCCGGAAAGTAGTACAGGTAAATTAAGGCGGCAAAAGGACCAACCGCAGCACCGGCGGTATCCAAAGCTCTGTGAAATCCGAAAACTTTTCCTTTATTCTCTTTTGTGGATTCGTCGCTGAGCATGGCATCGCGGGCTCCGGTCCTTACGCCTTTGCCCAGCCGGTCGAGTGTACGGGCAAAAAACACCCATAACGGAAATACAAATAAAGCCATTAGCGGTTTGGAAATGGCGCTTAAGGTATATCCCCAACGAACAAACGGCACCCTGCTCCCGAGTTTATCCGAATAATTGCCGAAATATCCTTTACTCAGTCCGGCTGTGGCCTCAGCCAGACCTTCAAGAATGCCAATTAGCAGAATCGAAAAACCTATGGACTGTAAATAAACCGGCATTACCGGATAAAGCATTTCGCTGGCTATATCCGTAAAAAAACTAACAAACGAAACTAATAAAACGGTGCGGGTAAGGATGGAACGCATAAGCAGGAGTAAATATTGAAAAAGTTAAAAGTTAACAGGAAAATTGGAAATAGTAACCATCAAACTTTGAAAAATGAATTTGGGTATATTGAATGAACTACTGAAAAATGAAACCCTTCAATCCCATCAATCCCATCAACCCTAGCCCGTCTGGCTAATCTTAATCAAATGCTCTGCATCTAAAATCTCGAAATCATTACCACTTACCTGTATTATACCTTCGTCTTTAAATTCGCGTAATATGCGTATGGCGCTTTCTTTCGACATTCCTGACATATCAGCCAAATCCTGCCTCGAAAGTGTTGTATGAAAAGGATTCTTGTCATAAACCTTATCTTTAAGATACAGCAGCACATCGGCAATACGACCAGGCATTTGTTTCTGCGTAAGGCTGATAAAAAGCTCGTAATTATAAATAGATTGTAAACTTACTTTACGCAAAAAATCTTCGGCAAAATCTGCATTGTTGCGGATAAGCGATTTAAATGTAACCAGGTCAACAAGGCAGGCAACAGAATCTTCAATAGCCATAGCCGAAAAATGATGCATCTGATCGGCATAAATACCAGGACCAAGAATATACTCAACCGGCTTAACTATACTCAATATCAGGTTTTTATCATTATACCCTTCAATATATGTTTTAACCTTACCTTGTGTTAAACACAGAAAATGCATATTCGGAGTACCTTGTTTAAAAATGAGTTCACCGGCCTTAAAATGCACTTCTATCCGCTTCTCATCTATCTGGTCAAGCTCCGTCTGGCAAAGGCATGAGAATATATCAGCCTTATCCTTACATGAAGTACATCCTTTTATATATTGAGTGTATTGGTTCACATTGGAAAGTTTAAAATTAAACTGAAAAATAAGATTTTCTGCCAGGTATCATTGCTTTCACAATCACTGGAATAACCTTCATATTTGTGTACAAAGATAATGACATATATCAATATATCGACTGATAAGTATCAAAATATTATTGCCAAACAATCATATTTAAAATAAGCACTATTTCATATTAAAACTATTCCTTTGCATTGTAAAATAAATCATTAGTTTTGTTTCAATCAAAGCCATTATGTCTGTCATAAAAACCTAAAAAATAGTACAAATGAAAAAAAGACTTCTCAGATTATTATTCCTGTCGGGCACCCTACTTATCCTGCTTACTGCCTGCGAATACGATTTTATAACGCCAGCACCTCCTGTACCTATTCCTCCTGCTAATGATACCATCAGCTACGCACAGGACATACAGCCATTTTTTACAGCTAAATGCGTGAGCTGTCATGGTGGGAGCATTGCCCCAAACCTTTTAACAGGTCAATCCTATTCAACTATTGTCCCAAGCAGTGTAACTGCCGGAAACCCTGAAACCAGTTCCTTTTATACAGACATTAACACAGGTGGAAGTATGGCATCCTATGCCACTCCTGCCGAAAGACAACTTGTGTATCGCTGGATTTTTGCCGGAGCTAAAAATAATTAAGGTGATCTATAATTAGTAAAAATAGAAAATAATGAAAAAAATATATAAAACACTAAGATTTAGCGTTCTTACGCTTTTTGCCCTTGTAACAGTGCAAACTACAACATTTGCACAGGAAGAAGCTGCAGCAGATACCACGGTTATGGAGAAACCTGTTGATAAGCCAGTGCGTCCGGCATTCGAAAGTGGTTTGCTGTTCGATGCAGCTACTACCACAATGTATTCAGCAAAAACACTCGAATTTGTGCTTCAGCATCGTTTCGGCATTATAGATACAAAAGATGACAACTTTGATCTTGCAGGAATTTATGGCGCTGCCAACATTCGTATAGGGCTAAATTACAGCCTCACCAAAAAATTAATGATTGGCGCAGGTACTATGAAATTCAATAAAATGACGGATGCACAACTTAAATACAACGTAATTGAGCAAACCCGCTCGAACAGCATCCCTGTAACCGTTGTGCTTTATGAGGTAATAGGAATTGACGGAAGTAAAGAAACCAAATGGGACCAAAATCCTGCTGCCGATGGTTCTTCGACTTATAAATTCAGCAACAGGATGTCGTACTACACCCAGTTGCTTGTTTCACGTAGGTTCAACGATCAGTTCTCCTTACAGGCAGGTGGTGCTTTTACGCATTACAACAGAGTTGATTCAGTTTACAACCACGACAGAGTTTCGGTATCATTTGCCGGCAGGTATAAATTCTCCCCACAAATGTCAATAGTGTTATCAGGGGACTTTCCATTGGACATAAAATCGCTTTATGATTTCAAGAAAGATCCCACTGCAACAACAGTTGTTTATGATAAGCCAAATCTGTGTGCCGGTATCGAAATTGCAACCAGTTCCCACGCTTTTCATATCTATGTTGCATCAGCACAGGGTATTTTGCCTCAGGAAAGCACCATGTGGAATAAAAATGATTTCTTCAATGGCGGAATCCTGATAGGCTTTAATATGACACGCCTTTGGAATTTCTAATTCAAATTACATTACTTTTGGAATGCTTTTTGCATCCATTTAAAAAAAACCAATAAAAAAAACAAAATGAAAAGCTCAATTAAACTTATCGCAATTATTTGCACAGCCATTATTTTTGTAACAGCCAATATGGCTATGGCTCAAAAGGCTGGTGGTCCATGGACAATTCCTGCCAAGTACAAAGCTATGAAGAGTACTGTTAAAGCTGGTGATGCTTCTATCAACACTGTTGGTAAAGAAACTTACAACAAACATTGCAAATCATGCCATGGAACCAAAGGCTTAGGCGATGGCCCAAAAGCTGCAAACCTGAAAACCAGTACCGGCGATTTTTCAACAGCTAAATTCCATGCTAATTCTGATGGCGATCTCTATTACATGTCGTTTATCGGCCGCGACGAAATGCCTAACTTCGAAAAGAAAATTACTGACGAAGCTGACAGATGGGCTGTTATTGGTTACATCCGTACCATGAAAAAATAAGTTGTCAACAAAAAGGGTGTTCCGGTCAAATTCCGAACACCCTTTTTCTTTTTTTTTGCCCTTACAATTCCTGTCTGCTAACTTTTTTAAAAAAAATAATGACTCCACTTTTTATACGCCGTATGCGGAAAATCCCTGTACATTTCATTATGGCTTTCATGCTTGTTTTATTGTCATCCGTTTCAATAAATGCGCAAAACGATAAAAAAGCTGAAAATGCCAAATTCAACGAAAAGTGCCTGAAATGCCACGGGCAGTCAAAATACAAATATATTAACTCCGAATCCGGCACGGAGGTTACCAGGAGAATGTATATCGAAACCATTATCAATCGTAGCCAGTTTGCCGAATCAAATCATAAGACCTTTAAATGTATCGACTGCCATTCCGCAGATTACGATACCTTCCCTCACCCGGGACGCCTGCGGATGGAAACAAAATATGCCTGCATTGACTGCCATGGTGACGACGAAAAATATGCGAAATTCCAGTTCGAGAAAATAGAATCTGAATATCAGGCCAGTGTACACTCAACCAAACACGGCGAAGATTTTAACTGCTGGATGTGCCACAATCCCCATTCCTATAAAATAAATGCCCGTTCCGAAAATAAGATCAAAGATATTGTAGCCTACGACAATGCTATCTGTTTGAATTGTCATGCCGATATTACCAAATACCAGATGCTTACGGACAAGGTGAATCCTGATATTATTCAAAAACATAAGTGGCTACCAAACCAGGCGTTGCATTTTAAAAGTGTAAGATGTATCGAATGCCATGCCCGCACCAACGATTCAATCCTGGTGGCGCATAATATACAGCCCAAAGCAAAAGCCGTCCGCAGATGTGTTGAGTGCCATTCGACCAACTCAATACTAATGGCTTCGCTATATAAATACAAAGTAAAGGAAGCTCGCAGCAAAGTCGGTTTTTATAATGGAGTTATCATGAACGAGGGCTATGTAATAGGTGCTAACCGTAATTACTACCTTGGTTTGTTAAGTCTTATCCTGTTTGGTTGTGTGGCAGCCGGTATTCTAATTCATGCATCAATGAGAATCATAAAACGTAAAAAATAATGTCCCAAAAAATATATCTCTATCCTGTCTGGATCAGGCTGTGGCATGCCTTAAATGCTATCTTAATCATACTTTTAGTCATAACCGGTATAAGTATGCAATTTACTAATCCGGCAAATCCGTTTATACGTTTCGATATTGCAGTATCAATGCACAACATAAGCGGCATATTACTCACTGTAAATTACATGTTTTTTGTGATCGGAACTTTTACTACCCCGAATGGCCGGTTTTACAAATTGAGCCTTAAAGGTTTAATCCCCAGGCTGATAAAACAATTTACGTATTACACCTTTGGTATATTTAAACATGAACCAACTCCATTCCCGGTTACAAAAGACAGCAAATTCAATCCTTTGCAACAGTTTACTTATGTTGCAGCCATGTTTGTGCTTGTGCCTATAGTAATTATAACAGGATGGGCATTATTATATCCTGAAATTATTTTGACCAAATTTTTTGGCGGTAGCGGGCTGAAAGTTACTGACTTTTTTCATGTTATAATTGGCTTTTTTGTCTCCTTTTTTATGTTTGTACATGTATATTTCTGTACCATTGGAGCAACATTTGTAAGCAATTTTAAAAGCATGATCACAGGTTTCCACGAAACGCATTAAACCAACAAAATTTCGATAGATTTATTGTTAGATTCACACCATCAAAAACCTCATTTATAAAGCTAAGGCTGCCTCTTACTAAGGCAGCCTTTTCTATTTCGTATAGGTAACGACTCATTAACAATCATTTGTGAATTGTTTGGCAAAAATATTTTGTTTCAGTAACTGATGCCGAAGTAATGCCGGCAAATGCAGGCTGTTTATCCCGATAGTTTCCAACATTCGCCTGCTTTTTGCCTTATGGCCGGGAGTAACTGGCAGATCAATTTAACCAAACCAAATCACATCTATATATCTAATTATTTTTTTATGATGATCTATAAAACAAAGATTTTTTTTTCTACTTTTGGAATAGAGAATGAATCACATTTATTCTTAACCTAAATCCATTGAATATGAAAACGTCAAAGAGGCTTGCTGCTGTAATTTTTACAGCAATCATTTTCCTTATAGCCAACATTGCTATGGCTCAGAAAGCTGGCTCAGCCTGGGTAATTCCGCCAAAGTACAAAGCTATGAAGAGTACCGTTAAAGCTGGCGATCCTGAAATAAACTCAACCGGGAAATCACTCTTCGCCCAACATTGCAAATCGTGCCATGGCACTAAAGGATTAGGTGATGGAACAAAATCAGTTTCTTTAAAAACAATAGTACCTTCATTTGCTGATGCAAAGTTTAAAGCTCAGGCTAATGGTGATGTTTACTTTCAGTCGATAGTGGGGCGCAACGAAATGCCGAATTTTGAAAAGAAAATAACCGACGAGGCCGACAGGTGGGCACTTATTGCATACATCAAGAGCTTGTAATAATTTACTATTTTTGAAAAAAAAAAGGTGTTCATAGAGGTGGACACCTTTTTTTTATGAACTGATCTTTATAAAAACAATTTCAGGTAACGCAACAGTTAATGTTACAACTTTACCACTATCCGATTCTAAAATATTCCAGAATACGACTAAATCAGCAGTTTTTTAAATTACCGGATTTCAACAGCTAATAAACAACAAAAAGCCTTTTTTATATGTTATTAAGACAATATATAAATAGCATACACCCATTATTTTTTTAATATTAATCTCTACTTTTGTTTAAACGATATATATAGGTATCTATCTACTTAGTTGAACAAAATCTAATTACGCTTACTATGAAAATGCCAAGAAATGCATATAACTGGATAACAATCACTGGT
>Ga0105047_10004974_pt1 | contig 22993 bp, 21 predicted proteins | sample MAT04_FD_78384 | JGI IMG/M metagenome (GOLD analysis project Ga0105047, IMG submission 78384) | Freshwater microbial communities from Lake Fryxell liftoff mats and glacier meltwater in Antarctica - MAT-04 (megahit assembly) | ecosystem: Environmental > Aquatic > Freshwater > Ice > Liftoff... | reverse complement strand
GCCAAAGCTGCGATCGCCTTCATCGATGATCAAGATGATCGGGCCGAGCGCCTTGACCATGCTCAGCACCTTGTCCAAGTTGCCTTCGGTCGAACCCACCCATTTGGAGCGAAAATTCTTGAGCGTCACCGCGGTCAGACCGCTGGTTTTGACAAAGGCCTTGGCGATAAAGGTTTTGCCGGTGCCCATCGGGCCGACAAATAAAAGGCCCATCGGGACGCGGTTTTTGTCGCCACGGCGAATCGCTTCACTGACCTGCAGCAGCTCGGCCTTGATCGCCTCGTTGCCGCCGACGGCTTCTAAGCCGAAGCTCGCGTCGACAAATTCAATCAAGCCCGCGCACTCTTTTTCGATGATCTCGCGCTTGCGCTTGTGCACCAGCTCGATCACTTCCGCATACGGATCGCCGGCGTCGGTTTCTGGCAGCGGATGGGTGGGATTGATCAGGTGCCGAATCTCGTCGGTGTGCATCCCGCGGGTGATCGCCGCAAGCTTGGTGGTGCGCTCCTCGACGTCCGCTGAGCCCGCCAGCAGCGATCGAATCAGGGCCAAGCGCTCGCTGTCGTTTAGGTCGGCTTCAGCGCGCGGCGTGAGCAGCTGTTTGAGCTGCACCGTACGCAGGCCGGCTGCGTGTTCGGCCAAACGCTGGACGTGGGGTTCGTCAATTTTTGGATCGGTTTTGCGCACCACGCTGGCGCGCACGGACAGATCCGGAAGGGGCACTTCGATCGCCGCCACGCGCGGGTTGTTGATCAGTTTCTGATTGAGTTCGGTTAGCGATTCGACCAGCAAAAACACCACATTGTCCTTGCGCTCAAGCTCAGCGCTCATCGACCAGCGGTGCAGCCGAATGGTGGCCATCCGATCGGCCCACGAGAGCATGCTTTCATCACCCGGTGGCGCCAGCGAGCCGGCGTAAGGAATGATCAGCGCGGTTGAGGTGCGAAGGTGCAGCTCGGTTTCGATTTCCGCCAACACCTGCTCGGCCGGTTTGCCAGCAGCCAGCGGCTCGCCTGCTTTGCCGCTGAGCCGTTTGGCGTAGCGCACGCCGGCCGATGGATCGAAGATCAGGATGGTGTCTTTGTTGTCTTTAAGCAGCACTTCGCTCAAAAACGACTCAAGCGCAAAGAACTCACCCTGATAAAGGATTTCATCGAATACGTTCGAATGCAGCACAAAAACCGAAGCCTCACCGCCCAAGTATTTGCGGCGGATCGTTTCGGCCCAGCGCGGCAGCTCGGCGTGGGTCGCGGTGGCCATGCTCACATCTGCTTGGTGGCTTGAGCGGCGCGCTGGCGCTTGAGCTCATCAAGCTGGGTGCGGGCGGTAACCGTACCCGACGCCTGGCGCAGCTTGTCCAGCCGCACATCCAGATCGGAATCGCGCAATTCCTTGCCCAAGTTGGCCTCAGAAATCTTGGTGTTGATGTGGTCGCGGACCTTGTCGAGCGCCTGCACATCGGCCTCAACGCTTAAGCCATCAAGCTGCGATTGGATCGCGATGCGCGCGTCGGCGCTGTGCATCTTTGCCAGCATGCGATCGCGTTCGGCCTTGAGTTTGCCGATCTCGCCTTTGACCGCGAGCAGCGCACTCTTGGCGTCATTCGCATCAACGTTGGATTGCTCGGCTTCTTGGGCCAAGCCCGCCAACTCGGCGTCAACCGCGGCTTTCTTTTGCAGGAGGACCAAGGCGAGGTCGTCTTGATTGGTGGCAAGGGCGGTTTCGAGATCCGAACCCACCGCGGCCAAGGCGGTTTTCTCCGCATTGACCCGCGCATTGATCTCGTCGCGCCTGCGCACGATCGCCGCGGTGGCGGTCTTGAGCTTGGTGAACTTGCTCACCAGCGAGTTGATCGCGTTTTCGTAGGCAATTTCCGGGTGCTTTTTCTCGACGTCTGCGATCCAGAGCGAGACAAAGCCTTGCCAGAGGTTAGACAGGCGGGCAAAAAAGTTGATCTGAGCCATGGGTTAGTCCTGATTGGTGTGTTCAAAAAATTCGCGGTGGTCTTGCGCAAAGGCGCGAAAGCCCGCGTGCAGCTGGGTTTTGAGCGCAACGTGCTGGGCCACCGGCACAAATCGAAAGGCCAGTTTGGCGCCTTGGGTCGCCCATTCAAAGTGATCGGCTTCGGCGCCGCCGCCGTGGCCGGAATGGATGCCCACCCATTGATAGGCGAGATGGCGCTGGCCGGCGATTTCAACGTGGGTGGACTTGAGGTACTCGGTAAGTTCCGGCGCGCTTCGATGAAGCGTTTCGTCGATGATCGAAAACTCGCGATCGGCCAGCAGCTCAGAGCCCAAGTGATAGCCAATGGCGTGGAAAATCGAGGCCAAGTCATCCGCTGTACGCGCGCCATATCCTTTGGCGACGCGCGAGTTGAGCCCGGTCAGCCAGTCTGGGTCGCTCAGGAGTGCGTTGATTTTGGGCGCGGATTGGAGCTCGTCGGCGCCGCGCTCCATTTCGTAGTCGATCACGCCTTTAAGCGTGGACTGCGCGAGGCAGCGGTGGGTGTCGCGGTGCACGGTATCGCGGTCGTCAAATTCGTCGCGGGCGGCGTCGAAGAAAAACGAGGCCACGTAAACCGAGCGATCGGCCAGGGCGTGGACTGGCTCATCGGGGTCAAGAAAAGCGCGCCGCGCACGCCCGATCTTGCCCGCCAGGGTGGCCACACCGGAGCCAAAAAAACCATTCCAGCTGGTGTAGCGGCCCAGAAAGCGAACGCGCCCGAGCGGGGTTTCAAACGCCTGTTTCAGGGTGGATACAACCAGCGCTTCGGTTTGCTGGAAGCTGACCAGCGATTCAAGCTCTTTGCGGGTGAGATCGGTCATTGCGAATGAAATCCTCTAGCGTTGCACTGCCACGGCTTTTGCGCGCGCGGCAACAGGGGTTTGAATGATGGCGCTGATTTCTTGGCCATAGGTGCTTTCGAGCTCTTCTTCAAGACGCAGCCGCTCGATGGCTTCGGTCATGCGTGCGCCGCCGCCGTTGCTTGAGCCTTGGGTGATCACGGCTTGGTAGATTTCCTCGACCGCGTCGGGCAGCGAGAGCAGTGCGGCTTCGACCGCCGCTTTGCGACTGGCCAAACGGCGATGGCGCAGCAGGAGCTCTTCTAGGTCCGAACGCGCCTTACGCAGGGAGCGTTCGTCTTCCGCACCGGCTTCAATGCGCGTGCTTAAGCCGGCCACGCGGCGCTCCAGATCGGCTTCATCTACGCTGCGCTGGCGCTCGCGCATGCTGAGCTCCGCGAGCCACAGACCGAGAAAATCGAGCCCGGTGTCTTCGATTTTTTCAAGATCACGCTCGCTCATCGCGCTGCGGTGGTGCGCCCCCATCGTGCGCAGCGAGGCCACCCGTTCGCGCAAAGCGCCGTAGATTTTCCAGCGGCGGTCTTCCGTGCTGGAGCGCTGCAGGATTTCGGCGCGCAAATGGTGCTCGGCGGCGGCGCGCCGTTTGATTTTGTGGGCTTGATTGACGCGCGCGCGAAAGGTCGCAGACGCCGGGATAAACATCGACGCAATCGCTTCCCCGGCGCCAAACGCAAGCAGCGGCAAGACCAGCCCCGGCAAGCCAAACGGGATTGACAGAAAAGCCGCCGTAGCGAGCACGCCTGCACCCAGGGTGATATTGATCGGGCTGAACAGCATCGCTTTCAAATACGACGGCTGTTCGCCGGCGCCGCGATTGAAGTCGGGATCCATCGCCACTTTGGCTACACCGAAACCCGCAGCGAGCCGCGGCCGGGGCTGGCGCTGTGCAGCTGGGCGAGAATGCGCTCCTCCATCTTGAGCGCCTCCGACGAACGCTGCCAGGTGGCGGACCGCGGACGCGGCTCCAGAATCGCAAAATCGTCGGCAATCACCGCGGGTTGGGCGCTCAGTACGATCACCCGATCACCCAGCAGCAGCGCCTCGGTGACGTCGTGGGTGACAAACACGACCAGACACGGATTGGTTTCGAGCATCACCGACAGCAGCGCCTGCATTTCGGTGCGGGTTTGCGCGTCGAGCGCACCAAAGGGCTCGTCCATCAGCAAAATGCGCGGCTTCAGCACCAGTGCGCGCGCCAGGGCCACGCGCTGGTTCTGGCCGCCCGAAAGCTGCGAGGGCAGATGGCGCCGATGGCCGTCCAATCCCACCGCTTTAAGCATCGCGTCCACCCGCGATTTGGCTTCGGCCGGCGCGACCCGGGCGCGCCAGTGTTTCAGCCGAAACGGGAATGAAACGTTGTCCTCAACGCTCAAATCCGGGCGATTGGCGTAGCGCTGGAACACCATCACCGCATCGTCGTGGGCCTCGCTGCAGGGCACGCCATCGATCAAGACCGTTCCGCTGGTGGGCGTTTGCACGCCAATCGGGCGCACCCCGCCCATCATGTGAAGGATGGTCGATTTGCCGCAGCCAGAGGGGCCAAGCAGCATGATGATGCCGGGCCGATCGAGCGTCATCGAAACCCCAGAAACCACGCGCAGCACGCCTTTGCCGTCTTTGTGCGGGTATTCCTGAATGATGTCTTTTAGTTCAACCGATATGCCGACAGCCGCGCTCACAGTTTGGTCTCCCAAGGGTAAAGTCGGGCTTTGATGAAATGCATCAGCTGGTAGCTCAGCAGGGCAAAGGCAATGATTACGATGATTCCTGCAAACACCTGATCCATCGCCGAAAAGCGCCGCGCGTTGGAGATCAGCTGGCCCAAACCTTCGCCGGCGTTGACGTATTCGGCCACCGTGATGTAGGTCCACATCACCGAAATGCCCACAATCACCGCATCGGCAATGCGCGGCATCGCCAGCGGCAGCACCGCATGCCAGACCGCTTCAAACGGCGACGCACCGAGATCGCGCGCGGAGATCCAATACGCTTGCGGCACCGCGCGCACCGCGTCGCGCACCATTGGGATCAAGAACACCACCGCACCGAAGAACAAAAACAGCACCTTCATCCACTCGCCGATTCCGAACCACATCACCATGATCGGCAGCAGCGCCACCACGGGCGCGGAACGGAAGGGATCCACCAGCGGCGACAGCGCGCTGTTGACGCGCGGGCTGGCGCCCATCAGCACGCCAATCGGGATGCCAATTGCAATCACCAAAAGACCCGCTGCGAGCACCCGCCCGACTGACCACAAGGTGGCATCCCAGAGCAGGCTGCGCTGGTTGACTGAATCCCAAGCCAGATAGCTGAAGGCCTTGACCACGCGCCAGGGCGAGGGCAGCTTGTTCTGGCTGATCCAACCGCTGGCTGAAAGCACCGTCCAAGCCAGCAGCACGAAAAGCACGGCGCTCACGCCCAATACGCGGGTGGTGCGCGCAGACAGCGGCTCGTAGGGATTCCACACGGCGATCGCTCAGCGCTGCAGGACGGCGGCGCGGGTGGTGCGATTCATCGCGCGGCACTCCTCCAGGGTCATGCCCTCAGCGGCTGGGTTGGCCTCATTGCACAGGGGCTTATCGGGGCCGCTGCCGGTGACCACAAAGCGCGTGCGGTCGAACTCCCATTGGTTAACCAGATAGTCGACCACCGCTTGCGCGCGCAGCTGCGAGAGCCGCATGTTGGTGGCGCGCGCGCCGGTTGAATCGGTGTTGCCGGAGATTTCAAAGTAGGCCGAGCCATTGTTTTCCATGAACGGCACCATTTCGCTGTCAACCAGCTGCTGCGCGCGCCTGCTCAGATCGGCGGTGCCGGTGGCAAAGCCAACCAAAACCGGCTTGGTTACCGACGGCGCCTGGGTCGCCGCTGCCTGGCGCTGCGCTGCGCTAAAGGTGAACTCGGGCTTGGCGGCGGCGGTTTGCGCGGCTTGGTTGGCCGCGAGCAGCTTGCGAATAAAGCGCAGATCAATCGAATCCTGCGGCGCGATCACCGGCGATTTTGGATTGGCCAGCGCACCGGCAGCGCGATAGATTTCGTCGAAGCGCTTGTACACGCGCTCGTAGTGGTTGGTGCCGCCGGCTAGGCCGAAGATGCGCGCGTTGTCTTCAAGGTTGGTCCAGATCACGTTGGCAAAGAGGCCCTGCACAAAGCCGCGGCCTTGGTCTTTGGCCAGCAGCGCAAACATCTCTTTGGTTTGCACCAGCGCATCGACGGCCAATTCTGGTGCTTTACGCGAAGCATCAACACCGCTCATCCAGCCGCTAACCAAGGCCTGCAGCGCCGCCTCGTTGGCCGGATTGTCGAGAACGCGGGTGTCGCAGACGATCACGTCATAAATCAGGTTGGTTGCGGTTTTTGTCGAATACACCACGCGCGAACCGGGGATTTTATTCAGCGCCAAGGACAGATCCGGATCCCACAGTGCGGCGGCGTCGACGCTGCCGGATTCAAGCGCGGCGCGCACGCCGGCGGTGCCTTCTTCGGCATTGATGTAGACAAACTTAACCGACTGGCGCTTGCGCCCGGTTAGGCTTGAGTTTTCCAGCGCATCGATGGTCATGCCGTCCGATGGGGTGAACTGCAAAAGCGCGATTGACTTGCCGGCGAGGTCTTCAACCCGCTTGATCGCGGGGTCGCGGGTAATGATCGCGTCGCCGCCTTGGGTGTTGTCAACCGCCATCACCACGCGCCCGTCGAGCCCGGCGTTGCGCAGGTTAGGCTGCTCCTGCGCCCAGAAATCAGAGGTGCGCCACGCGCACTGCGCCGTGTTCGATTCGAAGATGGTCGCGAGCGTGGGGATGTCGTCTTGAATCACGAATTCAACGTTCAAGCCCTGCTGGGCGTAGATCGAACCGGGCTGCGTCGTCAGCGATTTGCCGTTCGCGACAAGCGCCGGTGCGTAGCCGTGGAAGCTGACTAGGCTTACTTTCAGCGGATTATTGGCCGAACCGAGCGCGCCTTGGCCCCTGCCGGTCGACGCCCTGCTGGATGCACCCGTGACGGGCGTCGCGGCGGCGCCAGCGGCTGCTTGGCCGGCTGCGGCTGCGGCTTGTGCTGCGGCTTGCGCTGTCGGATCTGCGGGTTTCCCGCTGATCATTTCCTTCAGGCCGAAATGCCAGGCCACGGCGGCGGTTCCGCCGAGAATTGCCAACGTCAACAAACCTTTTGCAAGCGGTGTCAGTGCGGCCATGGTGGGCTCCTATCAATTGAATACAAAAATAAAATACAAACGGTTCATGGGAAGAAAAGCGAACAACCTCTAGGCTTAACGCATTGGCGCGGTTTGCGGGGCCACGTTTCCAAAAATTGGCGCAATGCCCTTGAGCCGGCTGCCCTCCTGATCAAGCCGCGTCATTTCGCGCATGCAGGCTTCCTTGGTCGCGCGCGCTTGCGCATGCAGGGCAGATTTTTCTTCGCTGGCGCGGGTCAGCTCGCGTTCGAGCAGCGCTTCTAAATCGGCAATCTGGGCGCGAATGGTGGTTGACGCTTCATGCTGGCGAAGTTCGCGCTGTTCCACGTCGCGACGCGCCGAATCCAGGGCGCTGCGGGCGTGTTCTTCGATTTGGCTACGCGCCTGCGCGAGAGCGCGAACCTTGCGCTCGGCATCCAGCAGGGCGTCGTCCACGCTCCAGCTGTCGTCGGCTGAGTCGAGCGCGAGCACTGCCATTTTGCGCGAAACCGGGTCCAGCGCCGCCAAACCATCAAAAATCTTGAGCAGCTTCTCAGCGGGAAACGCGCTTTCAGGCACTTGAAACTCCGCATAAATCTGCGCGAAGGGTTTTTGTTCGATCAACTGGCGCAGCGGCTCGGCTGCTGCGGCGGGCGCTTCGGGCAAAGGATCTGCCGGGCTTGCGTCCGGGATAACGTCTTGCGCCACTGAAGGCGCCGCGGTCCGGCTTTCCTGAAGCTCAACCAAACCCGCTTTTTGTAGCGCACGCAAGAACTTGGACACGCATGACCTCTTCAGACTTGTCGCTGGATGTGCAGGCGAAGGAGTGTAGCGTAAGCGCTAACAGGGCACGCACCGCTAGAGGGGTCGCACCCGGCGTTCGCGCCTTTCGCGTGCGCGCGCTCGACACCGAGCTTTCGGCGCAAGCAAGCCGGCTGAGATCCCAGCCGGCCTGCTTGCGCCTCGCGTCAGCGCCGATAGGCTTTGATTTCGCCGCTGTCTAGCCTGCGGAAGTAAGATTCCAGCTCGCGTTTAACCACCGGCGCGAGCAGGTAAATCCCGACCACATTGGGCAGCGCCATGATGAAAATCATCGCATCCGAGAGATCAACGACCGCACCCAAATCCATGGTGCAACCGATCACGGTAAGTCCGAGAAAACAAAGCTTGTAGACGATCTCTACGGCCTTGTTTTCGCCAAACAAATACGTGGCGGCTTTCAGCCCGTAGTACGACCACGCAATCATCGTCGAGAAAGCGAACAAGAACACCGCCACCGCAAGCACATACGGGAACCAGTCAAACGCGCTTTGATAGGCCTTGGAGGCAAGCTCCACGCCTGACGCACCCTGCGGGTCCTGCGCAAACCCGCTGATCACGATCACCAGCGCGGTCATCGTGCAGATCACCACGGTGTCGATGAACGGCTCCCACAGGGCGACCAAACCCTCAGTCACGGGCTCCTTGGTGCGCACGGCCGCGTGCGCAATTGCGGCGGAACCAACGCCCGCCTCGTTTGAAAATGCGGCACGCCGGAAACCAATGATCAAAACCCCGATCACGCCGCCGGTGACGCCCTCGGGCGAAAACGCGCCGTTGAAAATCGCCATGAAAGCGTCGTCGATCATGTGCCAGTTCATGCCGATGATGGTGAGCGAGGCAAGCACATAAAGCGCCGCCATGACCGGCACCAGCTTGTCGGTGACCCGCGCAATCGAACGGATGCCGCCGATGATCACCACGCCGGTGAGCAAGGCCATAATCGAACCAACCAGCCAGCCTTTGTCGATAAACCAGGAGGCGTCGCCGCCGGTCACATTGACCAATTGCGCGTAACTTTGGTTGGCCTGGAACATGTTGCCGCCGCCGAATGCGCCGCCGATGCAGCAGATCGCGAACAGCACCGCCATCGCGCGGCCAAAGGGCGCGAGCTTTGGGTACTGCTCGGCGATGCCTTTGCTCAAGTAGTACATCGGGCCGCCGGACACTTGGCCGTCGGGATATTCGTTGCGGTATTTCACACCCAGCGTGCATTCGCAGAACTTGGCGCTCATGCCTAAAAATCCGGCCAGGATCATCCAAAACGTCGCGCCCGGCCCGCCCGTCGCCACCGCGATCGCAACGCCTGCAATGTTGCCCAGCCCAACGGTGCCTGAGAGCGCGGTCGCCAGCGCCTGGAAATGGCTGACTTCGCCGCGCGCGTCGGGGTCGGCGTAATCGCCTCGGATCAGCTTAAAGCCGTGCACAAAACCGCGCACGTTGATGAAGTTGAAGTAGAACGTGCAGAACACCGCCGCAGAGATCAGCCAAGCCACGATCAACGGAAACTGGGCGTCGCCAATCGGCACCGAGTAGAACACCACGTTCGACACCGCTTGGGCGATCGGCGTAACCGTCTGCTGAATGATTTCATCGAAGCCGCGCTCGTCTGCTTGGGCGTTCAACGAGATCAGCGAAGTAAGAAGAGCAAGCAGCGATCGGGACATGCGGCTGAAGCCTTGGTTTCGGGGAGCCTTTGATTGTGGTTGATTAGCGCACAATTCGATAGCACCCCTGCCACTTTGGAGAACAACGTGACCGAACCCGAAAACATCCAACGCCCATTTGCCATCGCGGTTGAGACCGGCCAAGACTATTGGTGGTGCGCCTGTGGCTTGAGCAAGAGCCAGCCGTTTTGCGATGGCAGCCACCAAGGCAGCGGGATTACACCCAAAAAATACACCGCGTCGAGCAACAAAATCGTGTTTTTTTGCGGCTGCAAAAAATCCCGCGACGGCATCCTCTGCGACGGCTCGCACAAGAACATTTAGACCGCATCGGGTATTCTCGGCGCACGCCATTGGGGTCCATAGCTCAGTTGGATAGAGCACCTGGCTTCGAACCAGGTGGTCGGGGGTTCGAGTCCCTCTGGGCCCACCATTTGCCAGCGTCGCTTTTTGCGCTGGCCATGCGCTAAAACTCACTGCTACTGACAACTGACAGTGTGGTCTGCGTATTCAAAATTAAATAATGGGCGCATCTTTCGACGAAGGCGTGGTGCAGCGATGAGTGATCCCGGATTGGCTCGCGCGTTGCTGCGAGCCGCCAAGCTCGCTCCATCCAGCAAACCGCGTGACGCCGCAAACAAATGATTCAATTTCGCTTACTTGCAGCCGTCGCGCTGCTGGCATGCCTGCTGATCGCCCCAGCAGGGGCACAAGACAGCCGCTCCGACAAACTGATTTTGACCGGCGGCTTGAGTCAGATTGAGGGTGCGGCCGGCGGCGGCTTGGTGCCGTGGGCGCTGATTGGCGGCTATGGCACCGAGGACCAGTGGGGCGCCAGCGCGTTTTACACCCACGCCAATTCGGGCGATTACGGGCTGAATGTGGGCGGGGTGCTGGTGGGAATCAACGATCGCGTTGAGCTGTCTTTGGCGCGGCAGGAATTTGACACCGCTGACGTCGGCGCCGCGCTTGGCTTGGGCCGCGGATTTGCCTTTCAGCAGACGATCTTCGGGATCAAGGTAAAGCTGCTTGGGGACGCGGTGCTGGAGCAGGATTCCTGGATGCCGCAGCTGGCGCTCGGCGTGCAGCACAAGCGCAATGATTCAGGCGCTGTGTTGCGCACGCTCGGCGCCCGCAGTGACACCGGCACCGATGTCTATTTGAGCGCAACCAAGCTGTATCTGGCGCCGAGCGTGCTGCTCAACGGCACTGTGCGCCTGACCAAAGCCAATCAGCTCGGCCTGCTCGGCTTTGGCGGCGATCGCCGGAATGCCTATCAGCCACAGTTTGAAGCGTCCGCGGCGCTGCTGCTTAAACGAAATCTCGCAATCGGCATCGAATACCGGAGCAAGCCGGATAATCTTCGCTTCGCGCGCGAACAAGACTGGTTCGATGGCTTCATCACCTGGGCACCGAGCAAGAATCTGGCGCTTACCTTGGCCTATGTCCGGCTGGGCGACGTTGCCAGCATCGACGATCAGCGCGCCACCTACCTGTCCATACAGGTTGGTTTCTAATCCTTTCATTGAGAGTATTTCAGATGCGACGCATGTTCTGGCTGTTGGTTTTGTTGAGCGCTGGCCTGATCCAAAACGCCAGGGCCGAGTCGCCCACGTTCAGCGCTTTTGGCGGCGAGGCGGGCTTGGTGAGAATCATGGACGACCTGATGCTCACGCTGCTCAAGGATCCGCGCACCGAACCGTTTTTTAGAGATACCGACCAAGCGCACGTCAAAAAAATGCTGGTCGAACAGCTCTGCGCGCTCCTCGACGGCGGCTGCACCTACACCGGCTTAAATATGCAGACCGCCCACGAAGGCATGGGCGTCAAACGCGAACACTTCAACGCGCTGATCGAAAATCTGCAGGTCGCCATGGACCGCAATCGGGTGCCATTTCGCGCCCAAAACAAGCTGCTCGCCAAGCTCGCGCCGATGCATCGCGACATCGTCGAAAAGGAACTTCCGGCTGAGGAAGCGCTGCCGGACGAGATTTAATGCCTAAGCAAACGGTTACTTCAGTGCGGCGGCAGGATTTTTAGCACCACAGCAAGCGCATAGGGTGGTTGTTGAGGCTGTTCGAGGTTCATGGTGTAGAGCAGCTCGACGCGATTGCCTAGCGCTTTCAAGTCAATGTCCTCCAGAAAACGCGCGCTTACGCTGGCCTTGACCGCTCCGGGTCCGCCAAAACGCCGCGACAGATAGATCACATATTGCGGCGGGTTCTGAAGCCTTGCGATTTCGGCAGGCGCCAGCGCGAATACCGCCTGCGCCGCTTCAAGGCGGCGCACGTCCTCTGCACTGTTGATCAGGTTCGCCATCCACACTTCACAGCCGGTGTTCCAGCGTAAAAAATGGCCCAGATCCGGCGGCGCCAGCACAGATCCGGGCTCGCGATCGCAGCTTTGAGCCACGGCGTTGATGAGTCCGCGAACGTCGGCGTACAGGGTATCGCCTCCGGCCGACATAGGCGCTTGGCGCGCGCTGAGCGCGAGACCCAGCTGACCGACGCTTCCGATGGCAGCGAGCGCGAAGACCACTCGGCTGGCGATTGACGGCGTCTGCAGCAGCAGCGCGCAAGCGAGCAGCGCGCCCGGCAACAGCTCGTAGTAAAAGCGCTGCTGACCGGCGAACATCAGCCAGCCGAATGCGAGCCACAGAAGCGCAATCGTCGCGTTAGGTTTGAGGAACTCGCGCGTCGAGGCGTGCAGCATCGCCAAAGGCAGGATCAGACCGAGCAGCGGCCACAAGCCGTGGTTGCGAAAACTGGAAAGCGGTGAGCGGATGTATTCGTGCAAACCGCTGCGCGCCTCCATCACGTCGCTGAGCAAGGGGTAGTCGCCCTGCATGAAGCGCAAGGCGCCCAGGATTTGGCCGAGAACCGGCGCCAGCGCGAGCAAAGAAAGCGCAATCCACGAAGCGACTGTTGCGGCTCGACGCGGCGGACCATAGGCCAAAAGGACCGAAAAAGCGGCGGTTATCGCGAGCAAATAGGGCGCCAGCCAGCCCGGTTGGTCGTAGCGGCCATCAAGAGCCCAGAACGCGGTGTTTGGCAGGCTCACCAATAGCGCCGAGACCAGCAGGCTTGCCGCAAAGCACAAGACGGTGTTCGCCTTGGGCAGCGTGTGCGTCCACCAGCGCAACCCCAACCAGGCCGCCACCGGCAGCGCCAGCAGGACGAGTTCGTGGTGGACGCCAAGCGCAAACCCCAGCGCCGCGCCCACGCCAAGCGCCGGCACGCGGCGTTCGGGCGTGGCCTGCCAGTGCAGCTGCCCGAGGAGCGCGGCGAATCCGAAACTTAGCTGTGCCGCGTGGTGATCGAGGTTGCCGAAGGCGTGATAGTTGCTCCACCAACCGACTGTGACCACACCGATCAGGAGTGTGAGCGCGCGCCAGCCCTGCAGGCCCAGTTGGCGCAAGATCAGCGTGGCAAGCAGCGCATTGACGAGGCCAAACAACGGTCCCACCCACCCCAGTAAATGCTCCCAATTGGCGGGTTGAAAGACCGCAGCGGCGGCGCGCACGGCGAGCCCGATCATCCCATCGTAAGCCGCCGGCCAGGCCAGCGCGAAGCCCTCTGGAAACATCATCGCGGGGTCAAACTGGATCAGCGTGTGCGGCGCTTCGACCACCGAGCGAATTCGAACCGCGTGATAAAAGCTGTCGTAGCCGAGCGGAATGAACGCGCCATCAACGATTGCCGCGGGCAAATAGCCGAGCGCGAACCACAGGGTTAGCAGCACCGCGATTACACCAAGCAGCGGCCACCCGGGCGCTGCGATTTTCATGGGCCGCGCTGAAATTTCAGCGCATCTGGCTCAAACCGAACAGTGGAGATTTTCATCGATCATCGATTGGTGGTTGTGATGTGCGCCGCTAGCGCAGAACAGAAGATGCCATGAGCGTCGTTCCACATGAGAAAAGTCCAAACGCCAGCGACCTGCGACTTTACAGCCACCCTCAGACGCCGCGATAGCCAATGTCGCGGCGGTAGTGCATTCCCGGCCAATGGATGCCGGCGCAGGCCTCGTAGGCATGTTGTTGGGCGTCTTTGAGGGTGTCGCCGAGCGCGCTGACGCAGAGCACTCGGCCGCCGCTGACGCGAACGTTTTTGCCATCAAGGCGGGTCCCCGCGTGGAAAACTTTGACCAGCGGCGAGACGGTATTCAGGCCTTCGATCGATGCACCGGTGATTGGCGTGTCTGGGTAGTTTTCGGCCGCCAAGACCACACCGAGAGCAGGCCGCGGATCCCATTTGGCGATGACTGTGTCCAGTCGGTGCGCCAGCGCGGCTTCGAGCAGATCAAGCAGATCGGACTGCAAACGCATCATCACCGGCTGGGTTTCAGGATCCCCAAAGCGCACGTTGAATTCAAGCACGCTGAGCTTGCCGTCCGCGCCGATCATCAGCCCGGCGTATAGGAATCCAGTGAACGTCGCGCCGTCGGCGTGCATGCCGCGAAGCGTCGGCGCGATCACTTCGCGCATCACCCGTTCATGGATGTGCGCGCTGACCACCGGCGCCGGCGAATACGCGCCCATGCCGCCGGTATTGGGGCCGCAATCGCCATCGTGGACGCGCTTGTGGTCTTGTGAGGTCGCCATCGGCAGCGCGCTCAACCCGTCTGCAATCACGATAAAGCTGGCTTCTTCCCCGGTTAGAAATTCCTCAACGACAATGCGCCCGCCCGGAATCTTGAGCATGTCGTGAACCGCGGCTTCGGCCTCGCTTAGCGTGCTCGCGACCACCACGCCTTTGCCCGCGGCCAGGCCATCGGCCTTGATCACGATCGGGGCGCCCTGCTCGCGCACCCATTTAAGTGCGGGCTCAACATCGGTAAAAACATCAAAACGCGCGCTCGGAATACCGTGGCGCGCCATGAAGGCCTTGCTGAACGCCTTCGAGCCTTCGAGCTGCGCGGCTGCGCGGGTTGGCCCAAAAATCGGCAGATTGGCGGCGCGAAAGCGATCGACGATCCCCGCAACCAGTGGGCCTTCCGGCCCGACCACGGTCAGGTCAATTTTCTCATCGAGCGCAAAAGCCAAAAGTTTGCCCAAGTCGCTTGCCGCAATATCGAGATTGCTGCACTTGGGTTCAGCCGCGGTGCCCGCATTGCCGGGCGCCACAAACACCGCGCTGACGCGCGCGGATGCGGCCAGTTTGTAGGCCAGCGCGTGCTCACGGCCGCCGGATCCGATCAAAAGAATGCGCATGCTAAATTGCGGTGCTCAAAAGACTATTCGCAAGGATAGCCGAGCAAACCGCTTCCCCATTCGAGCAAATTCACATGGCCAAAGAAATCATCGCAACCGACCACGCACCCAAAGCAATTGGGACCTACTCGCAGGCAATCAAGGTCGGCCAGACCCTGTACGCATCCGGACAGATTCCGCTCAACCCACAAACCATGGAAATGCTGAGCGGCGACTTTGAAGCCGAAGTCACGCAGGTCTTTGAAAACCTTAAAGCGGTGCTCGCGGCCGCCGACATGGACTTCAGCCACGTGGTCAAAGCCACCGTTTTCCTGATCGATTTCGCCCATTATCCGATCTTGAACGAAGTGATGGCGCGCCACGTTGCGGCACCCTATCCGGCGCGCTCAACCATCCAAGTCGCGGGCCTGCCGCGCGGTGCGCGGGTAGAGATCGAGGTCATTGCACAGGCGTGAAGCTGGCGCAGCTTTCTGGCGTGGGTCCGAAGCTGATCGAGAAGCTGGCGGCGCTTCGGATCACGCGCTTTGAGCACCTGTTGTTCCATTTGCCGAGCCGCTTTGAGGACCGCACGCAGCTAAGCCCGATCCGCGCGCTGCGCGCGGGGATTCGCGCACAGATAGTGGGCGAAGTCACCCACGTCGAGCGCGTCCTTCGCGGGCGCGCGCAGCTGCTGGTGGTGCTTGCCGACGAAAGCGGCCAGGTGACGCTGCGGTTTTTCCATTTTCATGCAGGCCAGATAGCCGCCCTGAAAGTGGGTACGCGCTTGCTCTGTTACGGCGAGCCGCGTTTTGGCCCGAGCGGGCTGGAAATCGTCCACCCGGAATACCGCGCGGTGGCGGGCGACATCGCGCTTCAAGAGCGCCTCACCCCGATTTATCCCGCCACCGAGGGCCTGCAGCAGCGCACGCTGCGCAAGCTGATCGGCCAGGCGCTGGCGGCGGTCGACAAAGACCCAAGCCTGCTGCCCGCGCTGCTTCCCCCGACCGGGTTTAGCAAGCCCTTGCCCGAGCTGTTGGACGCCTTGAAATTTCTGCATGCGCCGCCGCCCGGGGTTGATTTGCACGCGCTCGAAGCCGGCAACCATCCGATGCAAACCCGCTTGAAGCTGGAGGAGCTGGTTGCCCATCGCTTAAGCCTGCTCAAGTTCCGCGCTTCTGTGCGCGCGGATCGCGCGCTCGCACTGGGTGGGCCGCAGCCGCTGGCGCGCGAATTGCTTGGCCGTTTGGGCTTCGCCTTGACCGGCGCGCAGCAGCGCGTTGGTCGCGAAATCCAAAGCGATCTGGCCCTTAATACGCCGATGCTGCGCTTGGTGCAGGGCGACGTCGGCTCCGGCAAAACCATCATCGCCTGCCTTGCGGCGCTTGCCGCGATTCAAGCGGGCGCCCAGGCCGCGCTCGCTGCGCCGACTGAATTGCTGGCCGAACAGCATCATCAGAGTTTCAAAGCCTGGCTTGAGCCGCTTGGGGTAGACGTGGTGTGGCTGGCCGGCAAGGTCACTGGGCGCGCGCGCGAAACCGCGTTGGCGCGCATCGCCGGGGGCGCCGGGATGGTGATCGGCACCCATGCGCTGATGGAGGAATCGGTGAAGTTTTCCAATCTCGCCCTTGCAATCATCGACGAACAGCACCGCTTTGGCGTGCACCAGCGCCTCATGCTGCGCGAGAAAGGCAACGGCCGCGTGCCGCACCAGTTGATCATGACCGCCACCCCGATTCCGCGCACGCTCGCGATGACCGCGTACGCGGATCTGGACCTATCCATCATCGACGAGCTGCCGCCGGGGCGAAGCCCGGTCAAAACCGTGGCCCTGCCGAGCAGCCGCCGCGACGAAGTGATCGAACGGATTGATGCCGCCTGCGCCGCGGGCCGCCAGGCCTACTGGGTATGCACGCTGATCGATGAATCGGAATTGCTCGAAGCGCAAGCGGCTAACGCATCGTTTGAGGCGCTTAGAGTTGCCCTGCCAAAGCTCCGCGTGGGGCTGGTGCATGGTCGCCTCAAGGCGCGCGAAAAGGCCGAGGTGATGGCGCAGTTTAAGGCCGGCGCGATTGATCTGCTGGTCGCCACCACGGTGATTGAAGTGGGCGTCGACGTCCCGCGCGCCAGCCTGATGGTGATCGAAAATCCAGAGCGCCTCGGGCTGGCCCAGCTCCACCAGCTGCGCGGTCGGGTTGGCCGCGGTGCGATTCAATCGAGCTGCGTGCTGCTGTTTCAGCCGCCGCTGGGAGAGCTCTCCCGGCAGCGCCTTGAGGTGCTGCGCGAGAGCAACGACGGCTTTCTGATTGCGGAAAAGGATCTAGAGCTGCGTGGCCCCGGTGAGCTGCTCGGCACCCGTCAGACCGGCCTGCCGACGCTGCGCATTGCCGATATCGTGCGCGACGCGGCTCTGCTGCCTTTCGCCGAGCGGCTTGCCGCTTCTCTGGCAACCCAAGCCGCTGCGGTTGATGGGCTGATTGAGCGCTGGATCGGCCCCAAGGAATCGTATGCACAGGCCTAACTGGCAAACGCCCGCAGCGATGCTGCGTGCTGCGCGCGCAAGCGCCTTTGCCAATCCCGATTTGGGCGATTTTGGATCACTCACGGCGCGCCTGCGCGCCCGCCACGGGAGCAGTTTTCGGGTCCAAGTCTTAAGCCTGCGCTTTGCCCGGCCCGCGCCTGACGAAGCCGAACTATTGGGCATCAAAGCGAGTGCGCATGCGCTGATCCGCGACGTCGCCCTGTGGGGCAGCGGCGCAATCGAAGTGCGCGCGCGGAGCGTGCTGCCGCTTTGCACCCTAAGCGGCCGTTTGCGGCGCCTCAAAGGCCTCAAAGACCGCCCAATAGGCGCCGCGATTTTCGCCCACCCGGGATTGCGCCGCGTGCGCGTGGAAATTGCAAAGCTGCCTGCCGCAAACCCGCTGGTCGCGCCGCTGCAGCGCCCCGCCTGGGCGCGGCGCTCTTTGTTTGTGATCGCGCACAAGCGCCTGCTGGTGACGGAGGTATTCGTTGGCGCTTGAGATCCTCTATCAGTCCAGCCAGTTTGTGGTGGTCAACAAGCCCGCAGGCCTGCTGATGCACCGCACCGGCATCTCCCAAGACACCGTGTTTTTGCTCCAGCAGCTGCGCAACCAGCTGGGTCTGCGCGTGCACGCGGTCAATCGCCTGGACCGCGCGACCTCGGGCGCGGTGCTGTTTGCGTTAAGCCCCGACGCCGCGCGCATCGGTGAGGCTTCGTTTAGCGCACGCCTGGTCGAGAAAAGCTATCTGGGCGTGGTGCGCGGATTTATCGAATCCCGGGTGATCGACAGCCCGCTCAGCGACGAAGGAAGCGACGAGCGCAAGCCCGCGATCACCGCGATCGATGCGCTCAAACGCGTGCAGCTGCCCATTGCGATTGGCCGCTATCCCGAGCAGCGCTATAGCCTGATCCGCGCCTGGCCGCGTACCGGGCGCATGCACCAGATCCGCCGCCATTTGCACCAGGTTTTTCATCCCTTGATCGGCGACACCACCCACGGCGAGGGCCGCCACAACCGCCTGTTTCGCGAGCACTTGGGCTCGACTCGGCTGCTGCTTCATGCCGAATGGCTCAAGGTGAATCTGGCCGGCGAGCTGCTCGACGTCCGCGCGCCGCTGAATCCCGATTTCCTGCATGTGCTGGATCAGCTTGATTGGTTGGAATAGAACTTGCTCTAATCCGCGCTTGTTGGCCGCATGCATTGGTTACAGTGCGCATCGGCATCCGCCTTCAGATGGGTACGCATATGCGACGTTGGTTGATTTTGGCAATTCTGGCTGCGCTGCTTGCTGGATGTCTTCAATCCGATGTGCCGCTGGCCCCACCGGGAAGCAGCGCGCGCTCAAAAGCATTGGTCGGCGTTTGGCGTTGCTTGAGCCCAAACATGGAAAAAGGCGAGTTCATGACCGCAACCGTGCTGCCTTTTGACCAGCAGCAGCTTCTGCTGGAGCTTAAAAATTCACGCGAGGCGGGCGTGTTTCGCTACCGCTTTTATCCCAGCCGCGAAGGCAAAACCGTGGTGTGGAATGCCCAAGAGCTCAATCCCGAGGGCGACGGCAAATGGAGCTTTGCGCGCATCTTGCTGGCGAGCAGCAGCAGCCTGATCGCACGGGTGATTCAGGAAAGCGCGCTCACCGGCAGCACCGACGCCGAAAAGCTCGCCGATGCGCGCGCCCGCAGCGCCGACGACAGCATCTACGGCGATCCGTTTCGCTGCGAGCGAAGCCCGCCCGATGCCCGCTAGCGCCGATCTTTTCGCGCGCATCAGCGGGCTGTTCGATTCGCAGCTGGAGGGCGTGCTGGCGACCTGGCAAACCGACCAGCCCTACACCAGCCTGATGGCTTTCGCGCACACCCAAGACTTGCGCCAGCTGGTGTTTGCAACGCTTCGCGCGACGCAAAAACACACCGATCTGGCGCGCAATGCAAGCGTGGCCATGTTGATCGACAACCGCCGCAACGACGCGGCCGACTACCAGCACGCGATTGCGATTTCGGTGTTTGGACGCGCACATGAAATCGATGCGGCGGCACTGCCCGCCTTGCAGGCGCTGTATCTGCAAAAACATCCCAAGCTGAAGGACTTTGTCGAATCGCCGGCGTGTGTTTTGCTTAAGATTGCGGTCAGCAGCTATCGCGTGGTGAGCGAGTTTCAAGCGGTGGAAGTGCTCACCATCGCCTGAATCAGCCACGATCCCGTTACCATCGCGCCGATGATTTTGCGTCACCTGACCTGCCTGCTTGTGCTGCTGCTTTGCGCGTGTGCGCCAGGCGAACCTGCGCCTGAGTTCGCTACGCCTGATTTCGCCACGGTTGCGTTTGTGGGATCGGCTGCGTGCACCGATTGCCATGAAGACCGCCACGAATCCTGGGCGCGCACCTTTCACCGCACGATGACCCAAACCGCCACGGATCAATCCGTGCAGGGCGCTTTCGACGGCCAAGTGGTGCAGATGAACGGCGGCAGCGTGCGCCCGCTCAAGAACGCGGACGGCTATTTCTTTGAATACCTCGACCCCAGCACTGGGAAAACGCTCGGCCGTATTCAGGTCGAGCGCACGGTGGGTTCTAACCGCTATCAGCAATATCTGGGCAAAGTCCCAAGCGGCGGCGACAACCACTACCGTTTGGAAATGCTCTGGCACAACCAGGAGCGCCGCTGGGTGCCCATGAGCGGGGCGTTTTTCTCACCGGACGGCGAGCGCTTCGATGCGCATTTCACCACCTGGGAGCAAAACTGCATCTTTTGCCACAACACCGGGCCTGAACCGCGCGTGGAAAACTTCGACGCCCTGCGCGCGCGCGCAGCCCGCGGCGAGGCGGTCAACTTTCCCGATGAAACGCGCTTTGCCGCGCACGTGGCTGAACTCGGCATCGGCTGCGAAAGCTGCCACGGCCCGGGCGCCGCGCATCTGGCTGCGAATGCAGGCTGGTTGAGGCGCACGCAGCTAAAAATAAGCGGCGCCAGCGATCCGACCATCATCAACCCAGCGAATCTTGAGTCCGCCCGCGCCGCCGATGTGTGCGGCGCCTGTCACGCGCAGCGCCAGCCGAAAACCCTGGCGCTGGTTGACACCTGGCTTAGCACCGGGCCCACCTATCGGCCTGGCGCAAAGCTTAGCGACCACGTGACCCCGGTCAGCATCGACACGCCCGGCCCGGCGTTTGATCCGGATTTATTCAAGCTGCGCTTCTGGGGCGATGGCTCACCGCGTTTGTCGGCGTATGAATACCAGGGCTTCAACCAGTCCCAGTGCCATCTGGGCCAGGAAAAAATGAGCTGCATCACCTGCCACAGCATGCACGACGGCGACCCGCGCGGCATGCAAACCCCTGAGCAGCGGAGCGACGCGCCGTGTGCGCGCTGCCATCAAAAAATCGCAGGCGATGTGGTCGAGCACAGCGGCCACGACGCGGGCAGCGACGGCGCGCGCTGCGTCAGCTGCCACATGCCGAAAATGGTTTATGGGGTGATGGAGATTCACCGTTCGCATCGGATTGAAAAACCCGATCCGGCCGCCGCGGTTTCGTTTGATCGGCCCGATGCGTGTAGCGCCTGTCACCTAGATTGGAGCAGCGCCCAGATCATCGCCAAGATGAGCAAAAGCGCCGATCCAGGCCCTGGCCTGCCGCGGCATCTGGAGCTGCTTTTTGGCGGCGACCCGATTGCCCGCGCGGTCGCGGCCAACCAGCCGCGCAGCGTCGCGAAAGACCTAAGCGAAGCGCAGATACGGGCCGCGCTCAGCGCGCTCAATGTGAGCCTGAGCGACCCTTATCTGGCGGTCCGGCGCTTTGCCTGGCGGTCGATGCAGGCGCTCAACAGCGAACTGAATCCGGCGCCCATCGAGCCTGAAAAACTTGCCCAATTTGACTGGATCCAAGCCGCCCAGCCCTCGCCGTTTGCGCTGCCGCCGCCAGACATTGAGCCAGGCGTGTTGACCGAACTGCACGCCCGCGCGAACGCAAAAACGCGCCAAATTTCGATCGGCGAATGAAACTCAACCCCGCCCAAGAAGCCGCCGTCGAATACCTAGACGGCCCATTGCTGGTGATCGCCGGCGCCGGTTCGGGCAAAACCCGGGTGATCGCGGCCAAGGTCGAGCACCTGCTCAAGCGCCATTTGAGCGCAGAAAAAATCGCCGCGATCACCTTCACCAACAAATCCGCGCGCGAAATGCGCGAGCGCTTGCAGGCCAGCCTGCCGAGCGATCAGGTCAAGGCGCTGAACGTCTGCACCTTCCACGCCCTCGGGCTCAAAATCCTGCAAATCGAGCACGCCCGCCTGCGCATGCGCCGCGGCTTTGCGATCGCCGACAGCCAGGATTCGCACGCCTTGCTCAAAGGCGTGCTGCCTGAACACGCCTCCAAAGAAACCGTCGAGCACTGGCGGCGCAACCTCTCGCGCTATAAAAACGCCGCACTCGCGCCGGCCGATTTGCACGACCAGCCCGAAGCGCAGGCGATTTATGCGGGCTACGAGGAGCGCTTGGCGCGCTTTAACTCAGTCGACTTCGACGACCTGATCCTCAAGCCGCTGCAGCTGTTTCGCGCCAACGAAGAGGCCATGGTGGCCTGGCGCGAACGCCTGCGCTACCTGCTGATCGACGAGTACCAGGACACCAATCTGACCCAGTACGCCCTGGTCAAATCCTTAACCGGCAGCCGCGGCGCCTTCACCGCGGTAGGTGACGACGACCAGTCGATCTATGCGTTTCGCGGCGCACGGGCGGAAAATCTGCTCGCGCTGAAAGAGGATTGGCCCAGCCTGAAAGTGATCGCGCTTGAGCAAAACTATCGCTCCTCGACGCGGATTCTGCGCGCCGCCAATGCGGTGATTGCGCACAACCCGCACGTTTACGAAAAGCGTTTGTGGAGCGCGCTCGGCGAAGGCGAGCAGCTGCAGCTGATCCGCGCACGCGATCCCGAGCACGAAGCCGAAGTGGTGGTGACCGAAATCCTGCGCCGCCAATTTGCCAAGAAGCAAAGCCTGAAATCTTTCGCCGTGCTGTTTCGCGGCAACTATCAGGCGCGCCCGATTGAACTGGCGCTGCGCGCGCAGCGCGTGCCGTATCACCTAAGCGGCGGCATGGGGTTTTTCGAGCGCCAAGAAGTCAAAGACGTGCTGGCCTATCTGCGCCTGCTGGTGGACCCCGACGACGACCAGGCTTTTCTGCGCGTGGTTAACCGGCCTGCGCGCGATGTCGGCGCGAAAACCTTAGACGCACTTGCCGAGGTGGCGCACAGCCGCAGGCTCTCGCTGCATGGCGCAATCGAAGAAGCGGCGTTTGCCAAACGCCTGAACGCGCGCAGCCTGAAGGGCTTGAGCACCTTCGCAGCGCAGCTGGCAATCAGGCGCGAGCGCCTTAATTCAGGCGAAGTGGTCGGCCTGTTGAGCGGCCTGCTGGATGATCTTGGCTATCGCGCCTGGCTCAAAACCGATCCGCTCGGCCAAGTGCGCGAGGAGAACCTCAACAGCGCGCTCGAATGGCTCAAGCGCGAAGAGCGGCCGCGCGACGCCGCCGCGCTCAAAGACTGGGTCAATCAGCTGGCCATCTTGGGCAGCGAAGAAGACGACTCCGAGCGCGACCAGGTGCGCCTGATGACGCTGCACGCTTCCAAGGGCCTGGAATTTGAACACGTGTTTTTGATTGGCGTCGAAGAAGGCATGCTGCCCAGCCAAATGGCGCTCGATGAAAATCAAGAAGACGAAGAACGCCGCTTGTTCTATGTCGGGATTACCCGGGCCCGCCAAAGCCTAACGCT
>Ga0105047_10004973_pt1 | contig 22994 bp, 19 predicted proteins | sample MAT04_FD_78384 | JGI IMG/M metagenome (GOLD analysis project Ga0105047, IMG submission 78384) | Freshwater microbial communities from Lake Fryxell liftoff mats and glacier meltwater in Antarctica - MAT-04 (megahit assembly) | ecosystem: Environmental > Aquatic > Freshwater > Ice > Liftoff... | reverse complement strand
GGCAGCAGCCTTCTTCACCGAAGCTGCCGCGGCCTTCTTGGCAGGGGCAGCAGCCTTCTTCACCGAAGCTGGCGCGGCCTTCTTCACCGGAGCTGCCGCGGCCTTCTTGGCAGGGGCAGCAGCCTTCTTCACCGAAGCTGGCGCGGCCTTCTTAGCAGGGGCAGGGGCCTTTTTCGCGGGTGCCTTCTTGGCAGTCGCCATCGCGCTGAACCTCCGTGGTCCGGGTCGTCAGGCCGGGATGCTATCGGTCAGAGGCGGATTCTGGGCCGATCTAGGGCGCCAGTGCCACCTTGACATGGATCGGCTCACCATCGAGATCGGCATTGGACTCGCCGGCGGCCCAGGACAATGAAGTGGCAAGCGTCGCGTCGGTCAGCAGGTGTTGGAACGGTTCGACCTGGTTTCGCACCGTGCCCGACACGCCAAGCGTGAGTGCAATGCGATCGCTGACCTGGAGTCCGGCGTCGCGACGAGCCTGTTGCACGAGGCGAACGAGGTCGCGGGTGATGCCTTCCGCTTCCAGCTCGGGCGTCAACACGGTGTCGAGAACGACGACTCCTGCTCCGTTGGACATCGGTGTGCTGGCTCCATCGCCCTGGACCACCATCTTCAGTGCGTACTCACCCTCCAGGAGGGCAACGCCACCGGCTACGACTCCAGCATCCGTTCGCTGCCAATCACCGGATTTGACTGCCTTGATGACCTGCTGTACCTGGCTGCCCAGGCGCGGCCCCAGCGCCGCAGGCACTACCTGCAGGTCGAAGCTGGCCACCGCGGCGACGTCGTCGGTGAACTCCACGGCCTTCACGTTGACCTCATCCGCGATCAATTCACTGAACGGTGCCAACCGTTGTGCCCCGGCGACCGCAACACGCAGCGAGGCCAATGGCTGACGCACGCGACGCTGGTGTGCCTTGCGTAACCGCAAGGTGCTGCTGCACACATCGCGAGCCAGGTCCATCGAATCCACTAGGTCAGCGTCGGAAGGCACAGACACAGCATCGGGCCAGTCGGTGAGGTGCACACTGCGTTCGCCGGTGAGGGCACGGTAGACGGCTTCAGTGGTGAGCGGCAGCAATGGCGCCAGCGCACGACACAGCAGCGCCAGCACGGTGTGCAACGTGTCGATGGCGTCCTGGTCGCCAGCCCAGAAGCGATCGCGGCTACGACGCACATACCAGTTGGTGAGCGCGTCGAGGAAGCTGCGCACGGCACCGCAGGCGGCGAAGAGGTCGTACTCTTCCATCGTGGCGGTGAGCGTGCCGACAAGGTCGTGGGTCTTCGCCAGGATGTAGCGATCCAGAACATCGGTGCTGTCGGTACGGAACGTGCCCTGTGTGCCGGCCGCGTTGGCGTACAGCGACAGGAAGTACCAGCTGTTCCAGATCGGCAGAATCACTTGGCGAACCGTGTCGCGTATGCCGTCTTCGGTGACGACGAGGTCGGTGCCACGCAAGATCGGCGAGCCAAGGAGGTACCAGCGCATCGCGTCGCTGCCGTAGTTGTCGAACACCATCATCGGGTCTGGGTAGTTCTGCAGGCTCTTCGACATCTTCTGGCCGTCGTCGCCCAGGACGATGCCATGGCTGACGCACGTGAGGAAGCTGGGACGATCGAACAGTGCTGTGGCCAGCACGTGCAGCGTGTAGAACCAGCCGCGAGTCTGGCCGATGTATTCGACGATGAAGTCGCCCGGGTAGTGGCTCTCGAACCACTCGGCGTTTTCGAACGGATAGTGCACCTGAGCGAACGGCATGCTGCCGCTCTCGAACCAGCAGTCGAGCACTTCCGGCACGCGGCGCATCATCGAGAGGCCAGTGGGATCGTCGGGGTTGGGACGCACCAGATCGTCGACGTACGGGCGGTGCAGGTCGGTGACTTCAACACCGAAGTCGGTCTGCAACTGTTCGATGCTGCCGTACACGTCGAGGCGCGGGTACTCGGGGTTGTCGCTGCGCCACACCGGGATGGGCGAGCCCCAGAAACGGTTGCGACTGATACTCCAGTCGCGAGCGTTGGCAAGCCACTTCCCGAAGCTGCCCTCCTTGATGTGCTCGGGCACCCAACGGATCTGCTGGTTGAGCTCGACCATGCGATCGCGGAAGGCAGTGACCTGGACGAACCACGAGCTGATCGCGCGGTAGACCAACGGCTCGGCGCAGCGCCAGCAGTGCGGGTAGCTGTGCTGGTAGCTGTCGTGGCGCACCACCACTCCCCTGGCCTTCAGCTCCTTGACCACCAGCGGGTTGGCATCGAAGACGTGCACGTGTGCCCAGGGGGTGACCTCGGTGGTGTAGCGGCCGTGCTCGTCCATCGGGCAGATGGTGGGGATGCCGACGGCGTTGCACACGTTCTGGTCGTCCTCACCGAACCCTGGAGCCAGGTGCACGACGCCGGTGCCGTCCTCCGTGCTGACGAAGTCGGCGGCCAGTACGTGAAACGCGTTGGGGGCGTCGGCGAAGAAGTCGAACAGCGGCGTGTATCGACGGCCCACCAAGTCGGCACCCTTCAAGGACCCGACCTGCGTCGCTCCGGCCAGTTCCTTCTCGTACGACGCGAGCCGCGACTCGGCGACGATGTAGCGCTGTGGTGCTCCGTCGACGATCTCTTCCATGACCGCATAGTCGATGTCAGCCCCGACAGCGAGTGCGAGGTTGCTGGGCAGCGTCCACGGCGTGGTGGTCCATGCCAGGATCTTCTCGCCCGTGTCCAGCTGGAACTGCACAGTCAGGGCCGGGTCCTGGCGGTCGCGATAGACGTCGTCCATGCGGGTCTCGGTGTTGCTGAGCGGTGTCTCGCAACGCCAGCAGTACGCCAGCACGCGGAAGCCTTCGTAGATCAACCCCTTGTCCCACAGGGTTTTGAACGCCCACATGACGCTCTCCATGTAGGAGGTGTCCAGTGTCTTGTAGTCGTTCTCGAAGTCGACCCAGCGGGCCTGGCGGGTGACGTAGCGGTGCCAGTCGTCGGTGAAGCGCAGCACGCTGGTACGGCATGCGTCGTTGAACTTGTCGACGCCGAACTTGGTGATGGCTGGGTGGCCGCTGATCCCCAGTTCCTTTTCAACAACAACTTCTGCAGGCAGGCCGTGGCAGTCCCAGCCGAAGCGGCGCTGTACCTGCTTGCCGCGCATGGTCTGGTAGCGCGGTACGGCGTCCTTCACGAAGCCGGTGAGCAGGTGGCCATAGTGCGGCAGACCGTTGGCAAATGGAGGGCCGTCGTAGAACACGTACTCGTCGGCGCCGCTGCGAGCGTCGATGGACGCTTCGAAGGTCTTGTCGCCTTCCCAGAAGGCCAGCACCTCGCGCTCCATTGCGGGAAACGACGGTTGCGATTGAACGGTGGGGTAGGTCACGAGCGGCTCCTGTGCTGGATTGCACAGGGACGAGCCGATCGGCCCGCGGTACCACCCTGCTTGCCCCGATTCGAAACCTTGGATTCGGTCAGGACCACTCGAACTGCACCAGCGATATCGGGCTGAACCCGTCCGGTTCTACTGGGCGTGACGACCGGCTGGCAGACACGCTGTTCTTCCGAAGGCTCGGAGGTGATGTCCTCGTCCACGCCGTCAGCCACTCTACCGCCGCCGGGACCGCGGCCCCAGCGGTTAACGAAGTTCGTCGCCACCGTTGCGAAACGGATCGGTGAGCTCGACCGGTGCAGGGGTGACCGGCACCTGCGCGGTCACCTCATCGAGCCCGAGCGACGCCTGCGCGGCCTGCGTGCTGGCCACTTCCTCGTCGAGTAGACGCCACACGTTGTCCTGTGCGTCGGTGTTGCCCGACATGGCGAGGGCGCTGAGGCCCGCCGCCCGGTCTGGGGTGTGCGGGAACAGCGCAGCGGCGCCGACGTCCGTGAGGATTTCGCCCTGGGTGTCGTCCAGCGTGTCGTCATCTCCGTCGGAATATGTGTCAAATGACTGCGCCTCGGGTGCCACAGGCGCGGCCTGTTCGGCGGCCGCTGGCGCTGCGACAGACGCAGCCGGGACTGCGGCCGGCGTCGACGCAGACAACGGCTCGGCCGATGCCGACAGGAGGGGGCGGCGCATCTCGCCCAAACCACCTGGCACCCTGTCGACCAGCTCCTGCAACTGCACTGCGGCGTCGCGCAGGCGCTCGCGCTGCGACTGCAGATACTGCTCGAGATGGTCGACATCGCCGAGCAGAAAGTCGCGCCGAGCCAGCAAAGACTGTACTTCATTCTCGGCACGGACGCGCTCGTCCTCCACTGCCCGACGCGCATCTGCACGCGCATCGTCGACCGTCTTGTTGGCCATTGTGCGAGCGCTGTCCAGCACCCGCGACGCTTCCTCGCGAGCCTGGGCGGTGATGCCATCAGCCTCCGATCGTGCTTCCATGATCGCTGTGTCGGCAGTGCGCTGGGCCAGCAACAGTGTACGGCTGATCACTTCCGTATCGCCGCTGTGACTGGCGGGTGCTGCAGCCTCGCGCGGGCTAGCGGCGACCTGCTGCGAGACTTCCTGCAACTTGGCGACCGCGGCCCGTGCTCTGGCCTCCATTGCGGTGGCCTGGTTTTGCGCAGTCTCGACCGCCGCGGCGACCTGGGTACGAAACGACTCGACCTCGTTGGGGTCGTAGCCCTTCTTGACCGTCTTGAAGCCGGTACTGCGAATCGTCTGCGGGCTGATTTCCATAGCTGCGATATTAGGCGCGTCGCGCGCTCACATGATGCCCGCCGAAACGATCAGGCGCCGTAACCCGATTCGTCGTAGGAGTTCGACCGAGCAACGGGCTTGAGCAGATAGACGCCCGTCGCCACCTTCTCCATACTGCCGTTGAGGCCATAGCACAAACCACTCGCAAAGTCGATGAGGCGCCGTGACACTTCACGGTCAGCTGCTTCCAGGTTCATGATGACCGGCAGCCCTTCCTTGAACTTGTCGGCAATCTCCTGAGCGGAGTCAAAGCGGCGGGGCCGTACGGTGTACGGGTCCGCGCCGGCTGGGGCGGGAGTAGCGCGAGGCGCCGGCGCCGTGCGTGGGGTGATGGGGCGCGGCTGTACGGCTGAATCGTCGTTGGCCGGCACCGGGCGACGCGACGCACCGTCGTTGACCGTGCTCGTGGGAAAGCTGGGACGAGCGGGAACAGATCGAACCGGTGCTTCCTGCTCGTAGTCGTTGGCGTATCCCCGCTGCTGTCGCGGCTGCTCGTCGCGTGGCTGGCGCGCGGCGCGTTGAGGCCGTTCGGGTTCGGGCGCGACGTCGTAATCGTCATAGGAATCATCGGGCCCGAGACCCAGATAATCCATTGCCTTCTTCCACATCGCCATTCGCTGTCCTCCTGCAATCGACGAGGCTACCGCACGAGCGCGCTCGCGGGTGGACGCTCTCCGAAGAGCGCACTTCCGACGCGTACCTGCGTAGAGCCCTCTTGCACCGCAACCTCTAGGTCGTTCGTCATCCCCATCGAGCAGACCGACAGACCCAGCCGGTCCATCAGTTGACGAACTGCGCGGAAACCTTGCCGAGCCGACTCCGGACCGCCGGTGGTCGGCCCGACTGTCATCAGCCCTCGAACGCTCAGCCCGGCGTCCTGTGCCGCAGCGACGAGCGCCGGAACGGCATCCAGCGCGCACCCGCCCTTGCCGGGCTCGGCCAATGCCGCCGCCTGGATGAGCACCGACGCACCGGGCACTCGCTTCGCCAGTTCGGCGACCAGCGACAGTCTGTCCACCGATTCGTACATCGAGACGATCGGTGCCAGTTGACGAATTTTGTTGCTCTGCAGCTGGCCGATGAAGTGCACGCCGAAGGGGCGGTCCACCGACCCGAGCTTGCTGACGATCTCCTGCGTGTAGTTCTCGCCGACGTCCGGACAACCCGCGGCAAACGCGGCGAAGCACGCCTCGACACCGAACGTCTTGGTGACCGGCAACACGGTCACCCGGTGTCCACCTGCACGGCCGATGCGATCACGCACCGTCGCCAAGCGTTCCGCGACCAACAGGTCGAGCGAGCTCACATCACTTGAGGAAGGAAGGCACGTCGAAGTCGTCGTCGCCGTCGAGCGGGTCCGCGCCATCTTCAGCGAACAGATCCTTCAACGTGGAAGTCGGCTTGGAGTCGGGGACCGACTTGATGGACGGCCGACCGCTGGAGCTCGGCGTCGCGGTGCCGGTGTTGCCACCGTCCCAACGATCGAAACCGGCCGCTATGACAGTGACCTTGACTTCGTCGCCCATCTCGTCGTCGATGACCGTACCGAAGATGATGTTGGCGTCCTGATGGGCAACGCCATGGATTATCTCGGCGGCCGCGTTCATCTCGAACAGACCCATGCTGGAGGGGCCGGTGATGTTGAGCAGGATGCCACGCGCTCCGTCGATGGCAGCCTCCAGCAGCGGGCTGCTGATGGCCGACTTGGCGGCGGTGACGGCACGGTTCTCACCGCTCGCCTGACCGATGCCCATGAGAGCGGAGCCGGCGCTGGAGAGAATCATCTTCACGTCGGCGAAGTCGGTGTTGATCAGGCCGGGCGTGGTGATGAGGTTGGTGATACCCGAGACGCCTTGCAGCAGTACCTCGTCGGCCATCTTGAACGCATTGAGCACGCTGGTCTTCTCGTTGGCCACGGTGAGCAAGCGATCGTTGGGAATGACGATCAGGGTGTCGACCTTTTCCTTCAACCGCTGCACTCCGGTGTCGGCCTGCACGGCGCGTCGGCGGCCCTCGAAGCTGAATGGGCGGGTGACCACGCCAATGGTGAGCGCATTCATGCTGCGTGCCACTTCGGCAATGATGGGTGCCGCACCGGTGCCGGTGCCACCGCCTTCGCCTGCGGTGATGAACACCATGTCGGCACCCTTGATCATTTCTTCGATCTCGTCACGGTGGGTCTCGGCAGCGTTGCGGCCCACATCAGGGTCGCTGCCGGCGCCCAGACCGCGGGTGAGGTCACGGCCAATGTCGAGCTTGACATCGGCGTCGCTCATCAGCAGCGCCTGCGCGTCGGTGTTGACAGCGATGAACTCCACACCTTTGAGGCCTGCATCGATCATCCGATTGACAGCGTTGACGCCGCCGCCGCCGACACCGATGACCTTGATGACAGCGAGATAGTTCTGGGGTGCGCCAGCCATCAGAAGGACCTCCGAGATGAGAAAACATGGTGAGTTTGGTGTGTGGGCACTGAGGTACCTGCTGGGGTTCGATGGTAGCGAATGGGCTGCTCAGCCGTGGTGATCCGCCATCTACTGGAGGCGCCGGGCAAGGGTGAGATGAGCACTGGCGCTCAGTCTCGCACGAAACCGGAGGGTATCGGTGGAACCCACGTCTTCAGCAGGGCACCACACCAGCATCGGAGGTACTGACATCGATCTGGCAGACACCGTCGAGGCCTGTGCGAACCTGCTTCAGTAGCCGCGCCAGCTTCTCGTCAATGGCCTGTGCGTCGCCCAGCCGAATGCCCACACCGTCAGGCTGGTCGTTGGCCAGCACCATCGTCAGCGTGCCAGTGCCCGCATCGACGCCGACTGACAGCGTGACCTCGCGAATCTCGGAAGGAAGGCTGGACACCAGCTCAGCCACCGAGGCGTAGGGCGCGCCCGCAAACTGACCACGTGCGGTATCAGGGTGGTCCCCCGAGATCACGAGGTAGTCCGTCGGTTCGCCGTCGATGACGTCGAGCACCCTGCCTTGCGCGTCGATGATTCGGTACTGGCCGTCACCGCCCTTGAAAGCAGCGATCGGCACCCGCTCACGAATATCGATGACGACGCGATGCGGGAAGTCGGTGGCGACACGTGCGCTTTGCACCCACGGCACCGCCTCCAGCTGCGCCTGTGCCTTCGAGGTGTCAACCAACAGAACCGGCTCCCCTTGCAAATCGTCGATCACGCTCTGCAACACCGACGGGTCGGTGTACACCGCGCCTTGGACCGACACCTCACGCACGTCGAAGATCGAGGACGCGAAGACTGCGATCGCCGCAATGGCGACCACTACGATGCCGACCCCGATGCCAGCCCAGATCAGCCGGCGACGGCCCTCGGCGCGGCGCACTGAAATGCGGCGAGCTCGGATTCGTGGGTCGATACCTCCACCGCGCGACCTGGACAATGGCGGTTCACTCGAGGAGGCTCCGTCGAGATCGGCGATGACGATGGTCGAGCGTTCGCCGGAATCATCCACTGCGTCGCGCCGCTGGTGGAACGCCTTCTCCTTGTCTTCATCGAGATAGACGCTGTCAGGCCGGTTGTCCTCGGCGATGACGATGGTGCGTCGCGGCGCGGCCGACTCCTCGGGAGTCGCGGGTTGCACCTCCGGTGCGTCTGCTTCGTCGTCGTCGTACTCGTCGTCATCGCTCTCGTCGCCGTCGGGCACTGCTGCGGGCTCCGCAGGTCCGGCAGGGTCTGGCGCGTCGTGCTCGTCGGTGATCCCGAGGATGCGGTCGATGGACGGATCGTCGAAGTTGTACTGCGGCGCCGACTCCTCGGAGAAGGCCTCCAGCAGCTCCTCCAGCACGTGTTCCGGCGGGTCATCCGCTCCCGGTGGAACTGGCCGACTCATTCGACACCTGCGGTGGCGAAGCCAATCATCCGCACCTCGCTGCGCAGCTCGAAGCCGGTGGACTCGCGAACCGCGGCACGAACGTGCTCCAACACTGCGCGGACGTCAGCGGCGGTGGCCCCGTCGCTGGCCTGGATGAAATTGGCGTGCTTTTCACTCACGAACGCGCCACCGATACGAAAACCGCGAAGGCCCAACTGGTCGATGAGTACGGCTGCCGGCAGCTCACCGGGTATCGGGTTGACGAACACAGAGCCCGCGTTCTGTCCACCCGGTTGGTGCTCGCGGCGCCAGCGCACGATTTCCGAAAGGCTTGCTTCTGCTGCTGCGGCATCACCGAGCGTGAGTTGCAACCGGGCGTCGAGCACCACCTGATGATCGCGCAGGTTCGAGGAACGAAATTGCAGATCCAACTCACCGGCGGGCATCCACGCCTGCACTGCGTTGTGCAGATCGAGTACGTGCGCGCCGACCAGCGACGCAGCGATGTCGCTGCCGTGGCCACCGGCGTTCATTCGTATCGCGCCGCCGAGCGAGCCGGGCACTCCCACGGCCCATTCGAAGCCGACGAGGCCTGCGGCAACGCAGCGGCGCGCTAGGACGGGCAACGCAACCGCGGCGCCGGCGGCGACTGTTGAACCTTCGAACTCGATCCACTCTGCGATCGCTGCGAGCGAGACGGCAACTCCTGCGAAACCGGCATCGGCCACCAGCAGGTTCGAGCCACGTCCGACAACGAGCACGGGAAGGCCGGTGTCCTGGATGACTTCGGCGACCACTTGCAGTTCGGCCGTATTGCGCGGCGTCGCGAACACCAACGCGGGCCCACCCACCTTGTAGGTCGTGAATGAACCCAACGGTTCGTCACCGGTGGCGAAGCCCGCCATGCGGCGCAGCGCTGTCTGTTGCAGCTGCGCCAGGCTCATCGCTTGGCACGCAGTTCGCCACGCCGCGCTTGCACCTCATCTGGCAGCGCCGCTACATCTCCGCACCCCATCGAGATACAGACATCGCCGTCGCGGAGTTCGCGCGCGAGGAACTCGACCAGATCGACTCGCTTCGGCATCCACACGACGCGACTTCGCGGGTGGGCGTCGATCACTGCGTTGACGACCAACTTGCCGGTGACACCGGGGATTGGCGCCGTGCCAGATGCATAGATGTCGGTGAGCACCACCACATCGGCGTCGACGAATGCATCGCGGTAGTCGGGCCACATGACAGCCATGCGATTGAAGCGGTTCGGCTGGAACACGACGACGACACGCCGCCAGGCATCCCCACTGCCACGGGCTGCGGCAAGCACTGCCGCGATCTCGCTGGGCAGGTGGGCGTAGTCGTCCACCAGCGTCGCTCCGCCGTCCACCCCACGAACATCGAACCGACGAGCCACGCCGCCGAACTTGGCGAGCGCCGCGGCAGCAATTCCGAACGGCACGCCCACCGAAACGGCCATCGCCACCGCCGCCGTTGCGTTGCGAACGTTGTGCAGTCCACGTAATGGCAGCGCCACCGAGCCGAGAGCGACGCCGTGATGAATCACGTCGAAGGTGAACGAGCCGGTTTCGGACCGCACGTTGGCGGCGACGAAATCTGCGGCCGCAGACGTGCCGTAGGTGATGACGTCGTGGCGCGCGGCAAGACGGGCGGTTGCTGGATCGTCGAGGCAGAGCACCTTCGGCCCGTCGATCTGCGACAGGTACCGATCGAAGCCATCGAAAATCGCTTCCGGAGTGCCGTAGAAGTCGAGATGGTCGACCTCGACGTTGGTCAGGATCGTGCCGTAGAGCGGCAACTGCAGGTGTGTGCCGTCGCTCTCGTCGGCCTCCACCACCAGCCAGTCCGAGCCAGTCCATTGGGCACCGGTTCCCATGTCCGTGACGTCGCCGCCGATCACGAAGCTGGGGCGCAGGCCGGCCTCCGCGAGGATCAGCATCAGCATCGAGCTGGTCGACGTCTTGCCGTGAGTGCCTGCGACTGCAAGCGACTTCGCCAGTGCGCAGATCGAGGCCAACATGCCGGAGCGATGCAACGAGAGCACACCCACCTTCTCCGCCTCATCACGCTCGATGTTGCGCTCCGGAATCGCTGTGCTCCAGGTGATCGCGTCGCGACCATGCACCAGCGATCGCGAGTGACCGACGTGCACATCGACGCCAGCGGCGCGTACGCGCTCGAGCACCGAGCGTTCTCGCATGTCGCTACCGCCGACCACGTGACCCATCTCGGCCAGCACGATCGCGATGGCGCTCATTCCGGGGCCACCAACGCCGACCACGTGCAGCGAACGCGGCGTGCTGAGATCCAGCGGCGCGAGTGGGGCGCGACTCATGACGCTGCCACCCGTTCCACCAGGTCGACCAACTTTCCACTGCGGTGAACGGCACCAGCGGCACGTGCGGCATCGGCCATTCGTGCCAGTTCGGCCGGCGCTTCGATGAAGTGCTCCACCTCGGTCATGAGGCGGTCGACTGTGAGATCTGCCTGCTCCAACAACACGGCTGCACCCTGGTCAGACAGGACCTTGGCATTGTCCACCTGGTGGTTCTCGGTGGCACCGGGCCATGGCACCAAGATCGCGGGTGCGCCGACGGTCGCCAGCTCGGCGATGGTGCCCGCGCCACCGCGAGTGACCAGCAGGTCGGCGGCGGCATAGAGCTGCGGCATGCGGTCTTCGTAGCCAATCACGCGATACAGGATGCCCGCTTCACCATCATGAGTGGGCGCGGCGTTGCTGAGATACCGGTCACCGACCACGTGATACACCGCCAGATCACTGCGATCCACCCAACGCGCTACCGCGCCCGAGACCGCCTCGTTGATTGCAGCCGCACCTTGAGAACCGCACATCACCCCGAGCACGAACCGATCACCGGGCAGGCCAAGTTCCTCGCGAGCGACGATGCGAGCCGACAGCCGATCCAGCTCGATCAGTGCGCCCCGTACCGGCGCCCCGGTGAGTTCTGCGCCCGGTAGCGACGAGCCTTCGAAGGCGACCGCGACCGCGGCCGCCCTCTTCGCCAACAGTTTCGACACCAGCCCCGGTCGACGGTCGTACGACACCACGACGTACGGAATCTTCAGCCGGCGAGCAGCCCAGGTTGCAGGAAAACTGCCATACCCGCCGACGTTGACGACCACCTTCGGCCGCAGGTCGCGTAGCAATGCCTTGGCATCACGAACCGCTCGCAACAGCTTCGGAGCGAACGCCAGGTTTCGACGACTGAAGCTGCGCTGCAAACCAACAACGTCGAGGAGTGTGTGCGGGTGCTCAGTGGGTGGCAGCAACCTCACCTCCAGGCCGCGCTGGGTTCCCACGTAGTGAATGGACCCGGCAGGGTGCCCGGCGGCGACCAACGCATCTGCGATGGCCAACGCCGGCAGGACGTGGCCCGAGGTGCCGCCGCCGGTGACGACAGCGAACGTGGTCGAGGTCATCGCACGTTGCGGGCGATGTTGAGCAACAAACCGGTGGCGGTGAGCGTGACGAACAACGAACTGCCGCCCGCAGAGAAGAACGGCAACGTGAGGCCGGTGACCGGCATCAGCCCGGTGACGCCGCCGACGTTGATCAACGTCTGCACGACCAGCCAGCTGACGATTCCGCCCGCGACCAGTTGGTGGAAGCGATCGTGTGTTGCCATCGCAACTTGCACGCCTGCGTACGCGAGCACCATGAAGCCGCCGAGCACCGCGACCACACCGATCATGCCAAGTTCCTCTGCAATGACGGCGAAGATGAAGTCGCTGTGCGCGAGCGGCAGGAACTCGCCGAGCTTGTTCTCGCCACGCCCAACGCCCGAGCCGGTGAAACCGCCCTGGGCCATCGCAATCATCGCCTGATAGGTCTGGTAGCTGAGGTGGTCCTTGTGGGCAGCGATGTTCATGAACGCGGTGAACCGGGCTTCGCGCCGCGGGCTGGAGATGACGAATGCGAGGGCGCCAACGCCACCTATTGCGCCGGCAGCGACCATCGGCAGCAGCGGGGCACCGGCAATGAACGCGACCGCGAACACGATGGACCCGAGCACGATCGCCGAGCCGAGGTCGTTCTGCGCCAGGCAGAGCAGCGCACCGACAACCGCAAGACCGAGCACCGGCGCAAGCGTGCGCCGCAGATCGTGCATCTCGGTGTGGCGCTTCGCCAACAGGTTTGCACTCGCCAGCAGCACCGCCAGCTTGAGGAACTCGCTGGGCTGGAAGTTGATCGGGCCGAGAGCCACCCAAGCACTTGCTCCGTTGACCTGGTCGCCGATTCCTGGCATGAACGGCAGCAGCATCAGGCCGCAGCAGATTGCCAACGCAGGGTTCACCAGCGGCCGCCAGCGGCGGGTGGGTACCCGCATGGCAAACCACATGCTGATCACGCCGAGCACAGCCCACATCAGCTGCCGATTGAACAGACGCCACGGTGAGTTGCCCTTGTGGAACTGGCTGATCGACGTCGCCGACAGCACCATCACCAAGCCGAGCATCGTGAAGACCGTGACGACCACGGTGATGATGTAGAAGGCGGTCGGCGGAGGAGTGGCTGGATGCGACACGTTGCGACGGGTTGGGTGGCGCCGCATTGCATCGGAGCGAGCCAGGGCAGCTCGCCGACGATCGCCGACGAGTGTGGACGAGGAGGTCATTGGGTTGTACTCCTGACACCAGTGCTGAGCGCGTGGACGAGCTGCTTGAAGTCATCTCCGCGCGCCGGGTAACCTCCGCCCGGGTACCAGTCGAAGCTGGCGCAGGCCGGCGACAACAGCACGACATCACCCGGTTCCGCGAACTCGTCTGCAAACTGCACGGCCTGCGCCATCGACGTCGCGATGCGCGTGGGGCAATAGGGTTCGAATGGCACGGTCACTTCGGCCGCAGCCTTGCCCAGACCCACAACCGCCTTCACGCGCGCATGCTCGGTGGCCAGGCTGGCCAGGTCGAGGCCCTTGTTAAGGCCGCCGGCGAGCAGCACGATGTTGTCGAACGCCCGAATGGCCGTCAGCGCCGCATGGGGCGACGTCGCCTTCGAGTCGTTGAACCACTGCACCCCGTCGATGGTGCCGAGCGGCTCGATGCGATGCGGGGGATGGCGGAAGGTGGCCAATGCTCGCTGCACGTCGTGCGGCGTTGCGAGGCCGGATTCGAGTACCAGTGCGGCCGCCGCGAGGGCATTGGTCAGGTCGTGCGGCAATGCGCGAGTCATACCCGCGACCGCGGCGATGAAGCCGGCGGGGCCGACGAGGTTGCCCGCCTCGATTCGATAGTCCGCTCCGACCGCAGCGAATGTCCGAGTAGGACCGCCGGCGGAGCGCAGGTTGGCCATCACTGTCGGATCGTCTGCCCAACCGATCGCGACGTCGGAGGGCCGACGATGTGCCCACATCCGAGCCTTCGCAGCTTCGTACGAGGCCATCGACGTGTGCCAATTCTGGTGATCGGGCGCGAGGTTGAGCCACACCGACGCTTCGGCGCGAAACGACTGCACCCAGTTCAACCGGAAGCTGCTGCACTCGACCACGAACACGTCGACATCGTCATCGAGCGCGGCCGCCAACGGCACCTCGGTGTTCCCTACCGCGGCCACCCGGTGGCCGGCAGCCTCGAGTATGTGCGCCGTCAGCAGCGTGGTGGTGGTCTTGCCATCGGTTCCCGTGACAGCAAGCATCGGGCGCGGGCCGCCCGGGCGCTGCTGCTCCCACTCGTAGGCAAGGTCGATCTCAGTGCGCAGCGGCACGCCTGCAGCGAAGGCCGCCAGCACGATTGCGTGAGTCTCGGGCACGCCAGGTGCCGGGCACACCATGTCGACAGCCGCAACGAGCTCCGCGATCTGCTCAGCAGTCGGCGCCTCGATCAGCTCAGCACCGAGTGCCGCAGCCATCTCCCGCTTTGCGTCGGTGGCCACATCGTCGGCAATCACCAGTGCCCAGCCGCGGCGCGCCAGCTGAGCGGCAAGTGCATCGCCGGCGAGCGCGATGCCGTAGACCAGAGCGGTACCGATCACAGGTTGTCCGTCACCCTCGTGAAGTCGGCGATGAAGAGGGCCAGCGCGCTCGCGACGCAAATGCCCGTGATGATCCAGAAACGGATGATCACGGTGGTCTCGGGCCAGCCAACCAGCTCGAAGTGGTGGTGAATCGGGGACATCTTGAACAGCCGCTTCTTGCGCCCTGATGCTTTGAACACGCCCATCTGAATGGCGACCGAGCCGGCTTCCATCACGTTGATGCCACAGATGAGAATGATCAGCAGTTGTGTGTTGGTGGTGATGGCCAGCAGTGCAAGCGCGGTGCCGATCGCCAGCGCTCCGACGTCGCCCATGAAGATGCGTGCGGGTGCGGCGTTGAACCACAGGAACCCAGCGCACCCGCCGGCAAAGGCGGCCGCGAGCACCGCCAAGTCGAGCGGGTTGACCACATCGCCATAGACACCAGGGTTACGAAACTCCCAGTAGGCGATGATCGTGAATGCGAGGAAACCCATCATCGCCGAGCCGCCGGCCAAGCCATCGAGGCCGTCAGTGACATTGACCGCGTTGCTGGTGGCCCAGATCATCAGGCCCGTGAAGACGATGAAGACTGGCATCGCGAGGTGCCACCCCGGGAAGGTGGAACGAGTGATCGAGAGCGTTTGACTGACGTCGGTGGACGACACCAGCCACCATGCCACCAGCATTGACAGGCCGAGGGTGACATAGCTCTTCTGCTTCCAGAAGATGCCCCGGTTGTGCCGCTTGCGCACCTTGATGAAGTCGTCCAGGAAGCCCATACCGGCCATCACGATGATGCCGACCCACATGATCATTGCCTGGTCGGAGAACGCGAGGTTCGGGCGTAGGTGAGCGCCCAGCCAACCCGCTGCCGCCGCGACGACGATTGCCAGCCCGCCCATGGTGGGCGTGCCCTGCTTCATCATGTGGTGCTCTGGACCGTGATCCTCCTTACCCAGAATCGGCTGACCCGTTCCGCGGGTGCGGAAGAAGGTGATCAGGTAGCGCGTGCAGATGAGCGAGACGAACATCGCCACTGCACCTGCGATCATCACTGCAATCACTGTGCTGCCTCGATCACTGTGCCGTCTCCAGAAGTTCTCGTGCCACGGCGCGATCGTCGAAGGGAACGACGGTGCTTCCAATGGTCTGCGTGGTTTCGTGACCCTTGCCCGCGATCACTACCACGTCGCCGGGCCGAGCGATCCGGAATGCCGCAGAGAAGGCTTGGCGTCGGTCTGGCTCGGTCACAACACGGTCACGGTAGCCGCCGGGTACCCCCTGAGTGATGGCATTGATGATCGCCATCGGGTCCTCGGAGCGAGGGTTGTCGGAGGTGACCACCACACGGTCAGCCAGTTCGGCCGCAACCGCGCCCATCTCGGGACGCTTCTCACGGTCACGGTCCCCACCGCATCCGAACACCGCGATCACACGGCCGTCGCCGGCGGCATTGCGTGCGGCGGTCAATGCCTCGCGCAGCCCGTCGGGCGTGTGGGCGAAGTCGACGATCACGTCGAAGTCCTGCCCAGCGCTCACCGGCTCGAACCGACCTGGTACCGGCGGTGCCGTGCCCAATCCTTCTGCAACCAGGGTCACGTCGATACCGATCGCCGCGGCAGCGGTGGCCGCGGCGAGGCTGTTCATTGCGTTGAACGCCCCGCCGATACCCACTCGCACGTTCTGGCCGCGCCACGTGTATTCGTGAGCGGTGGGCGTCACGACGAGATCGCTCATCTCGCCGCTGGAGAACGCCGCCATCGGAATGGACGCAGCGTCGAACAGCAATCGACCATGCAGATCGTCGACGTTGGCAATTCCCCGGGAACTGAAGAATGGTGTGAACAACGCAGCCTTCGCGGCGAAATAGCGCTCGAGAGTGCCATGCAGGTCGAGATGATCGCGACCGAGATTGGTGAACACCGCAAGCGCGAAGTGGGTGCCGTCGACGCGACGCAGCGCAAGCGCGTGCGAGGAGACCTCCATCACCACAGCTACGCAACCTGCTGCGACGAACGAGGCCAGCTGTGCTTGCAGCTCTGGCGCTTCCGGCGTGGTGTGCTTACCGGTGAGGGTGCCGATGACACCGGTGCGCAACCCGGCGGATTCCAGAATGGCCGCGAGCAGACTCGTGGTGGTCGTCTTGCCGTTCGTGCCAGTGATACCGATCACGGTCAGCGATCGTGACGGATGCCCGAAGAACGCAGCCGCGATGGGCCCCATCGCGACACGCGTGTCGGGTACGACAACCTGCGCCACATCGAAGTCCACCGCGTGATCCACCAACAGCGCAGCGGCGCCGGCCTCTACTGCCGCAGCCGCGAATGCATGACCGTCGCTGTTGGACCCGCGCAGACAACAGAACAGTACGCCTGGCGCGACCATTCGCGAGTCGTGGACAACGCCGCTGACACTGACGTCGGTAGCGCCGCGCACGACTGCTCGCAGCGGCCCTGCGTCGGCAATCAGCTCACCGAGCATGCGTGCCATCTGGGTCATCCCGCGGCCGGACAGCCGGTGTCGCCCGGGTTGGGCGTGATCTGCAATTCGTGGATCGCCGCGGTGGCAACCGTGGCGAACAGCGGCGCTGCCGCCTTGCCGCCGAAGCGGTCGTTGGACGTGGGATCTGGCTCGTCGATAGTGGCGAGGATGGTGACCTTGGGTGCATCCGCAGGGAAGTACCCGACGAAGGAGGCGCGGTACGCACGGGTACCGGCTGCACCGTACGTCTTGTCGTCCTGCACCTTGTAGGCAGTGCCAGTTTTGCCTGCGACGGAGATGTCGGCAATCCGCGCATCCTTGCCGGTGCCCTCGCACACTACGTCCTTCATCATGTCGGTCATCGTCGCCGCCGTCGACGGCTTGATCACCGTGTGGGTTGCAGACGGGGCCGTATCCACCACTTCGCCATCGGCGCCGATGGTCGCGGCCACCAGCTTCGGTGCGACGTACACGCCGCCATTGGCCACCGTGTTCACGGCGGCTGTGAGCTGCAGGGCGGTGACCGAGTAACCGTAGCCATAGCTGTGCGACTGCTTCTCGGTGCCCTGCCACTCAAACGCCGGCTTATAGATGCCTGCACTCTCGTCGGGGAAGTCGAGCGCTGTCTTCTGACCGAATCCGAAAGATTCGAGGTAGCTGCCGAAACGTTCAGTACCGACTTCGTCCGTCAACAGCAGCGTGCCGATGTTGGACGAGTGCACGATGATGTGGCGTAGCGACATCGGCTCCTTGTTGTGCGGCTCGGCGTCGTTGATCGTGTGCTCCCAGGCCGTGCCACGGTCGTAGACGATCCGGCCGGGGACTTCGATCACCGTGTCCGGTGTTGCGACCCCGGTATCGACGACGGCGGAGAGGCTGAAGACTTTCGCAACCGAGCCGGGTTCGAACGGCTCCACGGCAGCCAGGTTGGCAGCGGTGACGGCCACGACACCGTCGTCACCGCGGCTCACGTTGGCGATGGCGTAGATCTGGCCGGTCGCTGTGTCCATCACCACGACGGCACCACCCTTGGCACTCAATGCTTCCACTCGCGCGACCAATGCCTGTTCGACTTGGAACTGCAGCGATCGGTCCAAGGTGAGAATCAAGTCGTTGCCGGGCACCGGCTCTGTCGTGGTCGCGCCCGACCCGGGGATCGAGCGACCTCTGGCGTCGTGCTCGCGCACTCGCTCGCCGTCGACTCCAGTGAGTTCAGCGTTGTAGAGGAGCTCGACCCCAGCGGTGCCTACGCCGTCGATGTCTGTGCGCCCCAACAGGCTGCGACCGACCTCACCGCTGGGCATGATGCGCTGGTCCTCACGCAGTAGGTCGATACCACTGATGTTGAGCGCCATCACCGAGTTGGCAAGGTCATCGTCGATCTGGCGGGCGACGTAGATGAAACTCTTGTCCTTGGCGGTGAACGCGACCAGCAACGACTGCTGCTTGTCAGGTGCCAGTTGCAACATGGTGCCCAGCAGCGACGACACACCGGCTGGGTCAGTGACGAGCTTGGGGTTGGCGATCAGCGTGCTACTGGGAACGCTCATAACCAGTTCGCCGCCGTCACGAGCGAAGATCGTGCCGCGCGGCGCGTGCAGAATGGCTTCCGAGACGCGCTGCGCCTTGCCGGCAGCAACCAGCGACTCCGAGCCAGCGGTCTGCAAGAACGCGACGCGGGCAACGACCGCAACGAAGAGCAGCACGCTGATCACGAAGACGGCAACCAACCGGCCTCGACTGTCACCGGCACGGAAGGTCAGGTTGATGCCGGCAGGCTGTGTGGTGCGCTTGGGTCGCTTGGTCGACTTGACCCGCTTCTGCATCGGGCGCCGCGAACGGTCGGGCGGCTGATGTCCCCGTTTGACGGGCTTGTGACTGCGTTCGGCTGGCACCGTTCTGGTCGTAGCCGAAGGCTTCTTCGAGGCCTTGGCGTTGGTCGTGGTCGTCGGCTGGCGCCGAGCATGTGGTCGTGACGGCGCGACCGTCTCACCTCGGCGCGAGCGCGGGTCGACGGTGACCGTTCGTGCGCTACCGGCGGGAGCTGCCGCGGCGCGGCGACGGCGAGTGTCGGTACTCACGGAGCACCGCCGGCTTCGGCCTTGACGTCGGCGTACTGCTGGAACTCTTCATCGATGGATGCATCGGCCACGCCGGAGCTGTCGGCACCGCTGCGCTGCACGACCGCAACGACGTCGGCGTCGAGCTGCACGAACTCTGTCTGCGTGGCCGGCACCATGCCCAACTTGCCGGCCTCGTCAGCCAGCCGACCCGGAGAGCGCAACTCCGCACGTTCGCGACGCAGCACGTCGTATGTCTCGTGTGCAGTTCGGATGTTGCGGTCCATGGTGTCCATCGTCAGCTGTCGGCGGGCCAGCTGCGTCTGGAAGGCAGCAGCGCCCAGCATCAGTCCGAACACCACGGTGCAACCGGCGGCGATGAGACGAGCCGTTCGGCGTTGACGAGGAACCACGGCCAGCTGCGGGCGCGGAGCGACATTGGCGACAGCGGCAGTGCGCTTCACCATCACTCGCGCTTCAGCGGCACCACCACCGTGAACCCTGCTGCGTACCGTCGTCACTCGCTCACTGCGAGCTGCCATTGCCATGTCGCGTCCCTCTGTCCTGCCTGCTGTCCCGCCGTGGATGTTTTCGAACTAGCGCCAGCCGCGCGTGGGTGTGTCGACAATTCGCTCGACCACCCGCAACCGTGCGCTGGCTGCTCGTCGATTGCTGCTCTGCTCGTCCTTCGAGGGTGTCTTGGGAACGCCGCGCACCAGGCGCACCGTCTGCACTGCGTCGCACACGCACGGCAATTCGGGCGGGCACGGGCAGTCGCCCGTTGCCGCCGACCGCATGTGCTCCTTCACGATCCGATCCTCACCGGAATGGTACGAGAGCACTGCCACACGGCCACCGGGCACGGTCCGATCCATCGCCGCGTCGAGCGCCGTTGGCAGGGCGTCGAGCTCGCCGTTGACCTCGATGCGGATGGCCTGGAAGGTGCGCTTGGCCGGGTGTCCACCAGTGCGGCGCGCCGGCGCCGGGATCGCCGACACCACCACTTCGGCGAGATGGGCCGTTGTCTGGATTGGCCGGGCCGCGACAATCGCAGCAGCGATTCTGCGGGCGAATCGCTCATCGCCGTACTGCTGAAGCACGCGAGCGAGCTGGTCGGCCGGATAGCCGTTGACGACATCGGAAGCAGACCACGGTTGCGACTGGTCCATGCGCATGTCGAGCGGCGCATCGTTGCGATAGCTGAAACCACGCTCGGCGACATCGAGCTGCGGTGAGCTGACACCGAGGTCGAAGAGAGTACCGGACAGGGATTCGATGGAGAGTGCTTCCATGGCTTCTTCGAGGCGGTCGAACCGGCAGTGGTACACACGCAATCGATCACCGAAGCGGGCGAGACGGACTTGCGCGGCGGCAAGTGCATATTCGTCGCGGTCGATGCCGAGGACCTTCACGTGCGGCCAACGATCGAGCAGCTGCTCGGCGTGACCACCTCCGCCCAGTGTTGCGTCGAGCACGAACCCAGGTGGCACTTGCTCGTAGAGGGCCACGATTTCGTGGACCATCACCGGCAGGTGGTGGAAGGGTGCGTCACTCATTGCGTACTGACCTGCGTCGTCCGTCCATCTGCAGCCCTCCGGTTCGCGGTTGCCGCCGGGATGTCTCCCCGGTCGTGCGAAACGGCAGCGGGCGGAAGTGGGCTGTCCATCGTGCTGGCCGGAAGGCTGCAGATGGGCGGAAGATCGTGATTGATCGGTGTCTCGGTGATGTCGTGTGTGCGGCCTGTTCGCAGTGCTGCCTCTTCCTCCTCTGTTGTTGTCGTGAATGCTGTCGAGCTCGTGAATTGCTTGTCGTGAACCGCGCGAATCACTCGCTACCGGCCAGGTCCGGGCCGGTGAGCTGGGTGGTGCCGTTGTCGTCGATCAGCGCGAAACGTTGCGGCGACCAGAGCTCGAGGCGGTCGAAACTGCCGGCGACGGTGACCGGCTCGCCGAGCGCGAGGTCGGCGTAGTCGCGAAGTTGCTCGTCGAGGTTGACGCGGCCCTGCTTGTCGAGCGACACGAGAATTGCGGAGGAGGCCAGCGCGCGCAGTTGGTTTCGACTGACCTCGCCAAGGCGGACGCGAGCCGCCATTGCTTCGGCTTCCTCCTCGAAGGTTGCCGACGGGACGACCGTGACGCACTTGTCCTGACCCTTGGCCAGGTAGCAGTGCTCGCCGAGGCGGTCGCGAAAGGTTGCTGGCATCGCAAGGCGGCCCTTGTCGTCGAGTTGCCGTTCGAAAGCCCCTACGAACAACACCTCGCGACACCACCTCTCGTTGACTCAGCACCTGCCTGTGAGAACGCAGATCCCGGCGGCGCACGCCCGAGATCCCCACGAGCCCCCATTCTGGCCCCCATCGACCCCCAGAGTCAACCATTTATCCCCATTTCGCGCCACTCATCGCCAAACTTCACCGGCGACCATGCCAAAACGGCTGTACAGCAATGATTTACGGACCGGAAGTAACCAATTGCTCGAGCGTCGAGCGCAGTTCGGCACCGGCAACGCCGGCTGGCTGCGCTGCCGCAGCGATGTCGCCAGCGATCGGCCGAGGCCCGCCGACCAGAGCAACGACCAGTTCAGGGCGCCACCGGAGATGGCACATGGACTGGAATCGTGCGTACTCGCGGGTGCGACGTTGCGAGACGCCGACCAGTTTCGAGGGGCCGGCCATCACCTCGCCCGTGCCGACCCCCGCGAAACAGACCTGCCGCGACCACTTCGTAGTGACCAGTCCCCCGCGATGAACGTCGCCGGCAACTCCCAGCTCTATCAAGGCCCGCTGCCACAGCTCGCCCACCCAGATCATCGCCTGCGCGACATCAGCCAGCCACAGCGGATCGCTTGCGGGAATCACCAGGTCGAGCCAGACGAACTCGTCGGGCAGCAGCAGGACCGCTCCCCCGCCACTGCGCCGACGAACCACGTCGACCCCCAACGCGCCAGCCACCCGGCGGTCGACGTTGCTGTCGGGTTGCGCGGAACCCAACACCAGCGTCGGCTGCTCCACGGTGTGAAAGGTCGCCGACCGCCGAGCCGCCGGATCCACCGAGTGGAACGCTCCGGCATCGCCGCTCGATTCCACCACCGTCCACTCGCCATTCATCGGTTTCAGCGTACGCCGACCCCTATCCACCCAAGTGACGCGCTTTCGCGCCTGTGAACCAGCTCACGGGAACAACAACGCGTCACTTCGCCGGCGACGACGCCGCCGTGGCGAAGTGACGCGCTCTCTTGGCTGTGAGGCAGGTCCTGGGGCCCACACCGCGTCAGTTCGGCGGCGACGGCAGCTGCCATGGGCTAGCTGGCGCGGGCCAGGTACGGCTTCCACTCCTCGGGGACGAGGGTGACGGCGGCGGCAACCCAGGCCTGCTCTCGCGGGGCGCGAGGTGGCCTTGCCAGCCACATGCCTGCCTCCGCGGGTGTGCGATCGCGCTTGCGCAGGTTGCACGGCCGGCACGCGGCAGCCACGTTCTCCCACGTGTGCTGGCCACCTCGAGAGCGGGGCACGACGTGGTCCAGCGAGTCGGCAAAGCCGCCGCAGTACTGGCAGCAATAGTTGTCGCGAGCGAAGAGCGCCCGACGAGACATTGCGGTGCGGCGGGCGTAGGGCACCTTGACGACGTACCGCAGCCGCACCACCGATGGGCTGGGGATGGCGAGCCGCTCGGAATGCAGCAGGCTGCCATCGTCGGCGATGAGATCGGCCTTGTCGGCGAGGACAAGGCATACGGCCCGAAATGCAGGCACGACCGAGAGCGGCTCGTAGGTGGCGTTCAACACGAGTGCGCTTCTCATAGGCGGGGAACCTAGCGAACTCGCAGCGGCAATATCTGCCGGTTATCCAGTGCTGCCTGTGGTGGCAGGGCGACCGGTGGCAGGGCGACCGGTGGCAGGGCGACCGGTGGCAGGGCGACCGGTGGCAGGGCGACCGGTGGCAGGGCGACCGGTG